>Ga0268263_1001327_pt1 | contig 22702 bp, 25 predicted proteins | sample Biomet5_FD_190358 | JGI IMG/M metagenome (GOLD analysis project Ga0268263, IMG submission 190358) | Microbial communities from bioreactor (seeded with sewage sludge) at LBNL, California, USA - Biofuel metagenome 5 (SPAdes) (version 4) | ecosystem: Engineered > Bioreactor > Anaerobic >... | reverse complement strand
TTTGGTTGCGGCACTTCCCAAGCCGAGATTTATTCGAGCACCGGCGGCAGTTTTATCACCTGTCCCCCCCTGCGAAATACTTAGCGCAGTTGTTAATCCGCCAAGACTGGTAATGTCACTGTTAGCGCCTTTCTTGGCCAGTGACTTCTGACCCGGCACTGTGACCGAAACACCATTGATGGTGATAGTTACATTTGCGGTACCGTTCATCACATCCGCGAAACCGCTCATATAGCGCTGGTACATCGTGAATGTTTCAGCAACATCCTGCGCCAGACCGTCGACACTAAGGCTGTCGCTTAGCAAAATCGAATACTTCGTTCCTGCAGGGATTGCAGGGTTTGCCGCTGGTGTAACAGTGAGACTGGTTGCCCCGCCGATGGCGGTGATCTGGAATACCTGCGGCGGACTGGTTAGCGCGATTACGGTGCAGCCATTACGGATGAGAGTGCCAGCTGCTGTAAAATTTGTACCCGTTCCGGTAAGCGTATTGCCGCTGATTGCAATCGTGCCTGTTGTGTAAATCATATTTTCTCCACGCAATAAAAAACCCGCCGAAGCGGGTTATAAATCAGGTTGAATATCAGAAGGTCAGGCAAAAGAGCCAGTACCGCGGGTAATTGTTAATGTCGGGGATGAAATGATTTTGCTGGCCACCCCGGTGCCGGTAACCGTTATGACGCCGGTTACAGTGGCTGAGGTAATCCCCTTCACTGCATGTCTTACGGTCATCCAGAGCCCACTGTTCCCGGCTGGCACATTGATTGTGCCTAAATTGCGTGTATTCCCGTTGATGCTGAGAGTGATGGAGACCGTTGTGGTGCCAGTCACTGAAGAAACATAAATCAGCGCCTCAAGAAGTGCTGATTTACTCAGTGCCGCTGATGAGGAATCCGTAAACGTGATTGTTTTTGTCGCAACCCCGTCGCCAGAAATATTGACGTCACTGCCAATCCCCACGTTTGCAATATCACCAACAAAAGTTGTCGCCTCTACCGTACCTTTAAAGCTGCCGTTAGTGGCGTATACCGTTCCCCGGATCGTGACGTTATTCAGCTCAGCGTTGCCACTTTTCGGCAGGTTCCAGCCAGTGCCAGCCGAGCCGCTAACGAAATTATCCGACTTCAGTGAATCAGTGATTTTCCCGAACTCAATACTGGCGTTGCGGAAAAACGCATCGTTAAAGAAAGCCTGTCCGCCCTGGATAACAAACGGCAGAGTCACAGTCCCTCCAGCCTGAGTCATCACAGCAAAGCGGTCAGCCAGGAAGAGAACCTGCGACTGCATGCCAGATGGCGTATTCTGAACACCAATCCCCATCCCTGCTGCATACTGATTACCATTAGAATCAACAGCAACCTTAATGCTGTACATCGCATTCAGGTTATTGTTGATGTCAGCTGATACCTGAGCATTCTGGACAATAGCGGCCTGCTGGCCATTTACAGTGACCTTCAGCGAATTGATCTGAGTTGCCGAAGCCTGTGTGAAGTCAGCAAGCGTCTTTGACAGATCAGTGACATTCGCGGTGTTTCCACCGGCACTGGAGTCAAGGGTGCGCAACGACTCAGCAACAGCTTTACTGGCATCGGCCATTACATTATCGACCCGCTCAATACCGGCTTTGTTATCGCCATATTGCACGCTCAGAAGGTTACGCTGGTTAACCTGAGCGAGCGTGCTGGTGATCAGCGCGATAGCATTGTTCTGAATACCGCCGCTGGCCTTATCAGTTTGTGCACCCAGTTCTTCCAGACGTGATGCCATTGAGGAATCGAGGCCCGTGACTACCTGGCTAAGATCAGTGATTGATGCTGTATTCTGAGCACCTACAGCAGCAGCTGAATCAGCTTTATCAGAGGCGGCCTGCGTGGCAGCAGTCAATTGGCTTACCGCAGAAGCGCGCGCTTCAGTTTCCGTCGCTAATGCCTGGCGAACATCAGTAATACCGGCTTCATTCTGCGCAGTTTTTGCCTCAAGACGGGTAACATCAGTAACTCGCGCCTCCGTCTCAGTGGCGATCACCTTCCGGAGCTGTTCGAATGTCGCAGAGTTTGCGCCCTGCTGCGCAGTCTGGCGCACAACAACATCAGCAATAGCCAGGGCGTTCCCAATGATTGCTTCTGCTGTCTGCTTATTCGATCCAACCGCCGCTGCAAGACCGTTTGCATTCTCTTTGATTGCATCAGCCAGTTCTGCGAACTTTTCACTGCTCTCCACCGCGCTCTCGATCAGGTCTTTGAACGTATCAGTCTCTTTAATCTCCTCCAGGATTGCATTGGTGATATCACTGAAGTCGTCCGTTGGTTTTCCAGAAGCCTCTACAAATCCTGAAACGCCAAATGCATTACGAGTTCGAACATAAACGTAATAAACATGGTCAAACTTAAGTTTTTGGATGGTCCACTGATTGCCACGGCCAAGGAATTGAGTTTTATTCTCAATGTCGTCGGACAATGGAATCGGAGTCTCACCTGCGTACCAAAATTCAAAAGAAGTATCAGATGTGGCAGTAACAGACATGACCGGAACTAAAGTGGCCTGAAGTGGGCCAGGTATCCACTGAACCGAGTTCGGGGGATTAGGCGCTCCGATAATCAGGCTTACCTGAGTCTCAGCGCCTTTCATTCCATTTTCGTTTCGACCACGAACCCCAAGCGTGTAACTTCCTGCATTCAGGCCGTAAAACTCATATCGGAACTGATCGGTCTCATACTGCGCAACTAATTTCCCATCAGCACTGTAAACGTACAGTTCAAACATCAGCTTTTTAGTGGTTGTAGCTGTTTCCCAGGTTGCTGTGACCTGAATGGTCTCAGAATTTGTGTTAATGATGCGCAGATTTTCAATGTTTGGCACACGGTAGCCATTAAGGGTATCGCTGGGAATGTCAAAAACAGCCCCCTCATCAACAATGGCCTGCTTATTTGGATCGTGCTGGGAGGCCGTAATGCTGTATACGGAATTATTTTCGGTCTCCGCAACGCTGAGGATGCGGAATAAACGAGTCGAGACGCTGCTGGTAGAAATGGCAAAAACCGTTCCATCCCGCACCAATGATGGAGTCGTCTTCAGGGTCACGACGTTGTTTGCAACACCGTCAATAACGTACTTCACGAACTTACCATTGCTACCCATGATAGACATGGTATCACCACCGCCGATAAGCGAGGAGTCAACAGCATCAACGGTAATTTTATTGCCTGAATGCGACATTATTCTGCCGCCGAGGCGTGCGCCGGCATAGTTGTTGTCCATGATTTCAACTATGTCGCCAGGAGTGAAATGGATGGCGTCACGCGCCATCTGAAAGGACAGCCTGCTGCTTTCACGTTTCGCTGTTTCAAGTAGCCATTTACCAGCCCGCCATGCCTGACCGCGTGAGGTACAGCCAAACGCCTCCAGAGTGGTCTCGTTGTAGTTTCCTTTGGCAATCATCTCATCGTCGGAAACGTACTCTTTCACCTGCTCCCAGCCGTTATCCGGGTCAGTCCATGACACAATAACTGCATTGTATTTTTCAGATCGCTTTACAGAACTGCGTTTGAACTCACCATTTACCACATTAGCATTCGTGATTGTCGCGATCGGGTCTTGTGGCGCATCCAGCATGACAGAAAGGCGCAGGCCGTCCCACAGCGCAATTCCACGGAACATGCTCGCTATCTTGTCGAGAATGTCACGCGCGCTGGCCTGCTCTGTGATGTAAGCGTTAAGCGTCATGCGTGGCTCTTTGCCGCCGTACCCATCATCAACAAGCTGATCGCAATACTGAGACAGCACATACAGCGCACCGTCATCAACATCGATGTAGCCAGCGCGCTTAGCCAGACCAAAGCGGGAGTTCTTTGCCAGTTCTCTGAACAACCAGGCAGGGTTATTTGTCCATGCCTGTTTGAAACCACCCGTCCACAATCCGGAGTAAGTTCGGGCGATTGGGTCATAATTGTCTGGTACAGACACAATCAGTCCGCGAAGATGGTAAGTGCGGCTTGGGGTGTCGGTGTACTGGTCGCGGTCAATAACGGCGCCTGCGATGGCTGAATATGGATAGCTCAGGTTGTCATCGGTGATTTCACTGTAGCTATTCCAGATAGTGCCGTTGGACAGCAAATCACTGCTGCTGTCTGGCGTAATGCGGCGAACGCGAATATCAAACGGCTTGATATCCGGAGCATCAATCAGATGGGCCTCAAGATATTCGCCTGATATCTTCCCGGTGATGGTCACGGTCTTTTCAATAACCCAGCCTGAAGCGCCAGTTCTGCTCTCCAACACCAGAGTGACGGACGTGTTTTTCTGATTGCCTTTGGTGTCCTGCTCGACCAGTCCGGTCACACCAACGTTAAACCGCACCCGGGTAACGTCCTGATCGGTTATAGTGCGAACCAGCGGAGTATCATAGGTTACTTCGGTGTTTACGATGGTGGTCGCTTCAATAGCAGAGAAGCCATTAATGGGGGATTGCGTTTCAGATCCGGGGCGCCAGGCGACGCTGACACCATTTACGCTGACACTGCCTGTCGCATCAGTTACGGGAGTCTTATTGAGCTTGAATGATGACAGGTGTTCCTGATCAACGGGCCCATAGATAGGCCCTTCGCTGATGAGATCCAGTACCCGGTAAAATTGCTTTGACTTGAGGTTATCGTCGAGGAGTTTGGGGGTTGATGCTTTGCCGCCGCCTGAAGACATAATGCCACCTTAGCTAATAGATTCCGTCCAGTCCTGGTTGTTGCTTGTGTCGATGCCGAGTGAAATAACGTTCGAGCCGACCTCCATTTCTCCCAGTAGGAGTGGCACCGCGCGCCCCTGCCCCACCCGGTTCTCAGCACTGGTAAATGAGTTATTTGTGAGCGTATTGGTCTCTGCGGCTTCTGCGGAGGTTTTTGTCTTCATGTTGCGTGACATGTAAACCGAATAAGCTATAGACGCTACGCTAACGGCAACCGCAATCCATGCGGCCGCAGCGGCGGTGATCGCCCCCTCCACTACCGGTACGAACATGACCACTGAGCCATCTTTAAGGTGGCGGTCCATATGCCATTGCATCGCAGATGCCTCAATATCCTCGCCCGCTACCCGCACACGCAGCTTTGTATTGAGAAAGGCTTTTTTGAATTCTAAATCCTGCGCCAATAGGAGGCGTAATCCCTGCGCTGGAGTATCAACGTTCAGGGATATCTGGCGGTAAAATCGGCGTAGATTGCCTGCAAATTTAAAGATGAGCACTGTTCATGTCTCCATATGGAATGCATCTGCTTAACGTATGCCGGGCGCATTTGCTCTCTCCGGCTTAAATGCCCTGAGCAATCGTGGTGAAGAACCATATTGTCATCGAGCAGAATCATTGCGTGGCAAGGGTCAGCTCCGGGGAATGGTTGCCTGATTATTACGTCACCTGGCAGCGCTTCTCCCGGCGATACCTGATTGAAGCCATTGCGCGACATGTTGTTCAGATAAAGGTTCTCCCCTCTCAGCCACCAGCCATTCGTCCTTTCGAAGTCAGGGAGGTCAATGCCACACAGGTGATACGCATCACGGAATAGCGTGTAACAATCAGTCACTCCGTGCTCGAACCGCCTCCCCAAAAGGTAATCCACCGGCCTGAACGTTCTGATTTTCCCGTTACAGGCCAGCACCCATGGAAGGCCCGATGCAACCTGGCATTTACGGTCGGCGCCGGACAGAACCGGGCTGTTCATTGGGTGAGAGTGAAATACCGCAGTCACCTCTCCAGCCTCCTCGGCCGCCAGCCACTCATCATCACTGATTCGGAAGTGCTTTCCAGGCTCCGGGTGAACATTCCGACAGCGGAACAACTGCCCGCCATCCAGGATTAAGCCGCACACCTCATCCTGCGACGATGCCGCATAATCGAGTAATTCTTGCATCATGAAACCTTCTGAGAGCCGGGGAAGCTGCTGATTGGCATTGGTTCCGGTCGTGGATAACGGAAGCGGCAGCCGCTACGGCGGTGAGAGCACTTATCTTTCGCCGGGTCAGTGGTTGGATTGTCGCGCTCATCTGCAACCGGCGGCCCGTCATATCCGCACCCGACGCCGCGATACAGCCACTGGCAGACGTCGGCAAGGATGGTTCGCGCCGGGATGATAGCGTTGTCGCAGTCAATCGGTGTCGCCAGCGTGTAAGTGACCTGCTCGAATGTCTCTTCGGTCATCTCTTCCACAACGTAGCGGGAAACCGCTTCCTGCGTCGGATCTGCGTCAGGGTTGCCATTGGGGAAGTTCACCGCGTCCAGGTATTTCACCGGAACCTGACGGCGGGTGATCACCACCCCAAGCATGTCGTCGAAGTCATGGTTTATGCCCGTCAGTAAACCCGTGACGTTCGCCACCACCATTGTTGGCCGGGCATATGTGCCTTCGTTCTTTGACTCGAACCCTTCGACTGCTATCGGGTATGCCTGATACTGATTCCCCTTCCAGATCACATTTCCGTAATATCCATTGGTGCCGGAATGGAACCGGATAAGGTCTCCGCCAAAGGGTTGCAGGTCGGCTTCGAACAGGTCGATAAACGCGCCAACTCCTGCGTCCACGCTGTCGATAATTAAATTTGCTGGTATGTCGCGCACGGCAAACTCCCATAAAAAAAGCCACCCGAAGGTGGCTACTGATCATTTGTCAGGATGTTACTGATTTAAATGCCTGGCTATGGTTAAGATTCAGCCCGCCAGCGGTTTTACGCTGGCGCATTCAAAGAAAGAGGGATGGCTGATTACCTCTGGATAAGGAATGTTATGGAAAAGAAATTCATCGATCTGAGCTTCACGATGTCAGAGAAAATACCAAGAGAAATCGCATTGGAAATCGTTGCTATCAAGCAGGTTCTTGCAGCCATTTTGGCAAAAATGCCTGATAAACGAGATAGCATCATTGATGACCTATCAGGTGTTGATAGCGATATTATGCGTGATATCGTAGCGAACTTTAAAAAGATTAAATAATTGAAATATTGAAGCCGGATTCATATTTCGCGGTTCGATTCTGGGCCGCATTTACCGCACCCACATTAATCTTGGCATCGTCAATGAATACCTGGCCGCCAGCTACGCTGAATGGTTCATCAGCCCTTAACGCAGTATACAAGCACCCACCTGGACGCATCGCGCTCTGAATAGCTGAACTAACGGCTTTTTTCATTTCGTTCTGCTGATTTGCCAGTGCAACTTCCAGCGCTTTCACTCGTTGTTCTAAAGTCATAATCTTTCCCCTTATCGTGGTACTTGTTCAAAAGTGGCCGTCAGTTCAAACAGCGGCCCGGTCTTTGTCATATTCCAGGAGCGGCAGACAAACAGCTTCCTCACTCCCGTATCGGATGGCGTCCAGTAGAACGCCTCTACTGCCATTCGCGCTTTGAGAAAAGCCTCAGCATCCTTAGCTGGGTTGCTGCGGCACGCGCCGCTGACGCCGCGAAAGGTGAGCGAGTATTTATCCATCAGTGGATTGATACCCTTCACCTGTCGCTGTTCGTAACCGTCACCGAGCTTAACAACGGCTACGTTTGGGGTGCGTTCAACCTGGTAAGCTCGCTGTGGTGTCCATGTGAATGTTTCTGGCATGGATTACTCCCAATAAAAAACCCGCCGGAGCGGGTTGTGCAAATTTCACGGGCTGTTTAGAAGCCAGAAACTAACTTTTTCAGTTGAAGCTTGGCGTCCTCAGTGGCCTGAGATTCAATATCTGCAACGGAGGCATCTTTATTAAGCGGGAGCTTCACAAAGACACGAATACCTTCATGCGGCATGTCATAATCTTTGAATTCTACAGTCGCAAGAATACCTTGGCCGTTAACGTTATCGAAAGCAGTGATGCTGCCAACTTCTGTTTCAATCGCCATTTACTGGCTCCTTTAAATTATAAAAGAAATCAACGCTTGTTTCGGGGCTGTATCATACCATTTGGTCGGTTGGCTTGGTCATTGATCTGGAACAGGGCTACCTGCTTCATCGATTTAAAAATCCACGACTTGGTCGCATCGTCTATGCCGCCAGTGGTGTTGATGGTGAAACTGACATTCTGGACAACGCTTGTCCCGCTCCCGCCCCCCTGCATATCTTTGTTGCTGATCACCCGGCCGTTATCACCAGGTATCATGTACTGGCTGCCATTGCTGGCCTGGAATATCTCTGGCTTACCCTTCTCACCTACCCGATACAGAGATCCGGCATCGACCGGACCACCGTTATAACGCGCACCAGCAACGGCCATTCCTTTGGCTGCCAGGAGAGAGCCAGCATAGGCCGTCTGACCAACAGCAGCAGCACTCCCCATTGTTGCTATAGAAGCACTCATAGCAGCAGGCGCCCATGCAGATGCAGCGGCGGTAGCCTGAGCCATTGTAGATGCCAGTGATGCGGCAGCAGCGGCCTGCCCCATTAACTGGCTCTTGACCCACTCAATCCCCATTTGCACCAGGCTACCGACAACGCTGTTGAGGATTGTCGTGCCGATGTTGGCGAAGGATTCTTGCAGGCTCTGAGTGCCGTTTATCAGGCCAGTAATGGCGCTGGTTGCCCCGCCCTGTAAGGAGTCCACGGCGGCGCCAATCATGCTGTTAATCTGGCTTTGCTGCTGCCACTCTTCCCACATGGCCGCCATGCGCCGCTGGTGATACTGTTCCTCAATGCTGGCCCGTAACGCTTCGGCTTCCGCGATCTTTTGCGGATAAAGGGTTACGTACTCATTGAGCTGCGCCATTTGCGTCAGATATGAGTTATCGACCGCTGCAACTGGTGATACCTGCCCCTGCAGGCTGGTAAAGTTCTGACTGGCCTGAGCGCGCTTTTTCTCTTCCTCCGCAGCGGCCTTTATCGCCTGCTGACTTCTCCAGATTGCGTCGGCCTGCTGCTCAGCCTTAGCTATTTGCGCGTCAGTCGCTTTATTTCCAAGCGCCATAACCGCATCGTACTTCGCCAGTTCAAGCGAGCCATCGGCATAACCGGTGTTGAGTCGATCCAATGCAGACTGCTGACGAGATAAAAATTGCGTTGCGTCGTCAGCGGACTTCTTCGCTTCCTTGTTTGCGGCTTTTCGCGCACTGGTTAACCGCTCTGTTTCAGCGTATTGATCCTCAAGGGCCCTTCTTTTTTTCTCATCAGTAAGGTTGGCATCATCAGCATCGTATTGTGCCTGCAGTCTTGCTCTTGCTTCACCTTCCAGTTTTGAAAGAGCAAGGCGGCGTTCGGCGTTCTGGATAAGCTTTTTCGCTTCTGGGGAATCTTCAGGTTCCGCAGGTTGTATATTTCCAGCGTTCGCTGCTTTTTTATTAAGGCTATCCAGTACCTGAATAGTCGAGGCCATTGCTGTTATTGCGGCGGAACTTGCATTGGGAATTTTATTCTTGAGGTTATTTTCAAGAATATTGAAGGCTTCTTCGGATTCTCTTGCTTTTTGATTGAGTTGCCCCTGAATAAGAGATTGTTGCTCAGTTGTACGATTTAATTTATCAGTCGCATTACTGACATCTCTTTTTCGCTGATTTAAAGTCAAAAGCCATTCGTTAGCTTTTTTTACATAGCCATTATTCTGATCCTGAGCGACGCCCATTTGCTTCGCAAGGGTGATGTATTTGTCATACTCTGACTGTGCTTCCTTTACAGAGCTATTGAGGTCATCAATGTGATCTTTTTGAGCCTCTATAGATTTAGCTATATCTGCCATTGTGCCGACAAGCTGCGCCTGATTCATCTCCTTCATCTTGGCAATAACGCCATCCAGAGAATCAGCAAAACTAAGAGCTTCTTCTTTCGCCTGTTTAGCGCTTTGCCACCAATACAGTAAGGCTCCCGCCACGATCATAACAATGCCAGCAGGCCCGCCAAGCAGAGAAAGCGCGCCGCGCATTAATCCCATACTAACGGATGCAGCGCTAGCAGCGGCAGTAGCGCGAACGGTAGCTGCTGCCTGTGCTGTTTCTGCTTCAGTTAACACGATGGAGGCTGCGGTTGCTCTTGTCTTTGCGGCGATAAGGTTATCGAGCGCTAACATTTCTGCCGCGCTACCCCTTGCAACGTTATATTCAGCTTGAGCAAGGTTAAGCGCAGAAATCGCAGCTTCCTTATCTGCTAACGATCTACGTTGTGTGGCATTGGCTGAAAAGAGCGCTGCCTGAGCCGCCTGATTTTCAGCGGTTATCATTTGGCGGTTTGCGGCCATGGCTTGAACTTTACTGGCTATCCCGGCTTTCAAAGCGCCTGCATAACGCCCAGCCAGAACAAGAGAGAATGCTTTCGCAGCAATAGTGGCCGCATCAATGAATCCAGCCATGCTTTCAGAGTCTCGGCCAAACTCCAGAGTAGTGTCAGCGGCAGCAATAAGACCGTTAGTGAAGGTTTGTAACGCACCTGTCTGGTCCTCGATCGCGACCAAAACTTCGGTAAAGGCCGTTTTCATCCTCACGCCAGCATCGGTAAGATTGTTAGACATTCCAGCCGCCGCTGCGGTGTTGTCGTCAAGAGATTGCCGCAACCCTTCACTAAGGTCTGTAGCTGTCAGTTTGCCTGCTGCACCCAGCGCACGTATTTCCCCTGCCGTTTTCCCGCTGGCGCTCGCAATGTCGTTTATTACGGTTGGAATGGCGGTAGTGATGGACTCCCACTGATCGGCGGAAACTTTCCCGGTGTTTATCGCTTTGGTGAATGCACTGATAGCTGACTCGGCCCGGTCCGCACTGGCGGCGTTCTTAACGAAAGCATAAGACATTGAGTCCTGGACATCGATAGCCTGTTCAGTGGAATAACCCATGCTGCGCAGACCGTCGGCGCTTCGAATATAAAGCTCCTGGGCCTCTGCTAAAGATCGATAAGTCCCGTTAGCTGTATTAAGTAAGCGCCTCTGAACGCTTTCAAATTCAGCCTGACTTGATGTCGCCATCTGAACGCGCTCGGCCATCTCCTGATAGCTCTGCACCATTTTTGCCATCTCACGCAACGCCCCAGCGGCGAAGATTAACTTGATCGTTGCTGCGAGCTTCGACAGTGTCGTATTCAAGTTGTCCGCTGATTCATCGGTATCATCAAAATTACTCTGGAGATCGTTTGTCATATCGACAACATTACGACCAGCAGAAAGCAACTGGGCTGTGTCCGCACGAATTATGTAAACAATCTCACCTACATTTTCGGACATATGTATTTTCTCCAGGCAATAAAAAAACCCCGACGAGGCGGGGTTTAATTCGATGTTATATCACGCTTGAGCTTCAGAAATAACCGATCTGTTGACATACCTGTTGAGTAGCCAATTGTTCGCTCTCATCGCTACCGAAAGATATGACGGCAGCATTGAGGTCCTTTCCTTTACCAACGATCATTATTAGGAAAGGTGTATTGCCAACATACCCGCCATATGAATTTTTTGAATTCACATATCCACAATATTCACCATTTCCATTGGATATAAATTGGGAATGTTTGAATTTAGCACTATAAGGATCTTTTAATTTATCGGTAATAGCTTTTTCTACAGCCGTTTTTTCCGCTGTAGTCAAATTTCGCCATTTTGGATTGTCGATCGGTTTTATCCTTTCGCTTTCCTTTTGCATTACTTGGCATTTATCCCACTGCTCCGTTACTTTGCCTATCCTGTCAGAAACAGCGAAGTTAGAGCCATCAGTTGCCGCGACATATACTTTTGAGCCATCATCAACTATTTTCAGCGCCCCTCTATTTTGAGTAAGAGGTGGACTAAAAACAAATGTTCCATCTGGGCGATGCAATTTTATTGAATCATCTAAAACTTCCACTTTTGCAGGAACGGGTATGCTCATGTTACCCATGACGCCATTTGTAAGACCAGCTTTTGCGTAACTACATTGGTAGGTGTCAGCGCCATTAGCCGTGGCGGTTATTAACCACAATACGCATCCCCAAAAAAATACTTTCATTCCATTTCCCCAGCAATAACGAAATTCACATCCTATCAGGGGAGCGCGGCAGCGCAACGGGCAGGTCTGATTTTTTGATCTCAGTAACAGCGGTCAGTGCAGCCCGTTCCGCTGTGCATCGAGTGCGAACATCTTCTCTGCCCAGTCCATAGCCTCATCGTAATGCTGCTCTGTCGGGATTTTCGTGGCTTCATTCGGTGGGTATTTTGCATTCATCGCGGCGCGAAAGCTGGTCATGGTCATGTTCCAGGCATCGGACTCGCTCATGCCCAGGTGTGCCACCGCCAGATAAACGAAAGACCGGGCATCGAATTTCCCCGAGTACTCGCCCTCACCTTTGCTGGCGGCTTCCTGCGGCTGGTCACCCACCACCCCATGGCGAATAAGATGGCGAGCCAGCTGGATGATGTGTGATACCGGCAGCAGGCCGGGGCGATACGATAGCTTGCCTTTCGGTGTTACTGAACAGACGCCAATAACCTGGCGGAGATCATCATCGCAGGCCGCCTGCACCACCTTCGCCGCAGTAACAACCATGTCGGCGAAACAGCGCGCCTGGATGCTGCGCATCACTTCAACATCGCTGATACGGTGCTCAGGGTAATGTCCGCCGTGTACCGTCACGAACGCTGTGACAATCTCTTCAGGTGCTCCAATGCGCGACATCGCAAGAAACGAAGGGTTGAGGAATATTCTGCGGCCACCGGCGCGGATCTCCGCCTGGCCGATATCGGTAATTGCCTGCATAAAACCTCAAAGGGGCTTTCGCCCCTGTCAGTTAAGACGCGTTGACCACAACCGTTGCCGGACTCGTGGTGACGGTACCGGCGGTGGGCGATGAAACCTGGCAGGTGTAAGAGCCGGCATCCCCCGCCACCGCGCTGGCTTTGGTGTAGGTAGCTGACATGGCGCCGCTGATATCCGTGCCGTTCTTCTTCCACTGATACGTCAGCGCTGAACCATCTGTCACGGTCGCCGCTGTGGTAAGCGTCAGCGTACTGCCGGTGGTAATGGTGCGGTTCTGCGGCTGGGAAGTGATGTTAATGACCGCGCCGACGTCGCGGACATCCACCAGCCCGGCGCTGGAGGCTTCAATCGACCACGTGGCTACGTCATCATGCGGTGATTCATCCTGCCAGCTTGTTACCAGGAACGGGCCTTCAGTGATATCGAACGGCGAGATGATTTTCAGCCACACGTAAGGCTGGTTGCTGGTTTCTCCGGGCGGGTTGTAAACATGACGCTTCATTTCCTTCTGGCCGTAGATGGCTTCCTTGCGACTTACGCCGTCACCGGAGAAGGATACGTTTTTATACGTGACCAGATTTTCCTGGGTATACGCCGCGCTCTGGTCAGCGGTGGCGTCTGCGGTTTCCCACTCAACGCCGGTTGTTTTGCCACGCATCATGCCGAGGCGCTTGTACTTGCTCAGCGTGGGCTGAACCTCCGGGCAACCAATCGCAAAATAAACGACGACGTCGCGCCCCGTGAATGCACCTGATTCGCATCCGGCCATAATTAATTATCTCCGTGTTATCTGGAAATGATGGTTTGAAAGGAAATATCGAAGAGGTAACGCCCTTCTTCGGTCTGGATGGCGGTGATGCCGCCTATTGGCTGCATCGAAATGATGCATTCGGTTTTGTAGTCGTCGATCACCGCCTGGCGGATGGCGTCGGCGCGGTCTTCAACCTCGTTAATATTGCTGTCGTTCTGGCCTGACAGGAGGAGGATGCGGAAATAATCGCGGGTTATCGCTTCTTCTGGCTTGCCGCCACCGTTCTGCTGGATGACAAGGTATCTTTCCCCTTCGGTACCCTCCAGTTCATTCCAGAATCGCTTCTGGACGCGATAACCGGCATCAAAGCCATGCGACTGCAACCACGCCCTCAGTGAGTCGTACACCTCGTTACGCGTCATACTTTGTACCCTTGCTTGATGATGGCCTTAATCTCGTTGAGGCCGTCGCGCTCGAAGCCTTTGCGGAGGAAGTCCGGCTCACCATCCGGATCCCAGTAATTGCCACTGCCATCAGGGCGTTGCTTACCTTTCAGTTTTCCCGGTGCGGCATTAACTGCGGCTGCGTAGTTTGCCGCATAACCCACCCGACCAATCATGCCTGATGGCATTGGCTCGAGTTTCTTATATTGGCTGTTGATGAGAAGTGATGTTTTAGCAACCGGAGTAATCAGCGCCGCATGGTTGGCCCCGGCATTCATGACATCATAGAGAACCTTCTCCGTTCGGATACCAGCTATATCACTCAGCACCTTGCGGGTGTTCATCTGAACACGCTTGATACCTTTTACGGGCATGATCGCCTCACGTCAGAACTTTGTAGTCCGGCTCCTCGCCGAATGGTGACATATCCCATTCCGTCACCGCCTTGATGACGTTCGCGCCAGCTTTCAGCGGATCTGACTGCGCCGTTGTGTCACCTCTGGCGATATACCAGTCGCGCTTCGGAATGGTCGCATCGACGCCGTTACGCTTAAGCTCCGTGAAGAAAATCAGATTCGTGGTGAACTCTTTCCCACTGGCATCTACCGCAACTTCATTGTTTGCCGTCCAGGTGCAGTCAATCAGGTAGGGAGTTCCGGTTGTCCAGTTGCTGTTCCAGTCGTCGTAGACGCGCGGGTAGATGGTCGCAACGTTGGTGTAACTCCAGCGTGCTGTTTCAGACATTGCCATCCTCCCACCGGATCACCTCCGGATTCTCCGCCGCAACCTTCCGGCACAGCAGATACCAGTCACCGTTGCTTTTGACGTATCCGGTAACGCGCTTACCACTGTCGGTCATCACCCAGACTTTGACAAAAGGCTCCGGCAGCCGCTTCTTAACCGATATCCAGGCCATTACCGCCCCCCGCCACACATGCATCCCCCCCTGGCAATCCATATGCCAGCAAAAGCTGTATTGGTCGGGTCTGGAGGGGTGAGGTCATTAGCGCAGCCGTGTTTATCGGTGACGCGCAACAGTGCCAGCGCCCCTTTCCAGCGATCCGGAAACGACTGAAAACGGAATGAACGAGATGCACCATTAGGGCCAGTCTGCGAGCTGATATACTTGTCGCCTTGCGCCAGCCCCATAAGCGCCAGCAGATAGAGCTGAATCAGCAGCGCGGTCGATGCCGGATAATGCGCATCGAGACACTCCTGGATGCTGTTGGCTTGGTCGACGAGAGCCTGAAGAACAAAATCGGGAATGGTAATTCCCTGGCTCTCCAGATACTCCTTTGCCTGTTCGAGAGTTACCATTATCGACTCCGTGAAATACCCCGCCGGAGCGGGGCATAAAAAAACCGCCTTAGCGGCGGCTGTTATTCAGCAGGGAAAAGCTTTTCGAGTTCGCCATCTGGCAACAGCTCACTGAGCTTTTCAGCGCCCAGATTGCCTTTGTACTCAATACCCAGTTCGGTCAGCCGAGCCTGGATAATCTCTTTTCGGGATTTCACATCCGTGCCAGCCTCTGGCGTCGCCGGGGTTAAAGCCGCATCGGAGAGCTTAATCACATGAGGTTTCAGCGACGGATGCAGTTTCTCAATTTCAACCACATCACCGACGCTCACGCCATGCCATGCTTTGATTACCTGGTATTTAGCCATGTCGTTCTCCTTATGCCAGGTTGGCGGCGTAGACCACGCCGGACAGGCCTTCGCCGTCTTTCTTAATTTGTAGACCCTCAGCGCTCATAATCTGGAAATTATAATTCGACTGAGGCATCGGGCGTGGCAGAGGGACAACGCCGACGGCCATACCGACCAGCGGGGAGATCACGTCCTGACGACGCTCATAGGCGAGGAACTCATTGCCAGACAGCGCGTAGGACATCTGGATGGACTTCGCAGGAATGAACTTGCTGATCGCATCCAGAACGGTTCCGCTCAACAGGGCATTGGTGCCGGTGTTGATGTCTACCAGATACGGCTTCGCCATGTTTGCCCACACTTCCGGGCTGACCCACAACTTGTCGTAAGCGGTAACTTTGTTGCGGCGAGCCGTCAGGCCGAACGGTCCGGTTGGGCCGAAGAAGGCCAGCAACTGAGCCGGGGTTGCGGTGGTGAGATCGATATTGGCGCCGCCCGCTCCGCTGCCCAGGTTGATCTTCTGCGTATTGCGGTGGTTTTTCATGCCCTGAGCTGGCAGGCCATCAACAACAATGCTGGAGTCGCCGTTCAGATAGAAGTTGACGCGCTTCTTGTGGAATTTGCGCATCTTCGCGGACTGAGACTCCAGCACCAGATCGATACCAACAGTGTTCAGCCCAGCAGCATGACGCCAGTTGACGCCGTAACCGGCAGTGAATACCGGGATCGGGTCGCCATCAGAACCGAAGTTCGTGTGGTCGAAGGAATACGACGCCTGGCCATCGATGCTGATAGAAACGTCATCAGCGATATCGCCAGACACGTTATACAGCTTCGCGGTTTTCCCGATAGGCAGCACAGTCTGCACGCCCATCAGGTCATTGACGATTTCCATGCCAATTTCCTGATCGCGCATCTGGATAATCTGGCGGTCAATCTCGGCCCAGAACTCACGGGCGAAGCCACCTACAGCGTTAGCTGCCAGCATTTCCGGGGTCATGCTCTGGCGATATGAGTTAACCATCATGTCGTGATGATGGTTGAAGATGTTGCGGTTGGCCCACAGCTCATTCCAGTGCCCGCGCAGTCGGCTGTTAGCAGCCAGTGTTTCGGGGGTAAAATACATTCTTGCTCTCCTTTACTCGCCGCCGCCGGTTGCCGGTGCAGCTACAGTGCCAACGCGCATGCGCACGCGGATGAAATCGGTAGTGCTGGCCGCAATGGTTGCATCATCCTGGCTGTAGCCAATTACCGAATCGGTATCCGCCGTTGCCTTCGTGAACTTACCATCTGCGCCCAGCTTGATCGGGTCGTCTTTGGCGTAGGTTCCGGCGACGCAGAGCAGCGCCAGCTCGCGGCCTTCTTCGACGTAGTTGCCAACAGCGGAATCACCAGCGGGAACAGCCTCTGTGATATTCAAGCCCTGATGGTAGGCCACGTCGATGATGTAGATGCGACCGGTCAGCGCAGTTGCCTGCGCAAACTGATTGTCGCCATTGATGACAGCAGCCGTACCAGGCAGCAGTGCTGCGGCGGCGGCGCGGGTTTCGGTCTTGTACAGAGACTGACCGTCGATATTAACGCGGCGATAACGTGCCATTAGTCTGGCTCCTTATTTCTTGAAGTATTCGTCAGGGTTCGGCGCACCGGTTTCTTTCTGCTGTTGCGCAGAGTTAGTGCCCAGCGGAGCAGCTTCGCCCAGCGACTTGAACATTGCGTCCAGAGCTTCGCCAGACAGGGCGTTAGCCACAATATCGCCGTGAACTTTTGCCACCGCTTCACGTTTCGTTTTCTCTTCCGCGCGTGAGTTTGCAGTCAGGGTTTCGGTCAGCTTGTCCTGGTTGGCCTGTAGCGCATCAACCTTCTCCGCCAGAGGCTTAATAGCCTTTTCGGTATTGGTGGCGACGGCCTCGCTAACCATGCTGCCGATTTGTTCCAGTTCTTCTTTGGTTAAAGGCATGTCGCCCTCCGTTTTGTGGTTTGGTGCAGGCTGTTCCTGCGGTGTGAAAAAAGATTTGAGTTTGTTGACGACAGCAACCCATGAACTCTGGCGCTGAACCTCTGTCCAGGTATCATCAAAGACAATCTTTCCGCCTTCAGACTTGTATCCGTAAACCTTCGGCTCGCCATTGTTGAGGATGATTACCGCTTGCGAGTCAGTGAAGTCAGCCACCCAGGCGTATTCTTTCTCGCCAGGAGCGAATTTATCTTTCGCTGCCTTCTCCAGCCTCCGCTCACGCTCGCGATAGGTTTCCCCCACCAGAGCGCCGGAATTAGCTTTCAGTGGAGTGGCAAGATCAGCATTTACCATCATCCCTACCCCCTGTTCTGGCGTAGCTGCGCCAACCTCATCCAGAAGGATGGCGTCATGGTCCATCGCGTGAATTTTCGCAACCCATGAAGCCCCCTGATCTTTCTGCTCATCGTTCGCTTCAAGCTCCTCCAGGAATACGGCAACGCTGGTATGGATTGGCGGAACATCCTCGCCTTTCTCCAGCGCTTCAAGACGCTCAAGGAGGCGCTTTCCGTCATCCGTGCGCTTTGCCACTTCTGTATCGATCCACTTCTCGACGTAGACGCGGTTGCCGGACTTCTTGACGTTTTTGTTCCATGCCCCTACATAACCCACATTCAGCCCCTCAGGACTAAAAGCAGAAACAAACTGACCGTTGAACTGTGGATGTCCAAGCGGTGCCAGTGTCCCCTCCAGGCCACTGTAGTGCTGGTCAATCTCACTGGCCGGATACAGACCGCCGTTCATGACCACGTTCGCCGGAAGGGTGTAGGAAGGAACAACCCAGTGCTCGCGTCCGTTGTGCTGTTCGCGCCGGATGGCCTTACTGTTCACCTTCGAGGTGACATTAACTTGCATTGGCATGAGTTAACCCTTAGCCCATTGGTAGCCACGGGCTTTCATTGTGTTAAATGTTTTCTGAGCTTTATCGATGATGGTGTCACTTAACGGCTTGCCGCTTTCATCGACCATAACCGCGATCGTGGAGCATTTGCAGTTCACGCCGTTTGCATCCTTAGCCCACCACTCCCGCTGCTCTTCTGCGGTATACAGATGGGCGTGACGCGCGGCATGGGTGCTTCGGGTCGTCGGGCTGAGCGCTGATATGTGCATCTGCTTTGTACGGATGCCATATCGTTCTCTGGCTTCGTCGTCTTCGTCCAGGCGCGCACGGCGCAGCGCGGTGGTAATCTCCGTCCTGGCAATACGATTAGCCCGGCGAGACTCAATCCCCGTCTGCTCAGTAAGGCGCTTAGCTATCTCCAGTGGATTTTGTCCGCGACCAAGTCCATCGGTCAGTATCCGCGCCATATCTGCTTTCACACTGGCGCTGAGGTTCTTCATTTCCTCGAAGGCGCGAGCGCGAACCAGAATCAGCCTACGTCGGTACGGTTCGCTGAGAAGGATTGTCGATACGCTTTCCTGTCCGGCAGCGTACACGGCTGATTGCTGCGCCAGATTGGCAAACTCCTGCGCCGTGCCGCGCTGATACGCCGGGTTGACGTAATCAGCCCAGAACCAGAATCCTGTCTCGTTATCTGCACCCAAAATCTCATCAACCAGCAATGAGGCATTGCTGAGGAGCATTGATAGCTGGGTGGAATCGAGGTCGAAGGTGTAACGCTGGTTTACTGATGGCGATGCAGGAATGCGGTCGAGGATGTCCTTGTAGGCTTTGCCAATTCGCTTCATTCGCCTGGCGAACTCGCCCATTGCTCCGCGTTCAAGGCGGTCAGCGCCTGTCGGGTCTTTAAGGTTCCCCGGAAGTATCGGTGACTTCGCTTTCTTCTTCGTCATCATCTACCTCTGGAAGTGGTTCTGGCGAACCCTCATACCCGGCGGCCACGCGAATTTCTTCACCAGTAAACACCTGCTCACCCGTGCCGATGGAAGCGCTGTTGATTTGCGACATCTTCTGAGCGGCATCCAGTTTTTCACTGTCGCTTTGCGCATTGAGGTCGTCCCAGATAACGGTCTTCTGACTGACCGGATCGAGGATGCTTAATTCGATCAGCTTGTCGCAGAAGTCCTCAATCTCGAATGACAGGTCGCCACGGCGAGACTGGCAGCGAGTATTGAAGTATTTCTGGTCTTCGGTGCTGCTGCGCTCGGCCTGCTGATTACCAACCAGAATGCGCGTCGGAATATCAACCCCTGCGGCGGCGGTCTGCAGGTTTACATCGTACGTTGGTGACGGGTCAGAAACCGGAGAAACCAAGGAGGTTACGCTGGCACCCTGGAGAGAAAGCAACACATCATTGCCGCGATTCATCTCGCGTGCAGCGTCGTTGAATCTGTCCTGCAACTCGTCAACACTGACGCTGTACATTGATGCCAGATTGGCAAAGTCGATTTCTTTATCGAAACTAAGTGCTAACTGTCGCGCTGCGTTCTTCAAGAATGACTCACCAGACCCGCCTTCTACCTTCTCAAGACTCACGAAGGCGTTATATGCTGGCTCAAGGAAGCCAATAGCATCGTCTGAGTAATCGCCAAGGATGAAAACGCGATCGGGGTGGATGTTGACACGGCGACTTGAACCATTCGGCAACCGTTCGGCGTACTGCCACATCTTAGGCTGGCCGTACGTCTTCGAGTTCAGGCCAGTGTCCCACTCGCTCACCGTAAGCGATCCGGCCCACGCCACCGATATTTTCTGAAGACCTCGCCCTTTGGTTACCGGAAGGTTCCAGTCTTTTTCATCGCGGACGTGCAGAAGGATGCCAGCATAACGGCCCACCAGACGACGGCGATCGGCCTCAGAGAATGAGCGCCAGAATCGGTTGGTGAATACCTGTTTGGCCTTTTTCTCCCAGGCGGTTTCGTTTTCGCTCTCGTCGGCATCGTCACCCTCGATGATTTCCGGGTTAGTCTGCCAGCACTTGCCCACCAGCTTCTCAACTGCACCGTGAGCGATACCGCCACGGCGGTACAGGGCATAGAGGTTTTCGTAGGTTACCTGCTCAGGGAATCCATATTCGCACCATGCGGAATGGCGCTTATTATCCAGCCCCATTGTTGGCGCCATAAGCCCCATACGGGCGCGCGCCATCCGCGCATCGTTCAACGCATGGTTGACGGCGAGAGTTAATTTGTCAGTCATGGTTTGTCCGTTTGGTTAGCGAAGGCGTTTCGGAATCATCATCCCGGCCATCTGGCCCTTACGCTTAATGTGACCGTCGAGGCTGTAGCGGATACCGTCCCAGCAGTGCTCATAGCCATCGGCGAGCTTCGGCAACACCTCACCGGTGATGCGGTCAGTTTTGTACGACCACATGCGAGCCTCACGCGCCACGTTCTTGCAACGCGGGTGGATAATGATTTCGTCGAAACCGCGAAGATGGGCGATACCGTCCTCAACGCTTCCCTGCCATTTTTCGGCGGCTGAGATGTTGAAGCCCTGCCGCTTGAGATAGCTTATCGTCTCAGGTCGTGCCGCGTCAGCCTTAATTGGCCAGTCACGCGATCCGGGGATTGTGTCGTATAGCTCTGGCATATGGTCGAGCTCTGTCTGCTGACCGTATGCCTCGTATTCGATGTACAGCCGGTTGTGCAGGATGAACGAGCGCACCAGCGTGTTAGGGTCTTTGGCGAAACCGAAGTCAGCACCGAAGAACAGGCGATCGGCCTCTTTCCATAGCTGGTCCGAGAACTCAGCGATCCGGTATTTTCCGGCCAACACCTGCTTATCAGAGTTTTCGAGGTAAGCACCTTCCCAAACCCACGCGTATGTTGCCGGGTCGAGGCGGCGCTGATCGTTCTGCCGCTCACCTTCCAGCACGTCAGGGAACCACGGGTTATCCGTGTAGTTCATCTCAACGGTGATACAGTCGTCGCCAGCCTCTTTACGGAAACGCTTATCCGTGGCGCTGCCGTCGCGCTCCGGGTTCCATGTCACCCAAATCTCTGAACCTTCCTCACGAACGGTCGGGCTCAGCTTCTGCCAGGCTATTTCGCTGACTGATTCAGCCTCATCAACCCAACAGAGCAAGATGCGCGCTTTCGACTTGATGCTGTCGAGGTTATGCCGCAGACCGCAGAACACGTAGTTAACGCTCTTGTCGATGGTGCGGATGTACTTCTCGCCGATATCAAAGTTGGAAGCCAGCCAGGGAACAGACAGGATAGCCTGTTTCACCTCCTGCATACTCGACTCTTCAAGCGAGTTCATGAACTCACGCGCGCAGAGCACCACGCCGCTTTCACCGTTCATCATCGACTGATACGCCTTTACGGCAGTCATCAGTGCGAATGTGCGCGTCTTGGCGCTGCCACGTCCACCATGCGAGCACCGGTAGCGCTTATTCACGGCGGTGAACAGCGGCGCAAGCTTGGCGGGGATCGGCAGTTGAACGGCTTTACTCATGCTTTCGGCTCAACGGGTAACAACTGGATGATGGTCGGCTGCGGAGTCATGCTGCCATCAGGGCTTGAATGCTCGATTTTCTGGCGATTGGTGTAGGCATCGCCCATTTCTTTGGCGGCCTGCTCGATAAGTTGAGAGGTCATGCCGTAGTTCTTCATCTTTTCAGCATTGGTCGCCATTCGGTCGAGAACGCGCAAACGGTACGCTTTATTTGCGATCGGAATATCGGAGATTTCATTCTGGAAGCGTTCGCGGGTGGCATTGAACATGTCCACCCACTTCTGCGCTAGCCCCCTGCCGTTTGCTTTCGTCGGGTCGTGTGATTCGACCTGCTGACGAGTGATGCTCAGGCCAAATTCTTTTTTGACCAGCTCAACCACCTGGGATGGGGTATCGAAGCAGGCAAGGGACTGAACGATGAAGGCTTTGACCTCACCTTTCAGTGTCGCCATGGATTACCTGCCTGTCATAATCAGTCATATTGTTAGGCCAGCTTTAACATGCATGTGCCGCATGACCTGGCTATATCGATGTGAGCCACTTCTGCTGGCGCATTGGCCGCATCAACGAGCTCCTGCACTTCTTTGCTGGCTCCGTATCTACGTACGACACCAGTGAATTCTTCGACGTCGTGGCCGCGCAGTGTGAGCACTGGCTGCCCGGTCTCTTTGTTGAACTTAGGCGCGCCGAAATCATCCGTGGCCTGGGCAATGTGGTAAAGCTCATGCTCTACCAGGGCGCAGAATTCAAGGTCGCTGCATTGTGAGCAGTAGTCGGCTGCCAGCGTGATGATGAACTTCGGGATGCGCCCGAACCATTCATACA
>Ga0268263_1001325_pt1 | contig 22714 bp, 23 predicted proteins | sample Biomet5_FD_190358 | JGI IMG/M metagenome (GOLD analysis project Ga0268263, IMG submission 190358) | Microbial communities from bioreactor (seeded with sewage sludge) at LBNL, California, USA - Biofuel metagenome 5 (SPAdes) (version 4) | ecosystem: Engineered > Bioreactor > Anaerobic >... | reverse complement strand
TGTAGCTAAGGCTGCCCCTGCGATCCCAAGCTCCAGAGTGTATATAAAAATTGGGTCAAGCACTATATTAAGGCCTGAACCAAGAACCATGGATCTCATAGCTCTTTTTGAATCTCCTTCACTTCTCAGGATGGAATTCGCAATATTTGTAAAGAAGAAAACAAAACTACCTGCAAAAATTACCCTGGTATACTGGACTCCGAGTTCGGTTGCTTTTCCGGCTCCGCTGTACATGAAAAGATCCTTTATAAGCGCAAGTCCAAGAACAGTAAGGGCAACTGTGAGAATGAGCATTATCACGAAAGCATGAACTGCAACATTATCTGCACCTGTTTTATCCCTGGCTCCTATGCGTCGAGAAATTGCAGCCCCTCCTCCGACTCCTAGCCCGCCAGTAAGCGCCATCTGGATTACATAAAAAGGAAAAGCAAATCCAACAGCAGCCAGAGCATCAGCTCCAAGCCCGGAAACCCAGAAGGTATCAGTAAAGCTGTATATGGTCTGGACAGACATGGCAACTATTATGGGAATTGAGAGCTTGACAACAGCTTTTCTGGGATCACCGAGGAGAATATTCACTCCTTCTGTACTTTTTTGAAGGACTCCTTCTTTTTCTCCTCTCCCGTCCCATGAGTATTCGTCAGCATGTTCGCTTCCGATTAAAGGTCCACTGTTCATTTTCTCCCGCCATTTTTCTCCCCTTGCCTTTAAAATCAAGTGTACTTTGTCTGTTCTTTTCTGTTTTCTTCTGCCTTTAACATTGCCTTATACACTGGACATACCTCACTTTTTACCTAAGTGAGATATATAAAGAATAAGTTTTTCTGATATAGTGCTGGATTAAATCCATGGAAATTGGTATCTTTTTTCGTTAGTACATATTAATTATCCTGGACAGGACGCATTTCCTTATTAGAAGCCTTTATTCAATAAACATCTGTTTGAAATGATATCTCAACAGGTCAATATTGTAATCAAAAAACTGTCACCTTCTTTTGTTCAGTTTTACATGCCTCATATTAAAAAACTTTTAGGAATTATGAAGAAGTTTGAGATATGGAATCCTTATTTATATGGAGAGGGTCATGAGCTTTATATATAAAAAAGTAATACTCAAAACCATCTTTTATTGAACCGCTATTTACTGTTAGGCTTATTGACCACATATAGAGACGAAAACAATATGAAAACAGTAATATTTAAAAGTCAAAGTTTTAAAAATAATCAGTTTCCCTTTTCTTATATGGTAGAAGAAATCACGATTTATCGTCTCATGGCTTAACATGTGGAACTTTTATTTCAAATAGAATCTTGTGCAAATTTCTGGAACAAAAAGGTGAATATTATGTTTTCCAAGTCAGAGTTCAGAGAAGTAGTAAAGTCGATGGGTCTTGTTTTTGGAGATATTGGGACAAGCCCCATTTATACTTTGACCGTTATTTTCCTTCTAACAAGACCTACACACACTCACATAATAGGAGTTTTATCGTTAATTATCTGGACACTTATCGTACTTGTGACTATGGAATACGCCTGGCTTGCGATGAGTCTGGGTAAAAAAGGGGAAGGAGGTACAATAGTCTTAAAAGAAATCCTCGTTCCTCTGCTCAAGTCAAGTAGGAATGTAGCTCTGGTCACATTGTTAGCTTATATAGGAACATCTTTTCTCATGGGAGATGGAGTAATTACCCCTGCAATAAGTATTCTGAGCGCAGTCGAAGGCTTGAAAATCATTCCTCAGTTCGAAAACATAAGTCAGGGAACTATTATACTTATTTCTGCCCTAATTGCAATAGCACTTTTTTCAGTTCAGAGCAAGGGAATCGAAAAAATTACATGGGTTTTTGGACCTATAATGGTTCTATGGTTTGCAACTATTGGATTCTCAGGTATCGCCTCTATTTTCTATACACCAGAAGTACTTAAAGCCATCAATCCTTATTATGCTATCAGGTTCCTTCTGGACAATGGAATTGTAGGATTTTTTGTACTATCCGAAGTCATCCTGTGCGCTACAGGAGGTGAAGCGTTATATGCTGATATGGGGCACCTGGGAAGAGAACCTATCTTAAAAGCCTGGAGATTCGTATTTGTAGCATTGGTTTTGAATTATCTCGGGCAGGGCGCATTTCTTATCCGAAACCCGGGTTCGACAAATTTTTTGTATCAGATGATAAACCAGCAGGCAAACATTTTTTATATCCCGTTCCTTCTCCTGAGCATCGTAGCTACAATTATCGCTTCTCAGGCTATGATAAGTAGCATGTTCTCTATAGTATATCAGGGAATAACAACCCGGATAATTCCAATGCTGAAGATTGATTATACCTCCGGGGTATTTAAGTCCCAGATCTACATAAGTACCGTAAACTGGTTACTCCTCGTTTCTGTATTATTTATGATGCTTATATTCAGAGAATCGAGCAGACTTGCAGCTGCATACGGCCTGGCAGTTACAGGAACCATGTCTATTACAGGCATAATGATGACTTCGATATTTTATCACAGAAAAAACATAACCAAAGCTATTATTTCGCTATTTATAACGTTTATTGATGTAGTGTTCCTTCTCTCAAATAGCTATAAAATCCCTCACGGAGGTTACTGGTCAGTCATCATAGCACTTTTCATCCTCTCTCTTATGCTCATATATACTTCGGGACAAAAGAAGCTATATAAGCTGATGAAGCTAATGAAGTCCAAAGATTTTCTTGAAAAATACAAACAGGTCTATGCTACTCAAAATAAAATCATGGGAACTGCCCTCTTCTTTACACGCGACATTGAAAGAATTCCCCAGTATATTTCCCATGTAATGTTTAAAAACAACATCATTTACGAAAACAATATTTTTATTTCCATTATTAAGTCAGACAGTCCTTTCGGAATAGAAACCTCGTTCACAAAAGAACCGGCAAAAGGGTTAAAAATTTTGGAGATACGAGCAGGATATATGGAGATTGTTGATGTTGAAAAGATCCTTAAAGACCAGGGCATTGGTGAAAAAACCATCTTCTACGGAGTAGAAGATATCTTTACTAAAAATATAATCTGGAGAATCTTTTCCATAATTAAAAAGATATCTCCTTCCTTTGTCCAGTTTTACAAACTTCCTACTGATGAACTTCATGGGGTTATGACGAGGTTCGAAATGTAAAAAAAGATTGTTACTATTCAGGTACCATAAATACGTCAACTAAGATCGATTTTGGCCATAGGGACTTGTCTAATCAGGGATTCATAGCAAAATTAAAAATGACATCGTTTGGCATCAGTCTACAAAACCGACTGAAATATACCGTAAATGCCAAACATTTTAAATTACGGCTTATGATGTCGATTCAAGGTACCTGAATAGTAACAAAAGATTAAAAACGGACATATACACTCCGATCTTCAACATGAATTTAAGACGAGAATACATCCTCATGAAATTAGGGTAGTGACCAGAAACCTTAGTTTCATGATTCTCTTTTTCTCGTGATCACACATGGCATTGCAGAGTTGAAAATAGATCCTTGTCTATTATAAGGCCTGAAGCCGAAGTGCCAATACGAGCAAACTTCTGGTAAACGCAGGCTACGCTAATGTCAATAATATAGAGGGTGGGAATCATCCTAGATAGACGCAGGATATCTGGTTGTAAGCAGTTTTGTGAAGGAGCTTGAATGTGCAGATAACTCAACCAAAAATGATCTTAACGCAAAAGTCAACACCAAACTCTGTTGCCTTTAAAAAGGAAACTGTCTTAAAGTTATAGAAGTTATAGAAAAGTCGACAATTTTACTCTTCTGGTTGATAAAATAGAAGCTGATGCAGGCTGAATTTAGGAGGAACAAATTACCTGATCCATGAATCCATAATTCATCTTAAAGGCCTCATATGATTCGTGGCTTATGCAGTTGCCTGTGGAACAGGCAACTTTTGATTTTTGTACACTCAGAATTATAAAACTGTTCTCATGGTTAATTTTTTAAGTTTTATTTGTCATATTTTTACATACTTGGAATATTTTTACATACTTGGAATATTTTTACATATTTGGTATATTTTTAGATTAATGTCTTTTTAAGACAAATACCGCTACTAATGCGAATACCAGGCTCGTCAGTCTAAATCCAGGTAAGGATTCTTCTGCAGGATACGATTTTGTTTCGACCTTTATAGGTAGATTAAGCGTATAATCTTCGGCGTTTTCAGTATCTTCCCCAAAATAATAAACCACCCTTCCCTCAACATTAAAGTCTCCAGGCTGGTTGGTTTCAATCCTTACTTCAATGTCCCTGCCCTGTCCGGGTTCAAGCTCGTAGGTTGTCGTATACTGTCCTGCGCCAGACTGGACAAACTCTGAGGAAGAGACGCTCATTCCTGAAGGTGGAATAATTATTACCTGGACGTGCATGACAGGTTTTGTGATAAGATTAACGGCTGAAAGCTTGAGCAGAATGTCTTCTCCAGAAACAACCCTGGTCTTTTCACCGTGAAGATTGACACTTGCAGAGGGTGGTGCAGCAGATTTTGAATTTTCAGTTGATCCTGAACTTTCCAAAGCCTCTTTTTTTACAGGTTCGGATTGTACATATGTGTTATTCTCTACTATAGTGTACTCTGAATGTTCTATATGATACGAATTTCCTGTGCGACGTGAAGAATCGCTCTCTGTATCCTCTGCGACTCCTATATCTCCTGAAGTTTGATTTTCCGTACCTTCGGTTCCGACGTCCTCATCCACTGAAGACTGATTTTCCGGGTTCTCGGAAGACACCGTTTCGTTATTTTCCGAGGAATTTGTTTCGGTTTCCTCGACGGATTTGACTCCTGTATCTTTTGAAGAATTTGTTTCGGTCTCTTCATCAGGTGCTATCTCCGTATTTTTAGTGGGCTGAGTTTCTTCGCTTTCGGTCTCATTATTTCCTGAGCTTTGCGTGTCTGCATCTTCAGAGGATTCTAACTGCTCGTCGGAGTTCTGTGTCTCCTCTAAAGGTTGCTTTTCTTCTGAAGCCTCTGTTTTATTCTCGTAAGAATTTGCCGAAATATTAGATGACGCACATACACACGAAATGTTACTTACTAGGAAACAACCAATCAAGAGATAAATTATTAGAGTTTTTAAAATAGCCCTCTCAGACATTCTATCACCTTTTTTGGGCTGCCGTCTGTGAATATCCAGTATAAGCTTAAGTGAAAGGTTTCTCTGGATTACGGATGCCTTTCTTAACTACAAAAATTTAAAAAAGGAAAAATGTATGTATTTTCCCCGTAATCGCGTTTAAACGCTTTTTTAACCTGATTTTACTTCCTCTTAATAGCATAAACTCCTAAAAGGCCTATAGCTGCAATTAATATTCCAAATCCGGGAGCGCTAAATGAACCCTGTCCTTCAGCTTTTACTCCTCCAGTCTCTTTGGTTTCGGTATCTCCATTATCATCAGAGCTGGGAGCTTCTTCGGGATTTTCGGAAGCTTCCTTGACTTCAAAGGGATGGCTGAGTGAAATAGGGTTGTAACTGTCTTTATTGTCTCCAGGCCAGTAGAGACCGCTGAAATGTACCGTATAGGAGCCTACTTTATCTCCTTTGAGATCAATAGAGATTGTTCGGGCGCTTCCTGGGGGCACTGAAAATGTTCCGTAAGCTGTACCTGCTGCACCGGTCTGAGCAAAATCCTGTCCATATACATGAATTCCAGAGGGTACGCTAATCCTTGCATCCACATTCAGAGTCACATCATTGAGGGATGGATTATCAACATAGAGTTCAACAAGGCCATCTTCGTCTTTGGTTATGACATCATTAACCGGCCTCAGTACAACAGTCGGTCCTACCCTGAACTTCTGTTCAGCCACAGGAGTTTCTGTCGCAGGTTCAGTCTGGTTTATGGACTCATTCTGGTTTACGGATTTACTCTGGTTTATGTGACATGTCTTATTCTGTGATGCAGATTGATTAACGGACTTATTGACGGATTCGTTGGTCTTTAAAATCTGTGATGCCGTTTCGTTTACTATTGGGTTATCGGCTGCACCGGCAACAGCAATTGAGAGTACAGCCCCATAAATAAAAATCAACATCAATAGCATGGGTAAATATTTTTTCAATTTTGATACCTCCTTCCAGGGGTATTAAATTACCTGTACAATAGCTTTTTGAAATAATTTTTTCTAAAATTCTCATTATTGATCTTTACAGATCAAAATTTACTTTAAATCAATATTTTCCAGCACGTAATGAGCATCTTGGTTTAATTTATTTTCGGATTTTTTGATAATATCTTAAATATCCTCACGTACATTTCATAGAAATTTTAGATGATAAATGTGATTTAATGTGACAGTATTATTTTTTGTGCTCATTATTGGAGTTATTGATGCTTATTTATCTTTTCCTGAGATATTTGAGTATGTACCTTTTCCTGAGATATTTGAGTATGTACCTTTTCCTGAGATATTTAAGTATGTACCTTTTCCCGAGATATTTGCAGTTTTGTAGTCATCCTTTTCTGCAGTATTTGTACATCTGACTCTCCTGCGTTTCTGTGAATGTTTAGCTCATACACAGATATAAACATTCAAATAAAATTTAACTAAAATTTCAAACCACAAATTATATCTGTATAAAATTATGTGATGGATTAAGCAATATTTTATGACTGAAGTGTGTAAATTGAAAAACGAATGAATTGTCCTTGCTTTATATGTCGTTCCTGGCGATAAACGACCCTACGTTATCATCCAGGCTTTGGTTTTTAGCCTTATAGGCTTGTTTTTTGCTGTTTTACGCTACCGCAATTTGAAGTCAAAACTGAAAATTAGCCCGCCTTGCTTTACAAAAATATGGATTCTCAAGTCTAGAACCTAACTTGAGAGTCTCACAAAGGTGAGAAGATGAAGACCCAAGTAGCACCATTAACTATCAACTCTGAGAATAAAACCGAGACCCTATTTAATCGATCTGATAAGCTGGGGATTTTTTTCCATAATCATGATTCATTCCAAGTACCGGGTATGTACTCTCCCTTAGTGAAAAGCAATAGAATTGGCCTTGTCTGCGGTGATGTGACAGAGTATAAGCTTAAGATAAAGGTTGGATCTGGAGAATATGACTACATTGTACTCACCAACTATGTAAAAGAAAAGAGCGCCTGGAGCACAGCTCAAAATAAAAATTTAATAATCCTGCCCGGGCAGGCTTTAACTGAAAGTTTCTATTCCGATATGGCGATATACTATGCTCAGCTAGGATACAGTACATATATTCTGGATCGAAGAGAGTCAAATGTTCCGGTAAATGAGACCGATTTCAGTTACATGGAAAACTGGACCATTGACAGTTACCTGAATGATACATACAACGGCATCGCTGTGTCAAGAATTCATACAGCTTTCCTGAGTGATAAAGCAGTAGAGGACATCGAAGTTACGGCAATTGGCCACAGTCATGGAGCCTTGATCATTACTGCTTACGGAGCTAGCAAATATCACGACCTTGTTTTAGGTTCGGTTAACAGAATGGTACCTGTTGATGTCATTATTAAGTACGAGCCTAAACATTCGGAATTAATAAGAGCTCAGGCACAGGAATTTGACACTATCTTCAGGTGTTTGGAAAACAGAATCTATAACGGCAGCAATATGGCTGTCATAATGCAGATAGCCAGTCTGGCTTTAACCGATCCTAACAGAGAATCTGTTTTTCAACCTGACCTTACAAACAGACAATTTTTCCGACTTATGGCTACCCAGACTCATACATTCAATGCATATCCCTATACTCCAAACTATCACTACTGGAGCGGAGATCTGGATGGCCTTTACTATGTTGATGAAAACAGATTACTTAACTTGACCTTAACCGGAGGGGCTGTTCCCTACGCACCTAAGCATCTGGATCTTTACATGGCCGGACTGATGGGAAATGTGGAAGGCTATAAGATTGACTTTTCAAGAATAAGCTCCCCTGTTCTTTACATAGGACTTGGGGGAGGTTTCAGTGACTACGGTTCCTGGTGGTACAAAAACGAAGTCGGCAAAATAAATGATAAGGTTACTTCCATAAGCTGGAAGAACCAGGGTCACGGTAGCATAGCCCTTGACTATAATTCTCGCGAGTTATGGGTAATTATACACAACTGGATAATAAGTAATTAGTTCTGAAAAATAAGAACCATTAGTTCTGAAAAATAAGAACCTGGAAAGGAAAAATCTGGAAAAATGTTCAATATCATAATAGCTTACCGACTCAAAACTAACAGGGTTAATAAAAAATTAGGGGAAGAGCTCTTGCCTGTTTCAGGCTGAAGCTCCATCAGTTCTTGTGACATATTTTGTTTTTAAAAGTGCTCTCAGGAAATATTCTGCCCACACATACATCAATAGAGAACCTATTCCATTGCCTATGACTAATCCCCACCAGGCTCCCACCTGCCCCATATTAAAGGTAAAAGCCAGGAGAGCTGCAAAGAGAGGGGTGAAGATAATAGTTCTGAGGAGGGTTGCAATCAGGGAATTAAGACCTTTTCCTGCTCCCTGGAAAAAGGAGGAGGAAAAGAGGCCGAGTGCAAGCATGGGATAGAAGATACACATAACACGCAGGAAGTGGGCAAGATCGCCAGTTATGTGGGTTGCACCTTCGGACTGTGTAAATATGGATGCTATCGGCATGGAGAATGCAAATATAAGTATTCCAGCTACACATTCTATAAGGAATCCAAGCCTGGTTGAGTACGAAAGGGCAATCTTTGCCTTTATATAATCATGAGCTCCGATTGCAGCCCCGCATACAGAAATTACAGCAGTTGCCATTCCCATTAAAGGAGCAGTTGCAATTGTCGCTATTCTCCATCCTGTCGCATAGACCGCAACTCCATCAGTGCTACTTACAAGCACAATAATGTAGTTCATGAACATCATTGATAGGGACATAGAAAGTTGCTGGGCTGAAGCCGGAAGTGCAACATTGAAGATATCTTTTACAATGCTTTTCTCAAAGCGGAAATCCTTGAAGTTAAAGGCTACATAGGTATCCTTCCTGAAGAACAGCCAGTTTGCCATCATAACACAGGATATCCCTATAGAAAAAACAGTAGCCCAGGCTGCACCTGCAATTCCCATATTCAGAGTATATATGAATATGGGATCAAGGATAACGTTCAGTACCCCGCCTAAAATCATAGCCTGCATAGCTCGTTTAGAATCTCCCTCGCTTCGAAGAATCGCATTGGCTACATTGGAAAAGAAAATTATAATGCTTCCAAGAAAAATAGCTCTGGCATACGCTACTGCAAGTCCTGTAGCTTTTCCGGCTCCTGCAAGGGCAAAGAGCTGAGGGGCAAAGAGATAAAATGGTACTGTAAACGCAATAGAGAGCAGGATAATTATAATTATGGTATGTACGGCTACATTGTCTGCACCAGCTTTGTCCCTGGCTCCGATCATACGGGAGATTGCAGACCCTCCTCCTATGCCTATTCCATTTGATAAAGCCATGCTTATAAAGAAAAACGGAAATACAAAACCCATTGCTGCAAGGGCATCGGCTCCAAGCCCGGAAACCCAATAAGTATCAATAAGGCTGTAAATTGTCTGCACGGACATGGCAACTATCATTGGGATTGACAGCTTTACTATAGCTTTTTTCGGATCTCCCTGCAGGATTTTTACGCCATTCGTCTCTTTTTTTCCTGAATAGCCGGCAGAAACTTTACTTTCATCTTCATTAATTTTCATCTATTGTATCTTCCTTAATAAATCATTTTTAAAACAGTTACTTAAGTTTTTAACCCAGTTTTATGTAGTTGTCGGCTCTTCTGTATTGGCTCTTCTGTATTGAAAATTAACGGTATGCTCTCCCTCTCACATATAGGCGCAGTTATCTATTATTCAAACGTCCCTGCAGGTCTGAACTCCCGACTTTTGCTCTGTCCTCTCAGTTCTTTTCTTTCAGAATCACATCAAATATCCGCAGTACACTTCAGGTCGTAGAGCCGTACTCTAGTGATACTTCTCCCCTCTTTGATCTCAGGAACGTGATGTTGATACATACTTAAATTATTTAGTAGGATTGTTAGATTTCTAACTAAATAGCCCAGATTATATATATATCTTCCTGATTTTTATAAACAGTTAAAGAATACTGTCACATAGAATAGGAGTATATAATATTGGCTCAGGTCATACAAGCTTTCAGCATTAGTCACCATCAAATAAACCTTAGGGTAAGAAATTCAGTAGGTGCACAAAGGAGAATCTGAGGGGATGACATGCATTCGTATATACTGGATAATATCAAAAAAGACTATCTTTCTATTATTAGAAATCTCACAAAATTTTTTTAGTTATTGAAACGTTTCTCCTGAAAATAAGTCCGGACTTGCTTTCAGAAACTCCTCTTCTGATAACAGATTTTTATGATAAAACAGGCGCATTAGCTTTGACAAAACGGTATCTCCAAGGGTTCAGACTTTCAGAATCCAGGCTTCCAGAGTTTAGACTTCCAGAGTGCAGACTTCCAGAGTGCAGGCAGAGAAAATAAAGCATTTTAAGGTACGTTATATGATTAATAGAGTCTTTATATAATATAATTGAGAGAGTCTGAAAATAATATAATAAATAGAGTCTGAAAATAATATAAAAATTAGATATAAATGAAATTAAGGGTATTGATAAAAGAGGGGAAAAGAGGGGGATAAAATTAATGGAGGATATGTTCAGATTTGCGGATGAACTTGGACCATTTAAGATCATCCATGTTTACGAACCGTCTGCTGGTCTGAAAGCGGTTCTTGTTGTGGACAATATAGCGCGAGGGCCTGCTATTGGAGGGGTCAGGATGACCACGGATGTAAGCACTGAGGAATGTTTCAGGCTGGCAAGAGCCATGACCCTTAAGAATGCGGCTGCAGATCTTCCTCATGGAGGCGGCAAGGTTGTCATCTACGGAGACCCGCGAATGCCGCAGGAAAAGAAAAGCCAGATGCTTAGAGCACTTGCCAGTGCCCTCAGGTATGAGGAGGAATATATCTTCGCCCCTGACATGGGGACAGACGAAATCTGTATGGCCTGCATAAAAGATGAGATTGGAAGGGTGGTAGGCCTTCCCTGCGAGGTTGGAGGGATTCCTCTGGATGAAGTAGGGGCCACAGGCTGGGGACTTGTACAGGCTACCGAGGCGGCGTTGCAGTACTGTGATTTCGAGCTGAAAGATGCTCGCATGGTTGTTCAGGGTTTCGGGGCAGTCGGGAAGCATGCTGCTCGTTTCCTTACCCACAAAGGAGCGATTCTCGTAGGAGCCGCTGACTCCAGGGGTACGGTTCATGATCCCGATGGTCTTGACGTGGATACCCTGATCAGGCTTAAGAAAGAAGGAAAAAGTGTGCTTGACTACCCTGGAGGAAAAAAGTTTGACAGTAATGCCGTTATTGCCATTCCCTGCGACATCTGGATTCCAGCAGCCCGTCCGGACGTGATCAACGAAAATAATGTCCATCTTTTGAACACTAAACTAATTATTGAGGGAGCAAACATTCCGATCACAGGAAAAGCCGAAAAAATCCTCTACGAAGCAGGTATTCTCTACGTCCCGGATTTTATCGCAAATGCGGGCGGCGTTATCTGTGCGGCTGCAGAGTATCAGGGAGCCACACAGTACGCAGCTTTCGGGTCAATTGAAGAAAAGGTTAGAAAAAACACAGTTCAGGTACTGGAAACGGCAAAAACGAAAGGAATCCTGCCAAGGGAAGCTGCATTCCAGCTTGCTGTAAAAAGAGTTAAGCAAGCCATGGCGTACAGGCGCTGGTCGATCTTTTCTTCGGCGCCGGGTTTTGTGTAACCTGTCGGGTTTTGTGTAAGCTTTATATGGTTTTCCGATTTCATTCTTTACTTTTTAATTCCAGTTGTTTAGGGTTTCTGAACTCAGGTTATTCAGGATTTCTGAACCTCAGATCAAGTTTCAGTTTATTTCTGCCCTCCGCACAGTATCACGGCCGCCCTGACCGCGCTATCCGGAGTAAAAAAGACCGGCATTCCAATGGCTGTAAAAGCCGAAGCCATTTCCCTACTGAATCTTCCACCCGGAGAGCAGATGAGGACTGGTTTTTCACAATTACTGGCAAAAGCTTTGATTTTTTCCGCGACCCCTTTGGAAAGAAGAGGAGGGCCCCACAGCAGGCTCACTATTGCAAGATCGTAGTCTTCACCAAAAGCTTCCTGTAGAGCATCAACGTAGTGTTCGTCCTTTACGCTGCCTGTCAGATCAACAGGATTTCTTACAGAAGCAAAAGTAGGGAGTTTCTTTCTCAGTTTGCTAACAGCTTCTATGGAAATATCGGGAACCCTGAGCCCAGCTTCCTCACAGGCATCAGCGATGGAAATTCCAATCCCTCCTCCATCAGTTATTATGAGAACTCTTTTTCCTTTTACCAGCGGATACCTGTTCAGGACTTTGCAAGCGTCTTTTAATTCTTCATAACTCTCAACTTCTATTATACCTGCTTTCCTGAAAGCTGCTTCATAAGCTTCATATCTCCCGCTGACAGCCCCTGTATGAGAACTCGCGGCTTTTGCGCCTGGCTCCCTTTTTCCAACTTTGAGAGCCACTACCGGCTTCTTTTGCACACATCTGGAAGCAGCAGCAAGGAACTTGCGTCCGTTTCCAATAGCCTCGATATAAAGAGCAATAGCTTTTGTTGCTTCGTCTCCTGCCAGGAATTCAAGGCAGTCACTTTCGTCCACATCCACTTTATTTCCATAACTTACTACCCGTGCGACCCCTGCTCCCTCGTTTGCCATTTCGTCCATAATCATAGCGGCAAAGGAGCCGCTCTGAGTAAGCACCGAAACTCCGCCACTTGAGGGCCTTTCGACCTTATCGCTGCTTATAAAAAATGTATCCACTTTTGAGGCTGTATCGTAGATCCCAAGGCAGTTCGGCCCCATAGCCCGGATCTTTTTCTTCTCTAAAATCTCTTTCAGGCGGACTTCCATTTCCTTTCCTTCAGGTCCAATTTCCCGAAAACCTGAACTGACAATTATTGCTCCTTTTATATTTTCCACGGGGCCATTGAGGATTTCAAGGACGGTAGAGGCTGGCACTGCAAAAATTGCAATGTCGATTTTGTCCTTTATCTCGCTCGAAGCCGGATAACATTTAAGCCCCCTGATTTCCTGGTAAGCCGGATTTACGGGATATATATTTCCCTGAAACCCCATTTTCAGGAGATTTTCCAGGATTGTACAGGAGAGTTTTTCAGGGTTTGGTGAGGCCCCTATAAGGGCTATGCTTTCAGGCTTGAAGAAAAAGTCAATCTGTTCTTCAGTGGTCATTAATGGCCTTCCGAATTATCTGCAGATTATACTCAGATTAATCAGATTATATTCAGATTCTACTCAGATTATATTCAGATTATAGTTTCGAGATTAAATATTTACACATAACAAACTCCGGTTTTATAAAACAGAACAGAAGCAAAATCTGGAAAAATTCTATTAGATAAAGAAAAGCTCATTACAAGATTTTAAAGGACCTTTAAAGGATATTTAAAGGATATTTAAAGGATATTTATAGGATATTTAAAGGATATTTAAAGGATATTTAAAGGATATTTAAAGGATATTTAAAGGATATTTAAAGGATATTTAAAGGATATTTAAAGGATATTTAAAGGTATTTTCAGAACTTTTAACTGCTACAAGCATGGAAAACTGGACGAATGGAAGTCCCACTGCCTTTATCAATGCCCTTGTTTTTTCTCGCATATTTTACGTTTTCGGATTATTTTTACTTAGTTACGATTTAGCGCTCACAGTACATGCAAATAGCCTTTTCGCATTCTTCATTCTGGAATTTCCACTTCAGTCCCCAGCGTTTAATTTCCTGTATTATTTTCACGAAATCCACTCCGCTTTCGGTCAGGTAATACTCAGATTTCGGAGGATTTGTGGAATGATCAACCTTCTTTTCAATCAGACCTTCAGTTTCCAGCTCTGTCAGCCTCTCAGAGAGAATTTTGGGTGTTATGTAGCCGAGTTTCCTTTTGAGCTCATTAAAGCGCTTTTCCTTTTTTTCCCCCTTATGCAGCTCCAGAAGGATATGGATTGTCCATCTTTTCCCTATGATATTCATTGTCTTGTAGACTGTACAGTCTTTCATAGTATAAACATAGAAACTGTCTAATATATAAATTAATATCTCTAATATACTGGTATCAAAAAAATATTAGTATAAAATGTTTTTTATAAAACAAATTTGTATTAATTTCCTGTAAAAGTTTCCCTGTATCTGGCAAAACATAAAAGCGGACCCATACTCCAGATACGGAACTCGAGAGTGGGACGCGGGCTATATTGTCAGAACTGCCGGAAATTAACCAGATCGGAAATTTGCAAAGTTAGGAGAGTATGATAACCATGAAAGACAACTTACCGGAAAAAGGTGCAATCGTTCAGAGAGACCGTGAAACTTATGCAATCGCCCCTCATATTCCAGGAGGAATTGCGGACCCTAACACCCTCAGGAAGATAGCCGATGTTGCGGAAAAATATGGAGCTGCTGCCCTTAAGATGACTTCTGCCCAGAGGATTGCAATCGTGGGTCTGAAGGAGGAAGATCTTGATAATGCGTGGGCTGATCTGGACATGAAACCCGGCGCAGCTGTAGGGCTTTGCGTAAGAAGTGTAAAGTTCTGTCCTGGGACTACTTTCTGCAAGCAAGGAAAACAGGATGCCGTAGGCCTGGGTCTTAAACTGGATGAAAAATACCATGGAATGTCAATGCCTTCCAAGTTCAAGATGGCAGTTTCCGGTTGTCCGAACTCTTGCTCTGAGCCTGCCATTAAGGACATAGGGGTAATGGGCACTGCTAAAGGATATACCCTGATGGTAGGAGGTGCTGCGGCTGCAAGTCCAAGACTTGCTGAGGTTGTTGCAAAAGAACTGTCAGAAGAGGAAGTTCTTGACGCAGTCGATAGAATTGTTAATTTCTATAAAAACTCTGGCACGAAAAAGAGGCTTGGAAAGTTCATTGAAGGCATGGGACTTGAGAGTTTCAAATCCCAGGTAGGCCTGTAAAACCATGTAAGTCTGCATGTGGGATCTACAGCTCTTAAATTGCTTTATTCAGCATTGAGTGCTTTCGGATCTGTTCCCATTCAAAGTGTTTCCTCTGTAAACTCTTAACCAAATTTTAACTCAAGACAAATACGGAGTTTCAGGGATTGAAATTCATAACACTTTCCAAAGTAGTGGGAAAACTTATACCGACCAGGCATATATGGGACGGATATCATAATAGCATATACTATAATAACATATACTATAGACGGATATCAGAATGACATACATGATAGACGGATTCAGAATAACATACATAATATAAAGCGTAATCAAAAACAGCTAGACTATTCTCATAAACCTGGTCGGTATTAATACTAAGGCACGGTGTTAAGGCATAATGCTAGGTCAAAGCATAATGCCGAAAAATAAAAAAATATGGTCAAAAGGGGAGAATTAATGAAAGTTACCGAGATGAAATCCTCACCTGAAAAACCGAATCCTCACAATGTGAGTGTCCGGATGCTCTACAATACCGAACACGCCCAGGCAGTGCATATAGAACTTAAGCCAGGGGAAGCTTTAAAAAAGCATATGACTCCCACAGACGTCTTTTTCTATATTCTTGAAGGAAAAGGCATTGTTGAAATTGGCGACGAACAACAGGAAGTTAGCCAGGATATGCTGATCGAGAGCCCTTCAAGAATTCCCCATCGTCTTCTGAATCCGGGAGATGGGATTTTCAGGGTGCTGGTCGTAAAGGCCCCAAGGCAAACCGAAGCTACACGCATGCTGTAAATGTAAAGCAAATGTAAGAACGGCTGTCGAAATAGTTCAAAGCGAGGCATAAATGGAAGAAAAAACAAAACCTACAAAAATAGCGGTCGTACGCTGCGACACCGTCTCGGAAACCTGTCCGGGAGTAGGCTGTTTTAAAGCTTTCAACGAAAGAGAGTCACACTTTGAGGCCTACGATGAAAAAACACTCAGATGATCGCCTTTTTTACATGCGGAGGCTGTTCGGGGAGGAGAGTGTACCGTCTGGTGAATTCCCTCAAAAAATATGGCCTTGATGCTGTACACCTCAGCTCCTGTATGCTTATGGAAGACACTTATCCTAAGTGTCCTAACCTTGACAATATAAAAAAGACGATTCAGGATGCAGGAATGAAGGTTGTGGAAGGTACTCATCACTGAAGACAGTTCATTATTGAAGACAATTTATTATTGAAGACAATTCATTATTGAAAACAACTCACTATTGAAAACAACCCACTATTGAAAACAACTCACTATTGAAAACAATTCATTATTGAAAACAACTCACTATTGAAAACAACTCACTATTGAAAACAACTCACTATTGAAAACAACCCACTATTGAAAACAACTCACCACCGAAGACAGTTTTTGATAAAAAGATTTATAGGCAAGAAATACATCAAAAACCGAGTAGATAAACGCGCAAATGAGGGAAATCGGTATAGAGGGAAATATGTTTACAGGAGAAAACAAGGCAATAGTTCGCCGATTCTTTGAAGAAGACCCTTCTAAAGGAAATCTGAGTGCCGCTGATGAGTTGCTGTCACCTAATTTTGCTATATATGTTCCTCTTCCTTCATCTCCGGGAGTCAAGGGAATAAATGAAATAATCACTGCATGCAGGGCAGCCTTCGAACACCTAAATGTTACAGTTGAGGATATGATTGCAGAGGACAATACCGTCACTGCGCGCTTTACAGCTCGCGGCGTACATAGGTAGTTTCATGGGTTTGCCGGCTACAGACAAGCTGATAACTATGACTGGAATAGAGATTTTCCGTATTAAAGACGGTAAGATTCATGAGTTGTGGGGTGAAGCTAATCTTCCTGGTCTGATGCAACAGCCAGGGATTGTTTCTGTGCCTGGAAACGAGGGTTAAACGTCATCAGACGTGCTATATTCCTTTAATTTATTTTTCATGTAAAAATTCTGTTGAAAATACAATTTAAAAGTAAGCTAGATAATTAAGAGTAAGTTAGGGTAGTAAAATGAGCAACGACATAACTCGAGACAGGAATATTGAAGAAGATGAAAATTACGAAGGTGCGGACCTTGAGCTTCGTGACATTCCACTTCCAAACACGGACAATATTCTGTATTCGATTTTAAATTCCTTAAACCATAATATTGCAAACTTTTATGCTTACACGAAGTTCAAGAACTATATCTCTGAAAAGACCCTGGATATGGAACTGCTCCAGAGAAGTATGAGCATCCACAGGGACTTTTCAGCTCTGTTCCTACACACAAAAGAAGAGCTAGTACTTGTTTATCCTGATTTTCTAGAAAAAGCTGAAAAGCTGCTGTTCAAAGGAGATACAGGCATGGACTTTATAAGTTATACTCGTAAGTTGTGCAAATTAATAGGCGACTATAAGAAAATACTGTACAGGGAAGGATATTTGCCGGACCTTTGAATGTAACTCTTGCTCAACGCCATCTTATTCTGAAATTTCACTGCGTTGCACAATTAAAATATATTTTTTAATTAAATTATTTTGATGGGGATTGGTTTTATGGTAAAACGAATGATAGTAAAAATTGACGAAAAGAAATGCACAGGCTGCGGAAAATGTGTTGCACCCTGTGCCGAAGGTGCTATTAAAATCATTAACGTAAAAGCAAAGGTCATATCCGAGGAACTCTGTGACGGTATGGGTTTCTGTCTTGGCATCTGTCCCGAAGGCGCAATCTCAGTTGAAGAAAGACATACTGTCGAATTTAACCGGGAAAGAGCAGAAGCTCAACCCAGAAAAAAAGATATCTCTATCCACTGCTTCACCTGTGGGGCAGGCGAAGACACCAGCTATCTTCTCCCACTCAGGCACAACATGCAGAGCCTATGGGTCTGTACCCACTGCCTTCCTAAACTAATTCACGGTTAATCCGGTTCAATTTTAGAATCAAGCCCTCTTTGCTGTGTAACCACCTATGGGACTCCCCATGTTTTCCGGGACCTATTATTTCAGTTTCTGCAGCTTCAAAGAACTCCAGCAAATCTTTCTGGGCAGCTTGTGAGAGTAGACACCTGCCATCGGGTAAACGGCCCATTTTCTGGATTTGGAAGTTATTTTTCAAAAAACTTTTAAGATCTGAGGAATTGAATCCTATATGCAAAAGAAAAGGCTTCTTCAGGACATAGGGCTGAGTGCTTATGAAGCAGCTGCATATCTTTCTCTCTTAAAGTTCGGGGTCTCCGAGGCAAATTACATCGGCAGAGACGCTGACGTACCCTATGGGAAGATATATACCGTTCTTGAATCGCTGGCAGGAAAAGGTTTTGTGGAAGTCCAGGCTTCAAGGCCTAAAAAATTCAGGGCGGTTGATCCTGAAATGGCCTTAGATTTCTTTTTTGAAAAGCGAACATCCGAATTTGAAAAAGAAATAAAGGCCTTAAAGAGTTTTGTTGAAGAAGCAAAACAGGTCCTGAAAACCATACCGGCTCAGAAGCGAAAAGACGAGGTATTCTGGACGACTGCTGTAACCGAGTCCGAAATCAGAAAGTTTGCTATTTCTACCTATGGAGAGATAAAAAAATCAGTACTTGTAATTCCTCCTTTCTTTGGAATGCCCATAGTTCCTAGCTTGCTGCCTGAAATCTTAAAAGCTATTGACCGTGGGGTCAAAATCAGGCTGCTGGGATCTCATCGTTTTACAGCTCTTTCTTCTATGCTTTCACTGCTGGAAGAAGAGAATTTCGAGAAATTCAAAAAGGGTATGGAGATCAGGCTTGTTCAGAGGAGCTTTAACTCCTGCTTTGGCATCTTTGACGACAGTGTTGTGGTGCTGTTTCAGCTCCATCCGCAGGATAATGACCGCATCCTTTCGGTTGTGAAAATCCGGGATCCAGGGCTTGCAAAAAATCTGAGTAAGGAATTCGAACTCCTCTGGAATGGAGGAGAAGAGTTTAATCTTGAAAAAGCTGCTGAAAGGTAAGTTTTCCGTAGTCAAGGATCAAAATATCTTCACCAATCTAAAGTAGAAGGTTAACCACAGAAAGCATTGAAAACACAGAAGAAAGGAAAAGGGGCACAATTCTTCCATGCGTTCTTCTTCCGTGCTTTCCGTATCTCCGTAGTTATAAAGTGAGTGCTTAAGTTAGGGACTACGAATTCTCAGGAATAGATAAATAACATATATACAGATAATATTATACTAATAATCAGTTGAATGATATTGGGGTTAACAAACATGGGAGAACATGGGGAAGGAAGTCATAAAGGACATCACGAAAAGCACGGAGACCTTGAACACGAAGAGTTACTGGAAAGTATGAGCGAGAAACTGGGTTTTACCCCGCACATTCTTGAAATCCTTGGAGAACTTGACAGTGAATCCCTTAAAAAATATAACAGGTGCGACAAAAAATTACTGTCAGATGGCGCTCTACCTGCAAAGGTGAAAATCCTTATCGCGCTTGCAGTTGTTGCATCCAAGCAGTGTGAAAGGTGTACGGTTGTGCAGATGCAGAGTGCACTCAAGAATGGGGCAACCAAAGAAGAAATAATGGAAGTTATGGATGTTATATTCATAACCTCAGGGGCACCTGCCGTAGCGGCTTGTAGGGATGCTTTAAAACTGCTAAAATAAGATGTCTTTAATTTTATAGAAACTTATATTTTTAATTTTACAAAGACTTTCTAGACTCCTATAAGCCTGGATCTAACATTTAGGGCTGAATTATAGTATTTATAAGACTTATAAGACAGAAAAGCTGTAGAATTCTCTAACAATACCTTTAAATTTTCTATATTAAATTTTTTTCAAATTCGTTTAGTTTAAGACGCTCTTGCGAAGAATCCATTCTTAATTCCTCGGTTTTTCACTGGTATTTCGGAGTTTTCCTTCTTCCTTCCTGAGAATTCCAGGACCGGGCAATGGAAACAATCGAATGCGGACTTTTGCATCCTTCAGGCAGGATTGTCAGGTATCTCCAGCTACAAAAGTTACGAAGAGTTTCCGTAGTATTTTATCAGGTTAGTTGTTTGGATTGCATCACTTTCATCAGGTTAGTTGTTGGATGGCATCATTTTCATCAGGTTAGTTGTTGGATTTCATCACTTTGATTTCCAGCACCTCACCAATCTCCCGAAACATCCTGTAGTTTCTGCGGCTTTTTACACGAGTCTGTTTTCTCCCGGCACAATCTATAGTAGGAACAACCTGAAAAACCATCAGGTAGCTCTCCAACTTCCGCCGGCACCACAACCTCAAGCGACATATACCGTGCTGCGTCCAGAAGAACACGCGTATAAGGATGTAGAGGCCGGTCAAACACATCCTTCCCCTCCTCAACAATCTCACCTGCATACATCATCAGAGAAGAGTCCAGAGTAAGTGACGTCCAGAGTAAGTGACGGTTTACAACAACATCAAAAGTATTATCCTCAAATGGAGTCTGTTCAGCGTCCCCGACTTCAAATGTCATCGAAAGCTGCGTTCTTTTGCTTTTTCTTGCCCTATACTCATCATATTTTCAGCGAAACCTATCCCTTTGACACGGTGCCCCATATCAGAAAGAACTAATCCCATTGTACAGGTTCGCATCCAACATCAGAACATTCAGAAGTCCTTCAGGCAGCCTGAAGGAAAAAGCTTCTTTCCATAACTCTCTTTCACCTTCGGTCTTCATTCTATGGTTTACATGACAATCGTAATTGCAGGCTCCTTCATCCCAGTAATTTATGATCTCTTTTTAAGGTTGCTTCCTCCGAAATCACCTTTACATTTTACTCAGAATCCCATACAGAATAGAAATAGAAATTATTTACAGAATAGAAATAGAAATTATTTGCTAATTATTTTATTTAAATTATGAGATAAAGAGTGAAACTAATAATTTATTATTAATTATAATGATTTAGATACATAATCTTTATAAATAGTAATACCAATTAATAGTTTATTCTTACCCAATTAAATGCAATTTTATGAAAACAGTTTAATGCTCATTTTATTTGAGGAATAGAAAATGAATGAAATATTAGAAATGAAAGATAAAATCTTAGAATACTGGGACTACAGAAGTTCTGATTATCACACAGAATATGCCAAATGCATGGATGAGGAAATGGAGATCTGGAAATCTGTTTTTTCTGAAATTCTGCTAACGGATAAAAAAATCCGTGCAGTAGAAGTTGGAACAGGTCCTGGACTTCTTGCAATATCTCTGGCCACAATGGGACATGATGTAACCGGTGTTGATTTGTCAGAAAATATGCTTGAAAAAGCAGCGGAAAACGCCAAAGAAAAAGGTGTAGATATTTCGTTAGTACAGGGAGATGCAGAAGAAATTCCTCTAAATGATGGAGAGTATGATTTCGTTTTGAGCAAGTATCTTCTCTGGACTCTACCTCAACCGGATAAGTTTATGAGTGAGTGTTGCCGGCTTTTAAAAGACGGTGGCCTTATGATGATAGTTGATGGTTTGTGGTTCCAGAACCCTGATGGGACAGAAAAGAAAAGCAGTCGTTATGAAAAGTTTAATGAATTGTATTCTGGCGTTAAGCCGAACCTGCCCCTTGCGAAAAACAATACACCTGAGAGGATAACTGACCTTGCAGAATCTCATGGGTTTGAGGCTGTTTCATGGAGGTTTTTGAAAGATTATGATGCGTTTTTGGAACGAAATGATCCGTCTGGTCATGCAGCAGGTTATATCCAGCCTCCGCATATGGTTCTTGCAAAGAAAAAAAGTCAGACTTAATTAATCTTTTTTATTTTTCGTAGTTTTTTGTACTCAACTTGTGGACTTAAGGCCTTAAAATACCTGCAGAGGGCTTTATTACTCACCCTGTTTTATCTGAAGATTGCCATCCGCACGAAACCACGAAGACTCGAATCTCAATTTCCAAGAAAGTAAACAAAAAATTTACTTTAATTTATACTTTAGCTGTTTTTTGCAAATTTACACAAAGTGTAGATTACGAATAAAAATATTTCAAAATAAATACTTTTTTACCCTAGAACAGTTTATTTATGTCAATATTATGATAGAAATAAGAAAAATGACAACATTTTTGAATTAGTATCTTTCATTTGATTTTTGAATTCTAAGCATGGAGATGGTACTCCATATGTCAGATCCCATTAAATTTTTGGCTCATAACATGGTTTCAAGAAAAAAGGCACGTGCTGATCCATATATTCTGTTTCTTGGAGCTGGAGCATCCATAAATTCTGGATGCTCAAGTTTGATGAAAATTGTTGATGATGTTTTGAAATCTCAAGCTACTAAATCAGATCTTGATTATTGGGAAGATAAAATTAAAAAAGCTAACCAAGATAAAGAATATGAAAAATTCCTAAATGAAAAAATTGGCAGAGAAAAATGCACTTGTTTTTTTGAAACTTGGGAAAAATTGGGTGACAATACTCGATACTCAATTCTTAAAAAACATTTATTGGAAAACAAAAATCCCTCTGAAGGATATGACTATTTAGTCCAACTAATAAGAAATGGCTTCATTAAAATGGTCTTTTCGACAAATTTAGACAACTTACTAGTGCATCGATTCCTAATTAATTCCTCTTTTTTTATATCATAATTCTGCCAGGCATTTCGTCCCTTTCTTTAATATTATATTTCCATTTAAACACAACTGGTTTTTCGTTAATCTGGTCTATATA
>Ga0268263_1001324_pt1 | contig 22722 bp, 20 predicted proteins | sample Biomet5_FD_190358 | JGI IMG/M metagenome (GOLD analysis project Ga0268263, IMG submission 190358) | Microbial communities from bioreactor (seeded with sewage sludge) at LBNL, California, USA - Biofuel metagenome 5 (SPAdes) (version 4) | ecosystem: Engineered > Bioreactor > Anaerobic >... | reverse complement strand
CCCGCAAGATAATCATAAACAAAGGCATCGGCAAGGTCCAGACCTTGGGGGGCGCCGCCTCCACGGTGCGCCGGATCAAGGAAGCCGACCTCTCCGACAAGTCCGCCGGGGGCACCGGCTTCTTCAAGGCCGAGGAGGGCGTGATCTTCCACGAAGGAGACAACGCCAACGACGAGCAGTACTCGCGGACAAAAGATGCGGCGCTGCAGTCCATCCCGCTGTCCGAAGGCGAGCTGTCCCGCATAGCCGGCTGTAAACGCCCGAGCGAGATATTGACTGACCGCAAGTATTTCGACAGCAAGAACATCCTCGACTTTGCCGACGTCTGGAAAAAAATGTCCACAGCCTACAACGAGTCTTTTCATCAGCTCTTTTATGATTCACTGTCCAACGTGGTCGCACACACGGGAGAGGAAGTCTCGCTGACCAAGAGGAACGTCGCCTCGAGCCGGGTGGCGGAATTCCTCGGCGCCGGCGACGTGATAGCACACTCCGAGCTCGCCGAGGTGAAGGACGCCTCCGGCAAGACCGTGACCGGTATGCTGATGCAGCAGGCCCAGGGCCGCGAGGGCATGGAAATCAAAAAAGAGCTCGTTTACGCCCGCCAAAAGGAGGGATTCGAACTCGGCATACCCTCCAACGATGTGGAATTCGGCAAGATCCCGGCTGGAAGAAGCACGGGCTCGCTGCAGAAATCCATGTCCACCCTGCAGGTCATGGACTTCATCACCGGACAGGAGGACAGGCATGCAGGCAACTACTTCGTACAGCAGAACGCCGAGGGAAAGTTTACCGGCGTGACCGGGATAGACAACGACTTTGCGTTCGGCGCGGGCACCAAATCCCAGAACCACGCCCGCAAAGTGATCCAGGACGGCAGGCTCTACATCCCCCACATGGACAAACAGCTCGCGGAGCGCGTTCTGCAGCTCACCCGCGACCAGATCGTGCTGCTGCTCGGCGACCTGCTGAAGCCGAACGACATCGATCCGTGCTGGACGCGCATACAGATGCTGCAGGACGCCATTAAGGCCGATATGGCCGACCCGCAATCCAAGGTGCTGGTCGAAAAAGACGAGGATTGGGGAGAACAGACTCATAAGGACTTCATGGCAAAAGCCTATGCGATAAAGAATCCCTCGGGCATGGGAACCGGTTACAAGTGTGAGGATTCTTCCTATTACGGCGATTTTATGGCCGACCATATGATCAGCGCGCGTTTTATGGGCCCGCTCGGCACTCTGCATCAAATGGCTTGGATAAATAATGACGCAAAGAAGCAATATGAGGATTACATCAATGTGCGCGACATAACCAACCCATATATGCTCAGATATTACCTGACAGAGGAGATCAGGATGAACAAAGACGAGGTCGACCGGTATCTGACGCAGCAACGACTCGACCCGATGACACACACCTTCGAGGAGCTGCCTACAGCGGTACAGTCCGCTTTTGAATCGTTCTTCGGATCCTCCAAAAAATACAATGCCGTACTTGCAGCCAACAAGAAAAAACAGGAGGAAAAAACTTCCGGCACGACGGGGCCCGCCACCGCCTGAGTCACGGCGGCCATCCATCGCGCGGCACATGAGGACCGGTTTTTCACCACGCGTCGCATGATCTGCGCTCAACGCAACGAAAATAAGCCGCCAGACAAGACGAAACTGCTTTTGTAAATGCGGTTCACTAATTAAGGAGGAAACACAATGGGTTTAGGAGACTGGCTGAAGAGAAAGCTAAACATCGGAAGCGCTCCCGAAGAGACGTTCGCAACTCAAGAACACGACGACACGATCTCACCCAGCGAGGACAAATCCACCATAGTCGAAGCTCCGAACGCGGGTATGGACAGCGCCATGGAAAAACAGGAGGAAGCTGTCTCACAGGAAACCATAAAGACGACCGGCGACGAGATGGAACTGCTCCGTGAAAAACTGGCTCAATCCAAAAAAGGCGGCATCGGTCACACGAACTCCGAGACATTCACCACCGTGCTGAACGCAGCTTCCTCCATCACCGAGCTGATGAGCCAGGGCTTCACCGAAGACCCCGCCGAAAATCAAAATATGGCGATGACCGTGTTGGAAAGATACGGCACGCTGATGGGCGCCTGCGAACGATACCTCGCCAAAGGAGGCGGACGGACCAGCTCCGGCAACGCGCGCAAAGAGATCATCACCGCCATGCTCGCCCTCGCACAAAAGGATGTGCCCGGGATAAAACTCGCCATGGATCATATGCCGAGCATGTCTAAGGACGAGATCTCTTCCATGACCTGGAAAGACATTCTGTCCAACGCAAGGGTTACCCGCATAAAGCTGAAGGGCTCTATGGCCGGGTTGGAAACGCTCGGCGGCGCGGCCAGCGTTGTGAAGCGCATCCACGCCAGCGACACGGAAAGCGGCGGACTCAGCGGATTTTTCAAAAAACACGAAAACATCACCCGCGAGACTGAAGCGGACATTGACACGCTCGACGATAGAGAAATCAACATCATTTTAAAAAAATCCAAAGAGCAGGCGATGATCGCCTGCCAGCTGCCGGAAAGCGAACGCGCCATGGTCAAGGATATCAAAAATTACAAAGAAATAGAGTTCGATCGCAAGTATTTTACTAAAAGCCTTCTTGATTTCGCCGCTGTCTGGAATAAATATTACGATGCCACCGTAGAGACGCACAACCATTTCTTCGGTAATGGCTTTTTGGGAGTGAAGGGACAAAGGGGCGATAAGGTCTCCGTAAGCAAACGCAATGTCGCCACCAGCCGTTTGGCGGAGCTGCTGGGAGAGGGACAGGTCATCGCACACTCGGAGCTGGCCAGCGTGGAGGACGCCGGCGGCCAGGCTGTGGAAGGCATACTCATGCAGCAGGCGCAGGGCCAGGCCGGCGCGGAGGTCATCGATGAACACATGACGGCGAAACAAAAGGAATGCATGGAGAAGGGCATCGAATTCAATCAGTCGATGGCCGAGATACCTTACGACAGAACGACTCCTTCGCTGCAAAAGTCCATGACGACCCTGCAGGTGATGGACTGGATGAATGGCCAGGTAGACAGACACTCCGGGAACTATTTTATCCAGAAAGACAGCGCGGGGCGCATGACCGGCGTCACCGGCATAGACAACGACTTCGCGTTCGGACAAACGGCCGGCAGCGGCAACTACGGAACTCAGACCGTTATGGACGGCAAACTGACCATACCGCATATGGACAAGGCCCTTGCCATGCGCATACTGGAGCTGACGCCTGAGACGCTGAAGCTTTTCCTCGGCGACCTTATCGAGGACTCAGCCATAGACGCCTGCTGGGGCAGGACGAAGCAGCTGCAGGACGCCATACGCGCCGAACTGAGAGACCCGAATTCCAAGGTGATGATAGACAAGGACGAGGACTGGAACGAACAGACCCATCGCGACCTGGTGGGTCGGTCCCGCGCAGCGGACAAAAAATTCCGCGGAAACAGTACATACTACGGCGAATTCATGAACGTCTTTTCGCCCTTCGACAACAGATACGAAAGAAAGCGCAAATTATATTACGCGAGCAAGGAATATGACGATTACATGTATGTCCGCTGCATAGACAACCCCGGTACTTTCAGGATGTACCTTGTCAATGAAGTCGGCATGGATTCAAAGGACGTTGACCGCCTGTACGCCCGCGACCTGATCGACCCGCTCAGGTTCAGCTTTGAGGAGATGCCAGCCTCCGTGCAGAACGCTTTTGTGAGTTTCTTCAACTCCAGCAAAGACGTGGAGGCTGAAAAGGAAAAGTACAAAAAGCAAGCGGCGGGCGCCAAATCCGAATAGGACGTCCGGCAGCGAATGCCTCTGCGTTTTCAACATGACGCGCCGCGCATTTTTGTCGATTTTGCACACAGCTTACAAAAAAACAGGGCGGTTTTGTGTGAAACCACAAAATGCGCCCTGTTTTTCTTTGTATTCTCTAATTATCAGCCATTGTAATCACAGGCAAAATTAGGTAGAATAGAGCCGTAAACGGAACACGCATCTGGAACATGTCAGACCACGCGCTCCGTTTTTTTATTATTACGGGAGGCGTTCAGATGATACGCAATTTTCTGGATATAGTGGAACGCGGAAACTCCGGCCCGCGCTGCGACAAGGAGAGCTGGGACCTTGACCATGTGGCGATGCCGATAGCCGAGCTGGTGGACAAGTACGACCTGCACCGCGAGCCCGACGAGATAATCGCCACCGACCCGGACGAGATAATGAAATATTACGACGCGGCGCGCGAGCTGATCATCGGCTCCGGTGTGTACGACCAGAGCACCGGCCGCATCATTGAGCTTTCAGCCGGGGAGATCGACGAGGCCGCCCGCGGACAGAGGCGCAAGCTCGTCATAGGCGAGGGACAGGACGCTTTCAGGTTCTACAGCCGCTACCCAGAGGACAGCAGGAGGCCCGGCATCGTGGCCGGAAACCCCGGCTGCCCCATGACGGAGGCGGAGTTCGCAGGGACGGTGCGCTCCTGGGCGCAGGAACCGACGGTGGACATGGTGACCTGCGGCTCTATAGTTGAGGTGGACGGCCACCCCGTGAAGCGCGGAGAGGCCTCCGAGGTCATAGCCGTGCGGCGCGAGCTCCAGTACCTCAACAACATCTGCGCCGACGTGGGCAGGCCCGGGCTGGGGCGTCTCGCCGCGGAGAGCAGCGTCTCCGAAACCGGCGACCTCGCGGCCTTTGCGGAGGGCTTCATGCGCCGCGGGGACGCGCACCTCGTCGCGCTGAACAACGAGCTGATAACCAACAACGACAACCTCGTGCGCGCCGCGAACACCATCGGCTTCCCGGCGAAAAACGCCTCTCTCGCCTGCGTTATGGTGGAGGGGCTGGCCGGGGGCGCCGAGGGCGCTACGGTCTGCATGATAGCGTCCATGCTGGCGGCGAACATCGTCTGCCGCGCGGACTACCACCTCTGCCACCCGATACACCTGCGCCACATAGCCACCTCCACCCGCGAGTGCATGTGGCTGCAGAGCGTGGTGTGCCAGGCCTTCGCGCTGCGCGCGCCCAACATCATAATCGGCGACATATATCCCAAGAGCGGCGCGGGCACCCGCGAGCTGCTGCTGGAGACGGCGGCCAACTCCATCGCCATCACCGTTTCCGGCGGGCATCTGGAGGGAGTGGGCTCCTGCGACGGGCTGAAACCCAACTGCTCCGGACTTGAGGCGCGCGTCATGGGCGAGACGGGCCGGGCCGTGGCGGAGATGAGCCTCTCCCGCGAGGACGCGAACGGCATTCTGCTGGAGCTGCTGGCGCAATACGAGCACGTCTTCGCGACTGGCAACGAGGGACGCCATTTTTCCGAGGTCTACGACACGCTGACGTTCACCCCCACCCCCGAGTGGCTCGCCATGTACGACGAAGTGAAGGGCGACCTCGCGGCTCTGGGCATAAATCTGTAAAAATCACGGCTCCATGGCGACACGGGGCCGTTTGGTTTTTAAATTTTCATTTTACAGGAGGGTATCATGGAAAAAACGGCTGAAAACAGATCGCTGATCCCGTGGTTCCGGCGCGGAGACGTGGGCGGCCTCGTCTATATGATCAGCAACAACATCGTCAATTACATAATCATCATCTACTCGCTGCAGAGCATGGGCTGGGGAAACGACCTCATTTTCGGCAGGGTCATCCCCGGCGTGTCCATCGGCCTCATGGTGGGCGGCTTCTATTATGCCTACATGGCGGTCAAGCTCTCCAAAAAGATCGGGAGCGCCGATGTCACCGCGCTGCCCTCCGGCATCTCCACCCCCGCCATGTTCGTCATCCTCTGGGGCGTCATAAGCCCGCTCTCCTACGAGCTGGAGCCTGAACAGGCGTGGGCCGCGGCCGTGGCCGCCTGCTTCATCGGCGGCTTCGTGGAGTTCTGCGGCGGCTTCATCGGGCCGTGGATCAAAAAGAGCCTGCCCCGCGCCGCCCTGCTCGGCACGGTCGCCGGCATCGGCTTCATCTGGATGAGCACTCAGGGCGTTTTCGACGTGTTCGGCGACCCGGTGGTCGGGCTCCCGATCCTCGCCGTCTCGCTGCTGGGGCTTTTCGGCGGCTACCTGTTCCCGAAGAAGGTCTCCCCCTTCCTCGTCGCCATCGTGGGCGGCATCGTCTACGCTTACTGCCTCGGGCGCACGACGTTCGACTTCAGCGGCGTGGGCTTCTACTTCCCGAACCCCGTCAACACGGTACAGGCGCTGATAAACGGCTTCATATACGTCGCGCCGTTCCTGACCGTCGTCATCCCGATAGAGATCTACAACTTCATCGAGACGATGGACAACGTGGAGGCCGCCAACGCCGCCGGCGACGATTACAACGTGCGCGAGGCCCAGTTCGCTGACGGCTGCTGCACCATGATCTCCGCCGTCTTCGGCGGCGTCATCCCCAACACCGTGTGGCTCGGCCACGCGGGGCTCAAGAAAGCCAACGCCGGCGTGGGCTACTCCTGGATCTCCGGGCTCGTGCTCGGGCTTTCCGGCGTGCTGGGGCTGTTCACCTTCCTCTCCGAGCTGGTGCCCGCCGCCGTGTGCGCCGTGACGTTCCTCTGGTGCGCCACCATCATGGTGTGCCAGGCCTTTAAAGACGTGGAGCTCAAGCACTACGCGGGCGTCGCCATCGCCATGGTCCCCGCCGTCGCCGACTATGTGTTCACACAGGTCACGGGCGCCGTGGGCATCTCCGGCGTATGGACGGAGACCATCTCCAGCGGCATCATGACAGGCGTCGCGGGCTACGCGCAGGAGACGACCGACGCGCTGATAAACGCCGGCGTCATGTGGAACGGCACCCCCGCCGTAAAAGCCGGCGCCATCGTCATCGGCCTGCTGCTCGGCTCGCTGACCTGCTTCATCATCGACAGGCGGCTCGACAAAGCCGCCATCGTCTGCGGCTGCGGCGCCGTCCTGGCGCTGTTCGGCTTCATACACAGCGCGGCGCTGGGCTTCTACCCGATGAGCCAGTACGTCTGGGGCTGGGCCATCGCCGCCGTGCTGATGCTCGTCTTCCACGCCGGACGGAAGAGCTGGTTCAAGGGCGAGGACGGCTTCGAATACGTGTGACGCTCCCCTTTCCTCCTGCGGGCCGCCTTCGGGCGGCCTTTTTTTATGCCTTCGATGGAAAATATTGGATTGCATTAAAAATTTATGTATGCTATAGTTATGAAAGTTTGTTTTTGGGAGGCCTTGCATGAACGATAGCTTTACCGAGGGGAGGATACTCTCGCCGCTCCTGCGCTTCTCCGCCCCGGTATTTCTCGCGCTGCTGCTGCAGGCCATGTACGGCGCCGTCGACCTCTATGTGATAGGCCGTTTCTGCACAGCCGCAGAGGTCTCCGCCGTCTCCACCGGCAGCCAGATAATGATGACGATAACGGAGGTAATAGTCGGTTTTTCCGTGGGCACCACCGTGCTCGTCGGCCAGAAGATAGGCGCGGGCAGGCATGAGGAGGCGGCGGACGCGATAGGCGCCGGGATATGCCTCTTTTCCGCCATGGCGCTCGTCGTGACGGGCGTGATGCTCGCCGCGGCGTCCCCCCTCTCCGCGCTGATGCAGGCGCCGGAGGAGGCCTTCGCCGAGACCGTCGAGTATACGCGCATCTGCTCCGCGGGCACCGTTTTCATCGTGGCGTACAACGTGTTCGGCAGCATATTCCGCGGGCTGGGCGATTCCCGCACGCCGCTCATCACCGTGCTGATCGCGTGCGTGTGCAACATATTCGGCGACCTCTTTTTCGTCGCCGTGCTGAAGATGGCGGTGGCGGGCGTGGCCATCGCGACCGTGCTCTCGCAGGGGATCAGCGTCGCCGCCTCCCTGCTGATACTGAAAAAGCGCGGGATGCCGTTCCCGTTCTCGCTGAAAAACGTGCGCTTCAACCGGGAGTACATAGCCGGCACGCTGAAGCTCGGCTCCCCGCTCGCGCTGCAGGACGGCCTGGTCAGCGTCTCCTTCCTCGCCATACTCGCGATACTCAACGGCATGGGGCTGATGGCCTCGGCCGGGGTCGGCGTGGCGGAGAAGGTGTGCGCGTTCATCATGCTGGCGCCCTCCGCGTTCGGGCAGTCGATGTCCGCCTTCGTGGCGCAGAACATCGGCGCGGAAAAGCCCGCGCGCGCAAAAAAAGCCCTCCTGTGCGGGATGGCCGTCTCCTTCCTCTCCGGGATCTTCATGTTCTGGCTCTCGTTCTTCCACGGGGAGGCGCTCTGCGGCATCTTCACCCGGGACCCCGAGGTGGCGGCCGCCGGGGCCTCGTATCTGTGCTCCTACGCGATAGACACGCTGCTCGTGCCGTTCCTGTTCTGCTTCGGCGGGTACTTCAACGGCTGCGGGAAGACCGTCTTCGTGATGGCGCAGGGGATCGTCGGCGCCTTCGGGGTGAGGATACCGGCGTCGCTCCTGCTCTCCCGCACGGCCGGAGCCACGCTGTTCCGCGTGGGGCTGGCAACGCCGATGTCCACCCTCGTGCAGATAACGATGTGCCTGATATATTTCTTCACGCAGGAGAAAAAGGCGCGGCGCACGCTGCCCGCCCCCGCGCAGTAAATATGAAAATGCCCGCCGGACCAGGCTCTCGCCTTCGTCCGCGGGCGTTTTTTCATTTACAGAAGGTAAACGGCCTTTTCGCGCTTTTCCGCCGCCCGCCCTATCCTCTGCGCGGAGACGACGCATTTCGCGAGCTCTGCATACAGGGCGTCGGCGTCGCGCTCCGAAACGGCGATGAGCAGCCCGCCTGAGGTCTGCGGGTCGAACAGGGCGTCGCACACCTCGAGAGGCGTGCTCCCGGTGTCCACCCTCTCGCCGGCGAACTCGCGGTTGCGGTACATCCCCTCCGGCAGCAGCCCCATGCGCGCGTGCTCCAGCGCCTCCGGCAGGATGTCCACGGCGGAGACGTCTATCTCCAGCGAGACGCCGGAGCCCTCCGCCATCTCCGTGCCGTGGCCGAGCAGGGAGAAGCCCGTCACGTCCGTCGCGGCGTGCACGTCGTACTTCACCATGGCGTCCCGCGCCGACCTGTTGAGGGCGGTCATAATCTCCACGGCGCGCGCGGCTCCCTCCGCGGAGGCCATGCCCGCCTTCACCGCGGTGTTCATGATGCCGACGCCGAGCGGCTTGGTCAGCAGCAGCACGTCGCCCGGACGCGCCGCGCTGTTGGTTATAAAGCGGTCCGGCCGCACAAAGCCCGTCACCGCGAGGCCGTATTTCGGCTCCTCGTCAAAGATGCTGTGGCCCCCGGTCACCACCGCGCCCGCCTCGTACACCTTGCTGTAGCCGCCGCGAAGGATGGCGTGCACGTCGTCGCGCGGCATGTCCTGCGGCACGGCGAGGATGTTCTGCGCGACGCGCGGCTCTCCGCCCATGGCGTATATGTCCGACAGCGCGTTGGCCGCCGCGATCTGCCCGAAGGTGAACGGGTCGTCCACCATGGGCGGGAAAAAGTCCACTGTGCTGACGATGGCCAGCTCGTCGCTGACGCGGTAGACGGAGGCGTCGTCGCTCTTGTCGTAGCCGACCAGCAGATCCGGGTCGCGCCGCACCTCCAGCCCGCCGAGGAGCTTCGCGAGCGTGCCGGCGCCCACCTTCGCCCCACATCCGGCGCAGCGGGCCAGCTTTGTGAGCCTTACTCCGCTCTCGCTCATCTCAGCGCCCCCCTGCTCAGGTGCAGCACGGCCTCGAGAGCGCCCCCGGCGACCGCCCGCGCCTTGTCCGACACGGAGAGGCAATATTCAGCCACGCCGCGCGGGTCCACGTCTCCGCTCTTCATCCCGGCAAAGACGGGCGTCCCCTCCGGCAGCATGCCGCGCACGACCCCGCCTATCGCCGCGACGACCGGCATCCCGGCCACTGTGGCGACCGTCTCCCCCGCCGCCGCCGTGTCGCCTATCTTTTTCAGCGGCAAAAATATCCCCTCGCAGGGAGCGCGCAGTATCCGCTCCACCGTGTAACCGCCGATGTCCCCGGGGCGGCCCGTGTTCTCCGCGGCGGAGCCCTCGTAGTACACCTTTCCGAGATAGTGGCCGCGCTTCGTCTCCACCACGGCGTGGCAGTCCCTCCCGGCGGTGAAACCGGGCCCCAGCGCGACTACGACGGGCGCGTCGCTCATCGCGGTGCCGGTGTTGCGCTTGGCAAGTATGGCGTCCACCAGCGCGGGCGGCTTTATCGCGGCCACGCACTGCGCCCTCTCGTCCGCAAGCACGGCTATGTCCCCGCGGGCGGCTATCTCCAGCGCCCTCTCCGGCGTCCCGGCGTACAGCGCGCGCACGCCCTCCACCACGGCCTCCCCCTCCGTTATCGCCGGCGAAAAGGCCACCGTGCGGCGAATGGCGGTGGGATGCGGCAGATCCGTCATCACGACGCTGAAACCGGAATTGTAAAAGCGCAGGGCCACACCGCTGGCAAGGTCCCCCGCGCCCTTTATCAACACGAGCATTTTCCGTTCCTCCAAACCTCTATGGGGTCGTCCTCCCGCGCGAGCGCCGTTATGAGCGCCGTGCAGGGGAGCTTTTCCGCTATCTTTCGCGCCGCGTCCATCCGCTCCGGCGTGTCCGCCTTGTTGAGCACGACGGCAAACGGGCAGGCGACGTTCTTCATCTGCCCCTCCGTGCTCATGAGCACGAGGGCGGCGTCCTCCGGCGTCACGGCGTCCGTCACCGGCTTCCCGACGAGCGCCGCATACAGCTCCGGCCTGTGCGCCGCCTCCGCTATGGGCTTCCCTATGCCGTCCAGCCCCAGCACGGCCACGACGAGGCGCGCCTCCCGCGGGATGACGGGCTCGTGCTCCGCGGGAGCCTTCAGCGGCAGGCGGCGGGCGCCGTCGGCCTCCACAAGGGCCGCGTCCGCCAGCACAGGGTAGAGCCTCTGCAACTCCGGCAGCGCGCCGAGCTTTCCGTCCTCCGCCTCGCTGCCCACGGCGACCGTGCGCTCATCCTCGAAAGCGGAGAGCACCTCCCGCGCGGTGGGCGAGATCAGCACCGGGCATGCCGGCGGATATATGTGGGTAGTGGTCGCTATCAGCACCGTGTGACGCGCCGCCAGCTCCCGCGCGAGGACGCCGATCAGCGTGGTCTTGCCCCCGCCGCCGACGAACGCCGTCACGCCGCCCGGCAGCCCGAGTTCCCTGTAAAGCACGGCGTTCACCCGCCCTTTTACTGTTGTATTGCGGCCGCGGCCGCGCTATAATGACATTATAAGCCGCGTCACGCGGCTTTTCAAGGAGGCTTTGCCATGAGTCAGCCAGCTTTGCGCCCCGTCATGTCCGTGCGGATATACAGGGAGGAAAAATGCTTCGGCCCGGGCGTCGCCGAGCTGCTGGAGCGCGTGAGAGAGACGCGTTCCCTGCGCCGCGCCGCGCTGGACATGGAGATGTCCTACTCCAAAGCGTGGAACATAGTAAAAAATGCGGAGAGCGGCCTGGGGCTGAAGCTGCTCTCCTCCTCTGTAGGCGGCGCGGGCGGCGGCGGGGCGGACCTTACGCCGGAAGCTGAAAAGCTCCTTGCCGACTACCGCGCCTTCGAATCCGAATGCCATGATTTTGTGGCGGACGCCTTTTCGCGCCACTTCTCCGCTTACGGCTGAGCGCCCGCAACGACCGTCTCGTACCCATCGCCGCGCGCCAGCACTATCCGTTCCATGTCGCGGTGCATCAGGCCGTCGAGCGGCGTTTCCGCGCTGTAGCGCAGGCACACGCCGCAGCTGGACGACAGCGCGCGCGGCACCGGCGTCATGCGCGACTCCACGCCCGCCGCGGCGAGGTTTTTCCGGCTCGCCAGCGCGGAGAAATGCGTATGGAAAGTGGCGATATAATCGTTCATTTCTTTCTGAGGGTCAGGCGGAAATCCCCGCCGTCAGCGGCTTTTTCCACCGAGTAGCCCGAATTTGCGGCAAAGCGCGTGATGTTCTCGACCGAACAGGCGTTGTCCACGAGTATCACGGCGCCGTCCTTCTCGCCCTCCACGGCTTTCCGCGCCAGCACCACCGGCTGCGGACAGGCAAGACCGCGCGCATCCACTGTCTTCATCTCGCTCACTCCTTTTCCATATTCGCCAGCGTGACCGCAATGACCACGACGAAACCTACAAATACCGCTATCATGCCGCCCACGGTGGGGCCGTCCGCGGAGGAGGCAAGCCCGAAGTTGTGGCAGAGCGCCGCGCCGCAGGTCATGCCGAGCACGGTGACCGCAGAGTCGGAATCTCCCTCTCCGGCGAGCACGAGCTGACGCAGCGGGCAGCCGCCCAGCAGCACGCTGGCCCAGCCGACGAGCGCCATGCCCAGGAAGTTCCACAGGCCGTCCGTGTGCGCCACAGGCTGTCCCGCGAAACCGAAAGAAAAGCTGCCGAGCGCGATGTTCCCGATGAGCACCGTGAGCACCAGGGCGCCCGCGCCGATGAGCAGGTGAAAATCCTTGAACAGGAACGCGTCGCGTATGCCGCCCGCCGTGCAGAAGCGGCTCCTTTGCGCGGCAACGCCGACCGCGACTCCGCAGATGAGAGCGATGACGAGCGGGGCGTGCTTGGAGCCGGGACCCTCTGTAGACCAGGCGAACAGGCCCGGCACGGCCACGGACAGCAGCAGCAGGCAGGTGAACAGCACGGGGAAGAAAGCGCCGTCAAGCCTGCCCTGCGGATACGACCGGCGCAGAGTGAAACCCTTGTTGAGCGCGTAAGAGCCGGCGCCTATGCCGGCAGCGAAACCCGCAAGGCCCACCAGCGCGTTCGCGTCGCCGCCGCCTATCCTCAGCAGCATCCTCAGCGGGCAGCCGAGGAACATGAGCGCGCCGACCATGACGAACACGCCGAGCACGAACCGCGTCATCGGGGCGGACCCCCCGCGCGAACGGAACTCCCTGGTGACGAGCGCCGCAATGAACGCGCCGAGAGCTATGCCCGCCGTCTCCGGCCGGAAATACTGCACCACGGCCGCGCTGTGGAGCTTCATCGCACCGGCGGTGTCCCGCAGGAAACAGGCGATGCAAAATCCCATGTTTCCCGGGTTGCCCGTGTGCGCGAGCAGCAGCGCCGCAACGCCTATTATTACGCCGGTCAGGATCACGCCAAGATGTTTTTTCAACCTCATCACTCCAAACCATTATGCTAACCGTTATTTTATCACAAGGAGAACGCTCATGCAAGAGATTTACTTCGACAACGCGGCCACCTCTTTTCCCAAGGCCCCCGGCGTGGGGGAGGCGATGGCCATGTGCATAGAAAGCTGCGGCGGCAGCGCGGGGCGCGGGGCTTACAGCGGCGCCGTCTCGGCCGGGGACGCCGCCATGGAGCTGCGCGAACGGCTGACGGAGATGTTCTCGGCGCCCGCTCCGGAGTGCTGCATCCTCACCCCCGGCGCGACGTTCGGCATAAACATGGCGCTCAAGGGCTTCCTGCGCCCCGGGGACCGGGTGGTCGTCTCCTCCGTGGAGCACAACGCCGTGATGCGCCCGCTGGAGAGGCTGCGCGGCGAAGGCGTCACAGTGGAGGCGGTGCGCTGCTCCCCCGACGGCGAAATGGACCCCGGCGACCTTAAAAAAGCGCTGGAAACACCGGCGCGGCTGGTGGTGATGTGCCATGCCTCCAACGTGTGCGGCACCGTGCTGCCCGCCGGTGAGATCGGGGCGATATGCGCCGAGCGCGGCGTGCCCTTTGTTCTCGACGCGGCGCAGACGGCCGGGCACCTGCCTGTCAATTTCAAAGAGCTCCGCCTTTCGGCGCTGATCGTGCCGGGACATAAGGGCCTGCTCGGGCCCGCCGGCACCGGGGCCGCCCTGCTCTCCCCGGAGTTCGCGCGCGAGCTGCTCCCGCTCACCGAGGGCGGCACCGGCAGCCGCAGCGACAGCTTTGCCCAGCCCCCGGAGCTGCCGGATAAATTCGAGGCGGGCACGGCGAACACCGCGGGGATATTCGGCCTGCTCGCCGCCGTGAAGTTCCTCGCGGGCCGCACCGACGCCATTTCGGCGCACGAGCGGCGGCTGACGGAGCGGTTTTTGCGCGGCGTCTCGCAGATCCCGGGCGTGCGCTGCCCCGGCGCAGACGACCCCGGCGCGCGCATGCCCGTCTTTCCGGTGGTGTTTGAGGACATCGACAACGGCGACGCCGCCGCAAGGCTGGAAACGGAATTCGGCATCCTGACGCGGTGCGGCCTCCAATGCGCTCCGGCGGCGCACAGGACGCTCGGCACCTTCCCCGGCGGCGCGGTGCGCTTCTCCCCCGGCTGGGCGACCACGGAGGACGAGGTGGACGCGGCTCTCGAGGCTACGGCCATCGTCGCGGCCGGAAAATAGGCGCGCCCCGCGCGCAAAACAAACAAAGCTCCCGTCTTCCGAAAAAGACGAGAGCTTTTTTCTGAGCCGAAACGGGCCCGGCGCTGCGGACGAATATTCGCATGAACGGCGGCCGGGGTCTTCCCGCTTACGCGTTCTCTATCCAGAAGCGGTCTATCGGCACGCCGTCCTCATCGCGCGCGTGGTTCTCCAGCACGCCGCCGCAGCGAAGTATCACCTTGCGCGAGAGCTCGTTGTCGGAGTCGCACGTCACCAGCACGCGGGTTATGCCCATCATGGCGAGCTTTTTCAGCGCCAGGCGCAGCGCGGCGTTGCCGTACCCCCGGCCGCGGCAGGAAGGGCGCACGCCGTAGGCCACGTGTCCGCCGTCGAGCGTGTTGGTGTGGTTGAGATAGTGGCGCACGGCCACGGCTCCGAGCAGCGCGCCGTCCGCGCCCTTCAGAAAGTAGAGCGTCTGCGGCACCTCGCCGTCCGTGCCGATGCCCGCGTCCCAGTCCGCGAGGCAGCGCAGCCAGACCGCGTAGTTCCCGCCGTAGAGCCGCAGGAGGCCGGGGTTCATCCGCCCGCCCGCGGCGCGCCACTCCGCCATCATGTCGGCAAAGGCCGTCCCGTCCTCAGGGGACGGGGCTTCCAGGCGGCAGCGGCCCTTTTCGGGCTCGGGAACTCCGCCGGCATACCCGAGCGATACATCCTCTATGTCCACGTCTCACTTCAGCTCCCTGTAATAAAGTCCGCCGGTGTGCTCCCCGGAAAGCGGCTCGCCACGGGCGTACATGTCGTAAAGCTCGCGGCAGCGCGCGGGAGTCTCCGTGGTGAAGTAGAGCGTCACGAAGTCCGCGCCGCGCACCTCCTTGTCCGCCAGCCACAGCGGCACGGGGTTGAGTACGGACACATACCTCCGCCCTGTGCAGACGACGGGGAATTTCGCGCCGAACCTGTCCGTCAGCTCGCCCTGTCCCCCGCAGCCGGAACAGCCGTTTTGCCCCTGTATCGGGCAGGCGCGGCAGCGCATCAGCGGCAGCCTGCCCGCCGCGATGAGACCGCGCGGCAGACTCCCGGAGAGCGCGGAAAAGCGCGCCATGGATATTTCAAAGGAGGCGGTGGCGTCCGCAAGGCCGAGGCGCTCGTACTCCGCAAGAGCGACGGAATTCAGTATGTTCAGGCCGTGCCCGCCGTGCAGCGTGAAACGCGCCTCCCTCGCCAGCTTCAGCACGCCGGCGTTCTCCACCACCGCGTGCGTCACCCCGGCCATGTGCAGCGCGGCCAGACGCCCGGCCAGGCGCACCTCGTCCTTCGGCCAGACCAGCGCCGGCAACTCCGCGAACAGCCTGTCGCCGTAAGCCTCCACGGCCTCCGGGTGCCCCTCTATCTCCATGATGGGCAGGATGACGGCGGCGGCGGGAAAACCGGCCCCCACCTGCTCGTACCGCTCGGCCCGCACGCGTATCTCCGGCGACAGCGGCGCGGCCCTGTTTTCAAATTTCGGCAGGGGAACGGCGGCGAAATCCAGCGGTACGACCTGAGTCCTGCGGGCGAGCAGCTCCTCCAGCGCGCGGCGGCGCAGGTCGTTGAGCTCCCTTGCGGGCATGGCCGGCTCCCCCTCGCAGACGAAATCCAGCCCCTCGAGGTAGAACGGCGTCCCGCCGCACTTGGCAAGGCTCCTCGCGGCGAGGGCCCTGTCCGTGGGCTTGTTATCGGCGTGTTCGGGCGCGGGGCCGGCCATCGTGACGAAGTTCTCCCCGTCCGTCACCCTCAGGGCGGAGGGCGCGCCCTCGCGCAGCGTCAGCTTCATGGAGACGGGCACGCGCGCCGTCTCGTCCTTGTACATGGCGGCCAGCGGGCGCAGCACCCTCTCCGCCGCGACGACGTCGTCCCTGTCCCTGTGGCCGAACATGTCGAGCCCGCGCCTGCCCGTCAGGTAGCCGTCCGTAAATCCGCCGCGCGAAAATATGGAACGCAGCGTCTCCAGGTCTGGCGGCCGGGAATCGAGCACGGCGCGGCAGGCGGCCACCGCGGCGGCCACGTATTCGGGGCGTTTCATCCTGCCCTCTATTTTGAAGGAGGTGACGCCCGCCTCCGCCAGCGCGGGTATCTTTTCCACATAGCTCATATCCTTGAGCGACAGCGCGTACTCGCGCTCGCCGCAGCGGAAATCCAGCCGGCACGGCTGCGCGCAGAGGCCGCGGTTGCCGCTCCTTCCCCCCAGCATGGAGGAGAGGTAGCACCCGCCGGAAACGCACATGCACAGCGCCCCGTGCACGAAGCACTCCAGCTCCATGCCCGTGCCCTCGGCTATCGCCCTTATCTCGTCGAGCGAGAGCTCCCTGGCCAGCACGACGCGCGAAAAGCCCAGCTCCTCCATCATATGTACGCCGGCGAGGTCGTGAATCGTCATCTGCGTGGAGGCGTGCATCGGCAGGTCCGGGCAGCGCTCGCGCAGCAGCTTCGCAACGGCGAGGTCCTGCACGATCACGGCGTCGGCCCCGGAGGCGGCAACGTTTTCCAGCGTCTCCTCAAGGGCGGGCAGCTCCCCGTCCGTCACCAGCGTGTTCACCGCCACATGCACCCGCACGTTTCGCGCGTGACAATAAGCGACGGCCTCGGAAAGCCCGGGGTCGTCAAAATTCTCGGCGTTCCTGCGGGCGTTGAAGCCCCGCGCGCCGAGATATACGGCGTCAGCGCCGCATCTCACCGCGGCAACGAGCTGCTCTCGTCCGCCGGCCGGGGCCAGTATCTCTGTCATCGGCATCCTCCGCGGGAGCGTTCCCGCAATCAGTACATCGTTTTTTCCTTTATGGCGGCGTAGTCGGAGAACAGGCGGCGGCACTCCTCGGCGCCCACCTGCTCGAGCGGCAGCCGTCCGCCCTCTATCGCGTCGTAAAAGGCGCTGTCCCGAAAACCTATCTTCTCCGCGTCCGCCCGGCCGCAGCCGTACTTCACCCTGTCTATCCCGGCCCAGAGTATCGCGCCGAGGCACATGGGGCACGGCTCCCCGGTCGTGTACAGCTCGCACCCGGAAAGATCGAAGGTGTCCAGCGCGGCGCAGGCGTCCCTTATCGCGCAGATCTCGCCGTGCAGCGTGGGATCCTTGCCCGAGACGACGCGGTTGTGCCCCCTGCCGACGATGACGCCATCCCTGACGATGACGCAGCCGAAAGGTCCGCCGTCCCCCCGCCCTATACCGTCGTAAGCCTCTTTGACAGCCTCATCCATGAATCTGTCAGACATAGCCGCTCCGCCCTTCCTTGTTTTATTCCAGTTATATATTATAGCATAGTATGCGGCCGCAAATATTACTAAATTCTGAAAAATAATCTGCCAAAATTCGCCCCCCTCCTGTTCTTACAACCCGCGATATGTTATAATCATGACAAATGAGCGATTACGCAAAGGAGGATGAGCGATGTCACCTGTGACATTCAAATGCCCCAACTGCGGCGGCCCGCTGCAGTTCGACCCGGGCGAGCAGATGTTTACCTGCGAATACTGTCTCTCCAAATTCAGCGAGCAGACGCTTGTGGATCTCGCGAAAAAGGAGGAGGCCAAAGCTGACGCCGAAAAAGGCGAAGCCAAGGCCAAGGAAGCCGAGGCCAAGAAAAACGAGGCCGGAGAGGACGGCTTCCACACGGCGGTTTATTCCTGCCCTTCCTGCGGCGCGGAGATAGTGACCGACGAGACCACCGCGGCTACATACTGCTATTTCTGCCACAACCCGGTCGTGCTTTCCACCCGTTTGACGGACGAGTTCAAGCCCGACTTCATCCTGCCGTTCAAGCTGACGGAGGAGGACGCGAAGAAGAAGTTCATGGCGTGGACAAAAGGCAAACGCTTTGTGCCGAGAGACTTCTTCGAGCAGCAGAACATTGACAACCTTTCGGGCGTGTACTACCCCTATTGGGCCACCGACTTCAAGACGAGCGCCACCTTTAACGGCCAGGGCGAGCGCGTGCGCGTGTATACGCTCGGCGACGAGGACATCACCGAGACCGACCACTTCGCGGTCGTAAGGAGCGGCAACATCGAGTTCAACAACATCATGCGCTCCGCCCTCAAAAAGGAGGACAGGAAGCTGGGCGACGGCATCCATCCCTTCCGGCTGGAGGAGATGAAGCCGTTCTCCATGGCGTATCTTTCAGGTTTCCTGGCGGAGAAGCGCGACATCACGAAGGACGAGGTGCGCCCCGGCATCCTTTCGGAGATGGACAACTATCTGGAGCCGCTGCTCACCTCCAACGAGACGTATTCCTCCCTCAGAGGCACGGTCACGAAGCACGTGGACGGCGAGAGCTTCCGCTACGTCCTGCTCCCCACCTGGGTGCTCACATACAGGGACCACGCGGGCAAGCTCTGGCACTACGCCATGAACGGCCAGACCGGGCTGCTCTGCGGCAAGCTGCCGATAGACAAGGGCAGGCTTATGGGCCTCTGCGGGATCATTGCGGCGGCAGCCGCGATAATAGGCGTGATAGGGGGGCTGTTCATATGGTAAAAAGAACGACGGCCTTCGTTTCGCTCTTCCTCGCGCTCATGCTGCTGCTCTCCGTCACGGCTTTCGCGGACCAGCACGTCTACGACAACGCGAACCTCTTTTCCGACGACGAGACCGCGCAGCTCGAAAGCATGGTCTCCGACTTTATAAACAGCACCGGCTGCGACATGTACATCCTGACGGCGGGCGAGGACGACTATTACGACTCCCTGCAGGCCCGCGCCGACGATTTCCTGTTCGACAAGGGCTACGGCACCACGGAGAACGGCGCCGTGCTGTACCTGATAGACATGTACTACCGCAACGACCACATCTCCACCGCCGGCACGATGATAGACTACCTGACCGACTCCCGCATCAGCGACATACTCGGCTCCACCAACCCGTATCTGCGGGACGGCGACTTTGCGGGCGCGGCCTCGGAGTTCATCACGATGACGCAGAGCGACTACGCCGCCGGCATCCCGGAGGGACAATACCGCACCTCCGGGGACAAGAACACCTTTACGTTCATCGACGCCGCCATCACGCTCGTCCTCGCCGCGGCCGGCTTCTTCATCACCTACAAGGCCGTGCAGGGGCAGTATGAGCTGAAAGGCAGCACTTACAAGTACGACTACCTCTCCAACTCCAACGTGGCCATCACCGGCCGCACCGACCAGTTCATCAACACCACCATCATCCGCGTCCCTCACCCGAAGCCGGAAAGCGGCGGCTCGGACGAGGGCAGCACGACCCACACCTCCAGCGGCGGCGGCACTTTCGGCGGCGGCTCCGGCGGCGGCTTCTGACGCCTCCGGAGCGCCTTACCCGGCCAGCCCGAACATACAGAAAAAACGGGAGCCTGTGCGGACCTCATCGTTCGCGCGGACTCCCGCTCTTTTTATGCTCTTTTCAGACGCCGCGGCGCCTTGTATGACAAAGCTCCCGTCCCCTCAGTGGGACGAGAGCCGCATTTTCCCCGGCGCCTCCTGTTTCCCGGCGGCCCGTCATCTTTCCGCGAGCTTTTCTATCATCATCTCGGCCGCGCGTATGCCGTCGGCCGCCGCGCTCATTATGCCGCCCGCGTAACCGGCGCCCTCCGCGCACGGGTACAGCCCCAGCGCCCCGAGCGCCTGCATATCCTCGCCCCTGACTATGCGTATCGGCGAACTGGTGCGCGTCTCCGGCGCCGTAAGGACGGCCTCCGGCGAGGAGAAGCCCGCCATCCTGCCGCCGAACGCGCGTATCCCGCGGCGGAGCATCTCGTTTATGTTTTCCGGGAACAGCGCGGAGATGTCCGCCTCCGCGACGCCGCGGGCATAGCTCGGGACCACGGCCCCGAACCGCGAAGGCCCGCCCGAAAGAAAAGACCCCACCGTCTGCGCGGGGGCCTTCCCGCCCGAAAGCAGATACGCCGCATGCTCTATCCCGCGCTGGAACTCCATGGCCGCGAAGGGGTCGCCGGCAAAATCCTGCGCCGAGACGGAGCAGACCAGCGCGGAGTTGGCGTTGCGCGCGTCCCTCGCAAAGCGGCTCATCCCGTTGGTGACGACCGTCTCCGCCTCGCTCGCCGCCGGGACGACCTCCCCGCCCGGGCACATGCAGAACGTGTAGACGCAGCGCTCCCCGTCCCGCAGCGAGAACTGGTAATCCGCGCGCCCCAGCGCCGGGTGGCCCGCCAGAGCGCCGTACTGCGCCCTGTCCACCTCTGCCTGCAGGTGCTCTATCCGCGCGCCGACGGAGAAGGGCTTGGCCGTGAGCACGAGGCCCTTGCCCTTGAGCATGGCGAACGTGTCCCTGGCGCTGTGGCCGACCGCCATGAGCACGAGCTGCGCCGGCAGCCTGTCGCCCAGCACGGTCACGGAGCGCACGGCCCCGTCCCTGACCTCTATGTCCGTGGCCTCGGCGCCGAAACGCACCTCTCCGCCGAGGGAGATTATCTCGTCCCTTATGCCCTTCACCACTCCGCGCAGCATGTCCGTGCCGATGTGCGGCTTCGCGCGGTAAAGTATCTCTTCCGGGGCGCCGTGCGCGGCAAATTCCCGCAGTATGAAGTCGCAGCGCGGGTCGTTTATCCTGGTGGTCAGCTTGCCGTCCGAAAAAGTGCCGGCGCCGCCCTCTCCGAACTGCACGTTGGAGGCGCAGTCCAGCTCCCCGCCGCGCCAGTAACGCTCCACGGCCGCCGCGCGCTCGTCCACCGCCGCTCCGCGCTCCAAAATGACCGGCCTTGCCCCGGCCCGCGCGAGCACCAGCCCCGCGAACATCCCCGCCGGGCCGAAGCCTATGAGCACAGGCCGCGTCTCCGGCGCGCGCGCCAGCTCCGGGATGACGTAGCTCGTCTCCCCGCGGTAGGCGGCGACGCCGGGAGAGAGCTTTTCAAAGAACGCCCGCTCCCCCGCCGACAGCGAGACGGCGACCTGCCACGCGAGCCGCGCCTCGTCCTTCCTGCGTGCGTCCACGGAGACCTTCGTCACCCGGGCCGCGCAGACGTCCTCTTTCTTTAACGCCAAAAGGGCGAGTGCGCGCGTCACCGCGGCATTCTCGCCCTCGTCAAGCCCTGTTTTGATGTCGGAAACGATTATCGGCATCGCGTCACCTTTCGCGCACGTTCACCGCGGCCTCGTATCCGCCCTCCGACCAGGCGAGCGAACCGTTCGGCGCGTAGACCGTCAGCGGCGTCATGTACTGTCCCTTCTCCACCTCGCGGTCGCTGACGTCCACCTCGGCCACGATGTCCTTCGCAGTCATGGAGTTTATCACGTCCGCCGGGCCTATCATCTTGACCGTTATCTGCTGCGCCGCCACCTCCACGTTGTAGAGCACCGGCACGTTCATCAAAACGAAGTTGCTGACGTAGAACTCCTTCTCCACGTAATCCGTGAGGTCGAAATCCACGCGCACGGTGTCGATGTTGTCGGTGTTTATGAAGCCGTCGGGCAGCTTCACCGTGAAAGCGAAGCCCGTGTTCTCCAGCGTTATGTCGCGCACGTCGATGTAGCCGATGAGTATGTCGCTGTAGTTGTCCACCGTATCCGTCGGCCCGGCCACCGTGATGGACGCGGCCGACAATTTATACTTCAGATCCTCTATCGGGAAGCCCGTCGGCACATTGAGGTACTCAAAGCGCACGGGCAGCTCTTTGCTCTTGAGCAGCGGCATCGTCACCTGCACGCTGTCGGCCGAGAGCGTCACCTGATCCGTGTTGTAATCCACGGTCGCGCCGTTCTTGTCCTCCACGGTGATGGCGGCGTCCACCGTCGTCGTCTTGTCTATCGTGCCGCTGAACGGGGCCGTGGCCACTATCTTGCTGATGGCCGCAATGTCGTTCTCCGGCCCGGTCACGGTTATCTCCGCCGGCTCCAGCACGATGTCCTCGCGCAGATAGCCCTCGGGTATCGTGTAATCGCCCGTGAGGTCGTACTCCACCTTTATCGTCTTGTCCACCAGCCGGTCGAACTTCACCCGCATGATCGAAGGCGAGATGGAGAGCACCTCGAAATCCTTGCCGCTCGTGTTCTGCGGCATGAGCTCCAGCTCATAGGTGCCGGCGCCGGACACGCCCGCAAGGGACGCCGTGACGGTTATGTCCTCCACGGACACGCCGCCGATGACCGAACGCTTGCCGTAGATGACGGCCTCCACCGTCGTCTCTCCGCCCTCTATCGGGTTGAGGCCCATCTTTCCCAGCACGCTGGACTGCACGTTTATGTTCACCGGCACGCCCTCCAGCGTGAGCGTACCCTCGTCGCTGACTATCGTGACGACCACGAACCAGCCGATTATCGCCACCACGACCGAAAATATCAACAGAAAAGTCTTGTTCTTCAAAATCGCGCCCATGCTCAGTCCTCCTCGCTTCCGGAGGCGGCTTCCTCGCCGGCTCCCTCTCCGGCAGCCACATCGCCGGTCACTTCTCCGGCGTCGCCGGTGCCCGCGGCCGCGGCGTCATCCGC
>Ga0268263_1001319_pt1 | contig 22772 bp, 24 predicted proteins | sample Biomet5_FD_190358 | JGI IMG/M metagenome (GOLD analysis project Ga0268263, IMG submission 190358) | Microbial communities from bioreactor (seeded with sewage sludge) at LBNL, California, USA - Biofuel metagenome 5 (SPAdes) (version 4) | ecosystem: Engineered > Bioreactor > Anaerobic >... | reverse complement strand
TTCCTTCTTTTTTGATTTAAAGGCCTTATTTGCTTTCTTTTTAGCACTTTTTTATTACTGGCAATAATTGTCGGACAGCCTGTAAAGAATGGGGTATTCGTGACCCTCTGCGCTCCCGTAGTAATAATCAATGAGTCAATGGTAAAAACGAGATTGTAAGGCAATATATTAGTTCCTGTTTTTATAAAAGATAGAAATTTGGATGGATCATTGTTTCTGACAAAATAAAAATAATTTAATAAACTCGGATGAAGTTATATCATTCTTTTAAAATTCAAGAAGAACTCGAAAATATTTAAAAGATTTCTCTTCAGGGAAAACGTCGCCGGAGAAGTTAAGTATTTAGTATCTTGAATCCATCTATTGATTATACCATGACAAGAGAAATTGAAGTTGAGTGCCCCTCATGCTCCCCTGAAGAAGAGGTCGGGCACGAGGTTCTGAAAGAGGGGCAGAGTCCGCTTGTTCGCTGTCTGGAGTGCGGGCAGGTGCATGCAGTGAAACTTAAAACCCCTAAATCCATTAGTTTGAAAGTGATAGTCAGTAAGATGGACATTTCAGACACTTACAAAACTGAACTGGATTCCGAGACTGTCCTTCAGGTAGACGATGAGCTGGTTGTAGATGACGAGGAAACAGGAGTAGTGGTACCTATCCTGATTACTGCTCTTGATGCAGGAGGAAAACGGGTCCAGATTGCCCGGGCAGAAGATACCGAGACGATCTGGGGCAGAGCCATTGATGAAGTGACCGTAAAATTTTCCGCACAGTCCGGGACTGAAAAAACAGAAGTTCTTGAAAAACGTGTGCCTGGCGATTATGAATTTGTCGTAGGAGCCGAAGAAAGAGTGGGGAATAAACGCCTTTTCATTAATAAAATCAAGGTAAGAGACGGTGCATTCCGATCCAGAAAAGGCGATGTTGTGCTTGCAAAATACGTAAAACGGATTTTTGCGAGAAAGAAATGGGAAGGTTCGGGTCAGCGTGAATTCCGAAGAGGGCCGTGGTAAAGAAAAAAGAGAAAAAGAAGAGGAAGAAAAACTTGAAGCAATGCGCAGGCGCCTTGTAGATAATCTTGAGGCTTACCTGCTGCTGAAAGATAACGTCCGCGAGGCTATGCTCCGTGTCCCAAGGCATAAATTTGTTCCGGAATATGAGCAAAAAGCAGCTTATATCGACAGACCCCTTGAAATCGGCCACGGACAAACAATCTCTGCCCCGCATATGGTTGCGATGATGTGTGAACTCCTTGAACTCTCTGAAGGGCATAAAGTCCTGGAAATAGGAACAGGGTCAGGGTATAATGCTGCAGTGATGGGAGAGCTCGTAGGAAAAAGCGGGCATGTGTACACTGTTGAACGTATAGAATCCCTTGCGAATTTTGCAAGGGAAAATCTGAAAAAAACAGGATATAACAATGTCACAGTGCTACTTGAAGACGGCTCAATGGGTTATTCTTAGTATGCTCCTTATGACAGGATAGCTGTGACGTGCGCAGCTCCTTATATTCCTGAGCCTTTGCTGGAACAGTTGAAGCCTGGAGGCATAATGCTTATTCCTGTGGGGGATTATTTTCAAGAACTTTATAAAATTAAAAAAGACAGCAAGGGACACATACATAAAAAGAAAAAAGGTGGGGTCGTTTTTGTACCCCTGATTGGTAAACATGGCTTCCGAAAAAGCCTGGAATGTTAAAGGTTCTGGTAAGAATAAGGACTAACCTGAATTCCTGATTGCTGCCTCAAGACCAAAACCGGGCTGAAAGTTCTAATAAAAGAAGCTGAGTCTGATCTTTAAGTAGTATTTTTAATATATTTATAAAAATTAAATTAGGTATTAATAAGTTTAAAATCATTTATTAATTATGGACATCGGCACTTATGAGGATTTTGAGGAAATTCGAGTCAGGGATGTTTATATAGTCGATGTTTTTACAGACCCAACTCCTGTAGTGCTTCTTGAAGATCTGCAGGGGAATATGCTACCTATATACATAGGGCATCTCGAAGCTCTCTCAATAGGAAATGTAATTAAAAATATTTCTCCACCCAGGCCTCTGGCTCATGACCTTCTGCTCACTATTTTTGACAGGCTCGACATAAAAATCGAAGGAGTCTTGATTGATGAAAAGGTGGATAAAATCTATTATGCCCGACTCCTGATAAAAAAGGACAACACTGTCATGCAGTTTGACGCAAGACCAAGCGACTGCATTGCCCTTGCCCTGCGTGTTGGAGCCCCGATAAAAGTCAGAAAAAAAGTGCTTGAAAGTTCTGAAGTAGAGATGTCAAGGCTCGAAGGCGCCCAGGTGATAAATATTTTCGGTTAGATTCCACTGGAACGTACAGATTTATTTTCTGAGCTGTCAACCTTTGTTTACTTTCACTAACCTTCGTTTACTTTCACTAACCTTCGTTTACTTTCACTAACCTTCGTTTACTTTCACTTGCCTTCAATTACCTTCACTTATCTTTTCTTAATTCCGCTTTTTAAGTCTGCGAAACTTGATCCGTGATCTTCTGTCAGATACAGCAGGACTGCTGTTGATAGAGACTACTATATAAAACTGCCATTGATCTAAGAATGCCATTGATCTAAGAATGCCGTTAACCCAGGACTGGTATTAAGACTGGCATTATTTCAACAAGCTTTTAATAAAAGTTAAATTTATTATCCCATAGATGCTCACCAAAAGAATAATACCATGCCTTGATGTGACCCTTGACAGAGCAGGTGGCTGTGTTGTTAAGGGTGTTGAGTTTGTAGACCTGAAAGAGGCCGGAGACCCTGTGGAACTCGCCAAGCGCTACAATGAAGAGGGCGCAGACGAACTTGTTTTTCTGGACATCACAGCTTCGGCTCAAGGCAGGAAAACTATGATCGATGTGATCGAAAGGACTGCAGATGAGGTTTTTATTCCTCTTACTATTGGAGGAGGAATAAATTCCATTGATGCAATTCGCCAGATTCTTAGAGCTGGGGCAGATAAGGTCTCAGTTAACACTTCTGCGGTTAAGAATCCTGAATTCATCAAAGAGTCCTCAGATATATTTGGAGCCCAGTGTATCGTCACTGCGATTGACTGCAAGCGAAACACTGACATAAAGAATAATCCCGACAAAACTATTCTGGAGCTCGAAGACGGAACACCTGCCTGGTATGAGGTTGTAATTTACGGAGGCAGAGAAGCTACAGGAATCGATGCTGTGCAGTGGGCAAGAAGGGCAGAAGAATTAGGGTCCGGAGAAATCCTGCTCACAAGCATGGACCGAGACGGCACATGTGCCGGTTATGACCTGCCAATTACGAAAAAGCTCTCAGAAGAACTCGACATCCCAATTATAGCCTCAGGAGGTGTCGGAAACCCTCAGCATATCTATGAAGGCTTCTCAATTGGAAAAGCTGATGCTGCACTTGCAGCAAGTATCTTCCACTTCAGAGAGTACTCAATCAAGGAAGTCAAAGAATACCTTAGAGACCGGAAAATTCCTGTAAGGCTTTAAATTAAGGAAAAAGCAGAAAAAAATGGGAGTGGGGAAGATCAATAGATATCTCAGAATTTCAGAGACTAATATCCGAGATGTATGTGCGTAATGAAATGAGTTCCCTCTTTTCGGTCAAGCCTTTATTTAAAAAGGTTGGTGTCCGAGCTGTATGCGCATAATGGCAGAAAGAGAAGAGGTAAAGTTACCATTCTCTGGCCGGTTGAGGAAATTGGAGAACTTGCCAAAGCCATACGCGGAGAAGAGCCAGAAAATTTAGGAGAAGAACTTGCGGTTGCTTCATTTGGATAGAGGCACTTGCCAATTTTTACGGTGTAAACCTCGAAGGTGTGAATCTCGAAGGCGTGAATCTCGAAGAAGTCTTCTTTAAGAAGTATCCTGGTATGTACCCCTGCCTGTAAACAGAAGCCCTGTATCTGTACGTACTGAGTACAGTAAGCATATCTTATTTGAGACGCCTGATTTTCAAAAGGCTGATTTTCAAAGGGCTTATTTTCAAAGTTCGTCATCTGGATCTTGGCTATCCCAACTTTCGTCTTTCCAGTGATTTTTTTCATATTTGCTTTCATATATTTTGAGATACTTTTTTATTTCTTAGAGACAATCTCTTATGCGGAATTCGTATCCGGATTCTCCATTTATCGGGGGATATATATGTCAGAAGCCGAAACCATGGAATTTCTTGAGAGCTTGCAGTTGAAGATTCTTAATAACACTGACGAGGATCTTGTACTTCAGGCTGAGAGAATTGAGAAAGGGAAATTCAAAAAAGGCCAACGTGCTCCAGCTAAAATTGAATCTTATGAGGAAAAGAGCTTTGAGCTCATTGCATGCGAAGGGAGCTGTAAAGGTGGAGCGGACATTGAAGGCTGGGTTAAGTATGGGTTGGGGTGTATGGAAGGATACTGCAAAATACACTTCAGATACGTTGGAAAAACAGATAAACTCAGCTACTCCTGTGAATGTCACATGCACGACGGAAAGATGCTCTGCGAGGCTTCAAAAGATGAGAAAGCCAAGAGAACTGTGAGCTTTATAATAGGGCCGAAAGCATAATACAGAGTATATCACCGGCCTGTCCGGCAAGTGTTCCTCAGGCTGGACTTTATTCGTTCTTATATATTTTTATCCTTTTTAATTGTTATTTTTTTCATGATTTTTAACTATTGAATCTTTTAACTATTGAGTCCTGCAGGCAAGAAAAGTATGCCAAAGTTTAATTAAGGACAGGATCTCTAATCCCATCTGATGAAGCCTGAAAAACCGGAACTGCTTGCCCCGGCAGGAGGCATGGAAGCTTTTATTGCAGCCGTAGAAAATGGGGCAGATGCCGTGTACCTCGGAGCTCGGGCTTTCAGTGCTCGGGGGTATGCCTCAAACTTTTCAGAGAAAGAGCTTGAAGAGGCAATCGATTATGCTCACCTGAGAGGCGTGAAAGTATACGTAACTGTAAATACGCTACTCAAGGAAGAAGAAGTAGAAAATGCACTTAAGTTGCTTTCCTGGCTGAGAGAAATTGGGACTGACGCAATTATAATTCAGGATCTAGGGCTTATCGCTCTTGCAAGAAAATATCTGCCTGACCTCCTACTGCATGCGAGCACGCAAATGACTTTGCATAATAGCGAAGGGGTTAAATTTGCAAAAAAAATGGGAATAGAGAGGGTTGTGCTCTCAAGGGAATGCTCGCTTGAAGAGATAAAAAGAATTAAAGAGAAAACAGGGACTGAAATCGAGGTTTTCATACATGGGGCTCTCTGTATTTCCTATTCCGGCCAGTGCCTCCTGAGCAGCCTTATAGGGGGAAGAAGCGGAAACCGGGGTTTCTGTGCCCAGCCGTGCCGTAAAAAATACAGGCTGTACTGTGAAGGGAAGAAAATCAAAACAACAGGCAGTTATCTCTTAAGCCCAAAAGACCTTAACACGACCGCAGGCCTGGGAGCCCTTATAGAAGCCGGGATTGAATCTTTCAAAATCGAAGGCCGGATGAAAAGGCCGGAATATGTTGCAGGTGTCGTCAGGATTTACCGCCGCCTGATTGACAGGTATATTGAAAACCCTGCAGAGTATTTTGTTTCTGAAGAAGAGCAGGAAATACTTACCCAGCTCTTTAACAGAGGTTTTACTCAGGGTTACTTTTTTGAAAACCCGCGCTGGGAGCTCATGAGCAGGGAAAACCCCCACAACCGTGGAGTTCCGGCAGGTACGGTTACAGGGTATGACAGGCGTTTAAACCGTATCCGGGTAAAACTTTCCCGACCTCTTCGTCTCGGAGACGGGATAATGGTTGAAAATGCAGAGACCAGGCCCGAAGATAAAGGAAAAATCATATCCTCAATGTATACAGGAAAAGGTCCAGTATACAGTGCAGGAGTAGGAGATACGGTGGAGATTCCCTTTGATTCAAGGGCACCCTCAGGAAGCACGGTATACAGGACGCATGACAAAAAGCTTATGGATTCCCTAAAAAAAGAAAGCGAGTCCGGAAGCCTGAGACCTAAAATCCCTGTATATATCATGGCAACCGTTGCATGTGGAAGACCTGTCAGGCTTGAGGTAAAAGACGGTGATTCCAATATAGTAACAATTGAGTCCGAGTATCTTGTCGAGAAAGCCGAAAAGCAGCCAACTTCAAGAACCCGCATCGAAAAACAACTTTCAAAACTTGGAAACACGATTTTTGAGGCTGCTGAACTTAATGTCACAATGGAAGAAGATGTTTTTATTCCTGTAGGGCAGTTGAACGAGCTGAGAACAACAGCAATAGAGCAGCTTGAAAATCTGCGGATTTCCAGGTGGAAGCGAAAACCTCTTGATACTCTACAGTCCTACGAATCAGTAGAAAAGAGATCAGAAAAAAGAGAATCAGTAGAAAAGAGATCAGAAGAAAGAGAATCAGTAGAAAAGGTAAGCCAAGAAGCCGAAAAAACTGCTCAAGAGCGCCTTCCTATACATCCGATGCTCTCTGTTTCCGTTTATTCTCTTGAAGGGCTTGAAGGGGCACTCGCAGGCGGAGCCGATAGGATTTATTTCGGCGAAAATCTTTTCAGAAAGCCGAAAAAAACAGAGCAAGAAAAGAGCTCGGCAAAGGGAAAGGAATCTGACTCAGTTTTTGAGAAAGCAGTATCGGAGACTCAAAAGGCAGGCAAGAACATCTATTTTATCACTCCAAAGCTTGTTAAAGATTCCAGAATGGAGTCCGTAGAAAAAATTTATTCTCGTGTAAGGGAACTTGGAGCTGACGGGGTCCTTGTTTCAAACCTGGGAACCCTTGGCCTCGCAAGAGCCGGGAAAATACCTTTTATTGCGGACAGTCCTCTGAACATCTTCAACAGCCGCACCTCTGCCTTTATATTGCAGGAAGGTGCTCAGATGGCTGTAATTTCTCCGGAGCTGACCCTTGAGGAATTAAAAAGCATTGCGTCTCATGAGCCTGCAGAGTGTATTGTTTACGGCAGGCTTGAACTGATGGAGTCCGAACACTGCCTTACAGGTGGGCTGCTTGGGAACAATAAAGGGCAGTGTAGTGCCCCATGCAGGTCAGGAAAGTTTACACTGGTAGATGAGAAAAACTACGAATTTCCCCTGCTTATGGACTATGAATGCAGGATGCACCTCCTTAACTCAAGATCGCTCTGCATGCTTGAATACCTCCCTGAAATCCTTGAAAGCGGAGTTTCAAGCCTCAGAGTCGAAACTCTGGGAATGGACAATCCAGACGAGATCCGAAAAGTGACCCGGGCTTACAGGAGAGCAATTGATACTTACCTTGAAACAGGGAAAAAGGGGCCGGTAAACTGTGAAAAGCTTGGAAAAGGCTTTACTACAGGACATTATTTCAGGGGTGTACAGTAAAATCCGGAATTGTCGGAAAGGATGTACAGTAAAAGTCGGAATTGCCGGAAAAATGGACTGAAGGATGGAAAAACTATGGAAGAACTGGATAAGATGGAGACTTCGGAAAAAAAAAGCCCAAGAATCTTTTTGTCGGGCTCGATCCGTGGAGGAAGGCAACTGCTTGAGACGTATAGGTTTATGTTTGATACCCTCGAAGAGGCTGGAGCTGAAGTGTTGAGTTGGCACGTTGTAGATCCTGAGCTGGAAAAAACCGAAATGAAAATGACAGAAGAAGAGATCTATGCCAGAGATATGGGGTTGCTTGTAAAAAGCGATGCCCTGATTGCAGAAGTAACAGTGCCTTCTACGGGTGTGGGTTATGAAATCTGCAGGGCGCTTGTACAAGGAATTCCCGTACTCTGTCTTTACAGCCCTGATGCCGCAGTTTCGGCAATGGTACTGGGAAATCCCAACCATTTACTTGAGGCAAGAGCTTATCCGAACAAAACCGTGCTCAAAAAAATTATTACTGAGTTTATCCGGGCTCTCTGAGGAAAAAAGCCTGGAGTTATCCTTATTTTTGAAAGAAACGTTATTGGGTGTCCTGCCAAGCCAGGATTGTAATCTTTATGGCTCATAACTGTATTATAAAACTCAGTGATAATTATAAATAAGTTGAATCCCTAAGTATGATTTATGGTAGTTGGAATTATAGAAATATTAGTACTGATTCTGGCAATCTTAGCGGCCTATATCTTGTATAAAGTCCTGCAGACCGCAACCAGTCTTGCAATAAATGCAGTACTTGGAATCTTAGTCCTTATGGCGGCAAAACTTTTGCTTGGACTTGAAATCGCAATTACCTGGGTAGCAGTTCTTATCTGCGCAATCGGGGGTATTTTCGGAGCGCTTGTTATAATTGTGCTGAGTTATTTGAAAATAGCTTTTATATAACAACAAACAGACAAAAAACTATAAAGAAGATTGGAATCTACAGGGAGAGTTTTGATAAAGTTTTTGGCAGTGTGCCAATTTTTATATGAAGTTACAGATTTCAAAAAGTTATTGTGTAGAAAATTCCATATCGTCAGATCAATTTTCTCCATAGTACGCAAAAACTTAACTTCAAATTTATAGCAAATTTGAAGTTAAGTTTTTTCTAAAAAGTTTTTGGTAAAATTTTTTAAAAAGTTTTTGATGAAGCTTTGTTTAAGAAGTGTTGAAAGAATAATTCAAGTTTTCCTAAAGATTCCTTTTATCAGATGTCTTCTGTAAAATTTCCCTTTGAAATTTTTTTCTTTTATTACATCTTCCAGCTCCATAATTTCAAATCCCTTGAAAAGTGTCCTGACTTCTTCTTTAGTAAAGTAGTGGTAGATTATTCCGTTTTGCCGGGCAAAAGTCCTTTCTTCACAATGGATTGAAGGTTCTCCTCCACAGCGCATATCTTTATAGCCGAAGGCCTCGAAGAAGAAAAAACCGCCCTTTTGGAGTATATAAATGAACTCTTCGACAGCGGATTCCCTCTCTTCTTTAAATAGATGCTGAAGTACCCCGTAACAGAGAATTCCATCAAAAGTCTGGGCTTTGAAGGGCAGGTCCGATATACTTGCGCCAAGGTGTTCGGCAAACCTGCCGCTCCTTGAAAGCTGAGCTCTGGAACCATTAAGAGCCGTTATAGAAATGTCAATTCCTACTGCGTTGTAATGCCTTGCAAGTTCCCCAAGGTATCTACCATTTCCTGAACCCGCATCAAGAACCGTGGATCCGGGCAGAAGATAAGCCTGAATATCCCGGATAGGGGCAGGCCCACCCCATTTCAGGTGGGTATATTCTTTGTCCCAGGCCAGAAAATGGTTTTTCGTGGAGTTTACCTGTGAATCTTCGAGGTTAAATGTATCCGATTTATCCATTTTTGCAATTTATCCATTTTTGCGATTTATCCATTTTTGCGATTTATCCATTTTTGCAATTCATCTATTTTTGCAATTCATCTATTTTTGCAATTCATCTATTTTTGCAATTTATCGTGTTTATGCGTGTTTTTCAGGGTTGTAATTTGAAGCTTCTTCAAACCTTTCTACCAGAAATTCCTTCTCAAAGGAAGATAAGAACCAACCGGCTTTGGGGCCTGAACTCTGCCCAAGTAATGAAATATAGATCGCCTTGAAAAGCTCCCGGGGGTCCACCTGAGGAGCAGGAGTGTTCAGCTTTTCTGCAATCCGCCTGTTCAGTTCAGAACCCTCGTCCTTTGCAGAATAAACCAGCATATGGTATTCTTCTCCACTGATTTCGCCTCTGGATTCAATAAAGGCTGCAAAGGCTGAAAGAAAAGCTCTCTGAAGCTCGGACAGTGTTGCTGCCTGTACAGGCACTTTTTCTTTCACTTTAAACTTGGCAAAGGGTGGTGCATAGAGTTTTAGCCATTTAGAGACGTTATCTGCCAGTTCTTTTATACACTTTTTATCTTCAGTTGAAAAACCTGAACGTTTTACGATTTTCAGAATTTGGTCAAAATCTCCCCTTGCTACCTGATATATAGTCACCATCTGCTTGAAGGGAATTTCAGACTGGCAAATTCCTGTTGCCCGGGAAAGTTCATACACTCTTCTCTGAAAAGTCCCGAGAGAAGGATCATTTTCCCTGAACTGTGTCCTGAGTCGTTCGTATTCGTCCACAAGAGAGAGAAGAGGCTGTCCAGGGTCGAACTGAATGTGTTTTTCAGGTTTTGTGCGGATGATCAGGTAGCGAAGAACTTCAGGTGGTACGATTTCCAGCATGTCCGAAATCGAGACAACGACCCCTGTAGAAGAAGACATTGCTCCCTGTTTTCCAAGCATTATCCACTCATAGACAATTGGGTACGGAGGTTCGTGCCCGAAAATTTCTCTTACTATTCTCTTTCCGGTATCGTAAGAACCACCTCTCGAAGCATGATCTTTTCCGAAAGGTTCGACAGTCACCCCTAAAACTGACCAGCGGGCAGGCCAGTCTACGCGCCAGGTAAGTTTTCCTCCCCCTGCCATGGGTACGGTTCCGGAGTGCCCGCATGCACAGACATAGTCCACGGTTTCAGCTTCCAGATCAAAACCCGTTACCTTCGTTGTTGTGATCCTTCTGCATTGATTGCATCTGGGATTGAAAGGGCTCCAATCCGGAGCTACGGTTTTCCCCGAGACTTCTTCCAGGATTTTTGCAATGGCATCTCTTTTAACAAGGGCAGTTTTTATTGCTTCGGTGTATTTACCTGTCTTATACATCTCGTCTGCCATGTAAACCTGAGGATTAATGCCCAGTCGCCTGAGGGCTTCCAGGAAAGGTTTCAAGAAATGCTCGGCATAGTTTGCGCAGTTTCCACAGGGACAGGGGATTTCGGAGATGGGCTTCCCCACATGTTCGATGTAACTCTCGGGAAGGAATGGGTAAACCTTGCGCAGGGGATCATAATTATCAGCAATATAGATAAAGTCAGCATTTGCTCCCTTATCAACCAGAGCCCGGTAAACAGCATCGGCAGTCACGACTTCTCTCATGTTGCCTATATGGATGTTCCCCGATGGAGTGATGCCTGTGGCAACAAGATGTTTGCCATTCTTTTTTAACACGTCTTCGGCTATGACGTCTGCCCAGTGAATTGTGTCAGCCATATTTCTCACCAGAATCAAGTCTTTTTTGAAAAGGCTTGAGCGAAAAACCCTCTTAGAAGCATGGTACAACCCTTTTCAAAAAGGTTTGATCTAAACCTCTAGAAAACTATTGAATCCCTGGGTAGTTATTGCAAGCCTTTTCAAAAAAGGTTTGAACGAAAAACTTTGAATTCCCTGCATAATTATCGTTTCAACTAATAAACCTTGGGCTAGAAGGCAAGGAACCGGAGCCTGTTTCTATTTTGCGTTTTTTGGCAATAAAAGATGTAAATGAAATCGAAAAGGGAACCCAGATGTAAAAAATAAAAAAGGAGAAAAATTAATGGAGGTTCAAAGGCAAATTAATTCAGGAGTCTGCAGATTTACGGAGATTTAATATGGCACGTTAGTAAACAAATCAAGTAAACTTTATTTGCCAATAAATAAAAGCATGTAAAAATATATAAATATTTCGAAATGGGTCGAATATGGAAATAAATGGTGAGTAGAGTAAGACAAGCTAGGTGAAAACAACATAAAATTATAGGACTATAAAAAAACGTTAAGAAAGAAAAGAATGGATGTGAAACTCTGGAAAATTGGATAGTCCTGGTTAACAATATTCTTGCCCGTATAATCGGTGGCAAGTTTTGCTTTAATAAAAGTAATAATAAAAGTAATCTCGGCTTTTTTAAGTCCAGCGTGAGTAAACGCAATTTCCTTTGCTTGGTCTGCAGTAACGTTATCCTTTCTGGTGGCAGTTTCATTTCAATGCAAAAACTGACAAAGTTCCAGAAATTGCAGGGATACTGCTTCATTAGTATTACTGGGTGACTCATCCTCTGCAGACATATAACTCCTTTGCAGACGTACAACCCCTCTGCAGATATACAACCAGCAATGCTGATTGCTAATAGACGGGTTATTAAGATTGTAAATACTACGTTTTCTCCAGGTGCAAATACCTCGCCAGATACAGATACTTTGCTAGATGCAGATACCTCGCCAGATACAGCAATGGCTACAGGGAAGAGCAGGTTACAGTTGAGGATTCGATGACTGTATCAGGATAATAAGAAAATTCTCAAAAAAATAAAAATGACAGCAGGAAGGTGGTCGCTATTTTTCAAGGAAAACTTTTCGGACCTGCCTGAAGAGTTTAATAGTTATTTTACTGCTGTTTTTTGACAGGTCCGGGTTTGTTGATCTTGTTTATCCCTGCTGTGGAGGAACATTCAGGCTTCTACCTGAATTATTTCCTTAAGCTATCTGCTTTCTGAAGAGATTGCAGGAATTAATCTTAATATCGAGCAACTTTTCGATGTTCATCTTTGCAGCAATACCTTTTGCAGCGCCTGGTACTGATGTTATAATACCAATGTCGAGTTCTTCACGCAGTTCGCGCATAACGTGTTCGTCTACGAGGTCCATCTTGTCGACCCCTAGTTTCTTTGCGACGTATTCTTTTGCCTCGCCTATGCGCATATTCTTTGAGAACTCCATTCTTGCAACAAGATCTCCTGCAGCTCTCATTCCTGTCATACCTGAAGCCATTATGTGTGCGATCGGCATACCCAGAGGGTCGCCGACCCCGATCTATATGCCGTCTACGCCTGCAATTTCTACCATTGCTTTGCTTGCCCTTGTAACTGCATCAATTGGAGGAGTTTCAAGCATCGGTATTCCGCCCACACCCATTCCCATGTCAACGTGACATGGTATTGGAGATGCTTCGACAGCTGCCTTCATGAAAGTAACTGCACGGGCAAGGTTCCAGGCTGAGGTCTTGCTGGTATTGGTGTTGCATACTGGTCCGAAAACATTTGCTCCAGCCTTTGCAACAAGAGGAGCCTGCTGGTGAGGCCAGAGACCTGCAAGGGTTACTCCGTCGTACTGAAGGTTTCCATGCATACCAAGTACGCATTCTCCAGCCATGCCTGCTTCAATATACATATCAGGGAACTCTTTTCTGAGGGCTTCAATCGCATGGAGTGTACCATACATGTCACCGTCGCCTGCTGCACCGGTTGTGTCAAAGTTAACACCGTCAGCACCGGAGGCAAAGAGCTTCTGCATAACCCAGACAGTGTCTCTTGTCAGGTGTTCGGCAGCGTGTTCCATTGATTCCCAGGCTTCCTGAATTTTGAAAGCCTTCATGAGGTCACCAGGGTTCTCGAAAGGCCCATCAGGTGTATAATACAGTCCCATGTTTGGCATTGCGCCGTAAAACAACGGAATAACCATGTTCTGCTGGCAGACTTCCATTGCCTGGCACTCGTTTGATACGACAGGCTTTACAGGCTTGAAACTGTAATCGATATGCCCGAGTTCCATTGTGTCGGCACCAAAAGCACGCTCGTGCGTCATACAGCCTACTAAACGGCTGGAAGGAATACCAACACCACTGTTACCCTGGTCACCGTCAAGCCTGATGGTGCCGATATCGTGTGTCACAGGAATTTCCATACCCTGTTCGACACTCACAGCCTTGCCGGGCATCATGAGGATCTCTGCAAGCTTGTCCATTTCATTGGCGCTCAGAGCAGGGATTTCACCGAGATCGGCAGCATTTGCAGTCCCGGCTTCAATTTCAGACACAATTTTTTCTTTGGTAAGGTAGACACGTTTACCGTCTCCCATACGCAAAGCGTATTCAGTTGCCATTTTTATCCTCCTTTCTTTTTATTTTTAATTCAGATTTAGAAACTGTATTCTGGGGTTCAGAATTGGGATACAAAGGTTCTGGCTTGCCAGAGAGCTATTATCGCCAGAATAAGGATCAAAACCATCCACAGAATCTTTGCTTCCGGTATGAAGGAATTTGCCCAATATGCATTGTAAGCTGCTAAAGCCGCTGCTGTTTGCGTCATATTTTTATCCTCCATTGAATCAAACATATCTGAGGCAGGCATCAGAGCCTCGAACTCTGCCGAAATCTGTTATCATGTACTTGTGCAGTAGAAAGCCTTTTTTGTAGGTTCCGTTTTCGTCAACTTTCTGCTCCACATCTTTTAGCATTCCTCCTGACGCCAGTTCAATGATGTCAAAGTTAATGCTGTCCCTCTGGAAATTGCTCCTCATGCCGTACTCTTCCTGGATCTTCGAAACGATTTCATAGTTCCAGTATTCCTTTCCGTCCAGGAAAAGTTCCAGGATCCTGAACTTGATAGGACGATTTTTGCTCACTTCACTCACCTCTCAGAGTTTCAAGTTCACTTGCGTCTTCAGTAAACATAATGAAACTTCCAGCGATACAGAGAACGCCGCCTATAATAATGGTCCAGTCCGGAACATCTCCAAAGAAGAGGAATAAGAAGATGATTGCACAGAGCCCATAGAGGTTTCCAATTCCCTGGCCTCTCCCAACTCCTATAAGTGGGAAAGATTTGTACCATGTAACGTAGCAGAAACCAAAAGTGATACCTGCAAAGACCAGGATCAGTATGGTCAAAGGATCAAATGCCTGCAGTGCAAACGAGTACATTGGAAAGCCCACAAGTGCAAGAACTGGCACAATGATGATCCACCAAATTATGTTCTCACCAAGGAAGCGAAGAGTCAACCCGGCATCCGGTTCTGCAATATCAAGACCTTTGCCTGCAATTGCACCTTCAATGCCCCAGCCGGCAGCTGCCATCAAACCTCCGAGATATCCTATCCAGGGGACGTTACCTGAAGAAAGTTCAGTAAAAAGTCCACCGCCGTAAATAGAAATACCTCCCAGAACGATGACTGCAATACCGATTGCTGCCCTCTTGGAAATCTTTTCTCCATACCAGTAGTAAGCAAGAATCGAACCTACTACAGGGTAAAGAAGGCCTGCAACAGCTGCAAATGATCCCCCGATAAAGCCCATAGCAATGAAAGAACCTAGAATTGCCATAGGACCACCGAAGATAGAAGCAAGGAAGAACCACTTGGAACAGGGGTGGAATTCCTTAAGAGTCCTTACGAGTTCTCCGTATTTTCCAAGTACTCCGTTCCAGACCATAAGTGCCAGCATGACAGCCAATGCATTAAAGGCAGTAATCAGTACGGCAGTCACAACAAGAGATATGCCGTCTCCACTTGTTTTAGCAATAGCACTACTCATTTCATCAAAAGGGTTAAGAACCCAAACAACGGTTCCTGGCAAATACCAGATTCCCCAGAATATAGCACAGAAAAAGGCCCACATGTACCCTTTGCTGATTTTTCTTTTACTTTCCTGTTTTTTTAAAGCTTTCAAATCCACGAAAACTCCCTCCATTTTTCAGAACGCTGTGGAGTTCCCTCAGGACATAATCTCCAGTCCATCTCCACAACCTGAAAGTGCAGCCCAAAAGCCCCTTTTGCGGGTTTCATATCTCGGGAATATTTTTCAAGTTATTTTCAACTTAGATTCAAACTTCTTTTCAATTGCTGTTTTTAGCTGCTTTTTAACTGCTGTTTTTTAGCCGCTTTTCAGACTGTATCTAAGTTTTCCATTTTTACAATCGTTTCAGCCATTTTTGTAATATTCCCTTGAGCGATACGATTTGCAAGAACTGTTCCAGCCATATTCTGAGCTACAGTCTCACAAAAATGCACAGAATAGAGTGTTGCAGAAAATGTATGTTTGAATACATTTTCTGCAGTTTAAACCGTTTTCTAAGGCTGCTTTATCAGACGTTCAGAGCTGCTTTTACCTTGGCGACTGCGTCATTAGCGCTTTCACCATAGATATCTGCGCCGATCTTGTCTGCCCAGTCCTGGGTAACAGGAGCGCCACCGACCATGGTCTTTACCTGGTCGCGAACACCTGCTTCTTTCAGCTGTTCCTCAATCTGGATCTGGTTGACCATCGTGGTTGTCATAAGTGCGGAGGATGCAACAACCTGGGGTTTGAGTTCTTTTACTTTTTCTACAAAAGTGTTAATTGGGACATCTCTTCCGAGGTCCACTACTTTGAAACCTGCAATGTTAAGCATGGAAGCTACAATGTCCTTTCCGATAGAGTGAATGTCGCCTTCGATAGTTCCAATAGCAACGGTTCCGAGACTCTTGGTTTGAGACTTGCGCTTTTCCATTTCAGGGGTGATAACTTTTATACCGGCATTCATTGCCTCGGCAGCTGCAAGTACATGGGGAAGGAAAAGTTCACCCTGGCCGAATTTTTCTCCTACTTCTTCCATGCCTGCGGTAAAGCCTTTCTCAATAAGCTCTACAGGGTCAATTCCTGCGGCAAGGGCTTCATTTGCCACTTCTTCTGCAAGTTCGTCATCAAAATCGGTGATTGCGTCTTTTGCTTTTGCAATGATTTCTTCTTTGTTTGCCATTTTTAGATCTCCTGAATATCTGGATATTAATTACATGCCTCTGAAGGCTTTGTCAGCCTTGTCCACGATTGCCTGCATGTCCTTGAGAATGTCTGCATCGATTGGGGTTACCTGGTGGTTTTTAAGAACGTCCTCTACTTTTTCGTGTGCAACTGTTGCAAGGTCTTTTGAGCCTGCTGCAGCCCAATCTCCAAACATGCGCCTGTCGAGGAGCATTGGGTTGGACGGGTAATCCACAAGCTGCCTGGTCTGTTTAAGGGCCAGGAAATTGTTTCCGATGCCTACTTTCTGGATAGATCCAACTGAAAGAGTTTCCTCCGAGACAGGAATTCCCTGCATGGCTTTCTTAACCATACTGAAGATATCATTGTCAATAACAAGCTGTTCCATTGAGAATGTCATTCCGAGCTCAAGCATTCCGGCTCCGTAGATGGTGTTGGCACCGGCAAGAGCAGGCAGAAGGGTGGTCATGGTTTTTTCGTGGCCTGCCTGGTTGTCCGGAACCTTGGCATCAGACTAGGAACCTGCCACATAGGAGGGAAGGCCGTAGAACTGGGCAAGCTTTGCGACTGCAGCACTGATTAGACCAAGTTCAGGAGATCCGACAGGTGCTGTACCTTTCTTGAGGTCGAAGGTGGTTGTGGAACTTCCGTACCAGACCTTAGCTCCAGGTACTGTCAGCTGGGCAAGTACGATTCCTGAAAGAACTTCGGCATTGTGGGTTACAAGAGTGCCTGCAAGATATACAGGAGAAGATCCACCTGACATTGCCATACTCAGGACATTTACAGGAATTCCAAAGCGAGCACCCTTGATGATGACCTGACAGGCATTTACACTGAGCTCAAGCGGGCTGGTAGGGCAGAGCAGCATGGAGAAAATAGGCTTCTTTCTTGCTTCTTCTTCGTCGCCGCCGTAGTAGGCCTTTACAATGTCCCGGTAGTACTCGACATTTTCGCCAACAGGGTCAATGTGATGATAGTGCTTTGCGGTGTTTGCAAGAGGGGTAAGGGTTTCGTGGACGTCCTGTGCACCCTGGCCTGCAATGTCCCTTGCAGAGACTGGCAGTGAGAAATAGTCAATGTTTTCTGCCCAGTCACAGAGTTTTGCGATGTCTGCAATATCTTTTTCGACGGAGTCGACTGTTACATACTTGCCGTCCTGGTATCTGCAGACCTTAACACCGGTACCGAAACAGGTCCAGTGTACTTTACCACCACATTCCTGTACAGTGTTGAATTTTTTGTCACGGCCCCAGAGTACAAATCTGGAAGGAGCGAGCTGAAGAGCTTTTCTTACAAGATATTCAGGGATCTTTACAACGTTGGTCTTTTCGTTAACTTCGCAGCCATTTTCCTTGAAGATCTGCCTTGCCTCTGGATCAGAAACCTGAATTCCTGGCTCCATCAGAACTTCCATGGTTGCATAGTGAATTGCCTTAAGTTCATCAGTGGTAAAAAGGTTTAATTCTACGCCATTAAGTGCATTAAATCCAGCAACTGCATTATTTTTTGCCATTTTTATAACCTCCGAATAAGAATGATTTAAGCCAGCAGCTCTTTTGCTTTTGCAACAGCCTCGGTTGCGTTTTCAGCATAGCAGTCTGCACCGATTTTGTCAGCCCAGGCCTGGGTTGCAGGTGCACCGCCTACCATGACTTTTACTTTGTCCCTGAGCCCTTCTTCTTTGAGGAGCTCAATTACACCTTTCTGTCCCTGGAGAGTTGTGGTCATAAGGGCGGAAATGCCAATCATATCAGCATTGACTTCCTTTGCCTTCTCAATAAAGTTCCTGATTGGAACATCACGGCCGATGTCATGTACTTCAAAGCCGGAAGATTGGAGCATTGTGGACACGATTGCCTTTCCAATATCATGAACATCACCTTCTACGGTACCGTTCACAATAACACCGAGCTTTGAGCCGGAAGCCCCTTCAGGCATAAGATCCTTAAGAGCTGCAACTCCTGCAGTCATCGCATCGGCAGCCATCATCACATGTGGCAGAAACAATTTTCCTCTCTCGAAACGGACACCAACCTCATTCATGCCTGCTGCAAGTCCTTTTTCTATTATTTCGGAAGGTTCCAGTTCTCCTTTAGCTTTTTCAACTACAGCGAGTACTGTATCCTTCTTGCAGGAAATTATAGCATCTGCAAGTTCCTGAAGCAATTCTTCTTTGCTAATGTTGCATCCTCCGTTTTAGTTTTTGAACTATAGAGACTTCTCTCCTGTAATTATCACGATTATCCGTGAACATTCAGGCTGTAAGCTCATGCTTCTGGGTGAAGCGATGAATATACAGGAAGAAACTCACGATCACCATGGGTGGGAAGCCATGATCACCTCAAGCGAGACAATTAAACCATGAGGAATTCATGATTACGCTGATTGGGGTTCATGAGTGTTTTAGCAGAGGGAGTGTTTTTCGTGCCATTTTAATCCCGTCTGATAACTCATTTCTCAGATGTCTCCAATACTTTGTTGGTCATTCGGATATATATATTTTTCTAAAAATTCTGTAATGAATTTGGGGGTAGTATTTATAGTTTTTGGTTTTTCAGGTTTTATTTGTATATTAAGGAAGAAAATAAAATCGAATTATCAAAAAATATAAATATTAAATATCGAAAGTGTACTTTTATAAAGTTTCTTCCGGTTCAGGCCTCCGGTAGCATCCTGATAAAGTCTTCTTTCAGGCCACACCCCACAAGCAAAATTTTGTTGCCTATGGTCGAAAAATCTGTAGTTAGATTTTGCATTGTAGTGGATCTTCCAGTACCTCCTCTCCCATAGATTGCTATTTGTCTCACCTTTTTACCTTTCTCTCTATTTGCGCCCTTCCAAATTAGGAGACCGGCAACCGTTGTACTATATAATAATATATATAACTTTTTATCACTTAAAAAAGTATGTCACCCATAGTTACTTTTATTTGGAAACGTCGGGAAAGGATTCGTAAAGGGAAAGGATTCGTAAAGGGAAAGGATTCGTAAATAGTCCCTTAATTGCAAAACTGAAATAAACTACAGGAAGAGCCTTTCATGAGCCACGAGACTTTTTATCATGTAATCACAGTAGGGTACATATCCTGCCAGTTCCACATCTGTCCTGTATGTTGCAAAGAACGAGGTTTCTTTTGACAAAAAAGTAATGAAATCAAAAAGGTAATGAAATCAAAAAAGTAATGAAATCAAAAAAGTAATGAAATCAAAAAGGATATATGGACTACAAGGTAAGATTATAAGCCTTCGGATTCCCCATATCCAGAAATGCAGAGCCTGTAAGCCCTGTTGACGAGTTCCAGCATTCTGGAATCTTCCCTCTCAATTTTTATTCCGCAGGCGAGGGAAAGGTATTCGGCAAGGTCAAAAACTTTTATTTTTTCGTCCTGTCCGGCCTCAATAAGATTCTGCATGCAGCCCCCACAATTCGTGATAATTATATCACATCCCAGTTTTTCGGCAGCTCTGTAGCGGTCAGATGCCACATCCAGGGACTCAGATGGATAATTGACCCTTACTCCACCTCCAAAGCCACAGCAAGCCGAGTTTTTAGGAGTTACATTGGCAAGCTCGGTGCCCGGAATTTGCTCAAGTACGTCTCTTGCTTCTTGATATACTCCCATTGACCTGGTCAGATGACAGGGGTCATGATAAAAGACTTTATGTTTTAGCACAGCCTCGGGAGTGAGTTTTCCTTCCTTTATAAGAAGCTCAAGGTACTGGGAAACATGCAGCACCTGAAAATCAAGTTTCCCAAAAATTCTAGGGTAGATATCTTTAAATGCCTTAAAACAGCCAGGACAGGCTGTAATAAGAGTTTTAGCCCCTCTTTTTCGGATTTCTTCAATGTTTCGCTGTCCGTTCCTGTGGATAGGCCCTGAATCTCCGGCACCCGCAGATACGGCTCCGCAGCAGTATTCGACCCCACTCAGGACAGTGTAATCGACTGCTGCTTTATCCAGCAGTGCAATTGCAGCCTGTGCCATGATTTTGTTGATATACGTTCCTGCGCAGCCAGGAAAATAAACTACTGAACCTGAACTTTCTTTGTACGCAGGAGTTTCGTCCAGCTCGGCAATCTTCTTAAAAAGGTTATTCTCAGCTTCAGGGTCTACCATTGTCTGCCTGTCGGTAAGGCCATGTTCACGGACCCACTTTTGCCTTGCAGGAGAAATAAGCATTTTTATTCCCAGCTCCATGGGACAGGCATTTGTACAGAGTCCGCAGGTCAGGCAGCGCAGCAGAGAGCCGGCATCAATGTCCGAATTTCCTTCCAGATATCCGTACAACCGGTTAAATAAGCTCAGGTCATTGTAGCGAGGGCAAACCTTAAGGCATTGTCCACATTCTTTACACTCTGATCTGTGCTTTTCTACGAGTTCCATTTTTTAACTCCTTATCATTTTAAATTCATGTGACTTATTCTCTTTTTAACAGGTATTTTTTAACAGGTATTTTTTAACAGGTATTTTTTAACAGGGATCAATAAATCTTCCTTTTTGACAGGAAATCCTAAAAAGTCCCTCCTTGATGTGAATTCTTATAAGTTCCTCCTTGATGTGAATTCTTATAAGTTCCCCTTTGATGTGAATTTTTATAAGTTTTTTCTTGATGAGAAGCCACTCAGAAGCCATTAAAAGTAATGAAAATCACTTATAAATCGCTGATATATCATAAAACTACTCAGAGGTCACTGTCAAGTCAGTAAATAACTGAAAAATCCTTTAAAATCACTAAAAAATCTTTAAAAACTTCCTTTTTGACAAAAACTCTTTTATTGTCCCTGTCTACATTCTGTCTGGAGAAACATCCCAAAACTTCAGGAAGCCCTTAATAACAGATTAAAAGTACGGACAGGTTTTTTTCCAAAAAAGATAAGCTAATATTCAACCATAATATCATCTATATGTAGCTATACACGCAGCCAGTAAATGGAAGGGGTTAAATATCTTCGACGAACTCAAAAACAGCGCAAGAAAGCTGATAATTCCCATTGCCCGCCTGATTCCCTTATCTCCGAATACCCTCACATTGCTGGGTTTCGCCGTAAGCATCGCTGCAGGGGCAGCATTTGCGCTGGGCAAACCTTTTGCAGGAGGTCTTCTTATTCTGTTTAGCGGGGTCTTTGATATCCTTGACGGAGGAGTTGCAAGGGCAAAAGATCGGATGACGCCTTTTGGAGGTGTGCTCGATTCGGTTTGCGACCGGTACTCTGATGGTCTAATGTTTCTCGGAATAATCGCAGGCGCGGTTAACGGCAAGCTTGTCCTTCCCCCGATTGTGCAAATAGACGGCTGGCTCTGGGCAGGCTTTGCCCTGATAGGCTCCTTCCTGGTAAGCTACACTCGTGCCCGTGCGGAATCCGCAGGCTGCCGGAAACTGTCAGTAGGAATTGCCGAACGTACGGAAAGAATGATTCTCCTGGCTCTGGGAGGAATTTCAGGTTTCCTAAGCTGGGCTCTGGTACTTGTAGCTGTGTTTTCCCACATTACCATTATCCAGAGAGTCCTTAGGGCAAAAAGCATATTGGGTAAGCCTTAAGAAGCTGATTTCCAAAAACCGTAATAGATCAGATCCTGCTAAGAAATTCAGATAAGGATGACGTCTATGATTTATGAACTACTGTAAAAAATATAATGAAAAGAATTTCTCTACGCTCTTCTACCGATACTCATTTATACTACATATTTGATTACAATAGTTGACGATGGTAAACAAAAAGGAGATTTGCCATTGAGAAAGTACAATCTACTCTGCGGGGCCGTAGGGTAGCCTGGTCCATCCTGCAAGACTGGGGGTCTTGCGACCTGAGTCCAAATCTCAGCGGCCCCACCAAAATTTAATTTATATGCTAATTTTGATAGACTTTAAACGTTGTTGCATTTATCTCTGGGGCTTTACTTGTTTTTGTTTTCTGGCTCAATTTAGATTCTCGAGTTCAATTTTCAGATTCTTTCGTCGTTTTTTCATTGTATTAGAACGGAAGTAACTTACTGTATTTTTTATGTTTGATTTCTACTTTTTATATTCACTACAAAATCACCAAGTCAATATAAAAATGACAAGTTTGGGATATATTTGGAAATTTAGGTCGATAGAAAGTTATATATGTTTATACTTCCAATATACAATTATACGACTCATATACTTAAAGCTAAAATTGATAAAGTATTTATGGGTCGTTGATGGAGGAAACTGTGTCAAATAAAATTACGATACGCAGAATTTTTCGCTTGGTGTCGGACATTTTCACTAGCGAGTTCGGTATCGTTACAAATCAAAATTATTTGTAGAGATATTAAAAGGGGGTGATATATAGTTACATCCTGACTTTGACAGTTACATAAAAATAAGTGCTCTCTGTTTTGTGTAATTCGATCCAATGAACATCACAAAACAAAGAGCCTTCCCTACAATTCCTAACAAGAATATATGTGTTCCTATCGGATCTATTCTTGCTGTCCAATATTTTTATGAAAAGCTTAATTTCTGTGATATTTTTAGT
>Ga0268263_1001318_pt1 | contig 22776 bp, 19 predicted proteins | sample Biomet5_FD_190358 | JGI IMG/M metagenome (GOLD analysis project Ga0268263, IMG submission 190358) | Microbial communities from bioreactor (seeded with sewage sludge) at LBNL, California, USA - Biofuel metagenome 5 (SPAdes) (version 4) | ecosystem: Engineered > Bioreactor > Anaerobic >... | reverse complement strand
CTTTTTGTTCATAACGGCCTTACTTGGGCAAGAGGGATTGTTGGCGTGGATACTCTTTGCCATAAACATGGTATAATATAAGAAAAAGTTGGGAAACTTTTATTAAACCATAAATTGTCAAACTATGATTTGGCAATAATCGTCGATGTTCCAACCAATTCTGCAAAGATAAGATGTCTCCTTCTTCGGTAGGTTGTCCTCCAAATCTTTGACAGTTGTTTTTCTGTGAACTGCTTTCAACTGTTTTTGCTGGAAGCAGTTACAGAAGAATGAAAAGACACAGATATGTTTGACTATCGGCTCACCTTGATGATATGGATGTCCTTGTCTTCAAGATGCTTCTCTTCTCTTGCCATACGGATACAGTCATAGGTTCCGCCCCTGTTGATCTCCTTCCCCTCTTGGTTTATGAGCGGTGTTTCCACACCGTCCCAGAGTGCGATGACTTTGTCCGCGGAATCGATGATATGTCGAGACGGCTCTTCCCAAATGCTCTTTTCGTCCGGAACTATCTTGCAGGCAACCGTTTGTGAGAGAAGAAGACGCATGCGCATGGCATCCTTGTCGGTAAAGTCGCATCCGTTGTTGTGGTCAAGGTAATAGTGTATGTATGCCTCGATATCCTTCTTTACAACTTCGGGATTCGTCAAGTCGGTTTCTTTGATGTCCTTCAAAAGCAGTGGCAGGGTGGCTTTTGTCGGAAGTCCCAATTCGTCCGCACATTCGGCGATGAGTTGGTCGGCGCCTGGAGCGAAGCAGGTACGCACCACGACGCGGTAGTTCCGGTCGTACAGGGAAAGGAGGTCTTTCACCTTTGCCTTGATCGCTTCCATGTCGCCATGAAGGCTCAAGTGTCCGACACCGGCGATCACCAGGTCGTCTTTCCTTCCATAGCGGTATCGGTAGATGCGGATGCCGTCCCCATGCTTGTAGAGGAGCGGAACCATGTTCCTGATGGCAATCTTGTCCTTCTCTCTGGTGGGGGCGTTCAGGCAATCATACGGCACAAGGTCTTTGTGTTCCTTCTTTTCGTTCCTCTCCTTGGTGTTTTCTTTCTTTGTCTTTGGATCGATATAGGAAATCCCATAGGTCCATCCCCTCGAGAGCTTCTCCCGCACCCATCGGACATGTTCCTCCCGGGAGAGGAACTCAAGGTCGTCCCTTCCTTCGTCATCTCCCTCAAGCTTGTCTTTGGAGAAATCCTGGACCATGGGATAATCGAGTTCCTTGTCACTGAAGAAGCAGTTGATCAACTCCAGTTTCTCAGGATAGGACTTTGCCTGGTCGATGTTGGAGAGCTTGAACTCCAATGGCAAGGAACCGAAAGATTCGTCCAGAAACTGGGTGTCCATTTCCATACAGTTTTCCTGATAACTTGCATGGATCGATTTCGCAAAATCACACAGGTTGATGAAACTGCTGTCGGAAGCATAGACATAACTTCGTTTGTCTTTCTTCAGTTGGGCTGCTTCGGCCTTCAATGTTCCATTCGTATGGATCAACTGGAGAATGTCGGGAATGAATGTTCCCTCTTGAATCTTCGTCACTCGAGAATTCTTCACGACTGGGTCGCCCGTAATCGGGGTCTCGATGACGAACGAATCAAAGAAATAGCGTACCGTAGCTGACCCGTCGCCAATCTCCAGTTCTGCATTCCATGCCTGGGGAGCGACCTTTGTCTTCACGCCGTAAGCCTGTCTGTCCCAATCCTGCAGTTCGTCGCAAAGGATCAGAAGATAGGAGAGTGGATGGACCTGCATCTCCATCGGTCTGGTGAAATCATCCATATTGAACTTGTTGAAACTGTTGTGGAGAAGGATGGCGGTAAGGGCATCCATTGTTTTCTCATTGAAGGTTCCGTTTGCATGGATGAGCAGATAGCGGAAAAAGGTGATGGTGCTGAAATAGGCATGGTCCTGGAACTTCCTGGAATCCCTGTTTCCAAACAATACCGCCTCCGTTTTCTCTTTGGGATAGCCGTTGCGCTTTTCGAGCCAGAAGGACAGCACCTTGTTGATGTCGTCCTCTTTCTCAGTGATTCCGATTTTCTTTTCCAACAATGCTTGCTCTTCTTCGGTAAGGCGAAGGAACGCATCAAGATTGGCATAAGCGACATACGGGACATCTTTTTCCTCTTTCCCCCAGACACTGTTGGTGTAGGACTTGATCTCGTCATGGGCGATCTCGAACGGATATCCGATGTCGTGGAACAGTGTGGTCATCCCCCAGATGGAGAGAAACGTCTCGTAATCGTTCGCGTCGAGATGATAAAAGTGTTGGAAAGCCTCCCTATAGGTCCGGTCATTGGCATAAAAGGCGAGACCGAGGGCGAAGACATAGACGGAGTGGGAGTAGTGGTCCCTGTGTTTCTCCAGCAAGGCTCCGGCATGGTATTCATAGTCGGAAAGTATCTCTATCAGCTTTTTTGTGTTGTCATATCCCGAAGAGGTGGAATATTTCGCTGTAGCAGAAATAGACGCAGAACGCATCTTCTTTCCGCCCGCACTGCAGGAGCTGTGCGAGAAAGAGACGATCATCGGGGCGAACATCCATGACATCGATAAGGGAAGGGCGTTCCTTAAAGTCATCGCACGCATGCATGGCCTGGCGCTTGCCGAGATTGAGTCAGCTGAGGACAGGAGAAGAAAGAAGAAACGTATCGTCATCATTCTGTCCTCTACTGCAGGAGCCCTCTTCATTCTCTTTATTGGCCTTGGCCTCTATTCGTTTTTAATTCCCCATACGAAGTATTACGTGGACTTCACCGAAGTGTACGGAGTTCCCGTCGGCATCAGGGAAGTCACGAAAGAGGAAACAAAATCGATGGATGACCATTATGCGATCATCTCTTCAGAGTACCTTGTCCGGGAATTGCGGCATGAGGATTCGGCATTCCATCTCATCCCACAGGAAGGGACGGAGAACGGCAACAAACCCATCGATGTCGTCTACAGCTACGATGAGGATGAAACGCTCGAGAAAACCACCTACAGGGACAAAGACGAGAACGCAAAGTTGACCTGCAAGTACTCCAACAATCTGAAAGTCATCGATTTCATCCTGGAAGGGGAGTACACGCACAGTTCTTTCCTCTCTTCGGGAACTGTCGATGAAACTCCTTTCGTGTGGAGATCCGATGGCGAGAATGGAAGCGTCTTCCCGACTTCAAAGAGTAGTATCGTGAGGCTTCTTGTCGGATACGATGCCCATGGCTATCTCAGCAACATTCGTTACGTGTCAGACCTCAGCACGAACGAACCTGCTGCGGAATCGAACGGAACATGGGGTATCCGTTACGAACGGGATGCAAGAGGACGCATCACCGGCATTTCCTATCTCACCTACCAAGGGGAAGCGGCGAGCCATGGTGCGGAAAAGCTCAGCAATTACATGCAAGGTTCCCTTGGAAACGGCATCTATGAGAAAACCTTCCAGTATGACGAGAAGGGTGACTTGGTCGTCTTCCAATACAAGGGTAAGGATGGGGAACCTGTGGAGAATGCGCAAGGATGGGCGATCAAGGAAATCTCCTATGACGCAAAGCACAATGTCGTCAAGGAAGCGTATTTCGACCATGCATCCCAGCCGACCTTGGACGACGGGGGAATTGCCGTAAAACAGTATGCATATGACAAAAAAGCAATCTCGTCCGTACCACGTTCTTTGACACTGCTGGCAAACCCGTCTTGCATGCTGAAGGATATGCCGGGATGTCCAAGACGTATGACGACAAAGGCAACCTGGCGTCCCAGACCTTTCTCGACATGACAGGGCAACCCGTTCTGCTCAAAGAGGGATATGCGGGATACCGATTGGAGATGGACGATGCCGCGAATACGACGAAGGTCACCTATCTCGATAGAAAAGGCGACCCTGTCCTGACATCGAACGGGTATGCAGGATGGACCGCCACCTTTGATGAGGAAGGAAACAAGACGGGCGTGACCTATTACGGAACAGAAGGAAAACCTGTGCTCACCTCTGAAGGGTATGCGGGATATGCGATCACCTTCGATGACCGCAGAAACACGGTAAAGACAATGTTCTATGGGACGGACAACCTTCCCATCCTGACGCATGGAGGATATGCTGGCTGGAAATCCATCTACGACAAGCGGGGGAACCTGACGATTCTCGAATATTTCGGCCTGACGGGAGAACCGATTATGAACAATAAAGGCTATGCTGGATGGACCGCATCCTATGATGACTATGGAATCCTCGAGAAGAAGGTCTATCATGACCTTGCGGGGAACACCGTTAAGGTTTCAGAATGATAATCTTGGAGATGGAGAGATGCATACCTATTTCATGAAGACGGAACGTATCGGATTCTCTCACTGGCAAGCAGATGACCTTCCTTTGGCCTCCCTGCTTTGGGGAGACAAGGCGGTGACCCGTCTCATCTGTGCCTCCGGGGTGTTCACAAAGGAAGAGATATCCGATCGCCTGAAGACGGAAATGCACAACGGAGAGTTGTTCGGCGTGGAGTATTGGCCAATCTTCGACCTCTCATCAGGAGCGTTCATCGGATGTTGCGGACTGCGCCCCTCGGGAGAGGAGCCCGACTCGTTTGAGATCGGGTTCCATCTTCGTCCAAAGTGGTGGGGAAAAGGGTATGCAAAAGAGGCGGCGACTGCTGTGATATCCTATGCGTTCCACACGCTCCATGCTTCCTCGTTGTTCGCAGGCCATCATCCGGACAACGAGGCATCGAGGAGACTTCTCTCAAAACTTGGCTTCCGGTCCATAGGAACACGCTACTATGTGCCGACAGGTCTCTATCATCCTTCCTATGTGTTGAAGTATCGGTGAAAAGTGTTTGGAACAGGTAGCCGGTATCATCTCAAAAGAATGCAAGAACTCTCGACTCATTGGAAGAGACATGGTACTGTGAAAACAGTAAGTCAGCCTAAGATGATAGGTTTTGTAGCACTACACATCCGAATTTCATTCTAAATTCTTGAAATGTCTTGAATTGTGGCGATATCTGCTGTATCATATGTAGTGTTATTAAGTACTATATATGAGGCGGGACATGGCATTCATCAGGACGCAGAAGACGGCGTGCGACGCGGAGGGGAATTTCATATCGGGGACGGCGACAATCAAGGACGTGGAATATGTTCCTGGCGCCAAATACCATTCGAGGCAGGTCTCCCGTGAAGTGCTCGGGAAGATCGTTTTCCTCGATCCTGAGAAGAAAAGGGGCGTTTTCTTCTCCCCGACGAGGGGACTGGTGGCGTACGACGTCGGGAAGGACGAGTTCAGCCCGGTCGGCGAGGATGATGCGAGGATACGGTCCCATGGCGAGCTGAGGAGGGAGGTGCATACGGTTTTCGGGGACGCCTACCTTCTCCTGGAGTTTTTGTCAGGACATGGCTTTCCCAGCCTTCTCGGAGACGTTTTTCCGAAAAAACAGGACCTTGAGCGCGTCTACGCGCACATCCTCCATGAGATATGCCGGGACGGCGGCGCGATATCCTGCGACGCTTTCGTCGACAAGTCGTTCGCGTCCTACCTGCTTGACGGCATCGGCGTCACCACGCTGAGGAGCGACACATCCTTCTTCTCGCTTCTCGGCGACGACCGGGTGAAGATGGCGTTCTTCAAGGGGCTCGTCGGCCTCATGAAGGGGAAGGATCCTGATTTCGGCAACGCCTGCTATGTCGACTCGACGCCGTTGCCGAACGACATCGCCGACAACCCGTTCGACGCGCTCTGCAGCCATGGGGTTGGCGGGAGCGAGAGCATGATGCGCCTCGTGCTCATCCTCGACGAGGAGCACGGGATGCCCGTCTGGTTCGACATCATCCCCGGCAACGTGCTTGACGTGAGCACCGTCATGCAGAGCGTGGAGGACGTCGAGTCCAACCTCCATGTGAGCGTGGATTCCCTCACCCTCGACGCCGGCTATGCGTCGCGCGGGCTCATCGAGGCCTTCTCGCTCAAGGAAAGCAAGTCGCTCATCGTGCGCATGCCTGCGAAAAAGGGCTACCCCTACAAGGAGCTGTACTGGAGGTACAAGGATCAGATACCCAAGGGCAAATACGCTTTCGTGCGCGACCGCCACACCTATTTCGGCGCCTGCGACGGCCGCCGGATATTCGGCAAGGACATGTTCTTCTATCCTTATGTGGACAAGGAGAACGCGCTCGTGGGGTTCCGGGACTACCTTCTCAGGAACGAGGGGGAGTATGAAGGCCTGCCGGCGAAGGACAAGGACTTCCTCACCGTCAAGTACGGCTATTTCGTGCTCCTCTCGAACTACGAGGCATCGCCGAAGGACGTGCTCTCCCGCTATTTCGACAGGGCGGCGATCGAAGGCGTGTTCAAGACGGCGAAGAGCTACCTGAGCCTCCTGCCCATCGACAAATGGAGCGACCGGACGGTGAGGGGGAAGATCCTCGCGGACATCATATGCCTGATCATCACCATCCTGTTGCGGAAGGAGCTGAATGACGGGGGGCATTCCCTTACCGAAGTGTTCGGCAGGACACAGTCTCTCATGTGCTTCAGAAAACAGGACGGCACCGTCATCGTAGAGACCCCCAACAAGCAGGTGAAGGAATACTTCAAGACGCTCAAGATCGACGTGCCCGCAAGCCTCAACCTGAAATCTTACAGGGAGAAATTCAACATGTAAAATGTAGTGCTACAAATTTGAGCATCTTAGGGTCAGGAGAGGCATCCATGCGAAACTTGCGCTATTATGGGCTTTCCAAATCGGAATATGTCTCATGCACGGATATAATCAGAAGTTTCAATGAGAAACGGATGGGCTTCACTGCTGATATGGGTGTCCTTTTCCTTGGGGGTCTCTTGATCCTTTCTTTCGTTCTTCCGGCGATTCGGCTGTTCCGGTATGCCTATGGAATCACAGCCTTCGTCTGCGCCTGCATCTCTTTTTCGATACGCAAGCAGTTTTGTCATCAACGGTTGACAGGGTATGCCATGCTTTTCTTCTTTTATGCCTTCGCGACATCCCTCGCAATCATATTTCCTACGGAAAGAGCCACCGTGTTTCCCATTATGCTTGCGGTATTTCCTGTCGTATTGCTGGATGAATTCTGGAACATGACTGTTTTCAATAGCGTCTGTTGCTTGTTGTATTGCCTTCTGATTTTCGCGAAAAAGAAGAAATCGCTGATAACCTATGAGGTCTTTTCCGCCATTTGCTCTCTGGCGATCAGTGTCGTCGTGTATTACTACGTCCAGGCCAGTGTCGTCCAGGGGTTCCTGAGCTTGAATAAACTGAAGAATGTCGTGAAAGCATTGGAAGAGGCGAGGGCAGAGATGAAAAAGAAGAGCGAGACTGATATGCTTTCAGGCCTGATGAACCGTTCCGCCTTCATCCAGCGCATCTCCGTGAACACCGGATGTGCCCCAGGAAGTTATGACGCCATAGGGATTTTGGATATCGATTGCTTCAAAAAAATCAACGACAAATTCGGTCACAAGCACGGAGATGATGTCATTGTCGCAGTTTCCAAGGAACTGAAAGATGCGTTCAAGGATGAGGATTGCGTCGCGCGGTTGGGAGGTGACGAATTCATTCTCTTTTTCCACAACTACAGTTCTTGTGATGCGATACAGCGCAAGGCGGTGACGCTTTTGCCGAAGTTTGGCGCATTGGTCATTGGAGCAATGACAGGGGTCTCCGTTTCGATTGGAATTGCATATGCCCATCAGGAAAGCACATTCGAGGAACTCTACAGGGATGCGGACAGCGCCATGTATGAAGCGAAGGCGAATGGCGGTGGAATGGTGGTTTCTCATTCTCTTCCTGTTCATAAGAATTGAGCCTGACTCATTGAATGTCATTGAGTTAAGGTGACCGTCCAAGTGAGGTGTTCATGTTCTGTTTTTTCCAGTGCATGGCTTTCTGGCATTCCCTTGATTGAGAATGCAGGAAAAGAGATATATCGTTGTCCCGACTAGACTGCCATGTAAGTGAAGCAAACGAACGATTCCGGAATCAGGTGTTTTTTAGAAACGGCCTGGACGGACGGGTTCGAGATTGCTCGCTACGCATCTGGCCCATTTTTATTTCTATTTCGTGCAACGAGGATTCCTATTTCATTGAAATAATGAGATTCAGACTTAAATGAAACTCTCAACTGAAGTTTTCAGCAATTCTTGGCAAACGATGATTTTGGTTATAAAACTGGTATGTTCCATTTGTCGAAGAGAAAGTTTTTTTGAGAAGTGCTCCAGTTGCTCCCTGCACGGAAGTCAAAAATGTATTTGGAGGAGTCTTTAGGGAAGCTCTTGTTCCATGTCCACGGGTGTCTCCATGTCCCTTGTGCAAATAAGATGGAAAGCAGTAATTATAAATTCGGTAGGAACATCAGAATACCCTTTTGTAATTGTCAAGGACAAACTCTTTTTAGTGAATTTCCTTGCACTCACAAGATACCCATGTTACTCTTTTTTTGGTTTGATTTCTGATGAGTTACACAAAATAAAGGAGAAAAAATGAAAAAACTATCTGTGTTTGTTTTGCTTCTTTGTGCAAGTTTTGCTTTTATCGGCTGTACAAAAGCAAAGACCTCAGAGAGTACAAAGAGTACTACTGCATCATCTCCCACTGCCACGACCGCGACAGCCCCTGCTGCATCGGCTGCACCAACCGAGACGACCGCAACGGGAAACGTCCTTTCTGGAGAAGTCAAGAAAGATGTCAAATACAAAGATACGGTCACCATTGGTATTGCCAACGATGTGAACAACCTTGATCCCCAAGGCTCGAATACCGATGCGAACATGATGGTTTTCTATCTTACCCATGAACGGCTCGTCAACGTCGATCCTGAAACGAACAAAGTCATTCCTGCACTTGCCAAAGAATGGAAGGTTTCCAGCGATGGATGCGTGTATGATTTCACATTGTGCGATGGCGTCAAGTTTACTGATGGTTCTCCACTGACCGCAACCGATGTGAAATACACCTACGACAAGGCAAAGACCTCATCCTTTGCTTCCCAGAAAGTGGCGGATGTCGCTTCCGTGGAAGTCGTTGATCCTACCCATGTGAGAATTACTCTCGCAAAACCAAACCAGGACTGGTTGACGCTCATGGCTCATGGCGGCATGTCCATCCTGTCCAAAGCGGCTTGCGAAGCGGATGCAAAGACGGGGCCGAGAATGGGATCCGGCAGATTTAAGTTAGATGAATGGGTTCCCGGTTCCTATTGTTCATTCGTAAGGAACGATGCATATCGTGATGGTCCTGCCCCGACAAAAAAGATTGTCCTGAAGCTCTACAAAGAAGCTTCGACTCGTCTCATTGCTCTCCAGACTGGGGAAATCGATGTCTGCATTGATCCTTCAACGACAGACCTCGACAGAATCAAGGCGGACACGAACCTTACGCTGATCCAGACGCCGAACGTCGTCATGCTCTACATGCCGATGCAGATGGAGAAACCGGGACTTGACAACGTGCATGTACGGAAAGCGTTGGCGTATTGCATGGACAAAGAATCAATTGTCTATGCCGCATTCGACGGCCTTGCAACTGTGCACAACAACTACATCAACCGAGGCCAGTTCGGATTGAACAAGAATATCCATGTCTACGAGTACAACCTGGACAAGGCGAAGGAAGAACTTGCGCTTTCCGGATATAAACCCGGTCAACTAACGTTCCATATCATGGTTGACAAGGAATATAAGAAGACCGCAGCGCTCATCTTCCAGGGAAGCTGCTCGCAGATTGGCATCAACATCGTGCTTGATGAATTGGAGACTGCCGCTCTGAAGGGCAAGCTCAATGACGCCGCTCTTGATTACCAGTTGGCTCTTTATCAGTTCACAGATGATCTTGGAACCGACTATACGCTTCGCAACCAGCATGGATCCACACTCCAGGCCGATGGCAAGCTCAAGAAGAACGGTTCCAACCGTTGCAACATGAAGGATCCGAAGTTCAACGAGATGCTGGACAAGGCGCTTGTCGAGACAGATGCGGCAAAGCGTGAGCAGATGTATCATGACATCGAGGATTATCTTGATACGATTTGCCCAATCGTGCCGATTTGCACCTCCTACATCAACATCGGTGTGAAGAAAGGCATTGTCGGTGCGATTTGGAAGCCGGATGCAAAGCACGATTTCAACTTTATCGCACTGACTGAATGATGCTACATTAATTCTGCATATTTGCGGGGTACCCTTGAATTCGTACCCTGCAGATTTGTTTTCGAGAGAGGAAAAGTATGTACCGATACATTTTGAAGCGGTTGTTGATGCTGATACCGGTGTTGTTGGGCGTGGCGTTCATCATCTTCGCCATCATGGATGTGGCGGATGGGGATCCCGTCTACCAAGTCGCAGGTCCTGATGCGACGGAAGAGCAACTTGTCGTCCTTCGGGAAGAGATGGGGTTGAACGGTTCGTTGGTTGAACGTTATTTCAAGTATATCCTCAAACTGCTGAAAGGTGACTTGGGTACATCCTACATCAGCAAGATGGATGTCATGCAACTGTACATGCAGAGACTTCCTTATACGTTGAAACTGGCATTTCTCGCTATGGTTGTGGCAGTGGCGATTTCCGTACCTTTGGGAATCGTCGCAGCGATCAACCAGAACACCATAAAAGACACCATTGCGATGATTCTTGCCTTGATAGGATTGTCCATGCCGAATTTCTGGCTTGGACTTTTGCTGATGCTTCTGTTCTCTCTCAAGTTGGGCTGGTTGCCCAGTGGCGGCGCGGAAGGTTTTGCCAGCGTCATCCTTCCCGCAGTGACGGTCGGGGTCGGGCTTGCCGCCTTGTTGACGCGCACCACACGCTCTTCGATGTTGGACGTGCTTCGGCAAGATTACCTGAGAACGGCGCGTGCCAAGGGTGTTTCCGAGCACAGGGTCGTCTACCATCATGCATTGAGGAACGCCTTGATTCCCATCATCACGATTTTCGGTGTGCAATTCTCCAACGTGTTAGGAGGTTCCGTGTTGGCCGAGACTGTTTTCGCATGGCCTGGCGTGGGGCGTCTCGTCGTTGATGCCATCGGGCAACGTGACATTCCTACCGTCACTGGAGCGCTCATCATGACAACAATGCTTGTCACCATCGTCAATTTGGTCGTGGATATTGTCTACGCATTTGTGGATCCTCGCATCAAAGCGCAATACACAAAGTAAGGAGGGAAGCATGGCAGAGGCAAGCAACAAGAATGAGATTCGTGCTTCCAAACTGTATAAGAAGCGCAGTTCTCTTGAAATGGTTTGGAGGCAATTGAGGAAGAACAAAGGAGCATTGCTCGGATTGTTCCTCCTGATTATCATCATCATCGGAGCACTTATTGCTCCTTTCATCTATGACTACAAGACCGACGTGATTGGCATGAATGTCCGGCAGAGGATGCAATGGCCATCGTTACAACATATCTGCGGCACCGATGATCTTGGACGGGACATTTTCGCCCGTATCGTCTATGGCGCAAGGTATTCGCTTGCCGTAGGTTTCATCGCCGTCATCATCGCATTGATTGTCGGAACCGCCCTTGGAGCGACGGCGGGATATATCGGCGGCGTATTCGAGAACGTGGTCATGCGTATATGCGATATTTTTTCGTCGATTCCTTCGGTTCTCATGGCAATAGCTGTCGTTTCCGCCCTGGGAAAAAGCACCTTGAACCTTATGCTTGCCGTCGGCATCTCCAGTACTGCGCCGTTTGTGCGTGTCGCCCGTGCGGCCGTTCTCATGGTCCGCGGAGAGGAGTATGTCGAGGCTGCTTGCGCCATCGGACAACCGGGGTGGAAGACCGTCATCGTGCATATTCTTCCGAACTGCGTATCCCAGATTATCGTCCAGGCGACGCTTCGTGTCGGTTCAGCCATCATTTCCGCCGCGCAACTTTCATTCCTTGGACTCGGGGTACCAGCTCCCGCACCGGAATGGGGAAGCATGCTTTCCGCCGGCAGACTCTACATCCGAGACTACAGTTACATGACGTTGTTTCCCGGCATCGCGATCATGATTACAGTTCTGGCACTCAATCTCTTGGGTGACGGACTTCGTGATGCGCTTGATCCAAAACTGAAGCGCTGAGGTGGATTGATATGGAAGAAGAGAACAAGAAGAATACGGAAGAGCATGACATCCTGAACATAGAGAACCTCACTGTCCGGTTTGAGACGGAAGATGGGGTTGTCCATGCAGTCAACGGCATAGATTTGAAACTTGGATATCGGAAGACATTGGGATTGGTCGGTGAGACGGGAGCCGGAAAAACCACAACGGCTTTGGCAATGTTGCGTTTGGTTCCCAATCCTCCAGGTGTCGTCGAGTGTGACCGTCTGGAGATCGATGGCAAGGACGTGCGTGATTTGTCGGTCAACAAACTGGAGCAGGTGAGGGGGAAGGACATCTCGATGATTTTCCAGGATCCGATGACAGCCCTCAATCCGGTATTCACCGTCGGCGAGCAGATTGCAGAATCCATTGAGATTCATGAGAAACTTTCGAAGGAGAAATCCTTGGAGAAAGCCGGCGACATGCTCGAAATGGTCGGAATCCCCCGGCAAAGGGCGAATGAATATCCCCATCAGTTTTCCGGCGGCATGAAGCAGCGTGTGGTCATCGCCATCGCATTGGCCTGCAACCCGAAATTGCTGATTGCCGATGAGCCGACGACTGCATTGGATGTGACCATTCAGGCACAGGTGTTGGAACTGATGAACGAACTCAAGGAAAAATACAACACCTCGATGATTATGATCACCCATGACTTGGGCATCGTCGCTGAAGTCTGTGATGATGTCGCAGTCATGTATGCTGGACGAATCGTCGAGCAGGGGTCTCTGGAAGAGGTGTACAGCGACACCAAGCATCCCTACACGGAGGGGCTTTTCAATTCCCTGCCGAACATCAAGAATCGGCAACGCATGCTCAAACCGATTCATGGCCTAATGCCAGATCCTTCCAATCTGCCCAAGGGGTGTGCGTTTGCTCCCCGCTGCAACTATGCGACCGATGCCTGCAAGGAAGCGGTTCCCAAGCTTCTGTGTGTGAAAGGGACCCATAAGGTAGCCTGTTCCCGGTATGAGAGTGATCCAAACTTTGTGATTGAGAGGGGCAAAAAATAATGGCAGACACGATTTTGGAGGTGAAGAACCTCAAGAAATACTTCAAGACTTCCCGTGGTATGCTGCATGCGGTCGATGACATCAGTTTTACCGTGGAACGGGGCAAGACCTTGGGGTTGGTGGGCGAATCGGGATGTGGCAAATCGACGACGGGCCGTGCCATACTCCGTCTCATCGAGCCCACAAGCGGTGAAGTGATTTTCGAAGGGAAGGATGTGACGAAACTTTCCAAGAAAGATATGCGGCACATGCGGAAAGACATGCAGATTATTTTTCAGGATCCATTCTCGTCGTTGGATCCGAAAAAGACGGTAAGCCAGATCATCGCCGAACCGATCACCGAGAACAAGATTATCAAGGGAAAGCTGGCAATCGAGGAAAGGGTTCTGGAGCTGATGGATACGGTGGGCCTTGCAGAGCGGTACATCAACACCTATCCCCATGAACTTGATGGAGGCAGACGCCAAAGGATCGGCATTGCCCGTGCCTTGGCCATTGAGCCGAAACTAATCGTCTGTGACGAGCCGGTTTCCGCATTGGATGTCTCAATTCAGGCGCAAATCCTGAATCTTCTCAAGGAACTCCAGGTGAAACTTGGTTTGACCTACCTCTTCATCACCCACAACTTGAGTGTCGTCAACCATTTCTCCGATGATATCGCTGTCATGTATCTTGGACAGATTGTGGAGAAGGCGCCATCCGAAGAACTCTTTGACAATCCGATACATCCCTATACCCAGGCGTTGCTCTCGGCAATCCCCATTCCGGAACTGGGACACACAAGGCAGAGAGTGCAACTCAAGGGTGAAATCACCAGTCCCATCGAGCCTCCTGCCGAATGCCGGTTTGCCAAGAGATGCATGCAATGCAAGAAGGAAATCTGCACAACGCATATCCCCCAGTTGCTGGAGGTAAAACCTGGACACTTTGTGGCTTGTCCGCTCAAACAGGAAGAATTGGGGTTTTCCATCCAGTGATTGTCCATATGGGGCTTTGAGGTGAGGAAAAAGAACCTGTTTCTCCTTCTGACAAAGCATACGGATGCAGAGATTACTGATTTCCTGCAGAAGCAAGCCGAGTCAGGGTGGTGGTTGGAAAAGAACAACGGAAACCGTTTTACGTTTGTCCAGAAACCATATGAAGGCAAGCGCATTTGCTCGTACACCTATTTTACCCATGGAGAGGAACCTTCGACAGAAATGCAACTGCGGGAAGCTCTTCCCATCCTGCGGCGGGCAGGCTGGAACATGATCTGCATATCGGGACCGGAGAACATTGCGGATACAAGACGGCATGCGTTTCTCTATGACGAGCATCCGTCCAAGGAGCATCCCATTCCCTATCCGTTGACCGATGAGGACCAGAATGCGTTCGCTCTCTCCAGAAAGAAACGGAAAGTGTTCTCCAATCTCTTCACCTGTTTTCTCTATGCGGTCGGCTTCGCGGTTCTGTTGAGGCACAACCTGATGGAAATCGTCTGCAACCCGTTCTATCTTGCCGCAAGCATCATCTTTGGTGTGTCGATTGCCTTTTGTCTTATTTACTCCATAAATGCTTTCATCTCGTTCCAGAGGGCAAAAAAAGATGGGGAAGGGGAGATTCGTTCCGGACGCTATCGTGCCATCGACATAGCTACGAAAGGCACCTCCCTGTTTCTTGTATTCCTCTTCGTCTTTCTGATCGGTGATTTCTTGTACGGCAGGCAAGGCAGTCAGGGGAAAAAGACGTTGATTAATGGAACCTATGTACGTCTGTATGCTGATGAAATTCCAGTTGCTTTGGAGAATTTGGGAGTATCCACGGACGACACATACCGAACCAGCCGATTCCTGCAAAGCAGGAGTCCATTTGCGTCCTACGCCTCTGTTTTCGATGAGAGTTTTGGAAGCGGGAATGGATATGTCAAATTTATCGGCTATACAGTATTCCAAACACAAAACGACCAATTGCGACAATGGGTGGAACGAGAATTGTTCCCCCAGAAAGGTACAGAAAATCAAGTAACGGACATAGCTGGTGCCAAAGGCCTGAGGTTGCAATACGGTCAAGACAAGAAAATGCTGTTGGTGGCGTATGAGGACTGTGTGATGGTGATCAAAGCGGGATTCCCTCTGACGCAACAACAGATAGCCACATTGGTCGACTGGCTTCTGCATCGTTGTGAGGAAAAATCATAACGACAAAGGGACCTCTTAAGAGGTACCCCCTTGTCCTATTGTCACTTGCTATTTGCTTCCGGAAACAGTCTTTCCCGTCCAGCTGGTGATGCCGCCGATGTTGACGACATTGGTGTACCCTTTGTTCATCAGTTTCTCGGAAGCCTGCCTGCTGCGTACCCCGGTCCTGCAGTAGACCATGATCATCTGGTCTCTCTTCTGGAGCTGGGAAATCCTGTTGTCCCCTATGGTGTCGAGCGGGATGTTGATCGCTCCCGGAATATGCGCTTCCTTGTACTCGGCGGGAGTGCGGACATCCACAATGACATATCCTTTTTCGGAATCCATCAGTTTTGCCGCCTCGGCCATCGTGATGGTCTTGTAGGGCACGATACTGCTGCTGGAGACAGCATCGGTTTTGCTTTTGCTCTTGGCGGTGACACCGGTAAGCACTACTGTGATGAACAATAAAATGAAAAGAATCTTCTTCATTGGTTTCTCCTTTGTATCGATCAGTTTCCCTGACAGGGAATTTTCTCACGTTCTTGCCATACCGTCTACGCTCAGCACCACACCGGTGATGTAGGAAGCCTCGTCGGAAGCAAGAAAGACGAATGCGTTCGCTATGTCTTCCGGCTTGCCAAGACGGCGGAGCGGTATTTGTGCGATCATGGGTGCGATCATCTCCTTGGGTACCGCCTTCATCATGTCGGTCTCGATGATGCCCGGAGCGACGGCGTTGACCCGTATCCCCCTTGGTCCGAGTTCCCGTGCCAAGGAGACGGTGAGTCCATTGACGGCGAACTTGGAGACAGGATAGGCGACCCCTCTCGGTTGGCCTGAGATGCTGACCATCGAGGAAGTGCTCAGGATGACTCCTTTGTCTTTCATGCACTCAGAAGCGACCCGGATGGCATTGAACACGCCTTTCACGTTCAGGTCGAGGACCTTGTCAAAAATCTCTTCAGTATATTTGTCGAATGGCGTACTCTCGCTGATCCCCGCATTGCTGACGAGGATATCCAGACATCCATAGGTGTCGATCACTTTTCCGAACGCCTCTTGGACGGATGAAAGGGAACTGAGGTCCGGACTGATGCCATCGATGACTGAACCGGGGTGTTTTTCCTTGAGCTTCTGCACAGCCCTGTCCGCCGAAACCTGCGTGCTGGTCGTGATGACCACTCTGGCCCCTTCGGTAAGGAATGCGTCGGCTGTCGCATAGCCGATACCTCGGCTTCCTCCGGTGATGATCGCCAATCTGTCTTGCAGTCTCATAGGGTGCTCCTTTGTGGTGCTGAAAATATACTGAAAGATGGGGTGAGAAATCTGTGATAAAGTCACGGATTTGATAACGTTCTCATTAAGTTGTGAAAAATATTTTAAAATGAATAGAAAATTCGCTTGAAATACATTTTTAATCACCATATGGTGAAGAGTGAAGGAGTTTTTTATGCGACAAGAATGTGAGAAGAAGATAGAGGATGCGATCGCATCGGAATATCCGAACACGACAGGCATCGTTGTTCTCCATGACGGATTGCTGGAGTACGAGCACTACTTCAACGGGTATTCGGCAAAGGACACTTCCCATATCTTTTCCGTGACGAAAAGCGTCGTTTCCGCTTTGTTTGGCATCGCCATCGACGAAGGATATATTAAAAGCGTCAAAGAACCAGTCCTTGATTTCTTTCCTGACTACAAAATGAAGCGGGGAGAAAAGATGATTCAGACCGTCACGATAGAGCACCTGCTCACCATGACGGCGCCGTACAAGTGCAGGAGGGAACCGTACATCAAGTTTTTCAAAAGCGAGAACTGGATGCGGACAGCGCTCGACCTGCTTGGTGGAAAGAAAAGCCCAGGAGCGTTCTTCTATAGCCCGATCGTCGGGACACACATCCTCTCAGGCATCCTTTCAAGCGCCACAAAAACCTCAATGCGCTCGTTTGCGGAGAAACATCTCTTTGCGTCTCTTGGCATCTCCGTGCCCAAGGACATCGTCTTCCATGACAAAGCCGGGCAGATGGCGTTCTACAAGGAGAAAAGCCCCATCGGATGGGTAGCCGACCCCCAAGGGTACAATACGGCGAGCTGGGGTCTCTGCCTGACACCTCGTGAGATGGCAAGCATCGGGCAACTCTACCTCAGCCGAGGGATATGGAACGGAAAGCAAGTGATCCCTTCCTCATGGGTTGAGGAAAGCACCACCATCCACAGCACATGGAACGAACTCTCCTATGGCTATCTCTGGTGGCTCATCGACAAGGACCAGCACTCTTTCGCCGCACTTGGAGACGGAGGGAACACCATCTATGTAAATCCGATGGAACGGCTTGTCGTATCCATGACAGGAACCTTCATTCCCCGTGCGAAAGACAGACTGGATTTCATCATGTCGAATATCGAACCGGCCTTCGATTAACCGACAAGCAGTTTCCCGATCTCTTTTACCGTCAGCACCTTTCCCATGGAGACGATCTTGTCATCGATCATGAAGGCCGGGGTGCTGGTGACCCCATAGCCGATGACTTTCTCCATGTCCGTCACGTAGTCGACAGGGCAGGAAAGCCCTGCGTTCTTGACGGCCTTCTGGGCATTCTCATACAGCTTGTGGCAGTGCGAACAACCGGAACCGAGCACTTTCACCGAGACAATCGTTTCTTTCTTCTCTTCATCCATTTTGGACTCCTTGTTTTTGTTTTCTATATGAAAAGGAACTGAAATGCATTGAACAGATAGCCGACAATGATGATGCCGAGCGTGCAGACAAGGACAAACGTGCCCAGAAGTTTCGGCTTCACCGCCTTCCTGAGCATGATGATGGAGGGGAGGGAGAGCGTCGTGACGGCCATCATGAAAGAGAGTACGGTACCGAGTTCCGCTCCCTTCATGAGCAACGCTTCCGCCACCGGTATGGTGCCAAAGATATCAGCGTACATCGGAATTCCGAGAATCGTCGCAAGGATGACACCGAGCGGATTCTTCTCTCCGAGCACCGCCACGATCCATCGCTCGGGAATCCAGTTGTGGATCACCGCTCCGATGCCGACTCCAATCAGGATGTAGGGGAACACCTTCTTGAACGTGGATGCGACTTGCTCCCGTGCATAGCCAACTCTTTCTTTCACGGACATCGCTTTCTCGTCCAGGGAGACCGCATGGGCGTTCCGTATGAATTCCTCCACTTGGTCATCCATTTTGAGATGCTCGATGATGGTTCCGCCCGTGACAGCGATGACCAGTCCTACGAGCACATAGACAACGGCGACTTTCCACCCGAAGATGCTCATCAGAAGGACAAGAGAACCGAGGTCCACCATCGGGGAGGAGATCAGGAAAGAGAAAGTGACACCGAGAGGAAGTCCTGCGCTGGTGAATCCCATGAAGAGCGGAATGGAGGAGCAGGAGCAGAACGGGGTGACCGTCCCGAGCAGCGCTCCGATGATGTTCGCCCCGATTCCATGGAACTTTCCCATGATTCTCTTGCTCCGCTCAGGAGGGAAGAAGCTCTGGATATAGGAAACGAGGAATATCAGGAGACAGAGCAGAATGGTGATCTTCAGAACATCATAGAGGAAGAACTGGATCGTTCCTCCCATTTTTCCATTCAGGTCGAGGCCTGCCTTCTCAAGCAGGGAACCGACCAGAACCCGGAGCCAATCCATGCCAAGTATCTGTTTCTGGATGAAAACGGAAACACCGCTCATGATGGGACACCATACCTTTTTGCGAGGGCAAGCAATCGTTCCGTACCTTCAGGAGAAAGGGAGTAGTGCATCCATTTGCCTTCTTTCACGCCATCGACGAGACCAGCATCACAGAGGATCTTCATGTGGTGTGAAAGGGTGGGTTGTGTGATCCGCAACGCTTCCAGCAGGACACAGGCGCATTTCTCTCCACTTTTGAGTGATTCCAGGATGGCAAGCCTGCTCTCATCCGCCAATGCTTTCGCCAGTCGCACGTCTTCCTTATAATCCATGTCTGCCTCCAGAAGAAATGGTACTTTATATATTTATACATGTCAATATATGAATGTATTGGACACGAGCAACATGGGAAGAAGGGAAGTGGTGGTCATGCTGCTCAGATCCTGCAGACAGCATAGAGTGGAATGTTGGTCATCCAATCCTGCGTTCTGTAGGGGGACATGGAAAAGCGGATACCGTGGACGGAAGGATGGTCGAGCACGAACTGACGAAGAGATTTAGAGCGGAGATTCTCCTCCGCCTTCACTTCGATGGGAATCAACTCAGATCCTTCCTGAAGCAGGAAATCCAGTTCCTGTTTGGAATCATCCGCACTGAAATAGAAGATGCTCAATCCTTTCGCCGCTTCTTGGGCCTTCAACTGCTCCACCACATATTGCTCGGTAAACGCACCTTTGTATTCTTCGAAGATGGAGTTTCCAATGAGAATCTGCTCTGGAGGGGCATCGGAAAGCACACCCATCAACCCGCAATCGAGAAGGAACAGCTTGAACGCCTCGGTGTCTTCGTGGAACTTCAGGGGGATTCCCGCTTTCCTGACTCTTTGGACTTTATAGACCAATCCAGCATCGATGAGCCACTGTATTGCCGTCTCATACTCTTTTGCTCTGGCGCCATGCCGCAATGCGCCATAGATGAAACGCTTGTTCTCTTTTGCAAGTTGCTGGGGAATGGAATCCCAAACCTGATGGATCTTTTGTACGATTCCTGGTTCCGCATGTTTTGAGATGTCTTTTCCGTAGGCATACAGGATCGCTTTCTGAATGTTCCGTATGTCTTGCGTGGACTTGCCATGCACATACGCATCAACGGCTTCCGGCATGCCTCCTGTGAAATAATAGAGACGGAGAATCTCTACGAACTTTGTATCGAGGGGAGCAAAACTTTCAAGATTTGAAGAGTGCAGAATGTCAGAAAGCTGTTTGCCTTGCACAGCGAGAACAAATTCATCAAAAGACATCGGATAAAGGTTAAGGATATCCACTTTTCCGACGGGGAATCCTGTTCCCTCGTGAAGGGCCAGCCCCAGAAGCGAGCCGGCGGCTGCGACATGATACTCCGGTACATCCTCCGCGAAATACTTCAAAGCGGTGAGGACTGATGGAACTTCCTGTATTTCATCAAAAACGATGAGGGTTTCCCCTGGAAAAATTTCCTGTCCTGCGATGGCTCCAAGATTCATGATGATGGACTTCATCTGAAAACCATCCTGAAATACCTGTTCAATTGTTTTGTTGCCATCACAATTGAAATAGACGAGATTCTTGTATTCTTTTGTCCCGAATTCCTTCAATATCCAGGTCTTTCCGACTTGTCTCGCACCATTGAGAACAAGGGGTTTCCTTGAAGGACTTTTTTTCCAGGCAAGCAATGAAGAATAGATAGTTCGTTCCATATGTGTGTTATTCTACACTAGAACACCTGAACTTTCAATGAAACACTACACGAAAATACCCGAAGTTAGTTGAAACAGAAAGAGGACCATGCCATTTGGCATGATCCCCTTCGTTGGTCTTGGAGACAGGAACCTCAGATGAAGAGATTCACGTCGGACTTGCTGGCTTCCGCCATGTACGTGCCGACACCACCGACCTCCACACCGTCCAGAAGCTCATCCTTGGTGATGCCCATGATGTCCATCGACATCTGGCAGGCAATGAACCGCACGTGGTTCGCCTTAGCCTGAGCGAACATCTCGCGGAGCTGGAGGACATTCTTTTTCTTCATCCTGCTTCTCATCATCTTCGGCCCCATGCCCGCGAAGTTCATCGAGGAGAGCTTCAGGTGGTCCATGTCATCCGGCAGCATCGCGCCGAACATCTTGCCCATGAAATCCTTCTTGACCCTCTTGTTGGGATGCTTCCTCAATACGCTCAAACCCCAGAAGGTGAAGAACATCACCACATCCTTCCCCGAAGCGGCGGCGCCGTTCGCAAGGACGAACGAGGCAAGAGCCTTGTCGAAGTTGTTGGAGAACACGATCATCGTCGCCCCTTTCGTGCAGGTTGAGACGGCACATGATTCCTTCTTCTCTCCCTTCGTGATGTGGGCGGTGACCACGCCATGCTCACAGGACAGGTCCTCAAGCTTGTTCCCGGTCATCGTGCACCAGCTTTTGGCGTCGTTCATGAAACCCGGGTCGGACGCTTTCACTTCCAGCGTCTGTCCGACTTCCATCTCGTCGATCTTGTGCTTGAGCTGGACGATCGGGCCAGGGCACTGCAAGCCGCAGGCATCGAGCGTCAGCATCGGTTTTTTCTCATCCGTTTTCATTTCCATCGTTTTTGTCCCTGTTTCCTTTTGTGGTGCAAAACTGTCCGTCTCTTTCGCCTTCCGGTCCTCGATCACAAGACTCCATGTCCTGTATCCGCCTGTGACATTGAATACCTGGGTGAAACCGCTCTGCAGCAGGATTCTCCCCGCGATGTGCCCTCTGAGTCCTATGGCGCACATCAGGACGATCGGTCGGTCTTTCGGCAATCCTGCCATCTTCTCCCTTATCATGTAGTGGGGGATGTTCACCGCATTCGGTATCGTGCCAAGCGCGAACTCATCGGGAGTGCGGACATCGACGAGCAACGCTCCCTTGTCCACCATTTCCTGTGCTTCCGTATAATCCACCGTATGGTCGAGCCCTCTCAGGTTGTTGGTCGCAATGAAGCCGAGCATGTTCAGGATGTCTTTCGCGCTGTTGAACGGAGGGGCATAGGCCTGCTCAAATTCGGCAAGGTCCTCCATCGTCCCTCCTTTGGACATCAAGGCGCTGAGGACATCGACATGCTTGTCGACACCCGCTCCGCCAACGAGCTGCCCACCGAGAATCTTTCCTGTCTTCGGGTCGTACAGCACTTTCGCCGTCAAGGCTTGGGAGCCCGGATAGTAGGAAGCGCTGCTCCGCCCATGGGTGACCGCAACCTCAAAGGGGATGTTTTCCCTCTTCAATGCATTGGCGTTCATGCCGACGGAACCGGCGGAGATGTCAAAGATCTTGGCGACGGAAGCGCCATAGGTGCCCGGATAGGTCTCGCAACTTCCCGTGACGACGGCATCGGCGCAGAGACGGGCCATCTTGTTGGCCGGACCCGCAAGCGCGACGGCCTGGTCCTTTCCCGTCATCGGGGAAGAATACATGATGGCGTCTCCGATGGCGTAGATATCCTTTGCTGAGGTCTCGAAGTGCTTGTCGACGAGGATGTGCCCCTTCACTCCCGTCTTGATGCCGGCATCCTTTGCGATTTGCGTGTCGGGGACGACACCGATGGACAAGATGACGAGATCGGCGTCAGGAATGCTTCCTGCGCTTGTCTTGACGGTGACTCTCTTTCCACTACGGACGATGCCTTCCACCTTCGCTCCGAGATGGAGGGCGATGCCGTTTCTCCTGATGCATTGATGCACTTCCGCGGCGATGTCCTCGTCCAGGGTGAGCATGCACTGGGATGCCCCTTCCACGAGCGTCACTTCCAAACCGCGTTCCTTCAGGTTCTCCGCCATCTCAATGCCGATGAACCCTCCGCCGACAACGACGGCATG
>Ga0268263_1001314_pt1 | contig 22803 bp, 19 predicted proteins | sample Biomet5_FD_190358 | JGI IMG/M metagenome (GOLD analysis project Ga0268263, IMG submission 190358) | Microbial communities from bioreactor (seeded with sewage sludge) at LBNL, California, USA - Biofuel metagenome 5 (SPAdes) (version 4) | ecosystem: Engineered > Bioreactor > Anaerobic >... | reverse complement strand
GTCCAGCAGCACGACCAGGTTGCCCAGCTTCTTGGCGGCGGCGAACTCCATCGCCTCCCAGACCTGGCCCTCGTCCGCCTCGCCGTCACCGACGATCAAAAAGACGCGGTCCTTGCGGCCTTTGAGCTTGTCGCCCAGTGCCATGCCGGCCGCCAGGGAGGTGCCCTGGCCCAGCGAACCGGTCGTCATGTCGACGCCCGGGGTCTTGTTGCGGTCGCAGTGGCTGGGCAGACGGGTGCCCGGCCGGTTGAGGGTCTTGAGCTCCTCATAGGGGAAGAAGCCCAGGTCGGCCAGCGTCGCGTAGACCGCCGGCCCGGCGTGACCCTTGGAGCAGACCAGCTTGTCACGGTCCGCCCAGCGGGGATTCTTGACGTCGTATTTCATCTCGCGGCCATACAGGACGGCCAGCACGTCGGCGATGCTCAGCGAGCCGCCGATGTGGCCGCTGCCGCGGGCGTGGATGGCCTCGATGGTGCCAAGACGTATCCTGGCGGCGAAAGCCTCCAATTTCTTCTTTTCAGCTGATTCCATATTTCGTCCTCCTATCTCTTCTCGGGGATCGTCGATCCATGGCGCAGCGCGTTGACCACCGGCAGCTCCTCGCCCGTCAGGAAACGGATCAGGGCGCCGCCGCCGGTGCAGACATAGCCCATCCTGTCGGTCACCGCGTACTTCTCGGTGGCGGTGATGGTGTCGCCGCCGCCCACCACGGTGAAGGCCTTGGTGTCGGCCAGCGCCTGCCATACGGCCTGCGTGCCATACTCGCTGGGGGCCTTCTCGAAGACGCCCATGGGCCCGTTGACGAACACGGTGCTGGCGGCCATGATGGCCTGGCGGTAGGTCTCGACGGTCTGATGACCGATGTCGATGGCCCCGACGTCGGCCGGGATGCTGTCGATCGGCGCCTCATGGCGCTGATCGTCGGTCACCCAGGCCAGGTCGGTGGGCAGGGTGATCTTGCCGGCATGCTGGGCCAGAAGATCCTTGGCCTTGTCGATGAACTCGCCATAATTTGATTTCATGATGAAGTCGAGGCTGCCCTGGCCGATCGACAGGCCTTTGGCGATCAGGAAGATGTTGGCCACCAGCCCGCCGGTCAGGATCTGATCGGCGACGCCGCGGCCCAGCACCGTCTTCATCATCATGAAGGCGTCGGCGATCTTGGCCCCGCCCAGCACGAACACGCACGGCCGCTGGGGGTTCTCCATGATGCCGGAGATCGTGCAGTACTCCTTCTCGAACAGCCGGCCCATGGCCGACGGCAGGATCTGCTCGAAGCCGCACAGCGTGGGCTGGTCGCGATGCGCCGCCGCGAAGGCGTCGCAGACATACACGTCACCCAGCGGGGCCAGCTTGGCAACCACCTGGGTCTGCGCCTGCTGCTCATGCGTCAGCTTCAGCTTGGTCTCGAACAGGGTCTGCTCCTCGGCCATGAAACGGACGTTGTCGAGCAGCAGGATGTCGCCCGGGTTCAGGCGGGCGATGGCCTGGCGGGCGGCCGGCCCGCACACGTCGTCTATCCACTGGACAGGACGGCCCAGCAATTCGGCCAGAACGGCCGAATGGGGCTTGGTCGTGAAGTAGTTCTTATACTCGATGTCGCTGCCCTGGTGGGCCATCAGCACGACTTTCGCTCCCTTGTCGGACAGTTCGCGGATCGTCGGGACGCACGCCTTGATGCGGTTGATGCTCTTCAGCTTGCCGGTGGCGCGGTCGACGGGCTGGTTGATATCGATGCGGCACAGGACAGTCTTGCCCTGCACGTTGATCTCATCAAGCGTTCTGATACCGAATTGCATGGCCTGTCCTCCCTTTCAGTGCTTCTTGAAACGGCCGATCTTCAGATACTTGTTGGTCTCGTCGGTGCCTTCCTCACGCGTCAGCTGCATCTTCATGGCGGCGCGGATGCCATCCATGGTCTCGGGGATGGTCACGCTCTCCTGCGGGATGTTGATGGCGAACATGATGTCGTTGCCGCTTTCGACGATGGAATCCTCCCACAGGCCGATCTCATACATGTCGCCGCGGCGGTTGCCGAGGTCACGGGCATACTTGAAGAAGCTCGCGTTGCCCTTGAAGCCCTCGTCGATGGTCACGGTGCGGATGCGCGGATGGGCCCGGAAGGCGTCCAGCGCCTGCTGGCGGGTGATCTTGGCGCCGTCCTTGGCGGTGGCCAGCACGGTGATGATGTGGCCGTGGGTGACCGGGGTGTGCACCAGGATGCCGGTGGCCTCGATCTCAGGCATGATGGTCATCAGGTCCAAAGCCTGGTGGCTGGGGGCCTTGTCGATCTGCAGCGCGTTGGTCAGGCCGCGGTGATAATCGCCCGGGTCGGCGACGCGGCGGATGATGGTGATGGCGACCTTCTGCAGCGGCACGACGCGGTTGAGGCAGTCGACCGCGCGGATCAGACCGGTGGTGTTGCAGCTGGTCAGCTTCAGGTACTTCTGGCCCAGGCCCTTCTCATAGTTGGCATAGCCGTGGAAGAAGACGTCGGCGACGGAATTCTTCTCACCGCCCTGGAAGATGGCCTTGATGCCGTACTTCTCATAGATTTCCTTGTTCTTGGCACCCACGCCGGCCGGCGAGGAGTCCAACATGACGTCGACGTTCTTGCACAGATCCTCGAACGTGCCCGCCACCGGGATATCCAAAGCCTCGAAGGCACCCTTGTCGGCGCCGTCAACCAGATACAGGTTGTACTTGACGCCGTTGGCACCGATCATGTCGTTCTCGCGCAGCGCGCGGATCGAGAGCGTCGGGGCCAGGTCGGCGATGCCGACCAGTTCCATGTCGCCCTGCTGGGCGACGCCGTCGGCCAGACGCTGGCCGATCGTGCCATAACCTGCTACACCTACTCTAACTTTTTTGTCCATGCTATTACCTCCATGGAAAACCAGTTCAGCTTCGCATCATGCCAGTCGGTAAACGTCGCCGGGCCCTGAAAAGGGCTGGCAGCGGGGAAGTCCATCCTTCCATACAATGATAATCGGTTTTGGGCCTCATTTCAACGGTTGATGAAAGGGCATACAGAGAATTAAATCCCGCAAACGTTTTCGCTGACCATATTCTATCAACCCTGCCATCTTTTGTCAATTTGAAATAGCCTGAAAAACAAAACGTCGCCGCTGTTTTTGACAGCAGGCGGTCATCGTGCCCGTTGACAAGCTGGTGCTTTCGAAATAGAATATATAAGTAACATTTTCAGAAAACGTTTCCGGAATCACAAACCATCCTCATGAAAGTGCCTAAATTAAAGGCTTTCGGCTCTATGAAAGCACCTTTCAAACATACCGCCTGCCGCCCCATCCGGCGGCGGCCCCGCCCTGCAAACGAAGCGCAGACGGCCCCAGCGGGCCCTAGGAGGATATGAGAACATGGCTGAGCATCTGATCGAGACCCATCTGCATACCACCCACACCAGCAAGTGCGGCTGGCTGAAGGCCGAGGAGCTGGTCCCCAGGTACAAACAGGCCGGCTATGACGGCATCATCGTCACCGACCACTTCAACCGCACGACCTTCGACTACCTCAAGATCGACCTCCACGACCCGCGGGTCGACAAGGTGGCGGCGTTTCTGAGCGGCTACAGCCACATGACCGCGGCCGCCGAAGGGACCGGCATCCGCATCTACCGCGGAGCCGAGCTGCGTTTCGACGAAAGCGACAACGACTACCTGCTGTACGGCTACACCGACGAGCTGCTGGCCAATCCCGAGGCGATCTTCAAGATGGGCATCGCGGCCTTCGCCCCCATCGCCCGCGGCCAGGGCGCGCTGATCATCCAGGCCCATCCCTATCGGGCCAAGTGCACCCCCGCCATCGCCTGCTACCTGGACGGCGTCGAGGTCGCCAACGTCAACGGGCGCCATCCCAACTTCAACGCCCGGGCCGAGGAATATGCGCAGCAGTTCGGCCTGATCCGCACCTGCGGCTCCGACTGCCACCGTCTGGAGGACATCGCGCTGGGAGGCATCGTCACCAGCGAGCTGCCCAGCGACAGCTTCGGCATGATGCGCCTGATCCGCAGCCGCAACTATCAGCTGATCAGCGACGTCAGGAAGATGACCCTCAACTGACAGGACCGACGTCATACCACGGCCTTTCCCACCGGAAGGCCGTTTCTTTTGCCGGCCGGTTCTGACGGGCCCCGAGTTCGGCATCGCCGCTGTTGCGCCGGCACGTCCTTTTGCGATATTATAGCCTTGAGATCAACCGTAAGGCGCAGAAGACACGGGTTAGGAGACAGCATCGATGGATGACGCCATATTCACTGAAGAAGAACGGCAGGCCTATCAGAAGCTGCCCCTTCCGATGTGCGTCGTACATGCCGACCATGGCCATTACCGCATGGTAATGCTTTCTGACGGCCTGCTGAGACTGGTCGGCCGCAGCAGCCGCCCGACCGCCATCGACGGCTGGGAGCTGCAGGGCGGTGTGACGGCCGCCGACCGGCAGGCCGCGGTCAATGCCATGGAATATGCCCTGGTATATCCCGGCGACGACTGCCGGCTGTCATTCCGGCTCAACAAGAAGCCTGACGGCAGCGTCAAGGTCCATGGCCTGTGCCAGGCCCGCGGTCTGGCCGACGGGACCTCCCTGCTGTTCATATCCTTCACCCCGGCGCTGGAGAAGCCGGCCCCGACCGTGGCCGAGGGCAGCCAGACCGGGCTCGTCAGCCGCTGGCAGATCGGCCTGCCGGACGGCCGGACGATCGCCTATCAGTCCTTCGGCGCGGGTGAGGCCGTCGGCATCCTGCCGGCCGCGGGCCTGAGGCTTGAGCAGGCCCTGGACAGCCTGCTGCCGAAAATCGCCGATGCGCAGCAGCGGGCCGCCCTGGCACAGCTGCTGGATCGTGACAGTCTCATGGCGCTGCCGGCCGGCGGGCCGCAGCACGCCATCGAATACAAGATCCTGGCCGACGGCCAGATGCCCAGCTGGGTCCGGACCGTCGTGCATGCCGTCCCTGGCGGCGCCGTCATCGAGACCTATGACGTGACCGAGCAGCTGCTGGAAAGGCTGCTGCTCGACAAGCTGACGGCGCTGGGCTACGACATCGTGGGCCTGATATACCTGCCGACCGGCAAATGCCGTTATTTCCGCATCCGCAAGATGCGCCTGGGCATGGATTACGAGCAGTGCGACGACTATCAGCAGTCCATCCAGGACGACATCGGGCGTGTCATCGACCCCGACCAGCTGGCGGCCGTGCTCGACGGGGTCGACCTGGACACGGTCACCTCCCGGCTGCAGCAGGACTCGACGTACAGCTTCTCTTTCGCCATGAACACCTCCGACGGGCGGCGCCGCCGCAAGCTGATGCAGTATTCCTACCTCGACGAGAGCCATGACGTGCTCTTCCTGTGCCGCAGCGACGTCACCGAACAGTATCGCCAGCAGCAGCGGCAGATGGACAGCCTGCGCCAGGCCAAGCTGCAGGCCGAGGACGCCAACCAGGCCAAGACGCGCTTCCTGACCAGCATGAGCCACGACCTGCGTACCCCCCTCAACGGCATCATCGGCTTCACCGACCTGGCCCTCAGCACCGACCAGCCGGCCAAGAAGCAGGAATACATGGGCAAGGTCAAGTCGTCCAGCACCCTGCTGCTGGATCTGATCAACGACACCCTGGAGCTGAGCCGCATCGAATCAGGCAAGACCGAGCTGCACTGCCAGGCCGTCTCCATCCGTACCATGGCCGGGACAGTGGTCAGCGCCCTGGAACCCTCGGCGGAGATCAAGTCGCTGCATATGCAGGCCGCGCTTGACGGGTTCCCTGACGACCTGGTGTGGGCCGACCTGCTCAAGTTCCAGAAGATCTTCCTCAACCTGCTGTCCAACGCCATCAAGTACACGCCTTCCGGCGGCACCATCACCGCCGCCATCACCCGGATCGTCCCTGACGACCCGGCCGGCGGCTACCGGCTGACCGTCAGCGACACGGGCATCGGCATCAAGCCGGAATTTTTGCCGCACATCTTCGACGCCTTCTCCCAGGAGGACCGTCCCCAGACACGAAACATCATGGGCACCGGGCTGGGCCTGGCGATCGTCAGGCGGCTGGTCCGGCTGATGGACGGCACCATCACGGTGGCCAGCCAACTCGACGCCGGTACGACCTTCACCGTCGAGCTGCCCCTCAGGCCGGCCGTCCCCGGCAGCCAGCCAGCCGACGAGCAGCCCGATCAGACCGCCATGGACGGACGGCACGTGCTGCTGTGCGAGGACAACCCCATCAACACCGAGATTGCGACCATCATGCTGCAGGGCCACGGCATCGAGGTGACGGCGGCCGGCGACGGACGCCAGGGCGTCGATGTCTTCGCCAAGTCCGCGCCGCATCATTTCGACGCCATCCTGATGGACATCCGCATGCCGGTGATGGACGGCCATGCCGCCGTCCGGGCCATCCGGGCCCTGGGCCGCCCCGACGCCGCCGCGGTGCCCATCATCGCGATGACCGCCGACGACTTCCCGGACGACATCGCCGAATGCCAGGCGGACGGCATGAGCGCCTATGTCACCAAGCCCATCGACCCCGCCAAGCTGACCGCCGCCTTGGCCGAGGCCTTCCACCAGGGCCGCTGATCCCTATGCAGGAATAAAACCGGTGGAAAACCGGTTTTTTTATTAATGATGTATATGCGGATGGGCATCATCAGCGACCGCTGACAAACCGTTCTTTCCCTCGGTGATGGATGACATCCCGCATTTGCTTTTCGCAGCCACCCGCTGGCGATGTCCAAAGCCTGCTGCCTGGCGGCTTCATTTCAGACGGCCGACCGCCCTCCATCAACGATTCGTGCAGGAAGATGCTGATCGCATCCGTCACGGCGACACCGAAACATGCGGACCGTCGCCCGCCGCTCCGGCCGCGGTCCTCCTTACACAGACGCCAGGCGCCGCCGTGCGCAAATCGTCTTGTATCTGGTGCCCGGAGGGGTTATAAGTTTAATAAGAGGCATCACCTACGGCAAGGAGGCAGCATATGAGCGATCAGCAGATAAAGGATGAGTTCGAGCGCCAGGTCAAAACGCTGCGGGGCGACTGGAAGTGGTACGGCCCGCAGTATCTGCGCAGCGACGACGGCCGTATCATGCTGTTCGAGCCGGAGCGCTACCGCGGCCATGACGACGCCGCGGTCACCCGGCTGATCGCCGCGGAGATCGAACATCAGAAGCGGGCCAGCTCCTGTGCCTATTTCTGAGCCGCCGTGCCGGTTTGCATCACGTATGATCGGGGGCCTGGCGCCGTAGGCGCCGTGGCCCCTGGTGGAAAGGACATCATGGAGACATCGACATTGTTGACGCAGCTGCGCAAGCTGCTCCGGCAGGATCCGGCCGGACTGGAACCGTATTATGACGTCATCGACGACTTCACCAGCGAGGACTGCGACTACGACGACCAGCAGATCCTGACGCTGGTCTGCAGCCTGGTCGACTGCGCCGGGGGCAAGCCGCTGCTGGCCCCGGTGGCGGCCATCGTCAAGAAGGTCCTGGAGGACGGGGCAAAGATGCCTGATTACGCCCTGGAGCTGGGCTCCCTCTACTACAAGGGCGTGCTTGACGGCCAGGACTTCGCCAAGGCGGTCAAGTACTACCGGATGGCGGCCGCCGCCGGCAGCGAGACCGCCGCCGAGAACCTGGGGTACTGCTACCGGTACGGACGCAGCGTGCCCACCGACTATGAGAAGGCCTACCAGTATTTCGCCCAGGGGGCGATGCTGGGCCGGCCCGTCTCGCTGGCCAACATCGGCGACATGTACCGGCATGGCTGCTACGTGGCCCATGACGACCGGCTGGCCTTCAAGATGTACGCCCGGGCCTACGACCTGGCCGACCGGGCCGACCCGGATGGGATCATCGATCCCGGGGTCTGCCGGCGGATGGGCGACGCCTACTACGAAGGCATCGGCACCGCGGTCGACCTGCACGAGGCGCTGGCCTTCTACCAGCAGGCCGAACAGGCCTACTACTACGACATCCAGGACGGCGACTTCTTCGTCTGTGCCAGCCTCAGCGACGTGATCAGCCGCATCAGCGACATCCGCAAGCAGTTATCCGCCCTGCTGCCCGACTTCAGCTGGACCAAGAAGTAGCCTTCCCGGCCGCCGGCTTTCCACATGAGCCGCCTTCGCGGCGGCTTTGTTCATGGCTGATGTGCCGGCCCGCACCAAAAAGCCATGGCTTTGACGCAATCCATGGCTCTGCCGACCATCGTTTGGTATATAATCTCAGGGAAATCAAAGGAGATCGTATCAATGAGTTTGAGTAACGGGCAGATTTATCGCAAGACTTTCGTTTTTTCGTGGCTGCGGCTGCTGCTGGACCTGGTGGCCACGCTGATCATGGTCGGATGCGCCGCCCTGGGCTATGCCGTCCTGCAGGACAAGTTCATCGGGATGGCCGGCGGCCTGGCGGCCGGCATCCTGGTGTTCTGGCTGATCGTGCACTTCTTCGGCTACGTGCTGAAGGCGGGCCAGATCGCCATGATGACCAGGGGCGTCACCGAGGGCGCGCTGCCGGCCGACGTCGTCGCCAGCGGCAAGCAGGAGGTCAAGAGCCGTTTCGCGACGGTGGCCGCCTACTACGCGATCACCTCCGCCATCCATGCCATCTTCCGTGAGATCACCAACGGGATCAACTCCCTGTCCAAGGCTGGTGGCGACGCCGTCAAGGGCGTCGGGGACACGATCAGCGGCATCATCAGCATCGCGGTCGAGTACCTGTGCGACTGCTGCCTCGGCTGGGTCTTCTATAAGAAAGGCCAGAGCGCCTTCAAGGGCACATGCCAGGGAGCGGTGCTGTTCTTCAAGAACTGGAAGACCCTGCTGAAGAACATGGGCCGTGTCTTTGCGATCGGCACCGTGTCATTCATCGTCATCGGCGGTGCGCTGATGGTCGGCTATTCCTTCCTGCTGGGCAACTTCCCGCAGTTCGTGACCGCCGTGGCCAAGGTATTGGCTGAAGTCAGCACCGATGCCAGCGACCTGGCCTCCGATCCGGAAGTGGCCCGGCTGGTGGTGGCGATGCTGTTCGCCATCCTTTCATGGTCGGTCCTCCATGAGGTGTTCGTCAAACCGTTCGTGCTGGTCGGCGTGCTGCGCAACTACATGGGCGCGGGCATCGCCAGCGAGCCTGGCGAGGACAGTTTCGCGCAGCTGGACGGCATGTCGCCCAAGTTCCGCCAGATCCATGAGAAGGCCGACGCCCAGGCCTGACGGCCTCGGCATCCTTGCCGCCTTCATGAAATGACATAAAGATGCGCCCCGTCAAACCACGGAGCGCATTTTCAATTACTTCCATGTCATATATTCCGGCCGGCCCGACAGATTGGCCAAGGAAGTATTTTTCCACCGCCATGGTACCAGGCCCTGCCGGGGCTTGATCCCAAGCCCCGTGACGCCAGCCCCGCTGCCGCATCAGGGTCGGACGTCACTCAAGCTTCATCACCGCCTCCTCGAAGGCGCTCATGTACTGCTCGAAAAGACCCGTATCAGGGGCGTTGCCCGCGCCGGCCTTGATCGTCATGCCTTTGAACTGCCCATAGACCGTGTCAATCTGGCCGGACAGCTTTTCATAGATCGACTTTACGTCAGCATACTTCTCGTCCGTCAAGCCGGCAATGAACGAATCATAACCGGGCTTGTCCGCCATCGCCTTGGTCAGCTGCTGCATGGTGAACTCGGCGTCCATCGTCTGGCCCGTCGAACTGGTGCCGTCGGCGATGTAGCTGGCGAGGTCGCAGAAGCCCTCGCCCCAGATGTCACCGCTGACCCAGCTGTCGACGTCCTCCAGCTTGGACAGGTCGTCATCGACGGCTTCCCCCTGCGCCATCGTCAACAGACCGCCGAACACGGCATCCCAGAACGTGTCGTCGGCCTTGACCTTCCACTGGCCATCCTTATACTCCATCGCCACGGTTACCGCGGTCGTCACCGTCGCGGACGCATCGGTGATGCCATCGGCGAACAGCTTGTCATATTTGGCACCCATCTCCTGGTCGCTCAGCGGGCTGGAGGCGAAGGCGTTGTCCATGGCCAGCTGGAACATCTGGGTGATCAGCGACTGCATCAGCGACTTCAGGTCCAAGGCGGTGATGTCCATCGTCGCACTGGCCGTGTCACCATCCTCCTGTACCGTGCCGATCTTATATGCCAGGGTGGCGGTCACCTTGTCGACCAGCTGTTGGGCGTATCTTTTCGTCTCCGCGCTGTCGGTGGTATCGCCGCTGGCATCCACGATGTCCTCCAGCGATGATGTGTCCTCAAACAAGGCGGCGATCTTGGCCTCGTCCTGGCTCTTCAGCGCGGCCATCGCCTGTTCGAGCCCGGCCTGGGCCTTCTGACGGCCGCAGCCGGCCAACAGCGCCAAGACCATTATTATGATGCTCACGAATCGAAGTCTCTTCATCCTGCTCTGCTCTCTTTCTATTTCTTACCATGCGGATGCATGGTTTGCCTATCATCAGTATAGGCCGTCCCTTAGCGAGCCGATGCACCTATTATTGGACAGTGGCCTAAAGAAAGACAAGCATACGACCATTGCGCTTATCGCTTCTGCGGCGGCGAGACGCCTTGGCAGCGGACGGTTCGAACAGGTGATGCGCGTCTTTATTGGATGGTACCCAGCAGCGTCCAGTAGTTGGTCGTCACGTCCGGGTCGCTGGACAGCTTGCTGACGTTGCCGGCGAAACGCTGGGTCTGCACGTACAGCCGGCCGGCATGTTTATAGACCGCCCCGGCGGTGGCGATGCCGGAGATCTTGGCGTAGTTGTTTATCAGGCCATCGGTGCCCAGGTCGGCATCGGTGTAGGAACGGCTGAAATCGACCTTCTTGAAATAATAGCTGCCAGCCATCCAGGCGGCATAGTCGTTGGCGACCTTGATGCCGCCATAGTTGTCGACCCCGACGTAATAGCTGTCACCGACGTGGTATATGCGGCCCTTGACGACATCCATGACCTCGCCCTTGGACCGCTGGACATCGTCGACGTCGGGGCTGAGGGTCACCACGTAGCCGCCGGCCGCCGTGCCGGACGACCCGTCATGCCGGCTGCATACGATTCGGCCGTCCTGCCAGCTGTAGGTGCCGCCGTCGGGGCACACGTACCCGGACTTGACGTCGGCCTGCCCGTACAGCTGGGCGAAGGCCGTGGCCATGTCCTGGTCGTCCTGCACGGCCTTCAGCTCGACGGCCTCCAGCAGGGAGCGGCGGTTGGCGGCGCAGGTCACGGCGCTGGCCTGGGACCGCAGGCCGGAGAACAGCGGCATGACGATGGCCAGCAGGATGGCGATGATCGCGATGACGACCACCATCTCCACCAGGTTGAAGCCTCTTCTGCCGCCCTCCATGTGCGCCACCCCCGTTCTTATCGACTGTTTAATGTATTATATAACTTTATGACCGAAGGCACCACCCGTGGCGGGTCCGGGCCGTAAAAAGCCTCCCGGCGCTGCTTGAAGGCCGGGAGGCTTGGGGTTGCTTGTTTGGGATGCCGGGGTCAGTTGTTCTCCCAGGCCTTCTCCTTCATGTTGGAGACCAGATAGATGACCGCCGACACGCTGGAGAACAGGAAGATGATGACCGAGGTGGCCGCCGCCGATTCGTAGTTGCGGTTGGCGAACTCGTTGCGCAGGAACACGCCGAGCATGGTCGGGAAGTTGGGCCCGATCAGGTAAGGGGTGGTGAAGGCGCTGATGTTGCTCATGAAGACGAAGGTCGCCGCGATCAGGATGTCCTTGTAGGACAGCGGCAGGATGACGCGGAAGAAGACCTGGAACTTGTTGGCCCCCACGTCGCGGGCGCTCTCGACCAGCGACTCGGAGATGCCCGACAGGGCCGCGACGATGATCATCGTCGCAAACGGGATATTGAACCACAGGTTCATGAGCAGGATGCCTTTGGTGTTGTACAGCAGGCCCGGCTTGAACCCGTACAGGGCGCTGGTCTGCGGCAGCAGCAGCGACAGCCGGTACAGCAGCCCGGAGTCGCGGATGATGGCCATGACGGCATAGGTCGCCACCAGGCCGGGGATGAAGCGCGGGATCAGATACAGGTTGCCGATGAAACGGGCGACCTTGGACTTGTTGAAGCGGAGGAACAGCGCCAGCAGGTATGAGATGCCGATTGACAGCACCACCGTCAGGATGGAGATGTACAGGGTATACCAGATGGCGCTGGACGACACCTTGTTGGTGAACAGGTAGGTGTAGTTGGCCAGCGTCCAGGCCCCCGTGTCGGGGTCCTGGAAGCTCTGGATGACCGTGTTGATGATGGGGTAGATGATGATGCCCAGCGAGATGAGCAGCGCCGGAAGCAGCGAAAAGATGATGAACAGCCGCTCCTTGGTCTTTGATTTGGACGATTTCATGGATACCCCTTCCTTTCCGAATGCCGCGGCGGTGTCCCCGGGCCTGACGGCCCGGGGTGCCACCGCGACGATGCGATCACTGATGCTGTCTTATGCGAACTATTGAGCCAGCGGCAGGATGTCCTGCGTCCAGCGGGTGCGGATGTCGTTGTTCAGCGCGCCGATGCTGATGCTGGCGAAGTCGGAGGCCTTCAGCGAGCTGACGGCCTTGACGGCGTCGGTCTGCTGCAGCTTGGAGGCGTCGATGACAGGGACGGCGTACATCTGATCGACGAACAGCTGCTGGCCTTCGACGCTGATCATGAAGTTGATGACGTCATAGCAGGCGTCGGGGTTGGAGCCGATGGACGGCATGGCGAAGTCGACGTCGGTGCCCGACAGGGCGCCATCGGTCAGCTGATACATCTTGACGGTGGCAGGCAGCGTGCCGTTCTTGATGTTGGACAGCGTGCCGTCGACCCAGGCGGGGGTCAGCCAGATCTCACCGCTGCCCAGCAGGTCCAGGGCGCCCTGGTTCTTCACCGGGTACTGGACATGGCCGCCGGACTGATACAGATACGGATGCAGGGCGGCCAGCCACTTGAAGCCGGCATCCCAGCTCTGCTCCCACTTGACGTCGTTGCTGGTGCGGGCGGAGGAATCGCTGATCAGACGGTAGATGGCGGTGTTGACGAACGCGTTGCCGGCGCCGCCGGAATCAGGGGTGTTGTAGGTGAACTTGCCAGGATTGGCCTTGCACCATGAGACCAGCTCGTCCCAGGTCTGCGGCGGGTTGGGCAGCTTGGCGCTGTCATAGGCGAAGACGACGGTGGTGCCGCGGTAAGGGACCAGTTTGTCGGTCAGCACGGACGGCTTCATCAAAACGTTGGCGAAGTTGCTCAGCTTGGTGGTGTCGATCTTCATGAACACGTCCTCGGAGCCGGCCTCGTCGGAATACGACAGCAGCGAGTTGCCATTCTCGGCGATGATATCGAAGCCGGAGTTCTTGGTGCCGGACTTGTAGGCGGCCGCCAAGCGGGCGCTCAGCGACTGGTCGCCGGTACCCGACAGGATGAACTGCAATTCGACGTCGGCCTTGCGGTCTTCCTTGGCGTTGTACACGTTAAGGGCGGCCGTGAAGGCGTCTTCGACGTTCTGCGAACCGGTCGCCCATAGGGTGACCTTCGGACGCGAGGTGGTCGCGGTGCCGCCGCAGGCGGTCAGAGTCACAATCATAAGCAATGCCATGGCCAGAGAAAGTAGTTTCTTCATTTTTACCCTCCTTACTTTTCCTTGCCGTATTCATACTTCTTGCCAAATACCAGGGTGACATCATCTCCCTTTTTGAAATCCTCGGCTTGCTGGGCCGTAAGATACGCTTTGACGATGCCTTTGTCCGTGTCGACGGTCATCTCCAGGTAATGCCCCATCATCATGACGGTACGCACGGTGCCGGTGATGTCGCCGGGCCCCTGATGGGCCACTGTGACGTTCTCCGGTCGGACCGCCGTCAGCCTGCCGGTGTCCTTGTCCTCGAGGAAGTTCATCTCCCCGATGAAGCCGGCCACGAAGTTGGTCGCCGGATGGTTGTAGACCTCGCGCGGGCTGCCGATCTGTTCGATGTGGCCCTTGCTCATGACCACGATGCGGTCGGACAGCATCATCGCCTCCTCCTGGTCGTGGGTGACGAAGACGACGGTGATGTTCAGGTCGGTCTGGATCTTGCGCAGCTCCTCACGCATCTGCATGCGGATCTTGGCGTCCAAAGCCGAGAACGGCTCGTCCAGCAGCAGGACCTGCGGCTGCAGGATCAGCGAACGCGCGATGGCGATGCGCTGCTGCTGGCCGCCCGACATCTGGCCGGGGTATTTCTTCTCGAAACCGGTCATGTTGACCAGGGCGAGGCCCTCGGCGATGCGCCTTTCGCGCTCCTCCTTGGGCAGCTTGCGCAGCTTAAGCCCGAATTCCAGGTTGTCATGGACGTTCATGTGCGGCCACAGGTTGTAGCTCTGGAAGACCATCGAGGTCGGGCGTTTCTCCGGCGGCAGGGCCACGATCGACTTGCCATCGATCTGGATGTCTCCGTCGGTCAGCTCGATGAAGCCGCCGATGGTGCGCAGGATGGTCGTCTTGCCGCAGCCCGACGGGCCCAGCAGCGTCACCAGCTCACCCTTGCGGACGGTCAGGTCGATGTTGCGCACCCCGTCGCCGTTGTCGTACAGCTTGGTCATGTTTATGATGTCTAGCTTCGCCGTCTCACTCATCTTGGCAGCCTCCATAACTTTGTTTTCCATTTGCTATCATCACCCCATCTTGAACCCGTTGGCCATGGTGTCGGCGCTGATGTACTTGCGCATGATCAGCAGCAGCAGCAGGTTGGGGATGACGATGATAAGGGCGAAGACCGCGCCGGCGGTAGCCGGGTAGTCGAGGATGACGCCGTACATCTCGGTCATCATCGTGCGGTACTGCGGCAGGCCGACCATCAGCGTGCCGACGCTCTCACCCAACGAACCGATGAAGGCGTACATGGTGGCCACGGCGATCCCGGGCCAGGCCACCGGCAGGGTGACGGAGAAGAACGTCCTGACCGGGCCGGCGCCCGCGTCGCGGGCCGCCTCCTCCAGATGCCGCGGCACGTTGCGGAACGAGCCGGCCGGCAGCCAGATCATCTGCATCATGGTGCCCAGCATGTGGACCAATAGGACGCCCACGAAGGTACCCATCAGGCCCAGCTTGTAATAGATGATGCCCATCGAGGTGTACAGGCCGATCTTGGGGAACGCGTTGCCCAGCAAAAACGAGAACATCACCAGCTTGCGGCCCGGGAACTTGTACCGGGCCAGGGTGTAGGCGGCCGGGATGCAGATCACCATCGAGGCCACGGTGCTGACGACGGCGAACAAGAAGGAATAGAAGATCGCCTTAGGCACGTTGGGCCGGTTCAGCACGTACTCCCACCACTTGAAGCCGAACTCCGAGGGCAGGATGTCCGTCGGGCCGTACTTGTTGGCGAAGGCCAGGATGAACGCGTACATCAGCGGCCCGTAGAAGAACAGCATGAACAGCAGCAGGACCACGATCTCGCCGAACTTCCGGCGGCCGATGCCCCTCTTGATGCTCCTGATCGAATATGCCGATGCCGTACGCTGCGGCTTCTCGCTCATGTCATTCCCTCCCATGTCAGCGCCCTTGGCGGCGTTGGACCGCCAGGGCGACGTTTAGCGTCGTGATGTTGAAGGTGCCGGCGGCCAGGCACCGGTCGATGTCGGCGGCCTGGTTGACCGTCCAGACCGACAGCGGCACCCGGGCCGCCGCGGCCTGTTCGATGAACGCCTGGTCCAGCAGGGCGACGGGCATGTTGAGCGCCCGGGCCCCGAGGATGCCGACCATGTCCATGACCGTCCCGGTCTCCGCGGCGGTCAGCGGACGATGCTCCAGCACGGACCAGGGCCTGTCCATCAGCCTGGTGAAGTCAGACAGACGCCCGGCGGACAGCAGAGGCCCGGCGGCCATCATCTTGAGGATCTCCTCGATGTTGACCATCACCGTGGCCTGCCGGCAGATGGCCGGGTCGCGGGCCAGCTGCTCGGGCGACAGACAGCCGGTCAGGAAAAGTCTTTCCGGGCCGAAGCCCGCGTCGCGGGCCATGGCCAGCACGTCGTACAGGACGCGCTGCTCCTTGAGGTCGCAGTTGAGACGCAGGCCCGTGGCGGCAATCATGTCCAGCACCTGCCGCAGGGTCGGCTTGGACGCCTGGTCCTGCTCCGTCAGCGGATCGTGGGCGATGCGCAGATTCCCTCGGGTGTCGGCCCGGACGTCGACCTCGATGGCATCGGCCGCACAGGCCAGGGCACGCTGAACCGACGCCAGCGAGTCACGCGGCGTCCGTTCACATCCGGAATGTGCGGTGATGATCGTCATGCCCATCCTCGGTCCTTTCCGCCGGCCCCTGCCTGCCATGCGGTCAACAGGCGTCAAAATTGTCGCAGACTATTGAAACCGGTTTCATTTCTAGTTAAAATGATAACATCAAAGTTTGTTTTTGGCAATATCATTTTTAAGCGGACGATCGATTTAACGAGCGCTTAACGTGAAAGACGCCTAGAATTGACTTGACAGGGAGGATCATCATGAACATCAAGGAAATAGCGCAGCTGGCCGGCGTCTCCAAGACCACCGCCTCGCGGGCTTTCTCGAACCCGGGGCTGGTCAAGCCCGCGACGCTCCAGCGCGTCATGGCCATCGCCAAGCAGCACAATTTCAAGCCCAATGCCATGGCCCAGGCCGTGGCCAGCCGCAAATCCGGCCTGATCGGATTCTGCCTGTACAACAAGTCCCAGCCCTACTTCGGCCATACCTTCTTCGGGCCCGTGCTGGACGGGGTGGTGGAATGGTCCAAGAAGTTCGACTACCATGTCGTGCTGGCCACCACCGACAAGATCCAGGACACCTTCGAGGAGAGCTTCATCGAGGACAGCATCGAGGGGGCCATCCTGTCGACCTTCATGCCGGCCAAGATGGCCGCCATCTTCCATTCGCGCGGCATCCCGGTGGTCATCCTCAACGACGAGTACGACTCGCCCAACACCGGCTGCGTGGTCGACGACAACTACGGCGGGGCGACCACCATGATGAACTTCCTCATCAACGAGCATGGATATGACGACATCGCCTTCGTCTCCAACCGCCTGTCGCACACCAGCAACATGCTGCGATACATCGGCTACCTGGACGCCCTTAAGGGCCACGACCTCAAGCCTTACGACTGCCCCCAGCTGCCCGACTGCGACCTATTGGTCAACGTCCGCGAATACAACCACCTGCCCCTGACCCAGCACGGTTACAAGAACATCCCGCGGATGGGCAAGCCGGTGATCATCAGCGAGCTGACCTCCCAGATCGCCTACAAGGAGGTCCAGCCCCTGCTCAACAGCCGCCATCGCCCGCGGGCCATCTTCTGCACCTCCGATACCATCGCCGTGGGGGTCATCCACGCCATCCGCGACCGCGGCCTGCGGGTGCCCCAGGACATCGCCGTCACCGGCTATGACGACATCGACGCCGCCACCGTCTGCGAACCGGCCATCACCACCATCGCCGTCAACCGCGAGGGCATGGGCACCGCCGCCGTCGAGCTGCTCCATTCATACATCGCCGATCCCTCGCAGCCCAGCCGGACGGTATGCGTCGGCAACAAGCTGGTCGTCCGGCAGAGCACATGAACATGCATCATGGAAAGGAAGGGCTGGTAAGGAAGTGCATCTGATAATCAAGCCTTTCAACGCCGTCTATTGGGGACTGATGGCCATGGTCGTCGGGCTTACCGCCCTGCTGACGGCGCTGCTCAAACACCGCGGCGAGAAGGCCCGCCTGCTTGCGGTCGGCCTGCTGGCCGCGGCGGCCGTGGCGGTCTACGTGCTGGCCAACCACGTCTGGTATCCCAGCAGCCCCGAGTATCTGGCCTACTACTACCCCAAGGGCGACTACAACATATGGAACGAGCTGCCGCTGTACCCGTGCAACATCGTCACGATGCTGCTGCCGGTGGCCATCGCGACCAACAGGAAGCCCTTATTGGGGTTCTGCTGCCTGATGGGCGTGATGGGCGGGGTGATGTCGATGGTGTCGCCCATCAGCATCTTCGTCGGCTGCGACCTGCTGTCCAGGGTCGGCTTCGGCTTCTATGGCAAGCACGCCCTGCTGCTGATGACTTCCGCCCTGCTGGCGACGCTGGGCCTATATAAGCCGGCCTGGTCCGACGCCCTGCGCTACACGGGCTGGCTGGCCGCCATGACGGTCGCCGCCCACCTGTTGAACCTGCTGATGAGGGCCACCGGTCTCAACGGACACGCCAACTACTTCTACACCATCGACACCGAAGGCTCGACATGGCTGATCGCGCTGCGCCGCATCATCCCCTACGACTGCCTATACCTGCTTGGTTCCGCGCCGCTGTCCATCGCCTTGTTCGCGGCGATCATCGCCATGTTCAAGGGCCTGGGAGCCGTGGAAGCCCGACTTCACCGGTGAGACCGCCGGCGGCGTTCGACCGCATGGCCGCGGCTAACGGGCTATAATAGTCGTTAAGGCATGGTCCCAGCCAGACCGGGAATGGAGGATGATGACATGGCAACGATGAGGATTCTCAAAAAGACGGGCATGGCGCTGCTGAGCCTGCTGCTGATGCTTACGATGCTGAATGGCGCCACCACCGACGTGAAGGCCGCCCAGACGACCGCAGCGGGCTTCATCGTCGGGACCTACCGATACGCTCCCTCGGCAAACAGCGACAAGGACCTGACCGACGGCTTCATCTACAGCGACCGCTATTTCGCTGGCTCCGCCAAGGATGCCGACCCTCATCTGGCTACCATCTCCCTGGCCTTGGCCAGCAGCTCGGCCTGCAGCCTGGGCGCCGACTACGTCGACCAGGCGCGCAACCTCACAGGCTTTTTGAAGCAGCTGGGCTTTTCCGACTGCGAGGTCAACCAGGACTATCGGACCCGGCCGACCGAATCTTCGCTGGGTCTGGCGGCCGGTCATAAGACGATCCGTACCGCCTCCGGCACCTATACCCTTCTGGTGCTGGTGCCGCGCAGCGCGGGATATGGACGCGAATGGTCCAACAATTTCGACATCGGAACGGGCCATGAGCATGCCGGCTTCGCCCAAGGAGCCGATGCGATGCTGGACTTCGCCGCCGGCTACGTGGCCCGCCACAAGCTCAAGGGAGCCGTCAAAGTGTGGCTGACCGGCTACAGCCGCGGCGCCGCCGTGGTCAACCTGGCCGCCGCCGCCCTGGACGACGATGTCCGGCGCCTGGGCATCAAGATCGCCGCGGCGGACGTTTATGCGTATACCTTCGAATCGCCGCGCACGGTCATGGTCTCTGCCATCGCCCGCCCGAAGCGCTACACCAACATCCACAACTACGTGTCGGACAACGACATCGTGACCATGATTGCCCCCGCCGCCTGGGGCTTCGGCCGCTATGGGACCGACATCGCCCTGCCGGTCCACGACGCCGCCCTCAAGCCCATGATGCTGGCCTTCCTCAAGCAGACCAACCCGGGGATGTATGACAGCCTGACCGCCGCCGATGAGACGTCGGACCCCGATACGTATCATGCCAAGAAGCTGTCCCTCAGCTCTTCCTCCTACCCCGACGACACCGCCGCCGACCGGCTGGCGGAGGACACGCAGGCCGCTTACGGTCAGGGCCGCTGGGACTTCTTGGCCGCCACCATCGTCCCCGACCAGGCGGCGTACGCCGCACGCTATCAGGCCATGCTGCAGCATGAGCTGGGCCTGATGATGAGCCTGACCGGCGACCAGCTGACGGCGTTCTCCGCCGCCATGACCGGTACCGACGGCTCGATGACATGGCTGGCCCTGAGCCTCTATTACACCTCCCTGCGCAGCGGCAGCAAGTACGCCGCCAGTAACCTGGTGATGGCCCAGTCATACCTCAAGGCGCTGCTGACCGCCGCCCTGAAGGCCGCCGGCTGTGACGATGCCGCCATCGCTGATGCCACGGCCCCGGCCATGCTGGACCCGCTGACCGACGTGCTGTGCTTCCTGCTGTTCGGCAGCGGACGGGAGACCAAGGAAACTTTGGATACGGTCCATCAGCTCAACATGGCCGTCACCCTGATCGGCAACATGGGCCGCATCACCACCGCCCATCGCTATGAATACAACCTCAGCTGGCTGCGCACCCAGGATACCTACTACACCGTGGGCCTGCCCTCGGCGGTGGAGGCCAAGGCCAGCCCTGCCCAGGCCGGCACCATCAAAGGTGCCGGGATCGTCGAGCAGGGCCATGACATCACGCTGACCGCCCAGCCGGCCGCCGGCTATCGCTTCGTACGCTGGACCGAAGGCGGACAGTCCCTTTCCACCACCGCCACCGTCATGCTGAAAGATGTCACCACCGATCATGCGCTGACCGCCGTCTTCGAGCGGCAGACCTTCGCCATAACGGCCGCGGCTGACGACCCGGCTGCCGGCACGGTGACCGGCATGGCCACCGTGGCCTACGGCCAGGCCCTGACGCTGACCGCCCAGCCGACCGCCGGCTATCGCCTTTCTTCATGGACTGAGGATGGCCAGGTCATCGGCACCGACCCGACCCTGACCTTGGCCGCGGTCTCCGCCAGCCACGACATCGTCGCCGTCTTCACCAAGATGACCTATCAGGTAACCGCCACCGCCAGCCCCGCCCAAGGCGGCTCGGCAGACGGCGGGGGGACCTTCGAATACGGTCAAGTCCTGACCCTGACCGCCAAGGCCGCGGATGGCTACCGCTTCGTCCGTTGGACGGAAGACGGCCGCTCCGTCGCCACCACCGAAAAGATGACCGTCAGCGCTCTCGATGCCAATCATGGATACGTCGCCGAGTTCGTCCCGATGACGGCCCCGGCAACCCCTGCTGCCAATCTTGGCATGGCGGCCATCATCATCGGCCTCGCCGTCCTGGCGCTGTTGGCGCTGTGGATCATCCTGGCCGTCAGACGCCGGCGCCGGCACAATTAATACATAAAAGACACGTCCTTCGGTAAAGCCGACGCATCGTACTACATATCAAAAGCGCCGCTATATATAACTCCCATAACAAATGAAACGAAGCATCCATGACTGATGCTTCGTTCTTTTTAAGATTTAACCATTTTATGATACGCAAAACATTCAAAATTAAGCCGACGCACTGGAAGACTTTATTTACGATACAGATACATCCCGGCTGTGACTCCAAGGCTGGCCCCCTGATGCAGCTGCAGCGCCACGTTGCAGTCGGCCGCCTCGGCGACAGGTTTCTTTCTCTTTTCCAGGGCGGTGACGATCGCGACCCCGCGTTCCTTGGCCGGGTCATCCTTCTCGGTGATCATGACGGCGTTGCCGCGTGTTATCAGCCCATGGGCGTAGCCTACCACCACGACGTCATCGCTGTCACGCAGCTTGAAGACGTCCTCGACCTGCATGGAGAAAGGCAGCTGACGCGACCACCGCGCTGTCGACAGGCTGCCTTCGACGAGCCGTGTATACCCATATTGTTCAACCAGCTGCGGATAGCCCTTATGCAGACATCTGTCGAACTGATGCGGTACCCAGGTCACCGCCAGACGATAGGTGATGGCCAGGACCAGGGCTTCGGCCAGAAAGGTGAACCCGAACGCATAGACCATGCTCATCGGATCCTGGCTGCGCCCCTTGGGGCTTATCAACGTCAGGACCACCATCAGAACCGAGATGCCAAGGCAGATGTAAACCGCCAGCCTGAACGACCGCCTGTGCATCGCATACTTGTCGCTGACCTCACCGGCCAGGCTTTCAATCGTCTTCTCGGTCAGCTGGCCGGTGCTCAGTTTCCGCCGGTATTCGGCTGACAGGTTCTCAACATATATCCTCGGCATCCTCGTCCCCCTGATATTCCCTTTTAATAATATATCTCATGACCTCAATGAGTATAGCATGTAGTGCTCACAAACAAAAGCGTATACCGTTCAACTACATTGCCATAGCATGTACCGCTAATAATGGATAAAACAATGAAGGTGGCAATCTCTACCGTGCATTATCCTTGCAACCGGGACGGCATTGGCATATCATATTTTTAGAATCATTCTAAATTTGGAGGCATCTGATGACCAAGCAACGCCAAACAGTGCTGGATGTCGTACGGCAGGCCGACGCCCACATGACCGCCGACGAGATATGGGCCGCCGCCCGCCGGCGCCTGCCCCATATCGTCCAGGCCACCGTCTATAACAGCCTCAACTACCTGACCGCCCAGGGCCTGATCCGCCGGGTCCGAATCCTGGGCCAGCCCGACCGCTACGACCGGGTCCTGACCCGCCATGACCACCTCATCTGCGACCGCTGCGGCCGGATCAAGGATACCGACCTGGGCGACGTGAAGGCCAAGCTGGCCCGCCAGACCGGCCTGCAGGTGACCGGCTACGAGCTGACCGTCCACTACATCTGCGACGACTGCCTCAAGGAGACCGCCGCTGCCAAAGGCAGCGTGATAAGGAAAAAGAAAGGAGCATAGCATGGAAGAAATCAGCAGGAAGCTTACCAACGAGGTCGGTGCCCCGGTCGACAACAACGAGCACAGCCTCACCGCCGGGCCCCGCGGCCCGGTCATGATGCAGGACGTCTGGCTCTTGGAGAAGCTGGCCCATTTCGACCGGGAGGTCATCCCGGAACGCCGCATGCACGCCAAGGGCTGGGGCGCCTATGGCCAGCTGACCGTCACCCATGACATCACCAGGTACACCAAGGCCAAGCTGTTCGCGCAGATCGGCAAGAAGACCGACCTGTTCATCAGGTTCTCCACGGTGGCCGGCGAGCGCGGGGCGGCCGACGCCGAGCGCGACATCCGCGGCGTGGCCGTCAAGTTCTACACGGAGGAGGGCAACTGGGACCTGGTCGGCAACAACACCCCCA
>Ga0268263_1001313_pt1 | contig 22874 bp, 20 predicted proteins | sample Biomet5_FD_190358 | JGI IMG/M metagenome (GOLD analysis project Ga0268263, IMG submission 190358) | Microbial communities from bioreactor (seeded with sewage sludge) at LBNL, California, USA - Biofuel metagenome 5 (SPAdes) (version 4) | ecosystem: Engineered > Bioreactor > Anaerobic >... | reverse complement strand
CTCCGAGGTTCTCTCCGAGCCGCCCTCATTGCGTGTTCCTGCATTACTGCAGGGCTGTGACTGGACGGGAGTATCATTATCCTCTTTGGCTTTCGTCGCACGTAACGGGTGCTGCCCGTCTTTTGAAACGAAGACATTTTCGCTCGCCCGAAGGGTCATGGCGCATCGTTTCCGCATGCTCACGTATTACCGATACCAAAGAGAAAGTACCTGATAGCTGTGTATTCGATTATCATTGTTCTATGGAGGTCCTTTTCTCCGGCCCTTTGCCGGAGATATTTGTCCTCTCACTATCCCTAGGAACGAAAGGAACAAAAATTACATGATTTTCGAAAACTTTTTTATTTTTTTATATCCAACCGCTTTTCTTAAGGTACACTCTGAGCTTCTCGTATATGCACTTCTCCCTGTGTCTAAACATACTTGGTGATATGCCAAGTTCTTCTGCGCAGTCTTTCTTTTTTCTACCGGAAACAATAAGTGTAAGCACCTTTTGCTCATACTTATCCAGCCGCTCTATTGCCTTCGCAAGTTCCTTCAGCTGACCATTCCTAATCACCGTGGCTTCTATATCTGTATCTGATCTCACATCTCCGCCATCTTCATCGATAAAGCGTTCAAGTGATATATCACTTCCTGATGCTCCGGTGCCGAATCTGGATATGTCGCAGCTGCTGCAATCACCTTTGCAGCGTACACCCTTACCATCACGGCAGCGCCACACATTCTGCTTTCTCTTCTTCTCTCTCCACTGCGGCTGCCTATATGCGCGGTAGACTTCTTCAGTAACAACGATCTTCTCTCCATCAATGATGAGGTAATATTCCTTTTTCATTTGTATCCTCCTGAAATTCCAAAAATGTAAATTTTCAAAATCCAGGTGGATCACGGATATTCGGCAACGTAAGGCTGCCATTTCAAAAACATAAAAGACTCCTGTCCGAGCCGCTTACAAAAGCGACCCAGTCAGAAGCCTTAACGAGCGTAAAAAAATAGAGCTCTGCAAAACAAAATTATGTGCATCCCTGTCACAGGATCGCTTTTGTTTTGCAAGGCTCTTGATGACCCGGCCGGGCTATCTGTCCGACCTACCCTTATCTGCGTCTAGCAGTATGAACATAAGGGCTCAAATTTAACTCGTTTACAAACTCTTGATCTTCGGTGTCGACCTTGATGATTCCCGTACCCACATTTAAGGGCCTTTGCCAAATCCGACGATTCTTCCGATGATCTCATTCCTATTTAATTGTTATTTTAATTATTTACTCTCAGCAGTATATTCCGATATGCGTTCATGTAACTTCAGTTCTGTTCCTATATGCACTACAGTCAGTTCGCTGTGGCATCTTGGACACTCTATTTCAAGCTCGCTTCCATCTTTACTTTTTAAGAGCTGTTTCCCACAATTCGGGCAGCAGATTATATATTTCTCGTGCTTTTTCATTATACACACTTTTCTCCTCTTTGAGATTTTGAGGATATGCGATATCATGTTTGATCTGATCTGTAGAAACAGCAAATTACATCAATATCATCATTCCAGATCCTTGATTACTTTTACGGCAACGCCCTGTATGATGCAGTTGTCTATGAATATGTCCTCCATTTCCGGATTCTCCGGATGTAGTCTGATCCTCTTGCTAGCCTTATCAATATAGAACCGCTTAAGCGTTGCTTCATTGTCGATCAGAGCAACTACGATCTCGCCTTCTTCTGCCTCTGATTGACTTTTTATTACTACCATATCGCCGTTCTCTATGCCGGCTCCTATCATGGAGTCGCCCTTTACATGGAGCAGATAGAACGGACCCTTTCCGAACAAAGACTCAGGGAGGGAAACATACTCTTCAATGTTTTCTTCTGCAAACTGTGGTAGTCCGCAGGCAACACTCCCCAGTATAGCTGCCCTGTTCTCATTCAGATCAGTCTTAAGCATCACATTCGTTCTGATTTCTCTGCCGGTGTAAGAGAGCATTCCTCTTTCATCCATTTCCACCAGGTACCTGTGGGCCGTACCTCTGGAAATCCCGACAGCTTCGGCAATCTTGGTATTGGAAGGTGAGTTATAATGATCAAAATAGTATTTCTCTATATAGTCCATTATCCTTTTCATAGTCTCTTCACTCTTTTTTCGCATCTCACTCTCCTTTCCTATCCAAAGCAATTGCTTTTGATACTTCAATTATATATGATTTTTGAAAATGTGCAAGAGCATTTTTTATGTATACACAGAATAGGCGTTTTTTTACCCAATAGAAAAAAGGGCTCGCTCATATCTGCTTGCCCTTCATAATCATTAATGTATTGTCCCAAGGATTTTTGCCTTTGAATTTGTCAGGTCTACGTGTTACTAAAGTTATCTTTTAGTCGCATTAGTCGCACTTTCAGTCGCATCTGCTACTGATCGGTTATATTTATTCGAAGTCACATTCCATAATTGCTACTATTCTACTGACATCATCTTGCTGTTGCTTTTTTTATAAGCCCTTTAGCCATTTCAGTTATCTCATCTACAGCCTGCTTAGGTTCTACAATACTTATATCTCCGCCAAATCTGAAGATCCATGCATAGAACGTGGGGCTCAGAGCCACATCAGTCCATACATAGAAAGTATCCTCTGTGGCAATCTCTGTTTTTACGCTCATGCCAAATCGATCAATGATGTATTTCATGAGATCATTTCTGCATTCCAGTTTTACAGTAGTGCTATCGCCGTCAAACATTTCAAAAACGCGATTTGAGTAATCATCTATGCTAAAATCCGCAGGTCTTTTCATTGCAGTTTCCTCGCCGATTTCTACATCATCCATACGATCCACTCGAAACACAGAAACATTATCGTGCTTATCTGACCAGCCTACTACATAGTAATAATCCTCATTCCAGTAAAGAGCATATGGACTTAATTCATATACCTCGCCATCGTTACGAAACACTTTTTTCTTCTCGGCTGTGTATTCAATGTACTTGAATGTGATCTTCTTCCTCTGGCTTATTGCACTATTAATATCATTGACCATGTAAAAGATATTTTCGTTGGCCTGCTTGACTCTGCCAGTTGCATACATGTGACGATCCAATTCTTTTTTCTGACTGTCACTTGCAAGCCCGCTGAGTTTCTTTGCCATAGCCTTGCTTTTCTTCTTCGTAATAAAACGAGACGACAATACTGCATCTATCAATAGCTGTAGCTCCGGGATCTCGAATGTACGCTCACCCCAGTAATACTTGTTCGGCTTACTGTGGATAGTAACAATATCAATGTCACAATCCACCAAGAGATCAAGATCGCTTTTCAATGTCTTGCGATTTGTTGAGACTCCTTGGCTCTCCAGATAATCAAGTATTTCATATGTATCCAGCGGATGTTCCTGATCCGTCTGCTCGCGCAAAAGCTTCATTATCAGCATCATGCGTTTTTTCATGGTGTTCGGTTTTGCTTTACTCATACAAACGTCCCCACATTATATTTTGCTAAGTAAATCTTTCAGAGATTCTGCCTCTTCTTTACTAAGCGTGATTCCTTTGCCCATTTTTTCATGGTTAGGTGCCCAATCTCGCACATCGTATTTAGGTGCACCGCCATTCCAGGAAATCAGATTAAGCTCACGGGTCCAGCCCTTTGTACGCTCTGAGATTACTCCCAACTCCTCAACTATTTCATATTCTATGTTTGCCATAACGCTTCCCCTTCTTTTAAATCATCAATATCCACGAATCGCCTTAATAACTGAACTACCATTCCACCCAACAATTATATCTGCAGCATTCTTGACTTTTGCAGATGTTTTCTCTGCACCCCAAGGCTGTATTGCAATAATCGTTTTACCCATAGACTTTGCAAGTTCTATTTCTATATTTATCCATTTACTATATGACGAATAAACGCCAGCCAATATCAAGACACAACTCGCAGGCTGTATCTTCGCTCTAATGGCTTCTTTCAGCTGACCTGTATTTGATGCATTATGTATAGGATCATTTTGGGGCACGGAATAGTTTTTATAACTAAATCTACAATCCGAGTCTAAGATATTCACTAGTTTTTCATATGCATCCGAATACGTCCAAGAATGACTAATAAATAAATTGTATGTCATACTATTTACCTCCAATACTACAAATAATAATTACCATCACCGTAATATAAATTAACACGAACGCAATTGGCATTATTCTTTCCAACCACGTGGCATCCTTGTATTTTTCACATTTTTTTAAAGCTTCCCATTCGTCATTTAGAGGCTGCCTCTCAAGGGAACATTCCAATGAATTGATCACATTGAACTTTTCCTGGTTTAGCAGCTTATAATTATTAATAAAAATAATCCAAACTATACATAGTACAGTTCCTGCCACTAACAACACGAGTGATTTCATATTCCATGTAAACGATATTGCTGCCAATATTGCCAAATTTAATGATGCAAATAAATTATTCATACTATCTCTTCTTTGACTTGTTGCATTTGCAGCTTCAACACACACTTTCCATTGTTCAAGAATATATTTTGTGTTCTTTGTTTCAGGATTCTGTATCTGCATATATGCACCTCTCATATGTTGCTATGCTATAGTTCATAATACCCATGCAATTAATATATCACTACAGGGTATTCTCCACCATAACAGCCTCTATCAAAGCCATTACTCACTAACTGCTTCTTCAATAAATTTATTAAAATCATCAATGGCTTCAAACTTAACATCACTGCCTAACGCTTCAAAGTGTTTATGACCACATGTGATTTTATCGTTCTCACGGATCCTAAGTTCTTCCTGAGCAGTGTTACCCTTCGTCTCAAGTACAAAATACAGTCTTTCGTTACCGTTGTTATCGATAAGTACTGCCCAATCAGGATTATATGAGCCAAGAGGCGTTGATACTTTAAACCAATCTGGAAGTTTTGCGAATAACTTGACGTCCTTATTATTTTCAAAGCGTTCTGCAAACATTTTTTCATTGCTGCTGTCATATACTACATAATCGTAAATTGATCGCTTGCTCTCTATCATATTCCTATTTAAATAGCCAGTAAGTTCTTCACTCTCAAACAATTCCTGAGCATAGTACTCTTCATCGCCGATCTTTGTATATTTAATTCCATCAACCAGCATATGTCTCATAACAGATTTTATTATCTCGGCAACACCTTCCATAAACAACTGTGGATTCTTTTCAAACAGATCTAAACGATTGTTCTCTCCTGTCAAAATCGCAACTATGGTTCTTCTGGTAAGGTTTGTTTTATTCTGTAAATACGAGATGATATCTGGCAACATCGGTTTTGTATTGTCGGCGTTTACTGTACCATGTTCAATTTCTGTAGAGTCCACTCCACCTTCATCAACATTGAGTTTTGCTTTAGTATAAATCAACTTGGCTGAACTGACTTTAATTTCAGTGATCATTCTTTCTTTACACTGCTGTATCAATTCATCTGTATCAAACTCAACAGAATATTTTGTCTTATACTTGATTTTGTCCCATAGTTCCTTGAATTCCGGGCTCAAGAACACTTGCTTATTGATATGGATAGTTCTCTTATCGTCAGCATTCTTGATGTTGAGATTCCCGCTGACTTTCCGACACACAGCTTCTATACCTGCTGCAATTTCTTCGTATTGCTTTGGTACTTCCAGCTTGTTATTTTTCAAATCGAGTTTCAATTCTTCACATACACGTCCTGAGCCATCAATATATCCCTTTTCTTCGAAGAAATCATATATAACTTTTGACCCTTCTTCACCAAGGCTTGATGCCTCTCCGTTTGTATCTTTCACAATCACATTAGCAAAAGTATGCGTTTCAATGATTCCGAATCTGATACCGCCATCTTTTTCATATTCCTTTTGAAGCTTTGAGGCAAAGTCTTCGTAGCTTTCGTTGGCCATTACCGTTAATGTATTTATCTCATTGCCGTGCTTTCTCACGCCATCTTGATCGACACATAGTCTAAGTCCACGCCCTATCTCTTGGCGCTTTTTTACTTCGGACTTACTTTCATTCAATGTACATATTTGGAATACATTCGGATTATCCCAGCCTTCACGGAGTGCCGAATGAGAAAAGATGAACCTCAATTTGCTGTCAAAAGAAAGAAGTTTTTCCTTATCCCTCATGATAAGATTATATGCGGTATCATCATCATTTGTATTACCGCTGGTGTCTTTTGCTTTTCCTTTTTTATCGACTGAAAAATATCCATCATGTACTTCTTCAACGGGCGTATCTACATCTATTCCACCAAGCAGATTCTTATACTTTGGTTTCTTTATCAGTTTATTATACTTTTCTTCAAATATCTTAGCATAGATCCCTTGGTGTGGATTTCCGTCTTCATCATACTCTCTATAATTAGCGACCCTGTCAATAAAAAACAGTGATAGCACTTTTATGCCTAATGGATTCAAGATAAGTTCCTTGTCAAGATGTTCTTCAATAGTCTTTTCTATCTGCTGAGCCTTGATTGCAAGATCATCGATTTCCCCTACAGTTTCACCTTTTTTTAAGACATCATCTAAATTGGAAAATTCAACATATTCGTTTCCTTCGCCGCAATATATCTCATTTACAATTGTGTTGTTATACTGATCACGCCCATTCGACACCTCATAAAGGTCATCTCCATCACGAACCGTGCATGTCTTTCTTTTTACTTTTCCTTTAACAAGTATATCAAGTTCAAGTTTAGCCGTGATTGGCATTTTTTTATTATCCACAGATATCAATTTTATATATTCATTGTTATGATAATCTTTAGAGGCAAAACTCGCGACCTCAATCTGCTTTACCAGGCCCATATTAAAACTGTCTACAGCATCAAGCCTATAGATAAGATTGTGCTTTTCCACATGGGTTGCAGAATACCGGAATGTACATAATGGATTTAGCGAAGCTATAGCTTCTTTTGATTTTACAGTAGTGTCTACAGACTGAGGCTCATCGATTATGACAAAAGGATTCGTTTCACTTATCAAGTCTATAGGTTTAGCACCATTCAATTTATCATTTGGACGGTGAATTATATTTGCCTTGTTTTCTTTAGTTGGATCTGTAAAACTCTTTCTAAATGCATCAATATTGATCACCATAATCTGTATATTATTACTGACTGCAAAGCTTCTGACCTGTTCAAGTTTCCCGCTATCATACACAAAGTAATCATAAGCGACATTATCATACAGATTCTCAAAATGCTCTTTGGTTATCTGCAAGGATTTGTATACGCCTTCCTTGATTGCAATACTTGGAACAACAATGATGAATTTAGTAAAGCCATAGTCCTTATGAAGCTCTAGTATGCTTTTTAAGTAAACATATGTCTTTCCGGTACCTGTCTCCATCTCAATATCAAAATCACGCGATACAAGCTGCTGTGACTGCTTGATTCCATTTCTTAGCTGAATTCCCTGCAAATTAGTCAGTATTTCATCGTCATCCAAATCAACCTTGTTGCCAATTCCATTTCTCGTAAACCTCATACCAGTCTGCCCATTCTCTTCTCCCCCGCCGTAAAAAACTGTGAACAATGATTGTGACTGTACTTGACCTTTGAACAGATCTATTATTGATGATACGGCCTGGCCCTGATAATCAAGATTCGCATCAAATTGTAATTTCATAATACAAATCCTCCCTAAATCGTTGTAAATGCATCTTCATCAAGACCAGCGCACTTGAACATTTCACATATGTTAATCTTTGTGCTATCGTCTTTAAATCCATTATCCTTGAATACCACTTTCCATATTTCAGGTCGTAGTTCATCATGCAGTTTGATCATCGCTTCAGCCACTTCAATTGTTATATCATCCTCAAGACATATCATTAGTGAGCCCATACCAATGGTATATATTTCCCTCTCTGCCGCTTTCTTTTCCGCCACAGGATATGAAAGATCAAGTCCTAATTTCAACATTATCTCATATACAACATCCAGTTCTGACCTTTCAGGCATGAAATTTTCTATACCAGAAAGCAAGGTTTCCTCAACTTGCTCATCATTAGGCTGCCATTTCTTTATATTAGATGAATCGAGTTTGAATACTTTGAATCCAATGTCAGGAACTTTTCTTGGTTCTTCGCCCATTTTAACTTGTTTATTCTCTTCTTCAATTTCAACTTTAATTTTTTCACCTGCACGACGGATACGTTCTTTGCCTATTTCACATATATTTTTATATCCAGCCTTATATGCTTCACTTTTTTTATCTGTTTCTTCAGGAAGTTGAATCATAATGTGTTTGCGATTACCACCGTCTTTAGCATTTAATTGCATGACTGCGTCCGCAGTTGTTGCAGATCCAGAAAAGAAGTCAAGTACGATATCATTTCCCTCCAAACTAGCTGCACAGAAATCCATTAATAAAGCTAACGGCTTAGGAAATGAAAATATTTTTCCATTTAAAATGTTTTCGACCTCCGCTGTTCCCCTTCTGCTAGAATACTTGGTATCTGTTAACAAACTCCTAATTATTTTCTCGCTATGCCGCATTTTTTGGACAATTCGATACTCCCCTTCATTGACTTCATACCCTACAATTTCATCGTTCATGTACTTCAATGCCTTTTCTCTTCCCCAACGCCAAACAAATTGGACACTATTTTTCAATGATTTTGGTGGAAATATTTCTATAGCGTTTTCTTTATTCTCAAGACCTATTCTGTAAAATCCATTACTTTTATCTATTATTTCGTCAGGATATAAATAAAAAGGGTAAAACAAATTAGGACGATTTAAATTATGAAATGCCTCATTACTATTATAAAGAGGATGAATATTATACCCACCTTTACAATCTTGGTATTTGAATTTTTTACCCATATCCGGAAGCATATTTGTTTTTGTAGCCATTGAGTTCTTTCCATAGAAAAAGCAATACTCATGCATTTTACCAATATGCCCATAGTCTCTTGCGTTTGGTGTTGAGTTAATAACAAAAGTACCAAGAAAGTTGCTGGCACCAAATATTTCATCACAAATTTTTTTTAGGTTCTCTGCTTCATTGTCATCAACCGAAACAAAAGCCACTCCATCGTCCATTAATAGATTACGCGCAATGCGCAATCTTGGATACATCATATTAAGCCAATTAGTATGAAACCTCCCGCTCATCTCACTGTTTGTCCCTATTACATTTCCCTGTGAACTAATCTGCCCCGTTATTTCCTTGTAATTATCTATACCGTCCTTGAAGTCATCATTATACACAAAATCATTACCAGTATTGTATGGCGGATCAATGTATATCATTTTGACCTTACCATAATAACTTTTCTGAAGAAGCTTGAGGACTTCAAGATTGTCACCCTCGATATAAAGATTCTCAGTATCATCCCAGTTCTTGCTTTCTTCTTTACACGGTCTGAGTGTCCCTGTAGATGGGGTCTGCGATAATTTGAGCGCGCGTCCTTTTCCATTCCAGGTAAAGTTGTAGCGTTCTGCATCGTCATCGACATAATCGCCAAGTATCTGCTTCAATTTGTCAAAGTCAACTTTGTCTTCGCAACATACCTCCGGAAACAACTGCTTCAGTTTCGCGATATTTTCCTCTGCTATATCAGGTGTCTTGCCATCCATCTTAGTCATTTTTCTCCTCCATAATCTTTTTCTTTTCTTTTACTAGATTTTGTATCTTTATATTCAATTCCATTTTTCTATTGAACTGCGTTTCTTTTTTCGTCATTGCCTTCAGATTTTCGATTCCTGTATCAATCGTATTGATCTTATCAGAAACACTTCGCGCTTCCTCGCCTGTCAGATCTTGTTTTGAATCGGTCAATTTTTGTGCATTGAATACGCATATTGCATCAACAATATCGGTATACATATCGCAGTAATTGCTAAACCTGGAATTTTTGAAATCAAGCCGCTTTAGAAACTTACTATCTTTTCTTTGCCAATCTGAGGATATAAGTTCGCCAAGTACATTCTTGCTAAAATCCGCCTTACTGGTAACATGATGTGCCGTATAAAACTTGTAGCTGTCATCTTTTCTGAAAACCAGCAGCATGGCATAAGGTATAGCCATCATTATTACTTCCGCAATTCGATCAAGACGTTTTTCATCTTTCAATGTGACCTCAATAACCTCTATTTCGCTATAATCTTTTTCTTCGTCCTTATACGGCAATATATTGATTGTATCGGGCCTTAGGTTGTATAACCAAGTCACTTTTTCAATAACATCAGTAAAAAGCTTTTTATCGGCTTTGCTCAGTCCTGCCACATCATAAAACATATTTTTGAATATAGTTTTATTGACTTTACATGTATCTGGAAGGCCTAAAAAATCATACTCGTTCATACTGCCTCCTACTCTATGACAAGAAATGAAATCAGCTCAAAATCTTCAATTCCGTCATAAAATCCCATCTGGAGCGTAGTCCCTCCCTTACGGAACAAACTGCTTACACCAACTTCTTGTTTTTTACCTATAAGTTCTTGTATTGCAGCTTCCAAAAGATCCGAATACGGCTTCATGTCTCTGCCATCTTTTGTTTCCTCATTAAAAGCGTTGACCAGATCACTCAAAATATAGTCTTTACCTGAGCATAGCTTCTTTGTTATATCCAGGATCTTCTTTCCATGCATGAATGTCAACTTTACTTCTCCGGAATCAGTGATGTAAACCATATAATACGGGAACATCGCATTCTGTTCTTTGGTCTGCTCTGTGCCATGCATCTGCCTGAGTGTAAAAATTACCCCAGGTTCAACAACGTCTTTAATGGCATCATCAATATCAACAACAGCATATAAACCAGTCGGTGCATCCGCGAGTTCTTTGCTATGCTCTTTCAAATATCCTGCCAAGTCCATCTTGAAATCATTAAAAGTGAGGTCCGTGATAGATATTCCACCCGAAATATCTTCGAGATCGACAACTTCACTCTGTAACTGTTTGAGCTGCTTACGCCTGTATTCAAGATCCTTCATCTCACGGCTATTGCCTGAAATAATGTTTTCCTCGCCAGTAGCAGAAACATCAAGAAGCACCATCCGTCCCTGCACTCTCTGCTGTAAATTGATATATTCATCTAGGTCTTTCATCGGCCAATAATTTACTAATTGTATCACTTCATTACTAGATCCGATCCTGTCTATCCTGCCAAAACGCTGAATTATTCTTACAGGGTTCCAATGTATGTCATAATTGATCAGATAATCGCAGTCCTGCAGATTTTGACCTTCTGAAATGCAATCTGTTGCTATCAACACATCTATCTCTTTTTGAACATCAGGGAATACTTTATCTTTCTCTTTTGATTTGGGAGAAAATAATGTAAGGACCGTAGTAAGATCTGTGATCTTCACCTTACGCTTCTGCTCTTTTGTAAGAGGTATCGTTGATTGATTCGTCCCAGCGCCCGTTACCATGGCAGCATAAATCCCTTTACTCTCAAGTGTAGGCGCAATCGCATCATACAAGTACTTTGCGGTATCTGCAAACGCTGTAAAGACTACTACCTTTTTATTTGTACCATTTATAGGGTGCTGCATTTTCTCTTTGATTGTATCTTTTAAATTTATCAACTTCTCATCGCGGTCTTCTGTTACCATCTTAGCAGCTTCAAGGATATCATCCAACTTATCTCTATCCTCACTAAGATCCTGTGACCATTTGATAAGATCCATATCCTTAAGAAGTACCTTTACTTTATTGCCTATCAGTTCATTCTCAAGATCGGTATCGTCTGGATCTATATCCTCTATAGAAAGATCCGGGTCATAATATGCTCCGCTTTCGTCTATTTTCCCTAATGTGACATCTATCTGTCCAATCAGTTTTTCTGTTGATAATTTGAACGAGTTGATTGAGCTTTCCATTCTCTTCAATAGGTTGACTCTCATAAGTCCCACTAGGTTCATTTCTCGATCCACCTGCTTGAATATGGAATGGCCATCACCAACAGCCATATCATACTTTTTCTCATATTCTTCTCTTTTCTCAGGGAGAACATATTTCAGTGGGGAATAAACAGCAAGTGTCAGCCTCTTGATCATTTTATTTATTTCTTCTATCGGCGGGAACTCACCTTTACCATCTATACCCGCATATTTATTGATTGGCGTTAATCTCTCAGGGAATTCCCCGATCTCAGCAATGTTATAATACTTTTCTATATGTTTTCTGGAACGTGCTATAGTTATTGTGTCGAGCAACTTAAAATAATCAACATCCATCATTTCTACGAATCTATCAGTAGTACGTTCACTGTCTTCCAGTTCTGACCATCTGTTAAAAACCGTCTGCGCTTTCTTGAGAACCAATTCAATATTTGGTATTCCCGCCTTTGAAAAAGCAGTATTATCACCTTCTGTAATAAATGCAATCTGATTTTTGATATCATTCATTTTATTATTGACCGGTGTAGCAGTGAGCATAAGTACTTTTGTCCTTACTCCCGCCTTTATAACATCATTCATAAGACGCTGATAGCGTGTTACTCTATCCTTGGTTGAAGAATTATTTCTGAAATTATGACTCTCATCAATAACGACAAGATCGTAATTTTTCCAATTTAAAGTTGCCAGATTAATATCTCCGGATGTGCCACTCATTCTGCCAAGGTCTGTATGGTTTAGAACATCATAATTGAATCTATCAGCCTCAAATATATTTCTTGTATCATTCTGTGTATATATCGACCAATTTTCGTGCAGTTTTTTTGGTGCCAAAATAAGCACTCTATCATTTCTTAATTCATAATACTTTATAACCGCAAGAGCAGTAAATGTCTTTCCTAGTCCAACGCTATCAGCGATAATACAACCATTGTATTTCTCAATCTTCTCTATGGCGCCTGTTGCTCCGTCCTTCTGAAACTTATACAGCTTATTCCAAATCAACGTTTCCTTGAAGCCAGTCTTTGCCTTTACAAGATTATCATCCGTCAGTTCATCTAAATAATCATGAAAGATATTATATAGACTCACAAAGTAAATAAATTCAGGTGTATTCTCTTTATATAAAGTTTGCATATGTTCAAGAAGTTCAGCCTTTATATCTTTTACTGCTTCTGGATTATTCCATATTTCATCGAACATCCTGACATACATCTCTGTGTTTTCTTTCCCATATACGCAAGTGTTATAATCTATTCGATTTGACGGAGTGATTCCGAGTCCGTCCGTCGTGAAATCAGCAGATCCATTGATACACATACAATTTTCCGGATCCGTATTTTCAGCATATATCAACCTTGGTTGTGCCAGATTCTGGGTTTTTAATACTCTTACATCCGACTTTTTCCTTAGCCAGTCAGCACATTCCTTGGAAATCGCAGCCTGCTTCATTTCATTTTTCAGCTTTATTTCAAACTCATTACCGGAGATTGATTTGTTCAAATCATGAGAAATATAGAATTCTTTCTGTTCTTCGTTATCTTGAGTACTAAAAGAAGGATCCGTAAGCAATAGCCTAAACGAATCCACTTTGTTCAATTCCTTCTTCAGCGCTTCGTATGCATATATCGTGAAATACGCTGAGATTACGGATAACTTCGTACCCCGTTCTATATTACTTCTTAACTCATCAGCTACTCGACCAGTTTTCTTGTTGTCAAGCATCTTTGTTGCTTTTCCCATACAACTCCTTCGTGCTAATAATACACCTATGTAGCTCTAATATAATTACCTTAAATATTCTACCACAGTTGTTGAATTCTGACAATTATCTTATTTGCAATTGTGCGTTTTTTTACTCTTTATTTTGCATATTTTTATAAAAATGTATTCGCCGCCTCCTTTGGCGGCTTCCGTTTCGTTTTAACTAATACTTCGGTATCCCATATCCATATATCACACTACCGCCAACCGTATATGTCCTCCTCCTGCACATATCACTGCTGTTACCTTCGATGGTAGTTATGGTTTTTCCATTGCAGCTCTCAACTATACCGACGTGATCTGCTCCGCCACCATCCCAATCGAAGAATATTATATCTCCGGGCTTCGGCGTATAGCTTTTTTTCTGCCACTGGCCTTTACCCTTGAACCAGCTTATTCCGGATTCAACGGCTGCAAATTTAGGAATGGTGCCGCTTTTGATATATCCGCATTGATTTGCACACCATGAAACAAAGCAGGCACACCATTCTACTCTTCCATTGAAGCCGTACCAACTCCAGAACTTCTTACCGCCTTTATTACCTATCTGCTGTGCTGCGACCTTTGTGATCACGCCATTTCCAACACCGTAGTTGTAACTGCCATATGGATAATATCTAAGGACATGCGCTGGATACTGTTTATCTCCATAAGATGACCAACCATGCTTCTTTGCCTGTTGATCAGAAAATAATGAAGCATTCTCAACAGTGTAACCTCCATCATGTTTCACTGCCCAGGATATATATCCATTGCCATAATTGTATCCCTGGAGCGCAAGGCGGATGTGACTCATATCGAGAGGGTTTTTACATTTTGCCTGCTTGAGACATGATGCGACTTCCTGGACTCCGCATGATATGGAGTAATCCGGATCCGTGATGCCGTTTGGTTGCTTAGAATACTTCTTATTGAACGGTCCTTCCGAAGATTGCATCGGATCTTTTCCTTTTCCTCCCGACTCCTGCATCATGACTGCCTTTACAAGTTCTGTGTATTCTGATATGCCATATTTCTGACAATATTTCTGTATCACAGGCGAATATGCTTCTACCTCTGCGCTTACCGGAGTGTAGTTACCGGAGCTCTCATCTCCAAACATATAAAAAGCAGCCCCGAAAAGGCAGCACACAACTATCGCTATTATTGCTATCCATCCTCCTGCAGCTATGGCCTGCACTAGAGCCTTCATGCTTTCTATGATCATGCGTACGGCTTTGATGGTGGCCTTACCGATACGCTTCGTTTCCTTCACTGCTTCCTTGGCCGCTTTACGCATTCGCTCTTCCGAGGATATGACAAGTCTTTCGTTTGCATAACGTTTGGCGGCATCTGCCTTTCTCACTCTTCCTATCTGCCTTGTGACCTGGCTCTTGTTTGCAAGGTTCCTTGTTTTTATCGAAGCTATTTCTTCTGTCGACTTTGCTGACGCATCTGCAGATGCAGCATAACCGCTTTTTATCCTATGCTCCTTCATCTTTACTTTGGCCTTTGAGACCAATGCCCTTGTCGCTTTTTCGGATGTTGAAAGCCCATTTTCTGCTGCGTTTCTCATTTTATCGGTGGCATATGAAACCGGCGAATTATCATCACTTTCGCGCATAGACTCTGCTCTGTCTTTTGTTTTCGTATATGTCACACGCATACGATCTGCAGCGGACGCTGCCTTATCAAGAGACTTTATGGTCCCTTTGTTTATTTGTCTGGTACGTATATCTGCCATGTTCAAGCCTCCTTTCCGGCAATATAAAACCCGGCCAATTGCTTTGACCTGCAACCAGCCGGATAGGTTAGCATCTTTTTCAATCGATTACTTTTCTCGCATCTTCCAGTCCCTCACCAGGCTTGGTCGTCATCAGTTTATACAGCATAGTATCTTTCGGAAAACTGTTGGCAAATGGAACGAGGCTGGACCCAACTTTGATCAGTCCATGCCCTGCATCCACATTCGTTATATACGATAGCTGCAGATCCGAGATGTTAAGAAGCTTAGCCAGCTCCTCTCTATCCGTAGCCGCCTGGTTCAGCATAACTATGAACTCAGAGTTTGAAAGCATGGTCCTTGCAGTATGTGACTGCAAAAGGTCGTCCACATTCTGAGTTATGCCTGTACAATAAGCTCCGTACTTTCTTACTCTCTTCCAAAGTTTGAACAGGAACTGCGCTGAATACTCGTGCATGAACAAAAGGTATATCTCATCGATAAACAGAAAAGTCTGCTTCCCCTTCTGTCTGTTGCTTGTGATACGGTTCAGTATAGAATCCAGTATGACAAGCATGCCTATTGCTCTCAGCTGTTCTCCCAGTTCGAGAATGTCGTAGCATATGAGGCGATTGTCAGTATTTACATTAGTCTGTTTCGCAAAAGTGTTGAGAGAGCCTCTTGTAAAGAGCTCAAGTTCAAGGGCCAATGACTTTGCCTCAGGCTCCTCCTGCCTGAGAAGCTCATCTCTGAAATCTCGAAGTGTTGGAGGCGTTCCCTTATAATCCCCCTGTTTGTAGTAACGATACACATTTTCCGTACAGCGGTCTATGATAGACTGTTGTCCTTTTGCGAAATGATGTCCCGCTATGATCTGTTCGCAGAGGGACTGCAGGAACTGGGATTTTTCTATGATAGGATCCACCTCTCCGTAGTCCTTGCTCATATCCATTGCATTGATATGATTAGGCGATGTTGCCGAGATCTCAATGACTGATCCACCCATGGCCCTTACTAGCGGCGCATACTCGCGCTCCGGATCTATTATGATTATATCTGCATCTGAAGACAGCATGAGATTGGTGATCTCGTTCTTGCCTGTAAAAGACTTGCCGGAACCTGATACGCCAAGTATAAATGAATTGCCGTTAAGGAGCTTTCTCCTGTCTGCTATCATCATGTTCTTGCTTATGACGTTCTGCCCATAATATATCCCGTTTTCGTCGTATACTTCCTGCACCCTGAATGGCATGAACACCGCAAGGCTCTCTGTAGTTAGCGTCCTGAAGGCATCTATCTTTCTCACCCCGAACGGCAGCGCCGTCATAAGTCCGTCAAGCTGCTGATACCTCAGCACCGAAAGCTGACAGAGATGTTTCCTCGCTGTTGTAAGTATGGCTTCAGTATCATTATCAAGCTGCTTCTTTGTATCTGCAGTATGAACGATCGTAACGACTGCAAACATCATCCTCTGATCTCTTGTCGTAAGATCGTCTAGGAAGTCCTTGGATTCCTTTCTCTGCTGCTCCATGTCGTACGGCACTACCGCAGAAAAGTTGTTGTTCATGTTCTGCCTTCTCTGCCAGTTGGTTATGTTTGTCTCGACTCCAAGGAGCCTGCTCTCGACTTCTCTTACCGCCTCATCTGTTGGCACAGGCACCACGTCGATGGAAAGCATCATGTTCCTGTTTACGTCGGTGAGCTCCGCCACCATGCTGTCCTTGATATATGACGCATAGTCTCTGAGAAGCAGAACTCTTCCATAGCGACCGCCTATCATGAAATAGTCGCCATCATTCTCGAATCCGTCAGGGCAGATATAGTCCTTGAAGTCCGCTCCTTTCTTCATGTGATCTGCGAAATCGAAGTGGAAGGTAGTTTCCTCGCCGCTCCTCATGAAGTCGTGTATGATCCGAAGCCTCGCTTCTCCGTCAAGCTCCGTGCAAACAGAGCCAAGCCTTCCGAAGTGAGATATGAGATCTGTCCCCACCCTGGAGAAATATGTCCTCGCATCCTCTATGTCCTTCTTTGTTACCGATACGGCCACATACTTATCCTGTACTATGGAATTCGATCCAGTGGCTTTCTCCATGAGCATATGGTTATATTCCTGCCTGTACTCATTGAGGCCGTCCGCTTTCATGTCGATAAGGATCTGTTTCTCAAAATCATCCCGATTGAGTCTTCTGTTGTTGATAGTGATCTTGGTCGTTGCTCCGCTATCGAATGAATTAAGGAGCTCTGAATACTCAAGGAACATTGCCTCCTTATCATCCTTTGATGCTACCGCATAGTTGATATCCTCAAAGCGGAACATTTTACTGTACTTGTTTTTCCCGGACAAAAATACCCCGTCCGGCCATATGGTCTTGACAGGGATCATGTCCTGCAGCTTCTTAGGCACCTCGACCTTTTCCTTATCCTGTTTCATCATGTTAGTTAGTGTCTTTATCATGCTTTCGTCTCCTTTCTGTTATCATGGCCAGCATCTTCATCTTCAGCCTGTATGATCTTTTACTTTCTCTTCTCTTTTGCTCTCTTGCATCCCTGATCATGGTGACATACATATTCGTATTCCCGAAATCAAGCGTCTTCGGCATGAGCACCTCCGACTTCAGGAATGCCCATAGAAACTTTTCTGCTGTCATCCCGTTATATTTCAGAAAGCCTATGGCAGCAAAAGGCACGGCTGCAACTATGCAAACCCAGCTTACTGTCTCAAGGCCAAGGATCGGCCGCAGTGTAAAATACACTACGACCGCGACCCCGCAGGCCAGAACAGAAAAAATGAACTGCCGAAGTGACAGCCCAAAGAACATGGATTCCGTATAGTTACGGATCTCTCTGTTTATTTTCACTTCCATATGCTACCTCCCTGCCTCTGATACTCTGTTGCCGAGTTCCGGCGCCGCCTGCATGGTCTCAAGTTTTCTTTCTCCCATGTCAAAATGATATACGCTATCTGAGAGCACATCCTTTGGCGCGACTACAGAACTGTTTGCGTCTTTTACCATATCCGTAAGCTGCCCTGCATCAAATCCCGCTGATTCCGGTACCACTATGACTTCGTGGAGCGAGCTTGGAAGGACATAATATCCTTCTCCTATCTTCTCGCTGATCTGCTCCTGGATCTCAGGATAAAAAAGAGCAGAGGCACCCAGCACTCCGCTCGCATTTGACAGGACATACATATTGCTTCTCTCATATAGAGGTCCTTCTGTATCCAATACATTGCTATGCGATATCCCGAACATGTTCCTCTCCATATCCATCATGACCGGCGGATCAACACTTCTCACATTGGAAAGAGCATCAAAGAACAGTTCTCTTTTATCGTAACCGTACTTCTCCATCATATCTTTTGTTATAGTGGTCCTCCATTCTCCGTCTTCGCCTGATCTCAGCTTTATGTCACAGACAAGAGCGAGGCCATTGCCAACAGGCATATACGGCGTATTCACCAGATACATGCGATTGCGTTTCAGCTCAATAAGTCTGAAGGTCAGTTTGTCCTTTATGCTGCTGTAATCAAGCGGAAGCTCATTCGGCTTGATCTCAGGTCTTTTTGCTTCTTTGAACACGCCTGCGACTTCCTGCATCAGTTCTTTCATGGATTCTCCGTTTTCAAAGCGTTCATAGAAGCTGTCGAGATATATGTTGGGAGATATATCATCGTTTCCTTTCTTGAGAGATACTCCGTGAAGCTCTATATCATTACACTTGAGCACTGTATTCATGGCAAGAGTAGTGCCCTTTCTCATATCTTCCGGTAGCTGCTCCAGAAGTTCGTCCATTGCCTTGCCCCAAAATTCCTGCTTATTCATTCTTATCTTCTCCTTCCATCAGCATCTCTTTGAATGCTGTGATCCTTTTGATTTGTTCCGACATTTCTACCGTCATTTGTTCCGACATGGTTTTCTCCTTTCCTACAGACCCATCATCTCTCTGACGATGCGGTCACTCATTTTGACTGCGCCCACAAGCACCAGCATATTGAATACCAGCTCGCCGATATATTTCCACACCATTGCAGCCGGTGCTGCATCAGCGTCAACCACAGGCGGGCTCGATGCGAACATACTGAATATGACGCAGGCAAGCACGATTATGGCTCCTTCAAGGCATACGGCCGCATATGACTTAAGGAAGCTTTTTCCTATCTGCTCAGTTGGCTGCCCTGCAAAAGTCGACAGCGGTATTGGCGCTATGGCCGTATACATATACAGCTTGAAGAACCTGCCGTATACCGTCAGTATGATGATGAACGACAGCACTATTATGAACAGACTACCTATGAGTGTTACTGCCCAGAGAGGTATGCTTTCAAAGAATCCGCAGTCCTCTATGGCATCTATCATCTTCTGCGGGAGCACTGTTTTGTTCACGCCCCCTATACCGGATGATTTCATGATCGTACTGATCACTCCCTGGATGATAGTAAAAAGTGCAAGCATGAGTTCAAGGCCGTAAGTCACGACTGCTTTAGCAATAGCGAATCTTATAAAAAGCTTCAGCGCATGCTCGGGCTTCTTGACTTCTGTAAGCGAGGCGCTGGTCCTCACCATACCTGCCAGGAAAAACAAAACGAGCAGTGCAAGGCCGATTGCCTGTACTGCTCCGTTAATATTGAGGATCACGTCCCATATTTTCCCGCCCTTGAAGTTCTCCGGCGACTGCGTGAGTAGCTGCCATACTTCGGCCAGTTTTTCGTTCCATGTTGACAGTGAGTTCTGCAGGTTCTGTACTACCCAGTTGTCTGACACTATCCGTCACCTCCTATTCCTTCTCGATATTTGATTGACTTCACCGATCTGCCTCCTTCCTGATTTTGGATAAAATAAAAGACCGGCTGATTATATTAACCAGTCGGCCATGTATGGTATGCATCTTCTTATTTATCTTTTGGTGGACATGGATCATTACCATGGCTATCAGAACGTTGAATTTTACCATCAAGTCCATGAATTACTAATTCTGTTTTTTGATTCCTGCTGATTTCTCTTCCAATACGCTCTGCTTCAGATTTTGTATTCGTATGAACACTTGCACGATTGCTTCCATTGCGTTTAACATCCCATCCACCGTTTGGATTGGTTACTACATGATGTGTCTTTCTAGCCATTTTGTTTTCCTTTCTGTATTAAACTATTTTAATTGCTTGGTCATGCTGGCTGATACATGACCAAACTTTATTCTATAAACTATATTTTCTTCTTTTTCTTTGAATCAACCCAGAAACAGAAACAACGTTTACCATGATCTTTAGCATAGATCCTCGTTCCATCTTTCTGAGTAATGTACGCGGTATATATCCACATTATGGCTTCCTCCTTCTACTGTAAACTTATTGCAAAAGTGAATGCCCTGTGCTATAATTTATTTTACCGAAAAATTTATTGCCAGCCAAAGGGCATTACTTTGGCATAAGAACCAAGCTATCATGTGCTTGGTTTTTATATATATAAAGCTACTGCTTCATAGCATATACATACTCATCATCCAATCATTTTAAGTCGTCCTTCTATTTCCTTCAATGGCAGCCTTACCTTTCCCCCATTATTTTCCTTGAGTCCAATTAAACAAAGTTTGTATTCTTCCATCTCAATTATTCCATTTGCATATAATTCGTCAATTATGCCTATTGTGCCTTTTACATCAACCGACTCCTTGACTGCGGCTTTTCTAAGGGGTCCATCTCCAGACAGCAATGTGATCCCACGTTTTTTCGCTATTGCCAATGCAACACAATCGTATGTGGATAATTTAAGGTACTTCACTTTAAACTCTTCTGCAAGATAAAATTCTTCTTCTGACAAACTTACTTTTTGAAGCCCTAATTCAACTAACTTTCTCCCTAGATATGGTGGGGATAGTAATTCATCTTCTGCCGCATCTTCATTCATCAAATATATATATTGCAATTTGAATGGCAATTCAAGCTTTCCTATGACATCGAAATCAATCCATACATTCGTATCGCTGCTAATGTAGTCCATTTTCATGCCTCTCTAAAATAACATTCTTTAGCAACATCATCGAATGGCATCTTAAGTAACTCGGATCCCTTTTGAACACTTATTTCATTTTCACTTACGGCTCTATAAACCAGCTGTTTAAACAAAGTAGGCTCTTCTTTTTCCTTTCTATATGAGTCACATTTTCTCAATCCTATTTGGTTTGCTTTTATGCAAAAGCTTTTATATGCATATTCATTTATTATTCCGCATTCTTTTGCTCTATAAGCCATTAATGACATTGAAATGCCATATTCTTTACATATCATTTGCATATCTTTAGTGATGGCATTTCTATGAATTCCCAACTCACGCGTTGCGTCTTGTTTTGGGAAAAGAAACGCACCACTAATAGCAGTAGCCTTCTTCTCGCATTCCTTTTCATCTATCGAATTTGGCCAAGAAAATGCAAAATGTGCGATTTCATGAATAATAGTAGTCCTAATCCTTTCTGCAGTCATATTTTTATTAATAATAATATATGGTCGTCCATTCACAGTACCATTCATACCAAAGAACTGCTGACTGTCAGCATCGTAGAAATAGATTAAAATACCTTGATTTTCTAACACTTCAATCAAATTGCCAACAGGTCCAAACTCGGGCAGTCCTAAATACCGCCGTAAACTATTTGCGCATTCTTCTATATTTTTTGACAATGATAACGTTTGACACTTTGGTGCCTCTGGTAACACATTTCCGCCAAGAAGATCCACTGCAGTAAAAAATCTACCAAAATATTCTTCAACAGTGGCACGCACAAGTTCCTGATTGTTCTTTGACAATTTACAGTTTTTTCGAAAGGCATTATGCTGAAAAACCAAATTATCATTTTGCGATGAAAGGAAATCAGTAACTCTAACATTTAAAGTGTTCGCCAAAGATTTGATAGTATCCATATCAGGTTTTCTATCACCTTTTTCATAGTGCGTAATTGTCATTGGAGTTACATTTACTCTTGCTGCAAGCTCCTTTTTACTAAGATTCGACTTTAATCTATAGTACTTCAAATTTTTATTAAACATATCTTCACTCCTTTCCTTTGCTGTTTATATTATAACATTTTTTATCAAAAAGTAAACACCGTTTATGTATGGCAGCTAAATGCTGCCTTTTTCCATCCTCTACCCAACTATCGTATTCAATATTTCCTTTGCGAAGGTGATTATAACGCCGCCTGCAAGTGTCAGGAATCCGTTGGCTCTCTGGCTCGGATCATGCGACTTCAGTGACAGTCCTACCTGTACTATGCCAAATCCAAGCAATATGAGTCCTATGGCTCTTATCAAACTGAATATGAACGTGGACAGATTGTTTATGACCGTTATCGGGTTACCTGCCGCAAAGCATGTCGCAGCTCCCATAGTCAGTGAACACACAAGAGCGCTGTATACTATGAATGCTCTCCTGCTTCTTCTCTTTGTCTTATCCAATTCTTCATTTTCCTGTATCTTCTTCAAATTTACCATCTCCAATCTCTTCTTTTCTCATCTCATCTTCAACGTCTTCTTCCGAAAGCAGTACGTATCCTGTTTCCGGCG
>Ga0268263_1001308_pt1 | contig 22909 bp, 22 predicted proteins | sample Biomet5_FD_190358 | JGI IMG/M metagenome (GOLD analysis project Ga0268263, IMG submission 190358) | Microbial communities from bioreactor (seeded with sewage sludge) at LBNL, California, USA - Biofuel metagenome 5 (SPAdes) (version 4) | ecosystem: Engineered > Bioreactor > Anaerobic >... | reverse complement strand
CCTGTTTTCGCCTCAGCAGCCGGACAACGACGAGCTGACCTACCGCACCCTCATCGATCCCGCGCGCGGCTATCAGTGGTATCACTGCAGCGCCGTGCGGTCCGCGCAGGCGGACGGCAGCCAGCTGGTCTATGCGGTCTATACCGACGCCACCTATCAGAAGGTCAAGGAGGAGGACTTCAACCGCATCATTCAGGAGCTGCTGGCCGCCAACCCCAACTCGCTGTGTACCTTCCGCCTCAATCTGAGCCGCAATCTCTGCAGCGACGGGCACGGCGCTTCCGCTTATGTCCGCCAGCTGCTCGACGCGCGCACGGCGGACGAGCTGCTGGCGCAGATCGCCGCCATCATCACCGTGCCGAACGAAGCGGAGCGCTTCCGCGCCGAGTTCAGCCGGGAAAAGCTGCTCCGCCGCTTCCGAGCGGGGGAGGAGCGCATCTCGATCACCTATCACCGCCTGACCGACAGCGGCGAGGCGCACTGGGTCACGACCTACTTCCACATGCTGGAAAACCCCTATACGCACGACGTCGAGGCGATCGCCTATTCGGTCGACTCCGACCGCAGCCGCAAACAGGAGGAGATCGTTTCGGCCATCACCAGCGAGGAATATGATTTTATCGGTCTGGTGGAGGCGCAGTCCCGGCATGTCAGCTATTATTACGTCACCGGGCGCGAGGCCGCCAGCCTGAACATGCTGCCGCTCGGCTACGACGCGGTCATCGACGCCGTTTCGGCGCAGATGTACTCCGAGGAGGAATGCAGGCAGTACCGGCAGGCGGTCGCGCTGGACACCGTGCTGGCCGAGCTGGAGAAAAAGCCGGTCTATGTCTACTCCGCCTCCTGCCGCAGCAATCTGGGCCGGCGCTGCCGCAAGCAGATCAGCTTTCGCTATCTGGAGGAGGACCGCCGCGACGTGATGTTCACCATCGCCGACATCACCACGACTTTTGAGCATGAGGAGGCCGAGGCGCAGCGGCTGCGCGAGGCGCTGCAGAGCGCGGAGCGCGCCAACCGCCTCAAGTCCGATTTTCTCGGCAATGTCAGCCACGACATGCGCACCCCGCTCAACGCCATCCTCGGCTATGACCGCCTGGCGCTGGCGGCGGACGACCCCGCGGCGGTGCGCGATTATCTGCGCAAGATCGGCACCGCCGGGAGCACGCTGCTGTCGCTGATCAACGACACGCTCGACCTGCAGCGGATCGAGACCGGCGGCGTCGAGCTGCATCCGACGCCCACGAGTTGCGGGGACGTGATCCGCGAGGTCGTCACCTCGGTGCGCCCCTCGATGGAGGAAAAGCACATCGAGTTCGTGCTGGACAACAGCCGGGCGGTGATGGCGACCATCAACGTCGATCTGATCCGCCTGCGCGAAATCTTCATCAATCTGCTCTCCAACGCCGTCAAATTCACGCCCGAGGGCGGCCGCGTCGAGCTGGTGGTCGAGTGCGCGGGCCTGGAGAAGGACTGCGTGCACGACCGCATCATCGTCCGCGACAACGGCGTCGGCATGAGCGAGGAGTTTCAGCAGCGCATGTTCGAGCCCTTCGCGCAGGAGCGCATCGGCGAGACCAAGAACATCGGCGGCTCCGGCCTGGGCCTGACCATCGTGCGGCGGCTGGTCACGATGATGGGCGGGAGCATGACGGTCCGCAGCGCGCCGCACCGCGGCACGGAGTTCACCGTGCTGCTCGATTTCGAGCGTCTGGACGACCGCCCGGAGCCGCAGCATCCCGAAAAGAACGCGCTGCCGGACATCCGCGGGGTCCATGTGCTGCTGTGCGAGGACAACGAGATGAACACCGAGATCGCCCGCAGCATCCTGCAGATGTACGGCGCCGAGGTCACCGCCGCCGCCGACGGGGCGGAGGGCTGCCGCCTGTTCGAGCAGTCCGCGGCAGACGCCTTCGATCTCATCCTGATGGACCTGCGCATGCCCAATCTCGACGGCTACGAGGCGGCCAGACGCATCCGCGCCTCGGCGCACCCGCGCGGCGCCTCGATCCCGATTCTGGCCATGTCGGCCGACGCCTATGCCAGCGATGTCGAGCGGGCGCTGGCGGTCGGCATGAACGGCCATGTCTCCAAGCCGGTCGATCCCGCCCAGCTGGTCGCCGAGATCGCGCGGCTGACGTCGGCCCAAAAACAGGCGGAAAGCCAAACGACTTTACATTGACCGAAAATAGAGAAACAGCCGCGGCGCTGCTCTGTCCGGAGCGGCGCCGCGGCTGTTTGTAAGGACGGGGGCAGATCTATTTGACGTTGGCGCGGATGAAGTCGACGGCGCGGCGGTAATCCTCCCGGACGGTGGGGAACAGGCTTTGGGCGAGCGGCAGGTTGCCCGCGCCGCGCAGGGCGTCGGTCAGCGTCACCAGATGGCCGTAGAGCACGTTGAGGCTGAGGTTGCCGGTCAGCCCCTTGAGCGTGTGCGCGGCCTGGAAGGAGGCGGAAAGGTCGCCCCCGTCGAGCGCGGTCTCCAGCGCGGCGAAGGACTGATCGGACAAAAATTCCTTCAGGAATTTTTCATAGATGCCGGCGTTGCCGACAAAGCGGGCGACGCCGTCGTTATAGTCGATGCCGGCCCTGAGACATTCCTGCTGATCCATAGTCGTTTCCTCCGTTTTATATATAAATTGATGAATCCGATGTGCTCAATCGATTTCGAAGCGGTTTTTGCCGGAAAACTTGGCGCGATAGAGGCAGGCGTCGGCGCGCTTGTAGAGGGCCTGATAGTCCACCTCGGCGCCGTCGTTGATGACGCAGCCCATGCTGACGGTGACGCTGCGGCCGTCCGTGCCGGGCAGCTCGATGCAGCGGATGTCCTCCTGCAGCTCGCTGAGCTTGCGGCGGCACAGCTCGCGGTCGGTCATGCCGGCGGCATAGATGATGAACTCGTCGCCGCCGAGCCGCATGACGACGTCGGAGGCGCGGAAGTGGAGCGTGATGATCTCGGTCAGGCGCACCAGCACCTCGTCGCCCGTCTCGTGGCCGAAGGTGTCGTTGACGCGCTTGAAGTAGTCCACGTCGATAATGATGAACGCGCCCGGCGTGCCGCGGCGCAGCATGAGCTTGATCTTTTCGCCGCCGCCGCGGTTATAGATGCCGGTCAGGGCGTCGCGCTCCGCCTTGTCGCGGTAGGTGGCCAGCGTCTCGACGCTGTCGATCCGCTCAAAGAGCAGAGAGACGTTGACGCCGACCGCAATCAGCCAGCAGGTGACCAGGTTCGCCATGTCGGCGCGGAAGAGTGCCGGCTGCTTGAACGCGTGGCAGCAGAGCGCGTAGGCGGCGGCAAGGACGGTGATGAAGGCGAGAATGTGCAGTGGCCGGTCCAGAATAAAGACCGGCAGGACGCACAGAAAAACCAGGATGAGGATGGAGCCGCGGCCCGGATTCATAAAGGTGCCAAGCGCGATGGCGAGCGCCGCCGGCGGCAGCTCCAGCAGATAGAACAGCAGCGTGACGTGCCGCTCGCTGCGGAGCAGGCCGGTGCGGCAGAGCAGCGTCAGCACGAGAAAATAGAAGAAAAAGCCGAGCGCGGCGGTCGATGTGTTGTCGGTTTCGGCGCGGGACAGCAGCAGACTGGCGACGGCGTTGAGCGCGCCGAGCAGCAGCCCGAGCAGCGAAAACAGCTCAAGCTGGCGAAGGTTGCGGACGTTGATCTCATCCCGGTACAGGCGGAAGCGGTCGTCGTTGAGACGACGCAGCAGGGCGTCGGCTTCGCGGAAGAAGCCGGCGCGCGGCGGCGTTTCATTCGGCGCGCGCTTCATTGTTCCGTGCCCGAGAGGGGAGTGAAGAGCGCGAAGATCACGGCGCAGCCTTCGTTGGCGCCCCAATAGCGCAGGTCAAGACGGAGACGGCGCACGGTGCCGCTCTCGTCGTTCAGCTCATATTCGCAGGCAGCTTCGGCCTGCGCGGCAGCGGTGCGGCGGAAGGCGTCCGTGACCGCCGAAAGCGAGGTGGCGGAAAGCCGGCGGCGGTAGCGGGCATCGAGATCCTCGCCGGCGTCGCCGCCGTAGCCGAAGGCGGCGTTGAAGGCGGCGTTGACGCGGATGGCGCGGAAGACGCTGTTTTCAAACTCATAGATGGCCGCCGGCTGGCGGATGCTGTTGAACAGAAGGTCGATCTGCGGCGGATGCGCCCAGATGGTCTGCACCAGCGCCTCGTGATTGACGGACAGGGTCGGCACCGGCACCTGGCGGATGCCGCGCACCAGCGCCTCATATTCGCGCACCGGCATCGGCCGGGCAAAATAGTATCCCTGGACATAGCCGCAGCCGATGCTCTTGAGAAAGTCGATCTGCTCCTCGGTCTCCACGCCCTCCATGATGACGGGGATCTTGAGCCAGCCGGCCATGTGCACCACCGAGGCCATGATGCATTCCTTGCGCCCTGCGGCGGCCCGGCCGGACAGGAACTTCATGTCGATCTTGAGAATGTCGATCGGGATGTCCTTGAGGGTGTTGAGCGAGGAATAGCCGCTGCCGAAGTCGTCCATCATCACGGTGAATCCCGCCGCCTGCAGCGCCACGACGGTCTTGCCCATCGCCTCGGGGTTGTCCATGTGGCGCTCTCCGTCAGCTCCAGGTTGAGCAGGCGGGGCGGAATGCCGTATTTGTCCGTAAGGCCGCAGATCTGGCTCACCAGATGGGGGTTATACATATTGACGCGGGAGACGTTGACCGAGATCGGCGCCGGGTCCATGCCGGCGTCAATCCAGCGGCGGAGGATCTGGCAGACCTTCTCCCACATGTAGTAATCGACCTTGCCGATAAAGCCGTTGCGCTCAAAGATCGGGATGAACAGCCCCGGCGAGAGCAGCCCGCGCTCGGGATGGAGCCAGCGGATCAGCGCCTCGGCCCCGTAGGGCTGCTCGGTGCGGAGATTGTATTTGGGCTGGAGATAGACCTGGAACTGCTCCGTGTCGAGCGCCTGCTGCATCTCGTTGATGATCTGCTGCTCCTGGGCGATCTTTTTGCTCATCTCCGGCTTGTAATAGCAGAGATAGGACATGTAGCGGCCCTTGCATTCCTTGGCGGCCAGCGTCGCCAGCTCATACATCGTCTGGATCTTTTCGGTCGGGTCGTCGATGACATAGATGCCGAAGGAGGGCTCGATCAGATAGTTGCGGTTGTAATCCGCGATGCGCGCGCAGAGGCGGTCCACCTGACCGGCGATGAGCGATTCGTCAAAGGGCTCGCACAGACAGAAGGTGTCCGCGCTGATGCGCGCGTAGGTGCAGGGCGACAGCCCCGCCGCCGTGTCCCGCAGCTGCGCGGCCAGGAAGCAGAGAAAGCGGTCGCCCTCCTCCTCGCCCCAGAAGGAGTTGAGCAGATGAAAGTGGTCGATGTCAAAGCGCACCAGCGCAAAGCGGCGCTGCCCGTGCTTTTCCAGCAGCGCCTGGGTCTCCATAAAGAACTTGGCGCGGTTGTAAAGGCCCGTAAGGGCGTCGTATTCATAGGCGTAGCGCATCTCGCTGAGCAGATAGAACTGGCTGCGGATGATGGCGTTTTTGAGGCGCAGCAGCAGCACGTCGGTGCGGTAGGGCTTGGAGGCAAAGTCCCAGGCGCCCAGCTGGAGCACCTTCTGCTCGGTGTCGTCGTCCTTTTCGCCGGTGACGGCGATCACGGGCAGCGACGCATAAGGGGAGGTCTTCCTTTTCTCGAGGAACGTGTAGCCGTCCATCACCGGCATCACCAGGTCGAGCAGCACGGCGGAGACGTCGCTGCTGCGGGCGAGCACCTCAAAGGCGGCGGCGCCGTTTTCGGCCTCAACGACCTCATATTCCGTACCCAGGATCTGGCGGAGAATCTGTCGGTTGATCGCCTGATCCTCAACCACCAGAATTTTCGGCTTGTCCATACTCTTCACCCCACGCGGGCCGCGCTCGGCAGCCGGTAATGTGTGCGTCATGACGCCGGAGAAGATGCTGCGCCGGGTCGCGTGGCGCAGCGCAGTCAAAACACATAATCTGACAATATAATTCTACACGCTCTGCGGCAAACAGTCAAGGAATTGATACAAATTTATGTCATACACGCCAATTGTGCCGCAAATGAAACCGCGGCGGTCTGCGGACTGAAAGAGGCAGCGCGCCGCCGGCATGGGAAAACGCCGCAGGCCGGCGCGGTTTTCCCCGCGCCGGCCTGCGGCGAATCGGTTCTCAAATCTGCCCTGCGTCGGAAAACGGCAGTTCTCGCGGCGGCTGCATGGCAGCGCATTCGCAGAAAAGACGGCCGGGGGCAGAAAGTCAGCGCCACGCGCCGGACTGATAATCCTGCCAGATCCGCTGGAGAGTTTGCTTCAGCATGTACGGCGTGAGGCCGTATTTTCTGGCAATTGCGGCTTTGGCAAGGCCGCCGCGGAGCAGATCCTGCATGATCATCCGGCGGCGGCCCGACAACGACCGCAAAAACAGTGCGACTTCCTCTGCGCTTTCATCCGTCCGCGGGCCGATCACGGCGTCATACCGGCACCAGGTGCCGCTGCCATCGGCCGAGGGATGCATCTCATCCAGCGAGAGCGCGCCATACAGACGGGAGGGGCACTCGCGATTCTTTTGGTCCATATAGGGGATCAGCTGTTCAATATAATCTTTCATGAAGCGGCCGGTGTCGTGCGGAAGGCTGCGCAAAGCCCGAATAAAGAAAAGAGATGCCTCGGCAACCCGGTCTTCGGGTTCCATGTTCAGCCACTTTCGGGCGCACAGCTTTCGGATCTGCGGAGCTGCGGCAAGAAAGATCTCTTCCTCAATCCCGCTCCTGGATCTGCCGTCCGCCGCCGTCATAAGGAATGAATCTCCTTGATGAGCTTCTCCGCGGTTTGTTTGCTGATTTTCGGCTTTTTGACCTTGTCTGAGATTTTTGGGATGCACGAATCAGTCCGCCGTGCAATCCAGCCGTTTTCCGCCTGCGTTATTTCATATCTTGCCGGCAGGCGGACGCCGTGCGCGGTCAGATATTCGATCAGCTTCGGAAATTTCATGCTGCCGTTTTTGGGAAGCGCTTTTTCCGCCTCCGGATATTCCCGGAAAACCAGCGTTTGTCCATCGGCAGAGGTGCAGAGCTCGATGCGTGATGGAATCTGAAGCATCGCTTTTTGATTGAAGTTGATTCGTTCGGAGTTGGGCACGGTGATTGCCATGCTTGTCATTTTCGACGGCGTGGGGAAGCTGATGAAAGCGGAAAAATCAATTACTTCCATGCGGTTGACCTCCTGTTTTTCATATCAGGCAATTCCATGCGGGAATATTTGCATTATACCTGATATTGAATACCATAAAACGGACACAAAAACTGTGCGGTCAGCAAAAGGGCGCCTGGCAGGCTGGCCGCGGTCGGAGGGGCCGCCGAAAGAAAAACCAGCGGAAGCAGCCGGCCGGCTGCTTCCGCTGGTCCAATGATTGATCGAAGTGTTGGCCGCGGACGAAAACGCATTCATGCGGTTGGGGCCGCCGCAGCGCCTTGATCCGGCCGCCGTCGTTCACGTTCTGTTTGTCCGGCGCGCTCAGCATGTCCAGCCGTACTTTTTCAGATCGACGCAGCCGTTCGGCTTCAGCGGCACGCCCTCGGCGCGCAGCAGCTCGGCCTGCGCCGCGAAGCCCGGCGCCGGCCGTCCGGCGGCGTTGACCACGCGGTGACAAGGGTAGTCGCCGTAATGCTCGGCGCGGCTGAGGATCGTCCCCACCAGCCGGGCGTTCTTTTCGCGGCCGACCAGCCGCGCGATCTGCCCGTAGGTGGCGACTTTTCCCCGCGGGATTTCCGCCACGGCGGAGAGCACCTCAAAGGCAAAGTCGTCGCCGGTGCGGGGACAGGAGAAAAAGGCGCCGTCCCGGGACGCCACCAGGCCATATCCCCACGCCGGGTCCGCGCCGGATCGCCTGCGGCGCCCGCGGCCCGCGCCCGCGGGCGGCAGGCCGGCGGAGCCGGTGTGCGCGCTGCGTGCCGCCATGACGTTTCCTCCGTTTCCCGGCGGGCAGCTCCGTCCGCCGTGTTTTTCCGCGCCCCGCTTTATGCGTTCGGGGCGTTTTTACAGCCCGTGAACGGACAGCCGCCGCAGACGGGGACCTTTTTGCAGCGGCGGATGCCGTGCTCCAGAATCAGCCAGTGATACCAGCCGTAAAGCCGGGCGTTGTGCGGCAGCCCCGAGATGAAAAAGGCGCGCCGCTGTTCGTCCGTCGCAAAGTCAAAGCCGAGCCGCGCCAGAAACCGTCTGGTGTAGGCGTCGATCACAAAGACCGGCCGGCGCAGCGCGTAGAGCAGGATCACGTCCGCCGTTTCGGCGCCGACGCCCTTCACGGCCAACAGCTCGCTGCGGAGCTGTTCCGGCCCGGTTTTGCGGGCGGCGCCGGCGTCAAATCCGTACCGGCCGTACCATTCCGTCAGACGGCGGATGGCGGCGGCCTTTCCCGTGCAGAAACCGCAGGGGCGGATCAGACGCTCCAGCTCCTCCGGAGAGAGATCCAAAACACGGTCCGGCGTCAGGCAGTCCGCCAGCCCGGCCGTGACCTTTTCCACGGCGGACCACGCCGTGTTCTGCACCAGAACGGCCTGCACCATGACGGTGTACGGGTCGTCCGACCACCAGCGCGGCTGACCGTAAGCGGCGTACAGCCGCTCGTAGATCTCCCGGGCGGCCGGCATTTCGGCGCTCACCGGCCGTCCGGCGCGGCGCCGCGCGCCTGCCCGTCCTGCTTCTTCGCCGATTTTCTGACTTCCTCATGGTAAAAATAGTTGACGACGACCGGCGGCGCGTCAAAGGGATTGTTCATGCTGTCGTCGTCCCGCACATAGGCAAGGCCGTTTTTTTCGGCGCAGGCGCGGACGGCCTCGTCCAGCTCCTCCCAGTACAGGCGGCTGCCGCGGGTGTAAATCTCCTCATACAGCGGCACAAGGGCGGGATGCGTTTCCCGGATGTAGCGCAGGATGTCCGCCTTGAAGCTGCCGCGCAGGTTGAGGTTTTCCAGCCAGATGAGCTGGCACCGGTCCCTGACCCGCTCGATGATGGCGGGCACGTCGGTGATGCCGGGGAAGATGGGGGAGATGAAGCAGGTGGCGCGGATGCCGGCGTCGTGCAGCGTCTTCATGGCCGCAAGGCGCCGCGCGATGCTGACCGCCTGATCCATGTCGTCCTTGAAGCCCTCGTCCAATGTGTTGACGGAAAAGCCCACCCGCGCCTCCGGGAAGGTCCGGATGAGATCGATGTCCCGCAGCACCAGGTCGGATTTGGTCTGGATGCTGAGCCTGATGCCGCTGCCGCGGAGCTGCTCCAGCAGGGCGCGGGTGCGCCGGCAGATCTCCTCCCGCGGCAGATACGGGTCGGTGACCGAGCCGAAAAACAGCTCCTTGCCGCGGTATTTTTCCGGGTTCCTGAGCGGCGGCCAGAACTTGACGTCCAAAAACTCGCCCCACGGCTCGGTGTGTCCCGTGAACCGCTTCATAAAGCTGGCGTAGCAGTAGCGGCAGGCGTGGGTGCAGCCGACGTAAGGGTTCACCGAATAGTCGCCGACAGGCAGATTGGATTTGGTGAGCACGCTTTTGACTTCGATTTCACGGATCATCATGGCAGTTCCTTTCCGGCGTTGGCATTTGTTCCGGCGCGCTTTGTTTTTCACCGCCGCCCGGACCTGCGCCGGTGATGTGCCGCAGACGGCAATTGCGGTCTGCCCATCGAGAGCCGGTACGCCGCGGCGGCCCGGCGCGCGCCGAAAGGGCCTCTTTCGGCGCCGCGCAGACCGGCGGGAAACACGGCAGCCGTTCAGATCAGAATTCCGTCACAGTGGTCGAGTTCGTGCTGAATGATCTGAGCGGGGAAGCCTGAGAAGGTTTTGATCCGCGTCTGAAATTCCCGGTTCTGATATCTGACCTTGACGGACTGCCAGCGCTGCGTCCTGCGGGTGCCGTCGAGGGAGAGACAGCCCTCCTCCGTCTCATAGCGCCCGGACTTCCGCACGATTTCCGGGTTGAACATCACCATGCACTCGCCGTCGTTATCCAAGACGATGATGCGGCGGGCGACGCCGATCATGTTTGCGGCCATGCCCACGCAGCTGTCTCTGTGGGCGATCAGTGTTTCCAGCAGATCGTCCGCCGCGCCGATGTCTGCCGGTGTCGCCGGGGCGGAGGGCCGGGAAAGAAAGAACTTGTCCCGCATGATTTCACGAACCATGGTTATGATCCTCCCTGTGTTTGCTGTGTCCATCATACCATGATTTCTTCAGGATTGACAGCTTCTTTCACCCCGTTTCCGCGCTGCCGGCGATGTGCCGCGGACCGTTGGACGGCACAGGCCGCGAGAGACGCCCGCATAAAGACGCTGAGAAGAACGAGGAACAGCTTTTTCCTTTCGGCTTTTAGGCTTGTTTTCCTGCATGCAGTCAACGCGTCCAAGGGCTGCAGCGTGCGGAGCGGAACCAATTTTAGTTAATTTATGTTGATATTCCCAAAGAAAACTCTTATAATGTGAATGCCTGCAAGCACAGTTCCAAGCAGGGCTGAAGCGGCGTTGAACGGCTCTGAAAGCACGGGAAAATCTCCTGCGCACAGAAAAACGACGCTTCCGCGTCAGGAAAAAATGTGCGGCAGGCTTCATGAAAAACAGGAGTTTCTTCATGAAACCGCCCTTGATTTTTCAGACGGGCACGCACAGGGCTGACGGGGCCGGACCGGCGAAAAACGGTCATGGCGCCGATCGCCGCTGGCGGTGTCTGAGGAGGTTCGTTACGATGCGGAAATCAGGCAGAAACGGCAGGCTCCTCGCGCTTGTGCTGGCGGCAGCCATGGCGCTCTCCGGCTGCGGCAGGCAGTCGGACACGGCCGCTGCGCCGGGCGGCGGCACGACCGTGCGGATTTCCATGTACAACGACATCGCCTATTCCGCCTGGCGGACCTATGTGGAAAAGCAGTGCCCGGATCTCACGATTATCTGGGAGAACAATCGCAACAGCACGCAGAACCTCATCTATCAGGCCAAGCACGGGGACATGGCTGACATTGTCACCATCCGCCGCTTTGAAACGGACAGCGCCGCTGAACTTGCGCCGTATCTGTCGGATCTCGGCCAGGCAGATCCGGAATTGACGGCTTCCTTTGCGGCGGGATCGCTGGACGGCTTTACCTTTGACAACAAGGTTTGCTGGTATCCCGCGCCCGGTATGATGGAGGGCCTTTACGCCGACACCTCTTTGTTCGCACAGTACGGCTGCAAAATCCCCGGGACGCTGGACGAGCTGGCGGCCGCCTGCCGCCGGTTTGAATCGCTGGGCATTGATGGCCTGAGCGTTGAGGCCTCCGCCGGCTACCGTGCGGTGCTGATGCTTGAGGGCTTCAATTATTCCGGCTATTTTGCCAAAGAAGCCGGAGCGGCGTGGCTGGATGATTTTCTGTCCAGCGGGACCGCGGTGATCACAGAGGAGGGCGGCGCGCGGATCGCGGGCACGCTGCGCACGATGAAGCAGAACAGCATTCTGAAACCGGAGGATCTGTCCGTCAAATCCGCGGATGCGCTGACCGCTTTTGACTCGGGAAAATGCGCCATGATTATGAACGGATCGGACCACCTCTATTCTTCAAAAAGCGGCGCCGCCTGCCGGTTCATCCCGTGTCTGGGGGAAACAGCCGCGGATCAGGTTCTTTACACCTATCCGATTTTCAGCACCGCGGTTTCCAAAAAGGCCGAAAGCAATCCCGTAAAGGCGGAGGCGGTCAAACGGGTGCTGAACGCCATGTACGGCGCGGAGGCGCAGGCCATTCTTGCCCAGGGCGCGGAAGCGCTGCTTTCCTATAACGACAAAATCGAACTGCCGATCAGCGATATTTACGAGCCCGTGTCCGGCCTGATCGCCGAAAAAAGGTGCTTTATCCGTTTCCTGAACCGCAATATGTTTTCCGCCGCCACCGCCGCGGTCCGGGCAGTGCTGACGGGGGACCCGTCCGACGCGGATTTGACGGAAATCTTCAACGACGCGCTCGGCAAGCCGCGCGATACCACCATCGTTGGGACCAGCAATATTCAGGCGGGGAACCAGCTCGGCGAGGACCGCCCGCTGGAGCGCTCCGCGGCATCTGTTCTTGCGCAGACGGTGCAGAGCGCGACGGGGGCCGACGTCGTCCTGATCGAATCAAAATGCGCCGCCGCGCCGATCTACAAGGGCGGCTACACGCAGGACGACCTGAACGCGGTGATCGCGGACGAGCCGCTTTTTGAGGCGGAGCTCACCGGCGCGCAGCTCAGCGATCTTTTTGACGACGCGATCCTCGGCACCACCACTTATTCTTATCTCAACATCGAACCCATTGTGGATTATCCCGCGCTCAGCGGAATGACGGCGTTTCTCGCGGCAAACGGGCAGGACAACGACCTGCGTCTGCCGGACGGAAGCGCCCCGGATCCGGCCGCCCGATACCGTGTGGTGATCTCGCGGACGATCGCTTCCGCGCTTTCCTATCTGCAAAACGAGAACGCCGCGTCTTTTGCCTCCATTCCCGAAACCCTGCTCAGCGCGTTCACGGCAGAGCTGAGTCGGGGCGCGCTGCCGGAGCCGCAGCCGTATTTTGAAGTGGAGGCGCTGCAATGAAAAACGTATTCCGGCTGACGCCCTCCAAAAAGAGGGTGCTGGGCGTGCTTCCCGCCGTCATCGCAGTCTCCGCGATCATCTCCGTCTTTGTCGCCGGTTATATGTATGTCAATATCCGCACCCAGGCGGAGAGCATCCGCCAGTTTGAGCTGAAGAGCGAGCAGGCGGATGCGGCGGCGACGCAGTTTGAGAAGGGCTCCGATACGCTGACCTATAACGCGAAGGCCTTCTGCGAGACCATGGACATGACCTATTTTCAGTCGTATATCACGGAGCTGACCGAAACCCGCAGCCGCGATACCGCGCTGCAGTCGATGTTCCGCATGAATCTCACGCCCCGCGAAATCAGCCGCATCCAGGACGCCAAGATCGCCTCCGATGATCTCTCCAACCGGGAGCTGTGGGCCATGGAGCTGGTGGCGCTCAGCAACGGCGTCACAGAGGCGGAGTTCCCGGCCGGCATCCCGCAGAATGTCCTGACCGACGAAGAAAAGGGTCTGGATCCCGCAGAGCAGTATGCCCGCGGGTACAAATACATCATGAGCGCGGCCTACTTCACCCTGAAAAACAACATTGATACCGGCGTTCAGGCGTTCAGCACGGATCTGATGCGTCATTACGGTGATGAGACGATCAAAATGGCGGAGCTCGGCCGATCCACCTCGTTTACGTCGCTGGTCATTATCGCCGTTTTGGTGCTGCTGACGGTCATCCTGTCCCTGCTGTACAGCCGCTATGAAAAGGAAAACGCGCTGGAGCTCTCGGCCGCCATGGAAAAGGCCCGGGCCGCCAGCCGGGCCAAAAGCGATTTTCTTTCCAACATGAGCCATGACATCCGCACGCCGATGAACGCCATTGTCGGCATGACGAATATGGCGCAGCACAGCCTGGAGCAGAGCGACTGCGGAAAGGCGGCGGCCGATCTGAAGATCGTGCAAAGCTCGTCGCGGCAGCTGCTCAGCCTCATCAACGACGTACTGGATCTGTCGAAGATCGAGAGCGGGAAAATGGTGCTCGCCAGGGAGCCGTACGCCCTTCCGGAAGCGGTCAATCAGGCGATGGCGGTCATCCTGCCGCTGCTGATCGCCAAAAGCCAGAATTATCATGTCCGGGTGGAAAAGCTGCGGCACGAGTTCATCATCGGGGATCAGGTGCGGCTCAAGCAGGTGCTCATCAATATTCTCAACAACGCCAACAAATACACCCCCGCGGGCGGGCAGATCGATTTTACCGTCGAGGAGCTCGCGTCCGACGCGCCGGAGACGGCGCTGGTCCGGTTTGTCATTACGGACACCGGAATCGGCATTGCGGACGAAAAGCTGCACAGCATTTTTGATCCGTTCAGCCGCGAAGTGAACACCTCCGTCAATCAGGTCGAGGGCACCGGGCTGGGACTCACGATTGTCAAAAGCATCGTGGACGCCGCCGCAGGTACAGTCGAGGTGAGGAGCGAAAAAGACAAGGGCTCCGTGTTTACCGTGACGCTGCCGCTGCGGATTCAAAACGAGGCCGAGGCGATGGAACGGTACAGCTATCTGCGCGGCAAAAAGATCCTGGTTGTCGGACAAGTCGGCGGCTGTGCCGGAGAGGTTTGCGCGATGTTGGCGCAGGCGGGCGCGGAGAGCGCGTGCGCCGGACTGGAAGCGGCAGCCGAAGCCGCGGCGGCTGACAGCGGAGTCTGCCTGGTGGCCCTGATCGACAGGGATGCGGGGGCGGTTGACGCCGTGCGCGCCGTCAGGGAAGCCGCGCCCGGGCAGACGGTGATCCTGCTGGTGTGTGAAGGAGAACTGAAGGAACTCGAGGAGGCCGCGCGGGCTGTCGGCGCCGACGGACTGCTGGAAAAACCCTTGTTCCGCAGCACGCTCTATGAGAAGGTCATTTCGGTCTGTCAGGGGGAAAAAGCCGGGATCATTTCGGACAAATATCTGCTCGGCAGGCGCATCCTTGTGGTGGATGATGTGGAGATCAACCGCATGATCGCCCAGATGATGCTGGAAAATGCCGGCGCGCAGGTGGAACGGGCAGGCAACGGCCAGGAGGCCGTTGAGAAATTCGCGCAGTCCGAAGCCTCGTATTACGACGCGATTCTGATGGACGTGATGATGCCCGTCATGGGCGGTTACGAGGCGACAAGGGCCATCCGCGCCATGCCAAGACCGGACGCGGCGTTCATCCCGATCGTCGCGATGACCGCGAACGCCTTTGCGGAGGACGCAGAGAAATCCCGCGCGGCCGGAATGAACGGTCATCTCAACAAGCCTGTGGAGACCGGCGATCTGAAAGCCGCGCTGCAGGGACTTCTGTAAAAGCCCGGATCCCGTCGCGTCCTGCTGCGGATGCGTATTCAGAAGAAGAAAATCGCCTGCCGCGCTCCAAACTGCGGCAGCTGCGTGTCCGCGGCCGTCTGCGCGAAGCGGTGCGGACAAAAATGCTTCCCGCCCGAAACACGGCGACAGAACGTCGGCCTCGGGCGGGAAGCTTTTTGCTGTATTTCCCGTCATGCCGGGGTTTTCAGGCGCTATCCCGGCATATTCGCTTCGGGTGCCGGGGGGCAGCGTTTTCCGCGCCGCCCTGCGCGGACCCGGAAGCCGCAGCCATCGGACCGGCGCCGGCCGCCCCGGATTCACGCAGCGTGCCGGCCGGCAAACGCGGCCGTCGGGGCGGAGTTTTTTGCCGCAAAGGCGCCGGATTCGTCTTTCAAATAGATGGCATACGGAGCCGTCTCCTCCGCATCCGTGAAAACGCCGTCGAACCGGTCGCATGTCCTGAGCGGCGACAGGATCCCAATGCGCCTCCGCCGTATGGGCGACGGGGTCATCCGGCAGCATTTCGGACAGCGGCACGCCGGCGCTGCCGCAAATAACGGTGATCTGTGTGTTTTCCTCGCGGGCGGACGGTCCGCCGCGGCAGGCCCCGGGCGGTCCAGCGGCCGCGCGCCCGGGCCGGTCCCGGAGGCGTCCACGGACGGCCTGCGTTGACAGCGCGAAACACGCGATGATAAAATGATGGCAGAAAACGTCGAGAAATCCGGCGCGCACCTGTGATACCATCTTTCCGGAAGGGAGGGAAGCGGAGTGGACGAAAAAACGCTGGCTGTTCAGCGGATGCAGGACTATATCAAAGCGCATCTGGCGCAGCCGATCACCCCGGCCGAACTCGCGGCGGCGGCGCGCTATTCGCCGTGGTATGCCGCCCGCATTTTCCGGGAGCTGACCGGTCTTGCCCCCGCCGACTATCTGCGGCGGCTGCGGCTGGCCAAGTCCGCCCTGCGGCTGCGGGACGAAAAGCTGCGTGTGATCGACGCGGCCTACGATCTCGGCTTTGAGAGCGTGGACGGTTACCAGCGGGCGTTTCGACGGGAATTCGGCTGCAACCCCAAGGAATACGCGCTGCGCCCCGTTCCGCTCCCGCTGTTCACCGCTTACGGCGTCAAATTCCGGGAAGCGAGACGAAAGGAGCACAAGGCGATGGAAAACGTAAAGAGCATTTTTGTTCAGATGGTGGAGAAGCCCGCCCGCAGGGTCATTCTCAAGCGCGGCGTCCGGGCGGCGGACTACTTTGCCTACTGCGGGGAGGTCGGCTGCGACGTGTGGGGTGTGCTCACCAGCATGAAGTCCCTCTGCGGCGAGCCGGTGTGCCTGTGGCTGCCGGAGCCGTACCGCGCCGGGGGCTCGGAGTATGTGCAGGGCGTGGAGGCGGAGGCAGACTACGATGGCCCGGTGCCTGAGGGTTTCGATGTCATCGACCTGCCTGCGGCGGCCTACCTGATGTTCCAGGGCGAACCCTTCGCCGAGGAGGACTACTGCGAGGCCATCGAGGCCCTGCAATCGGCCATGGAGCGCTACGCTCCGTCGGCCATCGGCTATGTCTGGGACGACGCGAACCCGCGCATCCAGCTGGAGCCCCGCGGCGAGCGCGGGTACATCGAGCTGAGGGCCGTAAGGAAAGCATAAGCGCAAAAGGCCGCCGGAGCTGTCGCTCCGGCGGTCTCGTTTCGCTCTGACTTACGCTTTTTCCTTCACGGCAATCCAGATCTCGCAGGTGTAGTCCGGGTTCTGCGTGTCCGCCGAGGGATAGACCTCCAGCTCCGCGCCCCGGCCGTACTCGTAATTGCTCTGCGGGAAAAACTCCGTGCAGATGCGCTTGTACGTCTCCCGGAAGGCGTCGGGCATTTTGCCGCGGCAGGTGAACACCGCATAGGTGTAGGCCGGGATCTCCACAATGTCCAGCCCGGCGTCGGTCACGGGCGCACCGTTCCACTCCGCGCCGATGCCGTAGGGGAAGCCGGAGTCCGCCAGTTCGTCCGAGAAGCAGACGCCCAGCACGCCGTGATAGGTGTCGAACCTGCCGTATCGGCAGATCTTTTCCATGGTGCCGTCGGCGCCGACCTCGTTCCAGAAAGCGGAGATGTCCGCCGTGGCGGTGTCTCCCTGGGGTGCGGTGACCTGTTTCTTTTTGCAGATGAGTGTGAAGGCGTCCTTTTTCTCGATCCGGTAATCCATGCTGGTTCCTCCCGATAAAATCAGTTTTACGGAGAGCCGGGAGAAGGATTTGACGCTGCCGCCGCGGCGCGCACCCGTGGGCGTGACGTCGTGAAAGCGGGCAAACGCGCGGGAAAAGCTCTCGGGCGTGTCGTAGCCGTAGCGGTACGCGATGTCGATGACCTTGTCGCCGGTCCGCATCAGGTCTTCGGCGGCCAGGGACAGCCGGCGCATGCGGATGTAGTCGCCCAAGGTATAGCCGCAGAGCATCGTGAACATCCGCTGGAAGTGGAACGCCGACGAGCAGGCCTGCCTTGCCGCCGCTTCATAATCCACCGTGTCCGTCAGATGCGCCTCGGTATAGTCCAGCGCCCGCTGGATGCCTGTGATCCAATCCATTCTCTCACTTCCTTCCGCATGCTGTTATTTTATCGCGGCCTGCCGCCGGCTTCATGACTTTCCGTGCGGACTTGTGTCAACGCGCTTTGCCGGCATCCCGCCCGCGGCGCGCCGAGCAGGCCGCGCTGATGCCGCCGAACAATACGCCCGCCACCGGCCAGACGATCCAGCTGCGCTGCCAGTCGTTCGTGATGAAGCTGTATGCCAGATACGTCGCCGTGACCAGCGGCCAGTAGACGGCGGCGATTCGCTGGGCGACGTGGTCGCTTTTGGCGGCGATGGAATAGTCACCCTGCTGAAGCAGCCGGTCGTAGCTGCCCATGCGCACGCCGGCGAGCACGAACAGCGCCACCGCGACGCCCACGACCAGCAGCAGAACGCAGACCATGGCGATGATGAAAAGCTCGTTCAGCTCCAGCAGTGCGGAGAACAGCAGCGGCAAAATGCCTGTGATGCACAGCACCGCGGCGATGATGCGGTCGCGCAGGGCGGCGGGCTCGAACCCGGCCTTCCGCTGGGAAACGAGGCCGTCCACGCCGTAGGCGGTCTCGAATACTTCCGTCTCCATATATTCGAAGGGCTTGGTCCGCGCACCGCAGGAAATGAAGATCGCCACGGCGCCGGCGACCAGCAGCAGGAGAACGCAGAGACCGACAGCCGCCGCGGCGCCTTCCGTGATCGCCGAGCCCGGTTGGCTGCTCAGCGCGGCCAGCAGCATCAGGCACACCGGGGAGAGGATACACAAAAACGTGGCCAGCGCCATCGGGCGGGCGTTTGCCTCGCTGGCATCGAGAAAGCGGTTGGCCTCCTCCATGGAGACCGTGTGAACGGGGTCGGCGGAGAACTCCTCGCCGGTGCTGTCGGCGGCGGTCTCCTCGTCCTTTAAAAGGTAATCGGTGGAGACGCCGAAGAGACGGCTCATCTGCAAAACGCGCTCCAGGTCCGGCACGCTCTGCGCGCCCTCCCATTTGGACACCGCCTGGCGGGAAACGTTCAGCTTTGCCGCAAGCTCCTCCTGCGACCAGCCGCTTTTCTTTCGGAGGTCGATGATTTTGTCTGCAAGGATCATATCGGTACTCCTTCTCCCTGAAGCGCGCGCCGGACGGCCTGCGCATCATGGATTGATTTGTGCCCTCAGCGTACCGGATTTTGCCGTTGCGCGCCACCAAACGAAGCTGGTAATTTGTCAACCGACGGTTGCGCGGGCGTTATTTGACCATGGAAAACCGATATGCCTCGTCGATCCAGGCCAGCAGTTCGGCGTCCAGAGCTTCCGGCCCCTCCACCAGCACATGGTGGGTCCAGCGGCCGGGACAGGCCTCCGCCGACGCGGCGATGCGGGGCGAAGGATTCAGCGCGGGCAGGCCGAAGGAGACCATCAGGTATTCCTTCGGCCACTCCCTTTTGCGCCGGTACGGCAGGGACACCATGGCGAACACATAGCGGCTGCCAAAGGATATCTGCGTTTTTGTGACCCTGACGGTCATTTCCGGGTACCGCGCCGACAGTATTTTCTTCAGTTCGGCATATACCGGCAGAAAGCGGGGCAGCCGGTCGAAAAACAGCAGCTCGTCCGCTGTCATGGCTTTGCCTCTCCGCACAGTTTTTCCGCGATCAGGCCGTTTGCGAGTTCAAAGGCCTGCACTCGCCGCCTGGCCAGCGTGAGCTGGGATTTGTACCGCTCCGGCTGCGGCTTCGCCTCCAGCGTTCCGATGGTCTCACGCAGCTTGTGCAGCGTCGAATCGATCTGGCGCGCCGCCTCGGTCAGTTCTTCCTGCGTATACTCCATGCGTTCTTCTCACGCCTTCCGTATGGGGTGGCGAATCACTGTCTTCCACTTCTCCGGCGCGACCCTGCGGGCGTCGGTCAAATAGATCTCATGGTGCAGCCGGGTGTCGGAGAAATCGTTTTCATAGCCGTTTTCTGTGAGATAGGCGTCCATGTGCGCCACGCTGGCGGGCTCGTCATCGTACGGCCCCAGGTGCAGCATCTGCACGCAGAGACCCTCGTCGAGGGTCAGAAATTCGGCCGCGGAGCAGTCGAGCTTTTTCTTTTTGGCGGCGGCCTCGCAGGCCCAGCTGAAGTCCGCCCGCGTCACGAAGTCCGGCAGGCGGATGACCGAGATCCAGCGGAAGAGATCCTTGCGGGTATCATCGAAGCCGTCGATGCCCTCCTGCCGCCAGAAGCCCTCCAGAGGCGGCACCACGAAGTCGAAATAGCCGCTGATGCGCCGGTCGCCCAGCTTGCTCATCTTGACGGTGTAGGCCACGGCATAGAGGACGCCCACCGCCGCCTTGTATGCGCCGCCCTCCTCGTTGGGATCGCCCTGCCCGCGCACGGCAATATAGCTGGCGCACGGCACCGTTACGATCTGGGGCGCGTTCTTCGGCAGATAAAATTCCCTGTACTCTTTTTTGAAATCGAACGCCATAACGTCCCGTCCTTTCAGCATTTTGCGCCGCGTCGTTCAGCTATCGACTGCGACAGCGCCCGAAAGGCCTTGCCGGCCTCCTTCGGCGTGCCGCTGATGGTTTCCGCTCGGCGCATCAACTCCCGCAGCACGTCCAGGTCTGTTTTGATGAACAGCTCGCAGAGGCAGCGCTTCATGCGCCCGTCGTTGTATTTGGCAAGCGCCTCGGTCAGCAGCGCGGCGCGCTCGCTGTATTCCCGCTGCCAGGCTGCCAGACCGTGCTCCGCCACAAACCGACAGGTGAGAGGCTTCACATGGCCGGTGTCAAGGTCCCGGAAGTCGCCCATGCTTCCGAGCCGGGCACAGGGGAACTCCGCGCATTCGCCGCAGTGCGCGAGCGCTCTTTCCCGGCAGCAGCGATAGACCCTGCAGCCCTCGGTATAGTAGCCTCCGCAGGAGCAGCCCGGGCAGCGGCTCGTTCCCGCCGTTCGATAGCGGGTGCAGAGCGCGCAGGGCATCCCGCAGTAGCCGTAGGGTTCGTCCGGTATTTTGTTTTCTGCCTTCATTCGTTTTTTTCCTTTCTGCGGATGCGATCCGGCGGTGTGCCATGAATGCTCTTCACGGCAGCCGGATTCATTTTTTTCATAATATCATGCTTTTGCACGCAGGAACAGACATTTTTCCGCGCTTGCAGAGGCGGGGATCGTCATGTATACTGAGTTCATGTTAAAGCCATCGGCTTTTTCAAATTATAGCCTAAACCAGAGAAAGCTTATGACCATGTTGTTCCCAATGGAGACGCAGGACGACCCACGGCTGAAGGTCACAGCCGTCGCCTGCGCAGAGCGTCTGCCTCATTGTGCGCTGCGCACGCAGGCATACCGCGCGCTGAGCCACAAAAAGAATGACGCCGAAATGGAGCGGATTTTTTTGCAACTTATTCTAAGGTTTTGTATCATTGCTATCTTTATGCTTATCCCTCCATGGATGCTGGGTGGTTCTCTATGCCGAATGTCCGCATCCTGGACGGAAGAGGATAAGGTCAAGACGTACTTTGTCATTCGTGTCCCGTGGCTGGCAAAACTGCTGATTGGACAGCATTTTGGATGCAACAGCCACTTTCGCACCAATCTGCCGATTCTATACAATCAGTTTCATGTCAATCCGTACCCGAACCGGCTATCCCTGCTGGGATTGATAGACTATCTTGTGACGATACCTTTGTGCGTCGGCTGGATATGGGTTATGTCCGGCTATCTCTGCTTTAGGAAGTTTGACAATGCGCTGATTCCAACAATTCTGCTTCTCTTAATGCTTCATGCACTGGCTGCTACAATACTGATCGGCTGGAATTGGGACAAGCGCAGCGAAGGGGAACCTCTTTCAAGGGCAGAGTTGAAAATGCGAAAGAAGAGCAAGTAGCATAGGGCATTGAAAGCGATCAAGCTCACATCTTTGCCTATATACAGACACCTGTTTTTTTCAATGTGAACCTGCGCTTGATATTAGTGACGAAGCCAGAGACTCCGCTCAAATTCTGCGCCGCAATAATCAATGAAACAAGTCGTTTCAGGCGTCGCAAAAAGCCATTTTGACCACATCCGAAATTTGAACTTTTTACATAGAAAAATCCTCTGAAATCGTCGATTTCAGAGGACTTTTTGGAAAATCGAAACGATAAAAATGCCGGGGAATTTGCTCATTTTGTAAAGCAAAAGACTCCCGAGCAAAATGAATTTTTTTTCAAATGTAACGTTGTGGAACGAACCACGAAACACCTCAAGTGTGGGATATATCTCGTCGTCATCCCAGGCGCCAATATTTGCGTATTCTCCGGCATCCGGCCAAGGTTCGCATCTGATCCGGCCAGATGTCGCATGACATCCGGCCGGCAATGACCGCCGGTTTAGCATAGTGACGCTGTATTGTTTTTTGCAGTATAGCACGGTCAGTTGGCCGTGTCATCAGCGGAGTATAATTTTGCAGGATCGTCCCGCATGGTCGGACCGCCGAGCTCGAACCGGACAGAGCCGGTAACGAGTCGGTCCATAATGGCGTCGGCAATAGTCTTGTCGGCAAACGTGCCGTACCACATGCTGACTGGAAACTGTGCCGAGATGGCGATTGCCTTTTTCTGAGCCCTTCGTTCATCCACGACTTCATACAAGTCCAGGCAGGCCAGGGGCTGCAGCGTTTCAAGCCCGAAATCGTCCAGGATCAGAAGATCGGGTTTCTTCAAATCGCCGATCAGCTTTTCATAGCTTCCGTCGCCGCGCCCGACAGACAGGTTCAGGAGCAGCCTGCTCATTTTGTAACAGCGGACGGTCATGCCCGCCCGGCAGGCTTCCCGCCCAAAGGCGCTGACCAGATAGGTCTTTCCCGTTCCGGTAGGTCCGGTAACCAACAGGTTCCGCCCTTCCCGTATCCATTGCAGATCCGAAAGCCGCGCCACTTTATTCTTATCCAGCATTCGCTCCGGCTTGTAGGAAAGGTCGGAGAGCGTCGCCGAAGTATCGCGGAGGTTCGCTGTGTGAAGCAGCCGTTTTAACCGGGCGTTCTGCCGGGACAGCCACTGCGCATCCACAATCATAGCGAGGCGTTCTTCGAAGCTCAGCTCATTCATCGCGCCGGTTTCGAGCTGGCGGCGGTATTCGGCAACCATAGCTGCCTGCTTCATGGCCTGAAGCTTCTCCAGAGTCTGATTGATCATTTTCTCACCCCCTCTCACTGCCACACGTTGCCGCGCAGATTTTCATGTTCGGGGGTTGGCTTTGCCGAGGGAACGCTGCCGGTATCCCGTCCGTTCTTCAGGATGTTCCGGATGGTGGTGTAGTTGGCGGCATGCATACCGAGCGCCATGGCACAGGCGGCTTCGAGACGCTCATTCCCGTAAGTTTGACTCATCTGGAGGATGCCCATACAGGAACGATACGCCTGTTCTTCGACGGCTTGCTGTTTCAGAAGCCTGTCTATGACGGCGGTGGTGTTTTCTCCGATCTTTTGGGCCCAGTCGGAATATCTACGACCGTCGAAACCGTTGAACTT
>Ga0268263_1001305_pt1 | contig 22960 bp, 24 predicted proteins | sample Biomet5_FD_190358 | JGI IMG/M metagenome (GOLD analysis project Ga0268263, IMG submission 190358) | Microbial communities from bioreactor (seeded with sewage sludge) at LBNL, California, USA - Biofuel metagenome 5 (SPAdes) (version 4) | ecosystem: Engineered > Bioreactor > Anaerobic >... | reverse complement strand
TTTCTATCGGGGGACCATAGCCGCAGAAGGGACAGAAGGTGATGCCGATATCGGAAAAGCCGGTGCGGAATTTGCAGATGCCTTTTTTGCCGAACGGGCCGGTGAGCAGACCGGAAATCGCGCACTCGATTTTCAGCCGGTACTCGTCTGTGGCCGCGATAATAAAGTAGTCCCGGACAGAACACTTGGGAAACGTGAGCGCGAAAACCGGCTTTCCGCTGATGTCCTTCTCCGCCGCGAAACGTTGCCGGAACGATGCAAAATATTCTTCGGCCTTTTTGCGCTGTCGGTGATTATAAAACATCACGCTTTTACCCGCGGCAATGTAATCCGTGATCTCATCTATGTACACGTACTTGGCGCTTTTGGGCGAGCTTTCCCGAACGCTGCTGACCGAAAGACCGTTGTCCGGGTCGAGGAACACAAGATCACAGCAACCGAGGACTTCAAGTGCCCTGCTCTGCCATGCTGCCCTGCCGCTTTTGGGCGGCGTCACTTCGTCAAAATACTTATCGCTGCACAGAAGTTTGGCATCCTGCAACTTGGCAATAGAGCGCAGCTCACTATTATAAATTTTGTCCAGTTTTCCATACATCTCTGGATCGCATGACTCATATTTTTCCGGAATTCTGTATTTCCCATCGTCGTGTATTTCATCCGGCTCGGTGTACGTCTTGTACCAGTTGACACCGACACTGAGGCCCGCGCCTTCCAGCGTTCTCAGCAGCGCGAACTTTCCAAAGTCGCCTATATCTCCGGCATATCTGTCCTGCATCTGACAAGCCTCCTGTAATATTCAGCCATGTTATTGACGGGTCACTTTTTGCCCTTCTTCGCATTGTGCTGATCCTTGCAGCGCTGACTGCAGAAGAGCGCGTTGGGCCGGCTTGCGAGGAAAACTTTCTGGCAGTTTGCGCAGAGCTTCATGTTGTTTTTCTCGTCCGTCAGCATGAAGGTAAACATCATCTGGATGGCCAGCAGCAGCGAATGGTAGTCCCAAACGATGGTCGGTTTATCCCTGAGCTCGATGTGGTAAGTCGGCGCGATTCCGTCGAAGCAGGCCATTCCTTGCCGGTACACAGCAAGCGTGTCCTCGTCCAGAGCGTCACCGTTCCTGTAATAGAGGAAGCTGGAGCAGAACGCGAACGCCCAGTCTTTGAACTGCTTCACGAGCCAGTCGTACCGCTCGCCGTACTCGCGCATGAAGCACATGATCTGCGCCTCCGGCTTGTCGTGGAACGTAAGCCCGACCGGCAGCATGTCGTGCTCTTCGATCTTCCAGCGCCAGTGCGTGCCCTTTTTGGTAAATTGCAGCTTCTCGAAAGGCAGGAACAGCGACAGATACTTTTCCGTATCCATGGCCTCGTCCCGGATAAACTGATTTTTCAGAAGATACACGGCCTCGTAATCCATGAATGTCGGCGTGGTGGGAATGGCGGTCATCAGCCCCAGAAGGCCGTAGCTGGAGACAAACTCTATCACGGCGTTTTTTACCTCGGCATCGGCGGCTCTGTTCATGGAAAGCATGCCGACGTTGAGCGCATCAACGACAAGGTTCCCGCTGTTCTTCAGAGGGTCATAGACCCCCGGCTTTGCGTCTTTTGCCGGCACGACATACTCTTTGCCGTCCGCCGCCCTGCGGCACTCATATTCAGAGTATTTGACCCAGCAGGAACTAGCATATTCAAAAGGATTTTTCATTGTCGGCCTCCTCGTATCGTTTAAGAAATTCACGTTCCCGGGCTGTGAGTGTTTTGGACTTTTTCAAATGCTCGTACAGCGGTATTCGCAGCTTTTTCATCACCGTAGCCCTGACCTTTCGGATGTTTCGGTCAGACACGCCTTCCATCTCTGCCAGGCGATTCGTACTGTAATGCCGGATGGCGAGAAAATAGAAAAGCTCCTTGTGCGGCTCCTTGAGCCCGTACAGAGATTTTGAAATAACTCTGTCTGCGGTCAGCTCGTGCATGTCGTATGGGCAGTCGAAGATGACGTCCAGAAAATTGCCCCGGCTGAGCTGCCGAACGGCGGGGTTCATGTAATACTGCGGGATCACCGCCGCATCGCTCCGGGCCTTGTAATCCAGCGGCAGATCGCCGCGATAGTTGACATGGTATCTCTCCTGTCGGTCGCTGTTCCTGTTCATCCTGTCCCAGATTGCGATGACGTTCATGAAGTCCTCCGTGGTCCGTGCGGCCTCCTCGAAGCGTTCCCGGGCCGCGTCTTCTGTCCGGCGGGCAAGCCGGGCCATCTCTGGGCTGAGCTTCTTTTTGTGCGTCAGTTTCTCCCGGAACTGTTCTTCATCCAGCTCGATCTCCTGTTCCAGCCGATCGGACTGCTCCAGCGAATACTGCTTCGCAAATGGCTCAAAGGTTTCATCCGGCAGCTCGTCGTTTGCCGGGTCACAGAGCGTATCAGCCACCGAAATCACCTCCACAAAATATTTTTGAGAATTTTTCCAAAAAGGTTCCGCTTTACCCAAGGATTTTCTCCTATTAGTGAGGGGACAAATGATCGGGGCAGGTTTGCCCGGAACAGGAGGCATCAAAAAGCGATGTTTGTTCCAGGAACCTATTATATCAAAAATATTGGTATGAGACAAGGAGGCTAATCACACGAATCTCTACGAAAGCATCAAGCAAACCATAACAATGCGGCAGGCCGCCGAACGGTATGGTCTATCGGTCGGCAGAAACGGCATGACTAAATGCACGTTCCATGACGACCAGGAACCCAGCATGAAGCTAAATGACGATTACTTCTACTGCTTCGGATGCGGAGCGCACGGCGACGTCATCGACTTCACGGCAAAATTCTTTGAAGTCGGCCTCTATGAGGCCGCACAAAAGCTCGCCTCGGATTTTGGGATTCCGGCCGAGGGAGAAATGCAAACGACAACTATGACACCAATTCCATACAGCGACCCACAGGCACAGTCCTCCCGCGAACGGGAGCGGCTGTGCTTTTCTGTTCTTTTGGAGTACGTACAGCTTCTGCGGGAATGGAAAGATACCTGCGCGCCTGTGTCGCCTGACGATGAACCCGACGACAGGTTCGTCATCGCCTGCCGCGATTTGGACAGGTTCGGGTATTATCTCGACGTTCTGACCGAAGGCGGCGAAGCGGAGCGCGCAAAGCTGGCGGATCAGCTGATGGATCAAGATAAAATTTTCAGGCTTATGAGAAGCCTCACAGACTTTAAGGAGGAATATTCCGGTGAAAAGCAAAGCTGCGCCGGCTGACGGCCCCGTCTGGTTTGACGGCAAAAATATCAACGAGGCGCTGTTCTGCGACGAGTTTCTGTCCGCAAGGAAGCTCGTATTTTCCGGCGGCGAGTTCTTCACTCCGGACGGCAGGGTCACGGATGATCTGCCGCTGCGGAGCGAGATCTACGACGCCCTTAAGTGCTGCGCCTGCAACAACATCCCTAAAAAGATCAGCAATATCATCGAAGTCCTAAAGCTTTCCGCCAACGCAGAGGACTTTCGCCCGGACGCCGAACACATCCACGCGGCAAATGGCACGCTCGGCCTTGACGGCGCTTTTACCGAGGGCCGGACCGAGATAGTACGAAGCCGCCTGCCGGTGGCATACCGGCCTTACGCCCCCGCGCCCGAAGCGTGGCTGCAGTTTCTGGGCGGCCTCCTATATCCCGAGGATATCCCCACACTGCAGGAATACCTTGGCTACTGTCTCATCCCCAGCACCAAGGCCCAGCGGATGATGGTCATCAAGGGCAGCGGCGGCGAGGGCAAAAGCCAGATCGGCACCGTCGCGGCGCGGCTGTTCGGCTGCAATATGAAGGACGGCAGCATCGCCAAAATCTCCGAAAACCGCTTCGCCCGTGCCGACCTGGAGCACATCCTCCTGATGGTGGACGATGATATGAAGATCGAGGCGCTTCGCCAAACCAACTACGTAAAGTCAATGGTCACGGCTCAGGGCAAAATGGATCTGGAGAAAAAGGGGCGGCAGAGCTACCAGGGATGGATGACCGCGCGGCTGCTGGCCTTCAGCAACGGCGACCTGCAGGCGCTCTACGACCGCAGCAACGGGTTTTACCGCCGCCAGCTTATCCTGACGACACGGGACCGGCCCGCCGGCCGCGTGGATGACCCGGATATCGCGGAAAAGCTCTGCGCCGAGATCGAGGGCATATTTCTATGGGCATTTGAGGGGCTGCAAAGGCTCATTGCCAACAGCTTTCAGTTCACGGAGAGCCCGCGCACACTGAGCAACCGGGAATACGTCAAAAGCAAGGCCAACAACGCCATCGAGTTCATGGAGTCGGAGGGGTATATCCGGCTGAAAGCCGACTGCGACATCAGCGCCAGAGAGCTTTACGCCATCTACTGCATATGGTGCGAGGAAAACGCTCAGGTACCTGTCAAATCCCGCAGCTTCAGCGACTTTCTGATGGAAAACCAGAAAAAGTACAATCTGGAGCACAACAATCTGGTGACCAATGCGGCCGGGCGGCGTGTGTGGGGCTTCATGGGCATCGAGGCTCTGGTATCGCCAAACATGAACGGAGTTATGGCCGATACGCTGCGTACGTACGTACAGGACTGAGTACGTACGTACACAGCTTTTGTCCGCATTTTCTCACTAATAAATCGGAGGAGTTTCATGCAAAAACCGCAATACGCCATTCTGCGCTTCGCCAAATACAAAGGGCCGGAGATCGGGCGCATAGAGGCCCATGACGAGCGCACCAAAGAAAAATACGCCAGCAATCCCGACGTGGATACGACGAAAAGCCACCTGAACTTTCACCTGATCGAGCCACCCGGCAAGTACCGCGCCGCGGTCGAACGGCAGATCGCCGCAGCTTGTTGCCGGACGCGCTCCGACAGCGTGCGGGTGGTGGAAACGCTCATTACGGCGAGTCCGGAGTTTTTCGAGAGCAAGGGCAAAGCCGAGGTCAAGGCCTTTTTTGAAAGAGCGCTGGAATTCATCACGCAAAAGCAGTCCAGAGATACAATTATATCCGCCGTGGTGCATATGGACGAGAAAACGCCCCATATGCACCTTTCTTTTGTCCCGCTGACGGCGGACGGCAGGCTCAGCGCCAAGGATATCGTGGGCAACCGGAAGAAGCTGACCAAATGGCAGGATGAGTTCTGGGAGTTCATGTCTGAAAAGTATCCGGACTTTGAGCGCGGCGAGAGCGCCAGTGAGACCGGCCGCGACCACATCCCGCCGCGAATTTTCAAGGAGATGACACATCTGACGAAGCAGAAGGAGAAGCTGGACGAGCTGCTTACCGGCATCAATCCCCTGAACGCCAAGTCCAGAGCCGCCGACATCTCTTCCCTGCTGGATTCGTTCATCCCCGCCGCCGAAAAGATGAGCACACAGCTCAAAAAGTACCGCGCGGCCTTCAAGGATATGGCCGCTGAAAACAGGGAGCTGACCGCCGAAAACGCGCAGCTTGCCGAGAAGAGCAGGGAGAGCGCCGTGCACAGGCTCGCGGAAATCAAGCTCCAGCGGGACTACGCGGAAGCCGTCGCCGTTTTGGAGCGCATCCCGCCGGAGATAACCGCGCAGTACGGTCATCGCAGACCAGAGGCAGCGCATGACAGGTAAGTTCTATGGGTTGGGCCTTTTTCATAAATATGGACAAGGCCCGCGAAGAGGAGGCTGATCATCATAGGAAGCAAGAAAAGACCCAAGCTGAATTACAGATTCCACAACCCCAACACCCCGGAGGTCACCGCCGACTTTCTGGTAAAGCTGTTTGTGGAGGTCAACATGCCCAAGGCGGAGGCCGCTATACGCGCGGCGGCGGAGGAAGCCGCGGCAAAAGATGCCGCAGCGGAGAAAGAAAGCGTGCTGGATAAGCTCCGCGCTCCCCTGCCGGAGCAGACTGCCCCAAAGGCACAGAAGAAAACGAAGGTCAAAGAACCGGAACGATAATACAACGCCCGGCTGCTTCACATGAGGCAGTCGGGCATGATTTTTCATTTTCAGGCGTGCATATTCCGCGCGGTTTATCCCAGGAAACTCAAATACTGTCCCAGCCGCTCATCGACGTATTCCGCGACCAATAGGGTCATGGGCTCCGCGCTGCCGGTACGATAATAGGCGTCGAAGGCGTCGTAGTACCTGCGGCGATCCGTGAATTTCACGTCGATGGCCGGGTATCCGTTCTGCATCAGCTCCAGATTCATCAGCAGGCGGCCCGTGCGCCCGTTGCCGTCGATGAAGGGGTGGATGCCCTCAAAGTCCAGATGAAACAGCGCCGCGGCTTCCACAAGGCTCATGGCGGCCTTGCGCTCCCTGTGCTTCAGTATTAGGTCGTTCATCATAGGCTCCACCATAAAGGGCTGCGGCGGCTCGTGAAAGGCACCCATAATCCGCACGGGGATACGGCGGTATGCTCCCTTGTCCTCCGGCCGGTCCATCAGTACAAGAGAATGGATGCACTTGACGACGTGCTCGGAGAGCTCCGTTTTGTCCTTTACAAGCTCCTCCACGTATTGGAAAGCGTCCCTGTGCCCGATGGCCTCCAGATGGTCTTTCAGCGGTTTCTGGTCGATGGTGACGCCCTCCAGTACCAGCGCCGTTTCCTGCAGAGTCAGGGTGTTGCCCTCAATGGCGTTGGAGTTGTAGGTGTACTCAACGAGGAATTCATCCCTCAGCCGCTGCACCTCGCCCGTGGTAAGCGGGCGGCGCCCGGACAGCTCCGCCATGCGCTGTTCGATTTCCGCCAGCGTCCGTTTAAGCACGGCCTTGGTGCTTTTCGTCGCGCGGGCGTCGTCAGGCTTTTCGGCGTCCGCCGGGATCATGTAGAGCTTCCCTTTCTGAATAACTCCGCCGATGCGGTTTTCCGCGCAGAGAACGCGCACGCGGCGCGGGGATAGCCCCCACTTCTGCGCGGCCTCCGACACCTTTATATACTCCAAGCTAATCACCTCACGGTTCATCATATTTCAGGAATAATATATATTATTATAGGAATAATATCAAGCAATTTTAATTGTTTTCAGGAATTATTATTCCCCAAATGTCAAAGTTTGCACCTTACCAAATCAGGCAAGTTCAAAAGCGGACGATAATACGATGCCCGGCTGCTTCACATGAGGCAGCCGGGCATGTTTTTTTTAGTTTTTCCTTGTCGGCTTCACGTTGACGTCAGGTTTTATTGTCCCATCAATTTTGCCATGCTCATTCTCGAACGCCTGAATATTTTCTCGTATCAGGACAAGTATGTGGCTGTTGACAGATCTTCCTTCGTAGTCGGCAATAAAGCCGAGCTTGTCAAGCATCTCTTCCTCAATGCGAATAGATACGCTCTTAATTGCCATTGTACCACCTCACAGCAGATATACTATGTGTTTATCTTAGAGGCAAAATGTGATACAATGTGCAAATCAGATATACGGTATATCTATAACATTGTGGGAGAGATAGTACATGGACACCGCTTATTTTGTCAGACACCCGAGGACCATAGACGACCTGCTAAAACCGCATTTAGTCAGTGCAGAGCGGCCCTACGAGATCGTACGCAAAATTGTGCTGCCCGCCATCGACTACGAAAACTTCATCACCGACATGGCCGCGGATCGGCAATTTCTTGCTGACAATGCCGCGCTGTGCGCCGCGGGAGAGATCATGCGGTGCCTGCTCATCCGGCAGCGCGGCAGGACTGGCGGCGTACTCGTGGTGCCGGAGAACGGAGCATTCGCCGCGTGGGCGGCATATCTTTGACCAGCTTTTGCCTTATTATAGTAGTAACAGAACGCAGAATAATTTTAATGTTGATTTATGTCGCAGAGTGTGCGATACTGATGTCAGCGGGACAAGCACATTTTGGAGGGAACGCCATGAACATAGCCGCCTACTGCCGGGTATCCACGGACAAATCCGACCAGCTCAACTCGCTGGAAACGCAGAAGAAATTTTTCTCTGAATACGTCCAGCGCACCGGTGACACGCTGGTGCGGGTATATGCCGACGAGGGCATTTCCGGCACGAAGATCAAGAACCGCAAAGAGTTCCAGCGGCTGATGCAGGACGCGCAGCGCGAGCTTTTCGAGATGGTGGTCGTCAAGGACATCTCCCGCTTCGCCCGCAACACGGTGGACTTTCTGCAGTCCATCCGGGCGCTGAAGGCGCTGGGCATAGAGACCACCTTTCTCACCGCCAACATGACGGTGCTGGGCAATTCCGAGTTCGTGCTTACCATCTTCGGCGCGCTGGCGCAAGAGGAATCCGCCAACACCTCAAAGCGCATCAAGTTCGGCAAGAAGGTCAACGCGGAAAACGGCAAGGTGCCGAACCTGGTCTACGGCTACGACAAGACCATCGGCGACTACTTCAACCTCACCATCAGCCCCCAGGAGGCCGCTGTGGTGCGGGAGATCTTCGATATGTACATAAAGGGCGGCGACGGGGCCAGCCGCATTGCCAGCGCCCTCAACGCCCGGGGTGTCAAGACCAAGCGCGGCTGCGGCTGGAGCCAGAACGCCGTCTGCCGCATCCTCACCAACGAGCTCTACACCGGGCGCGTGGTCAACGGCAAACAGGAGATCGCGGACTTCCTCACCGGCGTGCGGCGGGAGACCGACGAATCGGAATGGCTGGTGACAGAGAAACCTGAGCTCGCCATCATCGACGGGGATACATTCGACAAGGCGCAGGCCATCATGGCCTCGCGCGGGAGGGCATTCAAATTGGATAAAGAGCGGCATAGCAATCAATATCTGTTTTCCACGCTTATCAAATGTAAGGAGTGCGGCTGGTCGTTCCGGCGGGTGGTGCGCACCTACAAAAACACTTACGTCCGCTGGGTCTGCTCCGGGCGCAACGGCCACGGCGCGGACACCTGCCCCAACACCGTGGCGCTGGACGAGCAGGAGCTGATCGCGGCTCTGCAGGATTATTTCACCGAGCTTGTGAAAAACAAAAAGCGCGTCACCCAGAACATCGTGTCCGAGTTTACGCGCGTTTACAAGGTCAAGGACGAGAACGTCAACTACGAAAAGGAGCTGCGGGACAAGCTGGCGAAGCTGGAAAAATTCCGTTCCAAGTACATGGACATGTACGCCGACGACCTCATCACCCGGCAGGAACTGAACGAGAAGCTCAGCGGCGCGCGGGACGAGATACAGCGCCTGGAAAACGAGCTGAAGCTCACCGAGTACAACCTCACAAAGGGCGAGCAGCTTGAAACCGTTCTTGCCCGCACCTTCGACACCATCGAGCATATCTCCGATGTGTCCGCCATGACCAACGCGCAGCTCCGGCAGATCGTGGACAAGATCGAGGTTGACAAGGACGGCAACGTGGATATTTACCTCAGGCTCCTCGGCGAGCTGGGTCTTGACGAGAGCATCCTGATCGCCCAGAAACCCAGTGATATCAAGGCTTTCCGGCAATCCGACGATACCGTTCCAGAACGTCACTACCGTACATAAAGATGTCACCGAGCGGCTGCGGAGCGTGGACCCGGCGCTGTGCGCCAGTGTGCGGGAGCTGTTGGAGATCAACAAGGCCGAACGGCATATCCGCGGCGGACTGGCTACCCGGCGAAAATACAAAGGCGAATAGAACAAAGCGGACTGCTGCTGCCGCAACAGTCCGCTTGAGGCTGTCATAAGAGTCTTTTTGCAGCCTAGAAACACCGAGTTTTTCGCGAAATACATCTTTGCAAAAAAGTCACTCCGCTGCCCCGCGTCATTCAACAATTGATCCCTTTTAGTTCTTTGACAGGCTGAAGCGGGCTGCTGTACTATCAGCAGTCCGCTTCAGCCCTCGATTTACTAGAACAGTATCTGAGAAAATCAGCCCGCCAGGCCGCTCAGGAGGCTGTCGGCGATATTTGTGCCGGCATCCACAAAGTTCTGGACCAGGCCGAACTTGTAGCCGATTATGGCATTCGCGACGCCGTCGGTGGTTTTTTCGGCTTTGTTAATCATGGTATCCAGCGCGCCGGCGACACCTGTGCCGGTGCTGGTTTTGGTCGTAGTTGTGGTAGTGGTCGGAGTAGTCGTGGTAACCGGCGTGGTGGCGGTAGTAGTTCCGGAAGTCACGGCAGCGCTGGGGGTCTTCTTGGCGTAAGTGGTCACAGCACCCGTACCGGTTCCGGCGGAGGCGGCAGCGGCCGTGCCGGAGGTACCGGCAGTGGAGGCCAGCGGGGTATCCTCATCCTGAACTTCCACTTCTTTTTCAGCCACATCTTTGTCTTTGTTGGACTTGGAACCGCATGCGGCGAGCACGAGAACCAGCGCAACCGCCAATACGATAACGACCAGCATGATGATGTACTTCTTCTTCATAATTTCCTCCCAAAAATGTTCTCATAGATTCCAGATCTAAATACCCGCGAATGAATTGAACTCAGCTTTCCTGCTGCTTGAGATCGTTAATCTTGCTGGTGAGGGAGGCGAGCATCGCTTTGAGCTCCTCTTCCTCGCGCTCCAGTTTGTGAAGCTTATCCCGGCTGCCGGTCCCGGCGGCGGGGGCTGTCTCGGCAGTGACCGTACTCTCGGTAACGTCGGTGGCGATACCGCCGTCGTCAACGGGCGCCGCGCTCACAGCGGGAGCGGGGATCGCACCGGCCCCGGCGGCAGCGGGCGTATCTTCCGCGATCGCGCCGGAAGCCAGCTGGCTCTTATACTTTTTCAGCGCGGCATAGGAAACGGCGGCAAACAGGATTGCCGCGGCCGCCAGAGCCAGCAGCGACGCCAGCTGCAGCGTTCCGCTGTAAGTGCCGTCCTTCAGCGGGTAAGTATAGCCGGTGTAGCCGCCGATGAGGCCATAGCCATTGGCGCCCAGCCCCAGAATCGCAACCAGCATGCCCATAAAGGTTGTGCCTTCCAAATGTTTGGGGGCATAGGCCGCGTCGGCACCCTTGATGCCGGCGATGGCGCCAAGCAGGCAGATCACAAAGGAAGCGAGGTACAGGAAGATTCTGCCGGTGAGCTCCGCGGTAACGCTGTCGCCCTGATCGGCGATAAATCCCTGCCCTGCCTTGCAGACCTTCAGGCAGTTGTCGAGGTTCAGGTACTGGCAGCCGTTGACGGTCTTGATGCTGCCGTCGTCGTTCAGCGCCCAGTAGCTGAAATCATCACCCAGACGGCTGGCGATGCTCTCCACCTCAACGGTGGTGCCGTCATGGCCGATAATGGCCGGAGTGGTCATCAGGGTCTCCATGCCGGCGGCGACCTGCGCCATGCCCTGTTCAAAGACGCTCAGCTTCGCTTTGCCGCTGGCAAGCTGCGCCGCGCCAGCGTTCAGGCTGTCAACACCGGAGTTGTAGGTGGCGTAGCCGTCCAGCAGGGTCTGTTTGCCCTGTGCCAGCTGCGCTTCGCCGTCGGCGATGGTCACCGCGGCGTCGGCAAGCTGCTGCTGGCCGTCCTCATACTGCTTGAGCTGCGCCTGGCCGTCCTCCACCTGGCCGACGACGCCCAGCGGATCGACGCCGGTGGCCTTGGCAATATTGTAGATGGGCGTGACCAGCGCCAGCTTCGCCTTACCTTCATTATATGCGTCGGTATTGTCGGCGAGCTGCTTCTGGCCCGCGGCATAAGTCTCCTTGCCCGCGGCGAGCTGCTGCTGGCCCGCGGCATAGCTGGCTTCGCCCGCGGCGAGGTCGGCCGCGCCCTTGGCAAGCTGCTGCTTGCCCGCGGCATAGCTGGTGAGGCCCGCGGTATAGGTGCCGACGCCGGTAAGATAGGTCTGCTCGTTTTCCTTGAGCTGATTGATGCCGTCGATCGCGGTATCAATGGCGGCCAGGCCGTCTTCCTTCTCCTGGGTCTTGTAGTCCTTGATCTCCATGCAGTTGTTGAAACCGCGCACCCCGGAATACACCGAGAACAGGCAGGCCGCGATCAGCAGGAGACTGCACACGACAAGAAACGCGTTACCCTGTTTTTTCATTTTCATCCCCCAAAACATCAATAAAATGTGAAATAACGCCGCTATGCACTCTATACTGTTAATGATTCAATGACAATTTTTATCGGCAGGTGAAAAAATCTTTACAAAATATTTACTTGTGTATTTATGATTTTACTCCGTTTGGCTCAGATAAATAGAGTAAATTTACTCTATTTAATTGTCAGAAATTACTCTATTCCCGCCGGTGAAATTAACAAAATGCCAAAAATTTTCCCTTGCGTTTTGTGCCTATTGCTGCTGTAGAATTCAAAAAATATTTATATTGAAAATGTGAATGGTTTCGCTCAGGGTGGAAAAGCTACGCAAGGTGATTATTATGACAAAGAGACTGGGCGCGCAGACAGTGTGCCTGCAATCCGCGCCCGTGATTCGCAGCTATGCCGCCGTGGTGGGAAAAAAAGAGGGCGAAGGTCCGCTGCGGGACACTTTCGACGCCATTTCCGACGACAGCTACTTCGGCGAAAAGACCTGGGAAAAGGCCGAGAGCGCCATGCTCAAGCGATGCTTTCAAATTTCCTGCGACAAGGCTGGCCTTCCTCCTTCCGCAATCCACTACATTTTTTCCGGGGATCTGCTGAATCAGTGCATGGGCTCCTCCATCGCCATGAAGGACTCCGGCACGCCCTATTTTGGACTGTACGGAGCCTGCTCCACCATGGCCGAGGGGCTGTCGCTGGCTGCCATGGCCATCGACGGCGGCTTTGCCGACACCACGGCCGCGCTGACCAGTTCTCACTTTTGCTCCTCTGAGCGGCAGTACCGCTATCCGCTGGAATACGGCGGCGTCCGCGCGCCCACCGCACAATGGACGGTGACCGGCGCGGGCAGCACCATCTTATCTGCGCACATGGCAGGCCCCTGCGTGACGCACATCACTACCGGATGCATCACGGACGCGGGCATCGTGGATTCGACCAACATGGGCGCGGCCATGGCCCCGGCGGCCTACGCCACGCTGAAAGCCCACTTTGCCGACACCGGACGGAACCCCTGCTGTTACGACGCCATCTTTACCGGGGATCTGGGCCGTCTGGGCCGCGACATTGTGCAGGATCTGTTCCGCGCCGACGGCGTGGACCTGGGCGCAATGTATATGGACTGCGGCTCGCTGATCTACGACTGGGCGACCCAGGACGTCCACGCAGGCGGTTCCGGCTGCGGCTGCTCGGCCTCGGTTCTGTGCGGGCACATCCTGCGCGCCATGGCCAAAGGCATCTGGAACAAGGTGCTGTTCGCGGCCACCGGAGCGCTGTTGTCTCCCACCAGCTCCCAGCAGGGTGACAGCATTCCGGGTATCTGCCACGCGGTAGCCATTGAAAACCTGTCTTGAGGTGTGTGTATGGAAATATTTTTGCTCTATCTAAAGGTATTCGCGGTTGGCGGCGGCTTATGTGCCCTGGGCCAGTTATTGATCGACCGGACCAAGCTCACACCGGCCAGAATTCTGTCTCTCTATGTGGTGGCCGGCGTGGTGTTGGGAGCCGTGGGCCTTTACGGCCCTCTGGTCGATCTGGCCGGAGCGGGCGCCACCGTGCCGCTCACCGGCTTCGGTTATCTGCTGGCGGAGGGCGTGCGCAGGGCCGTGGCTGCCAAAGGCGCGCTGGGCGCCTTCACCGGCGGCCTCACCGCATCGGCCGCCGGCATCTGCGCCGCGATCTTTTTCGGTTTCCTGGTGGCTGTGATCTTTAAGCCCAAGGACAAAGGCAAGCCATGAGCTGCCGGCAGGCCGCGGCATTCAAATGCCCACAAATTCCGTATCCCAAAATCAGGACGGAAAATGTGGGCCTTCGGTGCGACCAGAGGGGAATAAAAATGGCGGTACGCTTTCGCGTACCGCCAAAAACATGTATGAATGAGAGCGGGGCTGCTTACTTCGCGGCTTCCATGCCGGCAACAAGGGCCTTCTTGTTGCCTTCCAGGAACTTGACTTTCTTCTCGCCCAGCTCGATGCGGATGGCTTCCACCATGGTATCCACGGAGCAGACGGGGGATTTCTCCAGCAGCGCACCCAGAATGGCCACGTTGGCACCCTTGGGGTTGCCGACACTCTCGGCGATCTTGTTGGCGTCGCAGTAGACGACGTTCACATCGGTGCGCTCGGCCTTGCGGTCGATGATGGAGCTGTTGATGACCAGCGTGCCGCCCGGCTTGACATGGGACTCGAATTTGTCGAGAGAGGGGCGGTTCATGGCGATGACCACATCGGCCTTATCCACCAGCGGAGAGGCGACGGGCTGATCGCTGACGATGACGGAGCAGTTGGCAGTGCCGCCGCGCATCTCAGGGCCGTAAGAAGGCAGCCAGGAGACGTGCTTGCCGTCCATCATGCAGGCCATGGCCAGGAATTTGCCGATCAGGAGCATGCCCTGACCGCCGAAACCGGCGAAGATATATTCGTTCTTCATAATCACTTGGCCCCCTTGTCCTTAAATACACCCAGAGGATAGTACGGGATCATGTTTTCTTCCAGCCAGCTCATAGCCTCCACAGGGCCCAGGCCCCAGTTGGTGGGGCAGGTGGACAGAACTTCCACCATGGTGAAGCCCTTGCCTTCCATCTGGTACCTGAACGCCTTCTTGATGGCGGCCTTGCACTTGATGATGTTGGCGGTATTGTTCACGGCGCAGCGCTCGATATAATAGGAGCCGGGAATGGTTGACAGCATCTCGGAAATGCGGATGGGGGCGCCGCACCAGGCTTCGTCGCGGCCATAGGGGGACGTGGTGGTCTTCTGGCCAACAAGAGTGGTGGGGGCCATCTGGCCGCCGGTCATGCCATAAATGGCGTTGTTCACGAAGATGGTGGTGATCTTCTCACCGCGGTGCGCAACGTGGACGATCTCCGCGGTGCCGATGGAGGCCAGGTCGCCGTCGCCCTGATAGGTGAACACCAGGGTGTCGGGCTTTGCGCGCTTGCAGCCGGTGGCCACAGCGGGGGCGCGGCCATGAGCGGCCTCGTACATATCGCAGTTGAAGTACTGATACGCGAACACGGAGCAGCCGACCGGCGCGACGCCGGCGACGTTGCGGTCAATAATGCCCTCCTGCTGCAGCTCGTCGATGCACTCGGCAACCAGACGGTGAATGATGCCGTGGTTGCAGCCGGGGCAGTAGTGGAACTGCTTGTCGGTCAGGTATTTGGTTCTCTCGAATACGACGGACATTTACTTTCCCTCCTTCATGCTGTGGACCTTCGCCACAATCTCGTCGGTGGTAGGCATCTGGCTGCCCAGATGACCGAAGAAGTCCACGGGCTTACTGCCGTTGACGGCAAGCTTCACGTCTTCCAGCATCTGGCCTTCGTTGAGCTCGACATCCAGAACGGCCTTCACGCCGGGTGCTGAAACCGCCTTTGTGACGGCGTCGTACGGGAACGGCCATACGGTGATGGGGCGCACCAGACCGACGTTGATGCCTTCGGCCTTCAGCACGTCGATGGCGGACTTGGCGATGCGGGCCACGGTACCGAACGCGGTCATGATGTACTCGGCGCCTTCGAGGTTGTAGTACTCCCACTCCTGCTCGTTGGCGATGACGGCCTTGTAAACCTTCTGGAGCTCGGCGTTGTGGACGCTCAGGCTCTCGGTATCGATGTAGATGGAGTTGATCTCGGCGCGCTTGGCGGGATCGTCGCCGGGCTTCCAGCCGGTGACAGCCCAGGGCTTCTTCTCGGGATCAACCTTGAAGTCCACCATGTCGGGCATTTCGACGGGCTCCATCATCTGCGCGATGATGCCGTCAGCCAGGAACAGTACGGGAATGCGGTACTGCTCGGCCTTGTCGAAAGCCTTCATCATGATGTTGATGGCTTCCTGCACGGAGGCGGGGGCGTAGGTCAGCAGATGATAGTCGCCGTTGCCGCCGCCCTTGACGGCCTGAAAATAATCGCCCTGAGAGGCCTGGATGTTGCCCAGACCGGGGCCGCCGCGCATGACGTTGAGAATCACGCAGGGCAGCTGCGCACCGGCACAGTAGGAGATGCCCTCCTGCTTCAGAGAAATTCCGGGGCTGGAAGAGGACGTAATGGCGCGCACGCCGGCGCCGGCCGCGCCATAGATCATGTTGATCGCCGCGACCTCGCTCTCGGCCTGCAGGAAGCAGCCGCCGATCTCGGGCATACGGGCGGACATATATTCGGGAATTTCAGTCTGCGGGGTAATAGGATAGCCGAAGAAGAAACGGGCGCCGGCACGGATGGCGGCCTCTGCGATCGCTTCGCTACCCTTCATAAGAGTCAATGCCATAGTTTCTTTCCTCCTTAATCCTTTTCAATATGGATTGCCACGTCCGGGCAGGTGCGAGCGCAGGAAGCACAGCCGATGCAGGATGCCGGGTCCATAACTTCCGCGGGATGATAGCCCTTCGCGTTGATCTTGGTCTTGGAAAGCTGGATTATCTTCTTGGGGCAAGCCCTTGCGCAGAGTCCGCAGCCCTTGCAGACAGCTTCATTGATGGTCACTCTTACCATGTTGCTACCTCTTTTCTTTTCATATTTGCCTTGTTTGCTATTTAGCGATATCTTCGCCGCATAAAGCGGATACGCTACCCCTTCAGACCGCCTTACTCGTCCAGCCCCTTGATATAGCTGTCCCAGTCGCGGTGCATATAGGTGTCGATGGCCATAGGCGTGCCGATATACTTCGGGTCGTGGCCCTCAGACATGAAAATGTCCAGCATTTCCTTGCGGCCCGTGGTAAACGCCACTGGAATGCCGGAGCGTTTGGACACTTCTTCAATAATCTCATACCCGTCCCGCAGATCGTCGGGGCCGGTCATGGTGGCGAGATTGGTGTTGTTAATCATGCCGGTGATCTTCAGCCGGGAATGAATCTGCATCTCCTCCTGAAGATGCAGGACCTTCTCCACCGTTCCGGCCAGGGGACGTCGGGTGTTGATCACGTTGAGCACCTGCAGGTTTTCGGGCTCGATGTCCATGAAATCCTCATGATAGCGGCCCAGCGCCGTGGAACCCACAGCGTCGCCGCCGACATCGAATACGACGGTGTCCCAATCCAGAACGAACGCCGAAGCGACCTCCGCCGGGAGAGACAGCGTCTCTATGCCGGAACAGGCGTAATTCGGGGAAACCAGCCGTATTTCTTTCTGGCGGACCATCTTGCCGCGCTCCGTCAGGCGGAAGTAGGTGTTTACCATGTCCAGGTCAAGAAGCTCCGTGCGGCCGGTCTCGGCGGCCTTGAACGCAAAGTTCAGTGCCAGCTCCGTCTTGCCGCTGCCATAGTTGCCGATCAGTACAATGACTTTTTTCATTCGGTTATGCTCCTTGCACAAAAAAACATTCTCCCAGATTGATATGATTGTAGCATTATAAATAATGCTCGTCAACAGTTTGTAGCGGTCAAAATATTAACTCACTGCGGCAAAATTTTGAAATCCCCTGTTTTTTACTCTCAAAAACATTCATATTTTATTTAGTCTGCGAAATTGTGTGTCAAATTCAGTGCATTCATTCCCGCCTTTCGGGGAAAAGCCCGGACTTTTCAGTGATAATGGCCAAACGACCGTCCGGCTTCTTTGTAATAACGCCGAATTTTATTGCGATTTTCCCGAAAAAGTCCCGTTTTTTCCCCCCTGCGGTGCCCGGCGCGTAAAAAAGCCGCGGTCATGGCCGCGGCTTTGCGAATCGCTCACACCAGAGAGAGGGCAGCCTCGTCCGCCACCAACGTGAAATCCTTATGGAATTGGAGGATGGAGGCGGGTACGCGGGGCGTGATTGGGCCGAAAAAAGCGTCCTTTACGGCCCGGGCCTTGTTCTGGCCCGAGGCCACCATCAGCACCCTGTCGGCCTGGATGATGTCAAAAATACCCATGGTGACGGCGGCGCGGGGAACATCCTCCGCCTTGTCGAAAAAGCGCTTGTTGGCCTCGATCGTGCTGTCGGAGAGATGCACCACATGGGTGCCCTTGGCAAATAGATCCGCCGGCTCGTTGAAGCCGATATGCCCGTTGACACCCAGGCCCAGCAGCTGCAGGTCGATGCCGCCCAGACGGCGCAGCACACCGTCGTAGCGGGCGCACTCCGCCTCGGGGTCGGCGGCGCAGCCGTTGGGGATATTGATGTTGCCCGGGTCGATGTTGATCCTGCCGAACAGGTTGTCGTACATGAACCGTCTGTAGCTCTCGCGGTTATCGGCGCCCAGCCCCACGTACTCGTCCAGATTGACGGTGCTCACGCGGCTGAAATCCAGGTCGCCCTTGACGTACCATTCGATCAGCTGCTCATAGGCGCCCAGGGGGCTGGAGCCGGTGGCCAGGCCCAGCACGGAGTCTGGCTTTAAAATCACCTGCGCCGAAATGATATTGGCCGCGTCGCGGCTCATCTGCTTATAATCTCTGGTTCGAATGATCCTCATGCCGTTCCTCCGTCCTTTCCGTCCGCGCGCACGCCGTCGATATAGACGGCAAGGCGCTGGAAGTCTTCCGCGCAGACCACAAAATCCGCGCATTTTCCGGCCTCGATGGAGCCGATCTCCCGCTGCCGGCCGATCTCGCAGGCGGGGTTCCAGGTCGCGGCGCGAATCGCGTCCTCCGGGGGGATGCCGAAGCGGACGGCATTCAGGAAGTCGGTGTACAGGTCGCTGGCCGCGCCGGCGATGGTGCCATTTTCCAGCGTTGCCAATCCGTTTTTTACATAGACCGCCTGCCCGCCCAGCGCGTACTTCCCTTCCGGCATTCCGCAGGCAGACATGGCGTCGCTGACAAGGCACATCCGCGCCCCGCGGAACAGACGGAAGGCCGCGCGCACGACGGAGGGGTGGATATGGTGCCCGTCGCAGATGAGTTCCGCGCAGACGCGGTCGTTTTCCGCGGCCGCGCCGATCACGCCGGGGTCGCGGTGGTGCAGCGGCGGCATGGCGTTGAACAGATGCGTCACATGGGTGGCGCCGGCGTCAAAGGCGGCCTTGGCAGCGTCGTAATCCGCCTCCGTGTGGGCCACGGACACCGTGCACAGCGCGGAAGCGCGGCGCACAAAGTCCACCGAGCCCGGCAGCTCCGGCGCGAGATCCACGATGCGCACCAGCCCCTCCGAGACGTCGTAGAGGCGCATAAAAAAGTCATAATCCGGGTTCCTCAGATAGGCCCCGTTCTGGGCGCCCTTCTTCTTCTCCGAGAAAAACGGTCCCTCCATCTGGATGCCTTCCAGCTTCGCAAGGCCCGCCGGGCGCGCGCCGCGCAGGCGCACCGCCGTGCGGAAGGCGGTACGGAGCGTCTCCTCCGGCAGGGTCATGGACGCGGGCGCAAAGGAGGTGACGCCCACGGAGGCGAGATACGCCGCCATGCGGCGAAGGCCCTCGTCCGACCCGTCGGAGAAGTCCGCGCCGCTGTTGCCGTGGGTGTGGATATCCACCAGGCCCGGAATGATCCGTGCGCCGGCGAGATCGACGCCCCCGGCGCCGGCCTCCCCCGTGCCCACGGCGGCGAAACGGCCGCCCTCCACGGTGAGCCAGCCGGGATGAAAGCGAAAGTCCGCGCCATAGATCAGCGCATTCTTAAAAAGCATGGTCCTGCCTCCTCAGTTGATGCGGGGCAGGCTGGCCGCCGCCACGGACTGCCCCACGCGGCGGGTCTTTTCGTCCGGCAGGGTAACCCGCATCGCCGCCGCGAGGGCGGGATATTCCTCCCGCAGGATGCGGTTGCATTCATCCACCACCAGGGTGCCGCCCACGCCGGAGGTGACCCGGCCCAGCACCAGAAAATGCCGCACAGTATAGAAATGGCAGTACAGCGACAGCGTGTGGGCCAGATACGCGCCGATGGAGGCGAAGATCCCCCGCGCGCCGCCCTCGCCCTCCTCCGCCAGGGCCTGTACCTCCCTGAGCTTCTCCGCGGGCGTCAGCGCGTCGGACAGGGTGATGCCCGCCGCGGGGGCCAGCTTGATCACGGCGTCCTGCGAGAAATATTTGCAGCCCACGCCGATGTCGGTGGACCACTCGTCCCGCAGGGCGTGCCCGTTCAGATCCACCGGGGCAAAGGCCAGCTCGTTGAGCCAGCCCAGAATGTTGCCGCTCCCGTCCACATAGCCCACGGCCTCGCTGGTGCCCATGGCCATCCCCATCACCGCGCCGCTGCCCAGGCTCATCGACCCGGCCAGAGCCGTCACGTCGCCGTCGTTGGCCACCACGATGGGCACATCGCCGATCTCCTTCGCCGCCCGGTCGTACACGCTTTTGACAAAGCCGCGCTTTTCCCGGGGAACCTTTAAAAAAATGCTGGACACCATGGGGCTGTTGCCGATGAACACCCCGGCGGAGGACACGCCGATGGCGTCCACCCGGGGCATTTTGGACGCCGCGGTCCTGAACGCCGCCACGATGCCGTCATACTGATATTGGGGGTCCTCGGAGGTCTTGGGATGCCAAACGACCTCCTCGGAATAGACGGTCTCGCCGTCAATCACGGCGGAGACCTTCCGATCGGAGCCGCCGGCGTCGAAGCCGATCCGGCAGCCCTCCATGTGGCCGCCCACGGGAACGGACCGCTCGTTGGCCTCCGGGAAACCGCCGTCGGTGCAGTCCACCACTTCAAAGGGGCGCTCATACACATCCTCCATGAACTGCACGTCGAAGGCTCTCGCGCCGCCGCGCGTATAGTCCGCCGCCAGCCGCCGGGCGATCTCCCGGTCGCCCCGGAGGCAGATCCGCCAGCCGCCCACGCTCCACAGCAGGAACTTGACGTACCGCTCCGCAAAGCGGAAATTCGCCTGGGCGAAGTCCCCGCCCCGCAGGAAGGTATGGTGGACGGAAACCTTGCCGTTCTCCCGCTCCAGCGCGATGTCCAGCGGCCGGGCCGCCCCGGCGAGATACGCCTCCATCCACGGGCCGAAAGGGATGTAATCCGCGTCCAGCGCGGGAAGATTCTTCACCTGAAACTCAATGCCGAGATATTCCATCATCCGCTCTCCTTTTGCTGCCGGAAATGCTTATTCTCCGTAACCGTAAGGGTTTTTCTTCTGCCAGTTCCAGCTGTCGCGGCACATATCCTCCAACGTGTGTTCCGCATGCCAGTGGAGCTCCTCGGCGCTCCTGGCGGGGTCGGCGTAGCACACCGGCAGGTCGCCCGCGCGCCGTGGGGCGATTTTATAGGGCACCCGCACGCCGTTGGCGGTCTCGAAGGCTCTGACCATGTCCAGCACGCTGTAGCCCGTGCCGGTACCCAGATTGAACACGCTCTCGCCCTTGTGGCTTCGCATATAATCGATGGCGGCCACATGGCCCCGGGCCAGATCCACGACGTGGATATAGTCCCGCACGCCGGTGCCGTCGGGCGTGGGATAGTCGCTGCCGTAGACGTTCAGGCAGGGCAGCCGCCCCACGGCTACCTGGGAGATATAGGGCATGAGATTGTTGGGAATGCCCCTGGGGTCCTCGCCGATGAGGCCGGAAGCGTGGGCGCCCACGGGGTTGAAGTAGCGCAGCAGCACCACCGACCAGTCCCCGTCCGCGAAGGCCATATCCCGCATGATGCGCTCGGACATATATTTGGTCCAGCCGTAGGGATTGGTGCAGGCGCCGGTGACGGCGCTCTCCCCCAGCGGCATGGCGTTTTCGCCGGAATAGACCGTGGCGGAGGAAGAAAAGATGATGTTCTTCACGCCGTGATCCCGCATGGCTTCGCACAGGCGGACCGTGGAAAGCAGGTTGTTGTCGTAATACTCCAGCGGCATCCGCACGCTCTCGCCCACGGCCTTCAGGCCGGCAAAATGGATGGCGCAGCCGATATCGTGCGTCTCAAAGATGCGGTCCAGCGCCGCGCGGTCGCGGACGTCGGCCCTGTAGAAAGCGGGCTTCTTCCCCGTGATCTCGGCCACGCGCGCCACGGCCTTCTCGCTACTGTTCACCAGATTGTCGATAATCACCACGTCGTAGCCCCTGTTCAGCAGCTCCACACAGGTGTGGCTGCCGATATACCCGGCGCCGCCGGTAACCAGAATTGTCATTGTTGCGCCTCCTCAGCGACGATGCGCTGCATCTCGTCCCATTTTTGTTCCATATCCGCCACCAGCTTGAACTGGGTGCGGGCGCGATCGAGGTTCTGCCCCGGACGGTCGATGGCAAAATAGCGGTCGCCGTCCAGATGGTCCTTGAAAAAGCGGACGCCGCATTCCAGCGTCATCAGCCTGGCCCCCATGGGCAGCATGGCCTTCTCCGCCGCGGTCAGCCCCGGGCAGGCCGTCAGGAAGCCGCGGGTGTAGACCCGGAACAGATGCAGGCTCATCGTCATCCTGTCCAGATCCCGCTCGTCCTCCGGCGCGGTGGCCGCGCCGAAGCGGATGGAGTCGCCGAAGTCGTACAGGGACAGGCCCGGCATCACCGTGTCCAGATCAATGACGCACAGCGCCTTGCGGGTCACGGCGTCCAGCATGACGTTGTTGAGCTTGGTGTCGTTGTGGGTTACCCGCAGCGGCAGCTCTCCCCGCTCCAGCATCCGCCGCAGCGTCCCGGCCTGCGCCTCCCGGGCGAGAACGAACTCGATCTCCGGTCCCACCTCCCCGCAGCGGCCCAGGGGATCGGCCAGGAGCGTTTCCTTGAACTGGCGGTAGCGATCCGGGGTGTTGTGGAAGTTAGGAATGGTCTCGTGCAGGGTGGCGGCGTCAAAATCCGCCATCTTCTGCTGAAAACCGCCGAAGGCGATGGCGCTTTCATAGAAGTCCCGGTCTGTCTCCGGTGACTGGAGGCAGATGCTGTTCTCCACGAAATCGTACATCCGCCAGCACTCTCCGGCCCCGTCCCGCCAGTAGTTGCCGCCGTCCCGCGGCGGCGTCAGGCGCATGGCGCCCCGGGGATCGTCCGTCCGCGCGGCGAGGAAGCGGGTCACCGCCGCGATGTTTTCCATCAGGCCGTCCACATCCGGGAAAGCCCGCCGGCTGATCTTTTGCAGAATATAGCGCCTGCGCGCGTCCGTAACCACCAGGTACGTCTCATTGATGTGCCCGCAGCCGTATCGTTCACAGCTGACCGGCGTCCCTTCCGTCCGGAAATGCAGAGATGCCTGTTCCATCCTTGTTAACTCACTTTCCTGTTATTGCGCGCCGT
>Ga0268263_1001303_pt1 | contig 23021 bp, 20 predicted proteins | sample Biomet5_FD_190358 | JGI IMG/M metagenome (GOLD analysis project Ga0268263, IMG submission 190358) | Microbial communities from bioreactor (seeded with sewage sludge) at LBNL, California, USA - Biofuel metagenome 5 (SPAdes) (version 4) | ecosystem: Engineered > Bioreactor > Anaerobic >... | reverse complement strand
TTATTGTGACGAGGTAGAGGAAGAAAAGAATGACCCTTCAGATAAGGAATAGTTTTCCAATGACGGGAAATTACACCTCCCGCAGAAACGGACATTGGCCCGGAGGGGCGATTCCCTGGGCTTTTCAGCAGGGCGGGACCAAAGGGCGGGCGAGCGGAGAAAACCCCAGGAGAGGGCCGCTCAGCGCGAAATAGAGGGGTGCCCGGGTGAGGCCGGGAGAGCGGTCGGGATTCCAGCAGGTTCCCCGAGATCAATTCTTGAAAAATCAAATCCCGTGGTCCATCAACGGATCACGGTCATCAGGACCTTGAAGATCAAACCTCAATCGATCAGCAGGAGAACCACTTAGAATGATTACTTGTTCATAAACAATAGGTCGGTCAACAAGGGGAAAATCTTCTGTTCAAAGAAAGATTTTAGGCAATAATCGAAGAAAGTTATGAGAATTTCATTGACAAATTGACTTGGTAGTGGTTCCAAGTCTTAGAATTTGTCTGAAAACAAACTAAACAGAGGTATGCGCTATGGGATTTGAGTTTTTTACGGAAGAAATCAAGCCCTACGTTCCTTCCTTGAAAGGTGCCACCATTTCTTTGTCAATGCGCCGTGGACAGATCAGCTTCTCAAAAGAGGCTTCTGATCTTTTAAGGTTGAAGACTGCAAAAACTTATATTTCGATCGGGTACGACAAGGAAAATAATTTGCTTGGATTCAAAGTCTTTAGCAAAAAAGAGCCAGGTACAGCAGTTGTTGAAGAGCTTAAGGTCTATGCAACAGGAACATCGGTTGATGTTATTTACGCATTTTCGACTCTTGATAAAATTCCAGCGATCCCACGGGATGGATCTTATAAATTTTTGATAAAAGAAGGCGAAGATGGTGTTTTTTATGTAGATTTAGCAAAAGGAAAGAAAAATCCAAAGGCAAAATCGAAAGCAGCTCGATAGCGTTCGACTTCAGCGGAAAGCCCACGTCTTCCATTGAGATGATGGGGCGTGGGCTTTCCATAAAGAGTCCTTCTGTGTTTTAATTGGGGGAAGCTCTTCATGACAAAAGAAGAGGATCACAAAGTTAACATTTTTTCCGGAAGAACTTTTGACGGTTGGAACAATGCTTGTCTAAATTTTACACATGGGAAAAATACTTGGTTAGGATATTCTACAGGATACAAGAGGGGTGCATCCATTCTTGCTGCCTACGTTAATAGCCAACAAGAATATCAAGACACTCTCATTTTCCCAATACTATTTTTATATCGCCACTACATTGAGTTGATGCTAAAACAGATACTTAAAAATTGTGCCATTATAATGGAAAACAATATAACATTTAAAGCCCATAACTTAAAAGGATATTGGGAATCAGCAAAAAACAGTATCCCGAAATGCGCAGGAGGCCCTTTACCAAAAGAATATATCGACGCAATTGATAACATCGTTAGCCAACTAGACGAAGTTGACCGAGCATCAGACGCGTTTCGCTATCCTTCCCGGAAGGATGGGACACCGACGCTTTCAGGAATTACTCATATCAATATAAAACAATTAAGCGAAGAGATTGGTAAAATTTCAGGAATGCTTGAGAGTATAGAGCTAACTTTAGAATCAATAATTGACTATAGGAATGAGCACCTGTCCTCCCTAGAGAATAACTATGAATGAAACAAATAAAATTGATATTCTTGATTTGCCAAGAGATCCCTTTGAATGCAGAGAATCCCTTTTAGCAAAAACTGCTGCTCCGACTTTATCAATAACGACTAATTATATAAAAACAGAATATGCAAACTCCGAATTATTAGAAACAGCCCAACTGTTTGCTGATTACGACTTGTTGGACGCCGCTCCATCTGCTGGAGATACTTTAAGAAAACTTAGCCTTTTTCCATGGATCGAGTCATCGAATGAATTAGAAAAGTCCTTGAGCTTGATAATGCTATCATTTTACAAGAATAGCTATGACTCCATGAGGAGAGCACTTGAATTAATTGTTGTTGGCTCTTTTTTCATACTAGACGATATAGATGTGGATAGATCAATGGCATGGTTGAAATCTAATGAAAATACACCTAACTTTAGAAGGATGCTTGAAAAATTAATAAAGTACGAGCCATATTGTTCATGCGAAAAACATTGTAAGTTTTGCGCCTATCTACTCGATTTATATTACCGCCTTTCAGACTATATACATGTTAAGGGAATTGAAAAATCTCAAAGAAAAATCAAGCCGGTGACGGATAGGTTCAATGGAGTAGAGCTATTAGGATTTGATGAAAAACCATGCAAAGAGTCTTTAGACTTATACATTGAAACTGTGCAAGCCATTGGGCTCTTATGCGCTCTAAGCACTCCTTGGCTACTGATTGGTTTTGATCTTGATAGTAAGTTTGGATTTAATCCGCCCCTGTCTGGATTTTTCGAGTATGATCAAGCTGAAAGAATTCGTTTGTTAATTCCAGAAAAATTTTGTCCATTTATTGATAGATTGAAGGAAACTGATGAAAGGATACGTAGTATTGCCGAATGGTTTGAAGATTTACCAGATCTTACACAAGAGGAATATACTAGGCAGGCTGAAGAATTTAGAAAGGAGCACGACTTTACAAAGAAATGGTAACACTCTACAATCTCAAATATTAATCTAAAAATCCTACTTTTATTTTGAATTTTCCCTAAGTTCTATAGGGGATGGATGATCGTCTTATGGAGACGTCTCCAAGCTCATGTTCTAATAAGAATTCTCTAACACCTTTTTCGAGCATTTTATCGGAATTTGGTCCCAAGACAACTTCTTCAATTTCCAATCTATTTTTGTTCTCGTTTGAATGATATATTTCTCCAGAAGATATGTAGGGAATAATATGGTTGTTTATTGAACGAAAATGCTTTTTAGGTTTCTCCAATCTAAGAGATTCAGCTACACGAGGGTGTTCGATAAAAACGGACCTAAATTCATGCTCATCGTGAAATGCTGAATTTTTAAAAAAAGACGCCAACTCAATCAGTTGTGTGGTGTCATGATAAACATCGACAACTTTTCCAAATTCCGTGTTTGATATATCCTCCGCATACGATTGGCATAAATGATTTAAGTAGATACGCGCAAGTGAATATTGTGAGTTTTCATCGTATTCGACAGGTTGTATCGGCGCATCTCTAAAATGTAGAGCGCAATTGATCATTTTAAATCCAATTGCAATAGCCCCATATGCTCTCCATTGACTCAAGCTATCTCCATTGGCAGAGAATGAAGCAATGCAAACCCTTCCATTTATATTATCCAGATTAACGATCCATGACTCAAGTAATTTGCAAGCATCTTTATTGCTTGTTTTTGAGAGCAATTCATTTGCGATACTACGAATAATTCCAATTCCATGCAGGATCTCCTGCCTATCGTTCAAGTAAGAATAATCTGTTAGCCAAATAGAATTAGAGTTCAGTATTCCCATAAAACCATCGATAGATGTGTAGTGGTAAATAATATCGGCAGGGGGAGATGTGATCAAGTTTCTTCTTCTAGCCTCAGACCATAATGCTTTTTTACAAGAAAACCACTTAGGAAATTTGGCAAGCTGCCAAGTGTAATATTTTTCTTGATCTAACGAAAGCCATTCATGTCGCTGGTAGACATCCCGCTCTTTTCCAGGAATCAAATTTTCTACCTCAAATTCACTTTCTAAAATGCCCTTAGAACAACCAGGCCATGGGCATGGCCACAGATCATATATCCCGTGCCGTTCACACTTCATGTTTGGAAAAACAGAAAAAGGTAGTTTCTTCATATAAATATCTCCAATAAGATAAATCGTGGATAATTTATACCCATAGTCTTACTCGTCACCAAACATGTACGACAACCCATAATATGCATCAATCAATCCAGAACCAACACATTTGTAGTCATTAACAAGAAAGCACAACTAAAAAATCAAAATTTCATGAAAATAAAGATGTTAATGGCATTTAAACATTTTCATAAACTCTTTATAATAAAATCCTTTCGTCGGCTCTGCTCCAAGTGCAAGTTCAAGCATCAATCTGATTGTTAGCATAGGTCCATGGATTACCTCGTCAGGATCAGTACCTTCTGGTAAGATTTCAGGCTGGACACTTAGTTCAAAGTACTTAAACCACCATTTCTCAATTTTATTATAAAGATCAATAAGATCATTTAATATATTTACATCAAATTCTCTGTTATGCTACGTCAAGAACTCGATCATGTTGTGAGTGAGTTCATTTCTGTATTTTCTAATTTTATGATATATTTCTATGTCAACGTCATCTATGCCGTCGTTGTCCTTGAACCAAAGGAGTGTAGCTTCATCTAAGTATTTTGATCTTGAGAGGACTTCTTTTTTATACCCATCACTGACTTCATAGACTATTTTACCTTGCTCAACGTCAAAGCTTTCCATATTAGCAAAAAGCATTTTTGGCTTATCGACCATCCCGTCTTTGAACATCTCAAAAATACAAATAAAAAGAGAGATTAACTTGATGTTTGACCGCAGTGACTCTGGATTTAGGAATTTTTCCCAAGATTTTTTGTTGGCATTCATAGTGACATTCTAGCTGTATTTTGTTGGCACTACTTTTAGCCTTCATCATGTGATTCATGTTGTATTTGGATTATTTTTTGTTTAATGCGCTCGATTTTTTCGGATATTTTCTTTTTATCAATATCTGGTACTGTCATTTTAATATACTTTTTCATTTTATATTTAGACTGTACAAAAGAAAATATGTCCGGCATAAGCTTTTGATTTCGCTCTATTACCTCTAGTGTTTTTTCTAAAATAGCCCCTAGTGTATTAAAAATTATGAATTCATTTTTTGTCTCCAATGCATGGTTATAGTTATCTATTAGTATTAAAACAAAATCATATCATCCATTTGATTCTTGGATTCTTATATATATAGCTCTCCATTATCTAATGCCATGCACACCAAGTTTGCATCATCTAGATAATCTGCAAAGCGATAGTTGAACGGTACGGCAAGTACTATTTCATCGGTTAGAATGTCATTGGAAAATTGTTCCAAAATTGTTACAAGCTGATTTGTTTGTTTTAAAATTTTTAGATACTCTTTTGTTATATTCTCGATTTCTTTTTCATCCTTATGTTTGCTATGTAAGCTTTGCTGATAACGAAATGCGAAGTATGCACCTAGAAAAGCAGCTACAAGTGGCATAAAAAATGTCTTCAGCAATTCAATAATCATTTTTCCTAGAGTCCTGTATCTCTTACATAAGGTATGAAGCAATATTGTCCTGAACTGTTATTTGTAATAGCTATTTATATTATACTATATGCTTTTCAATTACTCCTTCTAAATACTCCCGAATCACTTCCAAATCTTCCCTCAACTCTTCTGCCTTCTTACTTTTCAAGCACATATTCCTAATCAGAAGATAGACATCTTTCATCTTTTTCAAATCTCTAACCATTTCCCAGCTCATGGCTTCATTCAGATGGAATATTATCCTATCCGAACCTGGGAATGGATGTAAGCATAAAATAGTATGCTTAAAGTTCTCCTATGATCCCTGGAGGTCGGATAGGGATGTTTTCTCATCGGATGTTTGTTCGGTGGAGAAGTGCATAATGCCTACATTGTAACTTTCAAATGCATTTTTGAAGTTAAAATCCTTGTAACATCTAAAATAATATGATGTGTTATATGAACATTACCACCATTTTCTTAAATTGTCCATCCAAATGCGACAAGCAGGTATGGTCCAGTTTTTTGTTTCAAACTTTTTTCCTTAACTGCCGGTCTAAAATCATCAACAAGACTTAACCTTCCTCGTGGATTCTTTATAATTTCTTTTGTCGATTTATAGAATTTTATGTCACCACCATAATCAGCGTAATCATAATTTTCTGAATACCAATCCGTTCCAGATAAATCTTCACCTATGCTATCTTCATAGTCTTCAACCCAATTGCCTGACTTTGTTATTTGCGAATATGTTTCGAGACTCATTGGTGTTACATAGCATCCATCGTGTGTCCAATAATATAATCTCCCAAAAAACATTGCTTGAAGAAATTTGTGCCATTCTTTTATTCTGGTTATCATTTTTCCATCGTCATCAAAAGAATAGTCTGGCTCTTTATCAGGTATGATCCAAACAATATAAATCCCTTTATTAGTATATGAAATTGTTCTTCTTGCAATTTCTTCGATAGGAATTTTACTATTCTGAATCTCGATTGCAACAGGAGTGTTTTTAATGTATAGACTAATATCAGGCCTAACATCTTTCAAGGGTCTTTCAATTTCACATTTTGAACAATTAGAGTGTTCAACCAAAGCCTGATATATTTCTCTCTTTGCCTTATAATGTAATTCTGTCTCTCCTTTTCCATATTGACAGGTGACCGGAGGTTTATGAGCAAAATGATGCTCTTTTATCACTCCTTTTTTTAGTATCACCTCTTCCTTGCAGGATGGGCACAAAAAAGGCCCTTCAGATTTATCTGTTTGAAAAGCCAATCGCCTTGCTTTAGACTTGTCAATGGCAACTAGCATTGTGACAATCCGAGATTGCAATATAAGAATCTATGCTATTTACACTTTCATGACGCATTTATTTATCGCAAAAAATTAATATATCACTCAAAAGCGCGCAAGCCTTTTGCATGATGATTCCAAATGACGACATGAAACCATTGCCTTCTATCCCCAATTTTTTATAAATTTTATCATAATTTGTTCCCTTCCTATGGGCAACACTAGACGATCTTAGTGCTTGAATTTGTCTTAAAAAATCAAGATGTATACCAACATTATTAAATGAATGAGCATTGAAAAACTTCTCTAATTTAACAAGCCCTTTGTCGTCAGAGCTAATTCCAAGACTTTTATCTGACAACGATCTCTCGTTTAAAGAATCTATCATTAATTTAGTCAAATTTAATACTTGAGAATCAAACTCATTTTGATCTTCTGTTAATGGAAGTCGCAATGTATCAAAACAATTTTGGTCTGCTTCATGAAGCGGTAAAAATAAATTCCATCCGAATTTTTCTTGCCAAACTTTAACTGCTTTTGTATATAATTGTTTAAATACAAGATCCAAACTTTCTGGTTCAGCCCATTCAGCAAGAAAGCTACGACGAAAATTCGTTTTACTAATATCACCATCTGGAATTACATTAAAAGTCTTCCAGGTCCATCGTTCTTTTTCTGGTAGATATTCACCAAGATCTCCTAAAAAAACTACAACATATCCTGGAATATTATTATCAATTTGGAGGCTCCACAGGGTAGTGCAACTTAACATTCCATCATCTATTTTATATTTTGATGGATTGCTATAATATCTAGCAAGAACATCTTTTTTAAAAAAAACTGGAGTCAAGTAGTGAGGAGCGTCTGGATTGGCTCCGAAATTGTTCGCTAATTCATCTGGATTACATGTGTATGACAAAGGTTTTCCCTCATCAGAAACACCAATGATATAATCGGGAAAAGACTCCTCTTCATTCTTATTGTACCAAGATGGCAAGATGTCTTTAGCAGGAGGAGATAATAGCACTTTACCAAGTGAACGTGAAAACACTTTACCTTTTTCTGGTGCAAAATTATTAACACTTATATAAAATTCGTAACAAATAAATTCATTTTTAAAAAATACAGTTTGAGCATTTTTGGGTGTGCTTTCAATATCAACATCTGCAAATCTTGTTATATCGAAATATATGGCAAGGCACATGTGCTTTGCGGACATAAATTCTCTAACTTCTGCAAGTCTAAGCTCAACACATTCATCACTTACTCTGCCAATTATATCTTCCGATCCATCGTCGAAAAACTTGATTAATATTTGTTTTGTGCTATCCCAATAGGCAGCGTGGAAGTGTCGATACTCTTCAGATATTTCAACATGGCTTTTTCGCAAACCATGATAGTCTCTTATAAAAACAATCGGTTCGAACGAATTATGGCACCCGTAGCGGTGATACTCAACTGTTTTATCTTCCCCTTCATTTCTAACTACTAATTCAGGGTATCCATCTTCAATGCGCAAATCCCATGATGGTTTTTTTAGACAGTTTTCAACTTCATCAATTGGGATAAGTGCTGAATAAAACCCTCCATGTTCATTATTCCTGCTGAATGAATCATGCACAACAAGCCATTGTTTTGTCGTAATTTGTTTTAAATTTTCAACATCGAGAAAATTACTTTGAAGTATAAAATCCATAGTGCTTTCATTTCTCATGGTAGTTCCCTTGTTGATTTGATCGGCCGCGACGAATGCAACCTGATTATTGCTTAAAATTAGATACTAGTCTAGTTTTCATAATGTCTTTGTGAAAAGGTAGGTATGACTTATATGGAGCAAATTTTTTTGGTTCATGAATGCTTTTGTTTTAATAGATATTCACTTGCCCGACCATCATCCTAAACCTTTGGAGCATTCTGATAAAAATAATTTTGAAAGGGGTTTTTAAAAAAATACAACAAAGCAAATCAATCATCAAAATTTGATATTCATTTACCAATGATCCCATCCCGATGACAAGGAGAAAAGACCGGGCCGCATGGAAAAAATCCACCGCCCGCATCCAGGACGCTCATTCTGACCCATGGGCCCCCTGGGTTACTCCTAACCGAAACCGATAGTGCAGGGCAGCCCCCCCCCAAGAAGCAAAGCCGGGGTGTCATCAAACCCAATCATCCGATCCAATTAACAAAAAATATCCATCGGTTCGAACTTGAAAGAAATCCTTACAAGTTCCCCTTCCCTGATCTCCTTCCATGGATCATCATCAAAACCTTCATCATCGAAGGGAAACCAAGATTGCCCCGATGATCACCTCTTATCACCCGAAAAGTCCAAACGCCCAAACCAGGAAGACCGGGGCCGCTTGAAAATTTGGAAAGCGCCCATCATCCTCCCGCTTCGCATACCGATGCGGAAAGTTCCTGAAAAAATTTGTTTCTGAAGCAAAAAGTCGAAGGGTGGTGTGAAATTTCAAAGCTCTATACCTGTTCGGTCATAGATACTTTTTTAGTTTTAAGTCGATTTGTTATAATATTGCCAATTACTGAAGAAATAACCCCAACTGCAAAACCAAAGATATAGTTCATTAAACTATTTTGATTCCCATTTATTATAGCTGCTAGAGCTTCGACTGATTTTCTGTCAACTTGAACAGCTGCTGATAATTTTTCTTTTTCCGCCTGTAGGTCGGAAATATTTTTATCATAGTTTTTCAATAGTTCTTTTTGGTTAACAATATAGCTATCGAGCGATTTCAAAGATTTTTGCATTTCAGAAAGCTGTGAAATTCTCTCTGGAACTGAGCTATTAGCTGGAGCGCGGTTTAAATCAAAATTAGCAAAAATAAAGTTGCCAAAATATGTAACAATAACACCTAGTACTATCGATATCATCATTGAGTAAAAATATTTAAAATAACGACGTGCTAGCCTATGCAAAAAAATGTTCATATCAAAGTCTTTCATCCTTCACGCTGAAGCATCCAGAATATCAAACTGCCTTTCAGGTCATTCCACATGTTTAAACCAACCATCAAAATCTGATATCCATTTATCAATGATTCCACCCCGATGACAAGGGGGAAAGACCGGGCAATATGGAAAATTTCCTTACCAGTATCCGGGGCACACCTTCAGGTCCATGGGAACCCTGGACCGCTCCTAACCGAAACCGATAGTGCGGGGCGGACACCCCCCAAGAATCAACGACGGGGTATTATCCTCAAGCTCATCAACCCGAAGGAATTAATGAAAAATATCCATCGGTTCGAACCTGAAAGAAATCCTTAGAAGTTGTCGATCCCATGCTCTTCCCGATGGATCACCGTTAAAACCTTCATCACCGAAGGAAAACCAAGATTCTCCAGATGATCGCAGTGGATCACCCGAAAAGCCCAAACATCAAACCAGGAAGACCAGGGCCGCTTGAAAATTTGGAAAGCGCCCATCATCCTCCCACCTCGATCACCACTGCGGAAAGTTCCTGAAAAAATTTGTTTCTGAAGCAAAAAGGCGACGGGTGGGGCGGCCTCTTGAAAAAATTTCAAGCGCCCTTTTTCAGGAGCTCATGCTGGCCCGCTTCTGCGAAACCTTGTGCTGCTCCTACAGGGGAGCCAACAAAACCTGTTGGAGCAGTGTTGGCTGGGGAAAAGAAGAAGGGGTTATCCCTTTCGAGATAACCCCTTGAAGTCGTTGTGGTGGAGCTGGAGGGAATCGAACCCACGACCTCTTGAATGCCATGCCCGAGAATAAAGTATAACTACCTAGAATAATTTATTAAACTAATAAAGCTGGACGCATCAAAATGCTCCCAGCAGCACAAAAACGTACATTCGCGGAGCCGCCGGTTGCCCAATTAACCATGTCATATTATTCACAATTTTAGTTTAAAATACTCCGCTCACATGTTCTCTTAAGTTCTTCTTCCCCCTCGTACCAATCCCAGACAGTTCCGGTCTCCAAACCAACCTGAACCAAATGCGCAGGATGCTGCGCAAATGGTTTTTCTTGGATTTTGGAGCCTTCCAACGTACTCCCCCGTGACAATCTCCACCATTTGCCGAGCAAAAGCATTTTTGCTAGTTGCCGCGCGCGATAAATGTCAGTGCTATTTAGAAGATTTAAAGTCTCGCAGAACTCTTATACAAGCGTTAAGGTAATTGCGTTTCATTTCAGAGGTAACGGTGTCTGGACCTTCATGGACAAGTTTATTTCTAATTGATGCAATAAATCGTATGGCATCGACAGATTTTTCTGAAACGATACATTTCACGCTTGATGCTTTTTCGTGAAGGCCTCGACCAGAACCACCGTTGTCTTCAAGGATGCTTTCTATTTTTGAAGAAGCTCTAATAAGATTATCAAGAGATGTGTCTTTAGAATTTATCGCACGGTGGTTTTCAACTTTTCCCTTCGGATGGTTATATCCTTTAGACTGACAAGGGAGTGCTTTGCTTGAATCTTTTGACCAGCAATTCCCGACTGCACCAGAAGCTGTAGAGTCTCCACCACCCCTAGTCGCAATCGCCGCAGCAATCGAAACACAGGCAGTCCCTGTAACCACTACCCATTGCTTCAATTTTCTCTTCTTTTTCTGCTCACTGCCCGATCCAGGTTCAGTGTCTACAATCTCTTCAGATACAAAATCAACAACAGTGTCTTTGGCTGACTTGACTGCATCCTTTGCCTTATTAAGGCTGTCTCGAAAGCTCATTTTACATCCTCACGGCAAGGGTGTTGAACAATTTTGAATGCAAACCTATGTAGTCTGTAGAGACTCAAAAAAATTAAAAAAATACTGAGACTTCCTAGTATAATGACGACGGTCTCATCGTCTGGTGACAACTATCTATGCAAAACCTTTCTCAACGAGATTGTGAAGTCGTTTAATCTCATCATAAATCTGCATGCAGTAACAATTCCCTGTTTCGGCAATACAAAACATCTTTGTCAGCTTTTTGTCTATAATTTTCGCTGCCCTACATTCGATGGAACCATTTTCAGGGCTGATCAATTCCACCACAACCACTGTCCCGTCAGTCTTCTTTAATAGTGCTCTGTATTTTCTTATTTCATCACCATTGAGTTGCCAGGAGATGGACTTCTTCTCAGTAAGATTTGCTACCTGCTCTAAAAATATCAATATCTTTTTATGTGAAGCAGGCAAGCTGTCGAGTGAGGTGTCCTCCTGGCTTGCTTCTGCATATTTATTGTTTAAGACAGCATCTTCGACAATAAAAAATAAATCGCTTAACTTTTTATTCAGCACAGGATGAATAGGATATAAGTCACGACCTATGGAAAATGAATCGTCGAGTTCATCGTCATTGTAAACATCGACCTCAAGAATGGCCCGGCTGTTGTCTCCCAAAAATATTTGGCAATCATATTCTGTATCGTCTTCTGTGAAAGAAGAAATATAGCAAGACTCTTTATTACCCTTTTCCCAGACAAGCTCTAGAGAGGCACTCATTTCGTAAACAACTTCTGCCATTGGCATAAACGCTTCAAGCTGGTTCCCGTAATCTTCGTTGTGTGCTAATTTTGCGCTAGCATAGCCTTTTTCTTGGATTTGTTTGTGTTCGACTCCTTTTCGGGATAATTTTTCAGATTCTTGAGATGCAGGAAGGATTTTTGCCAACTGAGACCCTATAAATTTACAAGACTTGCCGACATTGTCCTTTATAGCTGCTTTTGCTTTATCGGGAAGGACTGACGAAATCGCCTCGATGCAGTCCTGCGCCGCTTCTGGGTGTTCAATAATAATTTGCAATATATTTTTCTGCAATTTTAACATATTTGCACCAGTTTATACCATGTACCCATGTGCATGTATATTTTGCATGATTAACTTTGTTGTTTATTTTTTACATCTGTAGCTATTATAAATGGCGCTACAAAATGAACTCACTCTTCGAGTAAAAGTTGCTCAGGTTGAGCTTGACGGGTAAGTTTTTTTCCAAAGAGGTAGTTTGTCTCTGATTTTTTACCGAATGTTGGTTTTATAAATGGAGCTGCCTCGTCTGGAGCTGGTGTTGTTGTGGTTATGATGTACTGAAATGGGCAAGTTGTATTGTCGCCAAAATAAGTTATTAATTTAATTAGCAGATTAAAAATATTATTATACAGATCGGGAGCAAGGTCGGCTTCCCTAGGACTGTCGTGAATCAACATTCCTGGATGCGTTGATAGCCCCTGGGAAGAACAAACCATGGCGGTTATATCTCCAAGTATTATTGAAATTGTGTCAATAACCGCGCCAGAGAGTTCTCCAGTATCAAGTATGGCAAAACTAAATTCGTTATTATTTTTTACAATTCCTGAAAACTCTTCTCCTAATACAATTTTAGTGAACGCAGAAAAAATGTTACATATACGCTCGGCATGATATGCTGAAGAGCTTATCTCAGACTCTAAATAACTTTTCTCCAAAGCTAACTCAGCAGAAAGCTCCTCTACATTTTCCCTTGCTCTTTCGATGCTTTCGTCAACAATGTTCCCGTCAACAATACCCATCTGCCTACCGTATTCGTCAACATAGCTTTCTATTTCAGAACATTTTTTAGATATAGCATCTATTTCATTAACCAATACACTTCTTTTGCCGAGCAAAATTTTTCTTAAATCGATTGCTTCATTATAGTCTTCTACTTTTTGTATCCGTGCAGACTGAGCGGCTGAACGCTGCTCAGCTATATTTTGCAAGTTTTGCTTGTCTATATTTTTCTGCCTTTGCTCATCAAGCCGAACAATGTTGTTGGTTACCAGTCTTTTATACTCTTTTTTTACTTCTAAGCAATCGCCAACCTTTAAGCTTGGCACATATGCGCATGGAAATCCAATGTCCTGTTCTAACTTGCGAAGTCTGTGCTCATCTGGATCATCATTTGGGTCTTCGATCATTGCAATTTTGTCGTTTTGCAAATCAATCGATCCGGAGATAACGCTTATCGAGCTTTTCAAACTATGAATTATAGGAACAACACGTGCAATCTTATCATCTATTTCGGATAATTTTTTTCGTTTGTCCTCAATATCCTTTCTTAAACAGTCTCTCTTTGCCAAGGATTGCATCTTGTAGTCAAATAAGGGCCCGCCACTTTCTGCCGACCGAATGTCTTCCTCAGATAGTAATTGTCTTAGATATTTTTTAGAATTTTCAAGCCTAAAGCTTGGCTCGACAATCTTGTGGTTCAATTCTTCTTTTGCTGTCTTGAGTCGTTCCTGTAAGTCAGAAACAGAATATTCCAATTTTTCAGTTGCGGAAGAAACCATCTTGAATACTGCCCGAGCAAGATGGCGCGGATGCTCAACTGGGGCTGTAAAAGATGTTTTTGATTCGCTTGTCTTGTCTCGCCAAGCCCAAAAGTCGCGAAGACGTGATTCTTGATCTCTGGCAATCCATGCTAATAAATGTTTCCAATCGAAAGAAATGCCAGGCAAGTCAACATGAGGAGGTAAGAGTTGACGCAAAGCTTGCTCATATTTTCCATAGTCAATACTTAAGAAGGTAGGCGTAAATAACTCTTCTATAGAACTGTCTTTTGCGACCCGAACCTTAAATCGCACAGCGAACGGTCGAGCTATAGCCCAGACTTCTCCATCAATAACAACTTCGCCAGCTACCCATCCTTCAGGAAAATTTCCTCGGATAAGCTCTTGCCCCTTTTGGGTTCCAAATGTCTGTTCGCCTAACAAATATCTTATGAGCCGGCACAATGTAGTCTTGCCAACTGAATGACCACTATCAGAAAAAAACGCTGGTCTAGGGTGTTCGGGATTTTCATGACTGCTTTTCCCAGAGATAATGTTCAGTCCACGAGTAAATGGTATATCTCGGATAATCGTATCAACAGACGAGCGTTCCATGAGAACTACCCGTTGAATCCAAAGCCGAGGTTCATTAACGGCAGCAGTCAGAACGTTTTTGAGTTCAGCCCCCTTGACATCCTTTACGCTGCTACTCGTGCTTGGGTGAACCATGTGACCACCGCCTTTTGGCTGGAGATGTTCTCATGTAAGCATTTTTGAATAGTTCGAAGTGCGTTAAGTGCGTACTCTGCAATATCTTCTACACAAGGGATAGGGACTAGAGGGAAGTTGTCCGACAATGAACAGTGACTGGACTTGTTGTCATGTTGAAGCCCACTGTTCTTCAACATATCAAGGACAACTCTTTTTTTGATTTTATGACCAATGGCGATGTCTTTTGGAATTCCTGCGCCTTTCATCGCTTTAAAAATATTGTCATGTTCGGACTGTGGCGTTACTCTAAGAAGATATTGCGACGTTGTGACCAACAGGGCCATATCGACATAATCATCAAGCATCAGTTCTGGTTTCAACTTAACGAAATGTGGAATAAGCACGTTTGCCCAGGCAGCCCGATCAGATTCAAAATAATCCCTATGCGGGAGGTTCTTAGTTTCTAGAGGTTCTGCAATTTGCTTTTTTAGGGCACTTGCCTGTTCGTAAGAATGTTGAATGCTATTTGACAGCTCTTCCGCCACAGATCGGAACTGCTCCAATGCCGCCTCTAAGTTTTCCACAATCTCTGCCGCGATAACGGATGGAGCGGGGAGGTTGTCCAAATCCTCAAGTCCTTCATCCTTAAGCCAGAAAATATCGAGATTTACCTTGTCTCGACTAATAAGCTCATCATATGTAAAGCACTTGAACCGTTCTGATTCACTCCTGGCATTTCGATTCTCTGGACAATAACATGAAATAAATCCATCCAGGTCCTTCTGACTGAGTTGATTCTGGACCAGGGTAAAATGTTTATTTGTCCTGAGATCGTAAATCCATAATGTTTTTGTCCAAGGATCTTTTGCGGCTGGTTTCTTGTCGAAAAAGAGGACGTTTGCTTTGACTCCAGGCTTATAGAAGATACCGGTAGGCAGACGTAGTAGCGTATGAAAGTCGAAGGAGTCCAAAAGTCGTTTGCGCAACCCTTCCCCAGCATTTCCTGTTTCGAACAGTACATTGTCAGGCAGCACAACTGCTGCTTTCCCATTTATAGACAGGACGCTCATGATATGCTGCAAGAAATTTAGCTGTTTGTTCGAGGTGGTGAACTTGAAGTCGTCGCGCTCGTAATTTTCCTTTTCGGTTGAAATGCCCCCATCCTCTCCGATCACCTTGAAGCTCGACTTTTTCCCAAACGGCGGGTTGGTCAGCACCATGTCATAGGAACTACTCGGTTTGACCGCTAAAGCATCACTCTGTGTCACCGGACTCTCGCCGTTACCGATGCCATGGAGGTAGAGGTTCATGGCGCAAAGGCGAACCACTTCGTCGACGATGTCTACCCCTGTAAAGGTTTCCTCTCTGAGCTTGCGCTGAAGGTCCTTGTCTTGGGACTGGCGTTTCATGAACTCATAGGCAGCCAGAAGAAAGCCACCCGTGCCACACGCTGGATCGCAAATGGTTTGCCCGATCTTGGGGCGCATGACCTCGACCATGGCCTGGATCACCGGACGCGGTGTGAAGTATTGCCCGGCTCCGGATTTTACCTCCGCCGCGTTTCGTTCGAGCAACCCTTCGTAAATCGTCCCTTTCACATCGACCTGGATGCCAATCCAGGTTTCCTCGTTAATGAGGGAGACGACTCGTTTCAGCTTGGCAGGGTCGGTCAGCTTGTTTTGAGCCTTACGAAAAATCGTCCCGATAATGCCCTCTTTGGAGCCAAGAGCCCTCAACGTCTTGCTATAGTTTAGCTCAAGTTCGTCGCCGTCCAAGGCGATGAGCTTATCCCAACGCCATTCTTCAGGGATGATTGATGGCTCGCCCAGATGGTCAACACGTTCGTCGTCCATTTTGAGAAACAGCAAATACGTGATCTGCTCGACATAATCGCCGTACGAGACACCCTGGTCCCGGAGGACGTGGGCATAGTTCCATACCTTGGAAACGAGAGAGGAGTTGTCAGCAGACATTATTTACCAGAACTTTACGCCACGATGTGACAAGTAAGTAGTGAAAAATAGACTTCACCGCTGGTCGATGCATGATTAATCTTTGCTTGAAGAGCATCTTTTAGATCAATCCTGCCATCAAGAACACAGGTTAGGTCTCCACCATCAAACAATACGACATTTGACCCTGTCCCGTTGAGTTCATTGGCAACTTCTGGCCTGAACCCATTGACTGAAACGAAAAGACCTCTTGTACTTTGAAGTCGTTCTTTTGCTTCAGATATAAATCCCAAGATATCTTTTTTGGTCGGTGTTTCACGGGTGCATTTTGCTTCAACTAGATATCCAAAGCCTCCAAAGCTAAAATAACCATCAACTTGCTCGGTCTCTGTTTTAAAAGATCCTGTATATTCTATCTCAGAGAGAAGGAATAATTCTTTCAAAATCTTCTCGAGGCAGTATCCAGCAGCCTGCCTATCTGTCCCCATGAGGCATTTGCTCGTAAACTCCGAAAGTAAACCATTAAGCTTCTCCGCACGAAGGGATGCAATCTTGGCAGTATCTTCAGCAAGCCTCGACCTTGCGTTCGATTCCCTTTTTTGCTCCTTTACAATGAACTTGTTTTCGATCGCCAATGACTTTAATTTCTTTAGATTGTCTATTCCACTGTTTCTGTCGGGCACATCTGCATCTGGCAAATCTCTCAGTTTATAAAATTCAGTAACTATTTTTCTGGCAACTAGGCGACCATTCTCAGTTTGGTTTAGGTCTGACAACAGCCTTCTTGCCCATACAAATTTTGGCTCATTTTTATCTCTGGCTGCAAGTGTTCGATCTACTCCAGCAGAAATCAAAAAAGATTCCATATTGTTTTTCCAATGAAAACACCTGCCAAAACATTGAATTAACGCCTCGATTATTTCGTAAGGGATCGGATTCATATAATTTCTCAGACTGCTAATGACGTTAGGTCAACATTAAGGGCTATTGAAATGGCCTTGGCAATTTCTTTGCTGATAACCCTCTTCCCGGTTTCCATCTGCGAGATGTAGGCTTGGTTAAGCCCTATCGCCTTAGCAAGTTCCGCCTGCGACATCCCAGCAGCCTTGCGGAGTTGAGCCAGTCCGGCAACGGTTTGCTTCGGAGGCGATACCGGTAGAAGCTCTACCTGTTTCGCAGGGGCCTGGGCTTCGCATCTTTTTTGTCGAGGGCCAGAGCGACGGGCAGGGAGAGTAATCGCCGAGGCTGCTTTCTCAGCAGCTATGCGCTTCAGAAGCTCCGAGGCAGGTTCGTCGTTTGGATCTTGGGGGACGAGAGTGCCTGAGAAGGCGGACTTGAGAATGGATTGCCTCAGCTTTGTTAAGTCACGCTGGCTTGATTTAATGTATAACTCCATCGTTTTTCCTTCGCATGAAAGTAAAGAAAAACGGTTCAATACTTGTCTAACCTCATCTAGCGGAGGGAGTGGGACCGCTATTTTGTAAATATTCTCTTGAGAGATATTGCGCATAGATTCCTGATTGCCGGACGAGTATCGCTCTATTTGTTCACGTCCAATATTTGATTTTAGTGAAATGTCCACCAACTGTTTGAGGTCAAAAGGAAAAATAAAACGCAATATTTTATCGCTCAAGAGAAGTTTTTTCCTAAATCCACAGACTATCAAACATGCTCCGACAAGCTCTAAGGTATTGGCTCTGCTAAAAAGAAAATCACCTTCGTTGATGACATATCGTTCGTCAATTTTTTCTTCATTTGTTATAGTCTTGCTCTCGTTTTCATCAAATGCTCCCCAGGTTACAGCGCTTACCTTTACAATGCCCACCTCGTCTTCGCTCGGGGGACGCTCTTCGCACTTAAAATTTTTCCCTGCCTCAATCTTGCAGAGTAGCTGTCCCATGCTCGCCCAAACCCACCCCTCAGGCAATTCCGGCAATCCCGTCGTGTCAGGTCCTTTCGGCTCGACATACTTCTTCTTCCACGAATCATCCTTGGGCTTCACACCCTTGGCTTGCATCTTCTCCAGCTCAGCTTTTTCCCAGGCTTCTCGGCGGGCTTTGAGGATGCGTTTCAGCAGGGCTTCCCCTGTCTCCAAGCGATCCCTGTTTTGTTCCCTCCAGTCGCGGGTAAGCTCGCCTGTAACCGCAGCCTTGAGGACAGACTGACGGTATCGCTTCAGCTGAGCTTGAGCTTGGCGAAGAGATTCCTCGCCTTTGTCCAGGTCGGAAAAAAGTTCTTCGATTTTGGAGATGATGCGGGTTTGTTCAGAAAAAGGCGCGATAGGCAGCTCAGATTCTTGGATTACTTTTTTCCCTAACTCTACTTGGTTAGTTGATCCCGTCTGCATGTCATCAATCCGTTGCTGAACAAAGGGGGATCGAATATAGTAATAAACATATTCTTGACTAACTAGAGGACAGACTCTGACTATCGTGACATGACTATCAACAGTTGCTTTATTTAATTTTGCTGCGCTAATTATGCAAGCTCTTCCTATTGTGCCTGATCCTGTCGAATTCCATAGTATGTCTCCATCCTGAATAAACCTACTTTCTTCAAGAGAATTCCATTGTTCTTTCTTGATAAATTTTAAGTGTTGTTTATAAATCCCATCCCACCTAATACATTTTTGATTGATAACTGGATGAGATGGATCGGTTCCATACTTTGGAGACTTGCCCCTCTGAATGTAGTCACATATATCTTCAAATGTGACCACCGCCCAAGAGCTTGGGAGAGTATCTTGGACGATTTTGATCGCCGATGCATCAGCCATTTTACGCCACCAACGCTTCCGTCATGTCAGTCAAAATCCTCTCCAGTTCTCCACCAAAGACCTTCTTCGCCGCCACCAACCCGCCTTGCCCGTTGAGATCGGGGGACTCAAGGAAGTCCCGAGGGGATATCTCCACGTTAGCGGCGAGGTAGTCCCGAATCAGTCGCAACCAACCAAGCTGCTCTTCCGTATATTCTTTGCCCGCCTTTTTCTGGCGACCAATCCAAAGGTTGAACCGCTGTTCCACCTTGACGCTGAAAGGCTCCAGGACCTCATCCCGTCCCAGGGTAAAACGGACCAAAGAGATGATGTCGGTCAGAATATTCTCCGAAGGTGCGCCCCGAACTTTGGTAGCCTCCAAACGCTTATATGCCTGCCAAACATCCGCCGTTGTCAGGTGATACGGCGGGTCCGTCAGCTTGTGGGCCAGTTCCTTAATGGATGCGTAGGTCAACAACCGCTTGGCGTGCGGCAAATTATACAGGATTTGCAAGGCGGTCAGCTCATCCTTGTGGGTCTCCATGAACTCGCGAAAACTCGTGATTCTGGCTTCGGACTGCCTGAGGTCATATCCGGCAGAGATCACCTCGTCCGTTACCGTCTCATGGATGATGAGTTGGGACTTCCTCCAAAGGTCAATGAGGAGATTCCTTAGAGCAGGGGCGTCAAATGGCGCGCAGCCTTCATCCTTCAGGCGCTCCCTGACCGCCAAGGCATCGTCCTCACTCACATGGGCCGGGTCTCCGTACTCCGCTCGAATGGCCTCGTCTACCCTGTCCGGGTCAATGGAGTTGAGGAGCCCTGCCGCCAAGGAATTGATGGAACTTCCGCCTGTGACTGCCAACACGCGCTCTTCGTCCTCAGGGTCCACTTTCTTTTCAAGCTGGGCAAGGCGACCGGCGAGACTGGATATGGCGTCTTCGTCCCTGCGTCCTTGGGCTATCTGAGTGATGAGTTTGTCGAAGGAGATGTTCCGCTTGCGCTCCAAAGGCTGCGATCCAGACTTCTCACTTTCCGTGACACCCACCGCATCCACTAACACAAAACGGGTCTTGGTCTTGGCATCAGGCGTCACCGCCTGCAAATCGGCATCGTTGATGGACCGCACCCCGCGCCCCTTCATCTGTTCGTAGTATCCCCCTGAACGCACGTCCCGCATAAAAAGCAGCACTTCCACGGGCTTGATATCCGTTCCGGTGGCGACCATGTCCACCGTCACGGCGATACGAGGCATGGGGTCAACCCGAAAGCCCTTGATGAGCGCCTTGGGATCATCCGAGGTGTTTCGGTAGGTGATCTTCTTGCAAAACTCGTTTCCTTCGCCGAAGACTTCCCGGACGATATGAACAATCTCCTCAGCGTGGTTGTCGTCCTTGGCGAAGATAAGCGTCTTGGGGACCCATTGCCCTGAACGCTCAGGAAATAGTTCGGTGAATAGGGAATCCTTAAAGCGCGTTATTACCGTGCGAATTTGGTTCGGGACAGTCACCGAGCGGTCAAGGTCTTGCCCGGAGTACGCAAAATCTTCATCGAGCTGTTTATAGCGAAGAGCCCTGGTCCTCTTGTCTCTGACCGGAACCGTGAACCCGGCATCCACCGTGTCTCCCCTCTCAGTGATCCGGGTCCTGATCCTGAATACCTCGTACCCCACGTTGACCCCATCGACCACGGAACGCTCATACGGATATTCCGAAACAAGGTTCTGATTGAAGAAGCCAAGGGTATGCTTGGACGGGGTAGCGGTGAGCCCGATAATATGCGCGTCAAAGTATTCAAGTACCTGCCGCCAGAGTCCGTAAATAGACCGGTGGCATTCGTCCGTGACAATGAAATCGAACGTCTCGATGGGTATGTCGGGATTGTAGGCAAGAGGCGGAATTTCCCCTTCGTCAGAAGCCCAGGTTTCGAAGGCTGAAACATCCTCAGCCTCCTCTTCCAGCTCTTTCCCTTGGAGCATCGAATACAGCCGTTGAATGGTCGTGATGACCACTTTGGCATCCTTGTCCACGCGATTGGAGTGCAGATGCTGGACTATGTAGGTGTCAGCAAAGCGGTTTGCCGAGCCGGGAGGATGGTACCCCTGATATTCCCGCAAGGTCTGGTCGCCCAGATTGTTTCGGTCCACCAGGAAAAGGATGCGTCTGGCTCCAGCATGCTTGATCAATCTGTAGCTGAAAGTGCACGCAGTGAATGTCTTGCCAGCCCCCGTTGCCATTTGAATCAAGGAGCGGGGTTCGTCTTTGGCGAGCGAGCTTTCCAATCCTTCGACGGCTTCGATCTGGCAGTCCCTGAGTCCGGTCGTGTCCAGAGTCGGCAGATGTGGCAATTTAGACCGCAATGAGTCTTTTTGCCTTATCCAGTCCAAAAGCGTTTCAGGCTTGTGAAAGGCGAATACACGTCGTGAACGAGGCTTGGGGTCGCGCATGTCCTTGAACAGGACTTCCTCGCCGTTGGATTCATAATCGAAAAGAAGGGTGTCGGACCATCGAGCCAGATGATCCGGCAGGGTAGCCATGTATCTGTCTGATTGCTCAGTGACAGCGCTGAGCGTGGTGCCAGCTTTCTTTGCTTCGATGACACCGGCAGCCTTGCCCCCTACAAAAAGGAGATAATCGCAAGGTCCCGAAGGGAGTTGAAATTCCCTGACTGCGACACCCGTAGACGCATTGCGGTTGAATTCACAGCCGTTTTGAATGATCCAACCTGCCGTAGACAGCAAGGAATCGATTTTTTTCCGGGCTAGTTGCTCCGGGGTCTGGGCTGCGCCGACGTCTGCCATGGATGGTTCGATTGCTGTGGATTTATGGCTTATCCTGTCTGTTTTCAAACCATTTTCCAATACCCCGCCTCAAGCTGGTTTACAAGGCTTGGTGAAGGCAAGGGCCGCATTTCCTGCACCCCGCCCCGCACAAGCATTTCCCCTGGCTGCTCGTCTCTGCCCAAACCAAATGCGCAGCATCCTGCGCGTTCAGTTTTCGTACTTCTCCCGTGACCGCCTCCCCGGGCCAGGGTATCCTTCTCCCCAAAGATCACCTGTTGAACCAGGGGAAGAAACGCATATGTCGCAACAATACCCGGACACTCTCACGCTCAAGGACGAGATAGTCACCGCATTTCGTCCTATCGAGCAACTCTTCAAGATTATGGACAAGTCTTCTCCAGAATCTTCTGGAGAACTGATTTGTGCCTATGGCGAGATTGGTCTTGAACTGTGTCGTAATTTTCGTCGCAGACTTGATACTATATTGAACACTCAAGAGCAGGAGATGGATGATGACTGCCAATAACGACTGGAACGTCATCTACTCCTACTCCAGGGCACAAGCGATTGCCGATGGCGTGCTCGTCGACGTCAGTGAGCAGGCGAAGGAGATCGGGTTCAGGATTCCCACCGTCGTCACTGCCACGCTCTATCAAGGATATGTCGAACCCCCGGCAGGATTGGAAGGCGAGGGTCAATCCGTAACGGGGCGGCTCCATGATCTCATGGTCCTGGCACTGTTCGCTGCCAGGAAAGCTGTAAGCACGGACCGCGTCACCTTCAAGGTCAATTTCCTGATGGCTCCGGGACGCAAAGAAACCGTGGATGTCATCGTCCATATCGGTCCCGGCGACGAAGGGGAACCCGTCCTGACCATCATGCTCCCCGAAGACGATTGAATGTTAACGCTGGCGATTCCCCGTCACTTGAGAATCAGCACCCTGACCATCGTCAGGATGGCCCGGACCTGCTCTTCGGTGGCCCGGTTCAGGAGCTCCAAAAGCTCTTGCTGCGCCTGTTCCTTGGACAGCTTCACGTCACCCAGG
>Ga0268263_1001301_pt1 | contig 23148 bp, 20 predicted proteins | sample Biomet5_FD_190358 | JGI IMG/M metagenome (GOLD analysis project Ga0268263, IMG submission 190358) | Microbial communities from bioreactor (seeded with sewage sludge) at LBNL, California, USA - Biofuel metagenome 5 (SPAdes) (version 4) | ecosystem: Engineered > Bioreactor > Anaerobic >... | reverse complement strand
GGACATACTTCTCAGTAATGAAGTCAGCAAAATGGAAAACAAAGGAATAATAACGGCTATGCTGGCATACATGCCCACGCCAAAACATGCCGGCCATTTCCATTTGCCCAAATCAACCATATTTGGGCGAGTACTCTTGCCACTAATGGTTGTATAATCCTTGCGACCCAACATCCAAGTCATGAAGAATAAGAGTGAATTTGCTAAAATCATAAGAGACGCAGCCAACGCCGTAGCATCTCTAATCCCTTTATCGTCCCCCATATACAGATAAGTTACGATACGAGTAGTCATTACTTCTATATTACCAGGCATACCAACAATGGCAGGAATACCAAAACAAGAACCAGCCGCTATAAATACCAATAATCCGCCTGCCAAAATACTTGGTGCCATCAAAGGCAAGGTCACATCCCGTAATGTTCTTAATGGTGAAGCACCGGAAATACGGGCCGCCTCTTCCAATGTAGGATCCATTTTTTCCATTGCACGAGAAATTGTAATAAAAGCAAATGGTGAATAAAATAAAGTTAAAACCCAGGCTAAGCCACCAAAGGTATAAATATCAAATGGTGAATTTTGCAAATGAAACAACCATTTCAATACTAAATTCATATAACCAACACTGGGATTTAAAAGCTGTACCCAAGCAATAGCTCCTACATAAGGAGGAATCATATAGCTTGCTACTAACAATGTACGATAAGTTTTCTTACCCGGTAAATTTGTGCGTCCTACTAACCAAGCCAATGGAAAAGTAATAATAACACTGGCAACCATTACCATCAATGATAATTGTATTGTATTAGTTAACGCCCTCCAGTTAACCATAGTACTATAAACTTGTTTATAGTTGCTTAACTGAAATCCGCCATCCTTGTACACACTATCAAACAGGAGCATGCCCATGGGGAAAACAACAAAATATACCAATAAAAGTACAGAAATAGAAATAACCAAAAACTTACTATTAATCTTGGAGGATAAGCCCACATTGGCTCCTTTCCCTGACAACGACAATTGTCAGCCCAAAAACCTATTTATAATTCGAAAACAGGGGCCACAATACGTGGCCCCTGTAAAACACAACCTGAGGCAAATATTATTCCATAACCCTTACACGGAAAGCTTCTTTTATTTGAGCATTTTCATCAGCAAGTTTCTGCCAATTAACTTTAACGGCATTACCAATGAAAGTCTTTAAAGCCGGAGCTCCATGTGGTGGTTCAACGTCTTCACGTACAGAATGCATCCAACCTTTAACTACAGCTTGTTGTCCTTCTTTTGACAACCACCAATCCACAGCGGCTTTAGCACCGTCAGGATTTTTTGTAGTACTCATAATAGCAATCGGACTAGGAATGACAATAACACCATCTGTAGGATAAATAACTTTCAGATTTTCATGCTTAGTCTCCTGCAGTTTCAAAATGTTTTCTTCCAAAATCATGGCTGCAGCATATTCCCCTGTTAACAATTTGTTTTGAATAGCAGAGTTACCTTGTTCTACACGAATATCATTAGCTTTTAGTTGATCAAAATATTCCCAACCATATTTATCAGCCAAAGCACCAACTGCTACAAAAGCGGTACCGGAAAGTAATGGACTCGGCATAGAAATTTTGCCTTTCCATTTAGGATCAGTTAGATCCTTCCAAGATTTGGGAGCATCTTCCGCTTTCATCTTGTCGGCATTATAGGCAATAACCATATTGCTTACACGCACTGACGCCCAAGCACCATCTTTATCTTTCGCCGTAACTACATCTTTCAAATTAGGAGAAACATAATTAAACAAACGTTTTTCTTGTTGCAATTTCAGATAGTAGGAAGGATCAGCAACCATTAATAAATCAGCGCCTATCTTATTTGCTTTAATTTCACCTGTAATTTTAGTAATAACTTGCTCTGTCCCACCTTGGAACCAATTGACCTTCATATTTGGAAATGCTTTTTTAAGATTTGGTTTGCACATATTATCAATTATATCAGGATAAATTGAAGTGTAAATCATTACTTCTCCGGAAGCTTTACCTGTACCTGCTTTAGTAGTATCTTCTGCTTTTTTGTTTCCTCCGCAACCAACCGCTAAGCTCATTGCCAATAAGGTTGCCGCAATTGCTATTAATTTAGTTTTTTTCACTTTGCCATCCCCCTTTTATAAATATATTCCGCCAGCTCCGTAGCTGACACAGTTTCTGCAACTGTCATAACTTGGGTTCCTCCCAAAAACATCCACTCCTTTGTGTTGTTTTTTACCTTTATAAATTTCGCCTACACTAGTTAAAATCCTGCTTACATAGTTTACAATTTTTTCTGAATTTAATCAATATTGTGAAAACGGTAACCCTGCGGGACTTTTTTCGCCCATGTGCCTATTATCGGCATAAACACTAGCTTTACGGGATAATTATTTTTTTGCTAAAAAATTTATTTCCCAGCAGGGAACATATGGGTGTCTACGCAAAAAAATCTTATATGGAGCAATATTCCACAATAACTGTGGCAATTTCCACAAATCATCATCTCTATGATAACCTGCCACAAAGAGCTTGGGCATATATTTTGCCAAATGCTCGCATCCACCCATAAGAGCTTCCTCTTCAGCGCCTTCGACATCCATTTTTATATAGCTAACAGCACCCTTACCCAAAATATTATCTAAGGAATCCACTTCTACACTTACTTTCCCTTGTTCTGACAAACTTGACATCCTTCCACCTCTTTGGAAAAAGTTATGTTCACCAGGTTCACACCAAATACCACTGTTTAGCAAAGTTACGTTGGGCAATTGCTCCTGTGCTATAAACCGCTGCAACTTAATAAAATTCTTTTTATCCGGCTCAAGAGCAAATATTTTACTATACTCCCCCTGTGTTTGCTGTAAAAATTCTCGAATGGTATCACCATCATAAGCCCCTAAATCAACATAAACTTCATTTTCAGCGAAATTAAACAGTTCCCTTAAATCCTCTTGCCGTTGGCTCGTACTGTTTTGTAGGTATTTTAACTTACCACTAAGCTTATAGTTTAATATATCAGAAAACACTTCCCTAGAGCGTGCATCAGCTAAATTGTCGTATACCATCTGCAGCTTGTCAGCATGGGCTTGAAGCCACGGAAAGCTAACTATGTCATCCCCGGCAAAAATAGCCACATGTGGTGCATAAGTTTCATGTTTAGCCGCCAATGCATAGAAATCTTCCAATACGCTAGGAGATTCGCTGGCAAAAGCAATAACTATGACAAAATTTTTATATTGTTTTACTATATCCGCATATTTGCATACCTGATAGCTGCGAAAAGTTTGCCCACGCACAAAAGAGTCACTGGCAAATACTCCTGATACAGGAATCCCCTCAGCAATACACCTATCCAAAATCCTGTCCGCACCATTTCCCATGCCATATAACACTATCGGCTTATCAACCGCTTTTAAATTTTCCCAAACAGTTTTAGTTTCCACTAAAAAATCTAGCATTAAAAACACTCCTTTAGCTGGTAGTATATCATATACGCCAAACTAAAGGAGTGTCGTTTTACTCTTTTTATAAATCCTGCCTGCTATATTAACTTGTTGTCATTCCCACAGGTAAACTGAAAACTTTTAAAACTCCACCATTAAAAGTATAGGTTGCTCCGACTCCCCAGATATCAACATTGCCTTTGGCCTGCATTTGGCCTGTGAAATCACCCGTAATAGCAATGTTGCCATCTGAAGATAAAAATAGATTATGTATACTACTAATACTTTGTTTTACAGTAATATCCCCGTTACTTAAAAACATGAAATTGCCAGAACCACTTCCTCCTGCTAATGTGAGAATTCCATTAACAATAACACGAACATTTCCTGAAAAACTCAAGTTTGAGATACTAATATCACCATCAATTATTATATTAAGAGGTTCACCGGAACTCGGTCCTGTAATGCCGTTAAATGCTAACTTAGACACGACTGCATTTGTAAAATACACTGTTGAACCTGCTTCTCCATAAACATTAATTGATGAACCCGTATAGACAGGGTGAGCTCCTTGCCAATCTGTGATTTGCAAGCTGTCCATATAAACAGTTTGATTAGACGCCAAATTAAGTGTTCCCCCATAAGTAAGATAACCTTTAGCAGTAGCACTGGGATACACGAACATGGAATCCGTCAGGTGAGTATATAGTTTACCTGACAAAGTCCCCCACCACTTAGCATTGCCGGCAGAAGCATCACTATTAGGATTAACATCTAATGTAGTACTATTAAAAATTGTGCCGTCCGAGTTAAACTTCATCCAAGGATCGCGCACTATAATTTTTCCTCCTGCTGCTACCATGGCATCAAGAGCTTTAGGGGTATCTCCTCCGCCCCCTGAAGAAGCCGCCGTAGTAAAGGTTTTCTTCAATATTTTTTGCATACCGTTTACCTGTCCTACTGCTGTAATAGAATATTCGGTTGCGGCCACCGGTGCATCTTTGGAAGATAATTCCGGAGAAATATAGACCGCATATTTTACTTGTTTCGTCCCCGTCAAAATATTATCAGCAATACTAATCATGGCTGCATTTAAATCCGCCTTACTTACACTTTTAGCTAACCAAGACCAATCCCCACCGTCGGTGCTATTATTTAGCTCAGTTTTTGCCCGCACAAAACCTGCCTCAGCAGCATACCAAGCCTGCTGCTCTTCCCAATCATTCTGAACTGTTTTATTTTCATATGCCAACATAGGCAGCCAAGCAAATCCAGCGATAAGCAGAAATAGCATCATAACTAAAGCAATTACCGCCATAGAACCACGTTGTGATTTCATTATTTCACCTTTTCTTAATTAGATGATTTTGTTAACATAAAGGTGTTGTTTCCCTCTGTAGTCCAATTACTTTCAAGAATTGTGTTTTTAAGGGTACTCCACGTAACATTGTTAAAGGAAGAACTACTTGACCTAATATAGAGTTTGTGTGTTTCATGATTGTATATATAAGGAGTATACCACCCTGAATTACCGTCAACCTCTTTTAGAAAAATAAAGGTCTCTGCCGTATTGCCACTAGCAACATACAAATAAGGTTGAGCATATACAACCTTTGTCGTGCCATTGGCATATTTAATAGTTCCTTTAGGCCAGGCCCCATTATAATTCACATTATACACATATGATCTTAAAGAATCATTATTAAAACTATTGTTATTATAACTCTTATAGACAGCAACTTGCGCTTGCTCAGCCGCAGTCAGAGTTCCCCCTGCATAATATTTCTGTATAAGAGTTGCAATGTCAATATAATGCTTTCTGAGAATGACCCACGGATCAGTTTCGGCAGAAGTGTCCACCGGTAACGGAGCTACGCTAGTGCGTAAATGCTCTTCTTTCATACTGCCTGAAATAATATACTGCATTGGTAAGTCAATTTTATATAAATCTACATCCATACTGCTAATGAGTTTAGCTGGTATAATAGGAAAATTCGTAGTTGTGGTAAATAGGGAGTTAGCATCTTTCTCTGGGAATACATAAGTAGTTGTCGTTGTCCCTATTGTCTTAGTAACCTTCATTTGCTTATGAGTCCACCCGCTAGGCATCTGCAACTCAACTGTTATGTCAACTTCTTGTGCAGAACCACCTGCAGCATCATAATTATTGCTAAACATCTTGCTCGTATATTCCATTTTTGTAATACCTGCAAAATCCGTGCTATCTGACGTAAGCGTGGTTTCTGTAGCGCCATTGTAAAATTTTATACTATCTATGTCAGCATAACGCAAGGTTGTTTTTACTTCATTCATTATGGCTCTAGCTTGGGTAAAAAGCTCTTGTTGTGATACTCCGGCCTGCTGCTGCGTAATCTCTTTGGAAAATAAACCTATAATAGTGCCAAAAATAACTCCCATAAGTACAATAGCAACTATTAATTCTATTAAAGTAAACCCTGCATTTTTTTTCATAATACCACCCTATTCAACGGCAATGTAACTTTCTAGTCGCACACTTTGAGCAGCTTGGTCTGTCCAGTTTACTGTAACTACAAGCTTATATAACTTGTCTCGACCGTAATTAGTATTATCTGTCTCTGACACCTGAGCAAGACTTGCAGAACTTTCCACCATATATTCCCTGTTATCCCCATCTAATTTAACGGCCTTATCTGAATTAGCAGCCGTTACCAAGGCTTCTAAACCCTCATCAGCACTATAGCCAACGCCGGCACCTTTTTTTAAAAACTCAATTCTTTGAGCCGCTATCTCCATAGCCCGCTCTGAACTTCCTGCCATTATACCTGCTTTTGTACCTTGAGTATATAAATAACTTAGAGCCACCAAAGCTACAGACACAATAACAACAGTAACAATAGCGTCTATCATTAAAAATCCTTTATTTTTTTTTAAACCTTTTGAAGAGCTCCGAAAAATATTCATTATAAGCCTCTTTCTCTAATTTCAATAAAAAAGCTTTTTATTATGTTTTTAATTATAACATAAATACTTATAGGAACGAAAAAAATAAGGTACTGGCCCAAAGACCAATACCTTATCGCTTACTGTTTTCCATTAACTTCCCGTGCCCAAATTTGCAGCTTAGCCGCCACATCCCCTCCATAATCACTGAGAGTAGGAAGGCTTGAATTGTCTGCAGCATATACACGGACTATGTGAATATCATCATAGTAAACATCAGTATAACTATCACTATCTATACTGATAAAACGTGTTTCATCCACAACTCCTTGTTTTTTCACCAAATACAGAGCTCCAGCCATAAGTCGCGCCCTGTATTCCGGTTTATCACTACCTACTGTTTTTAGAAACTCATAACGCCAATTTCCCTCATTTACTGTGGCGCTACCATCTTTTTCTATAGCAACCAAAGGTGTTATATGCATAGCCTCAATGGCTTTCAAGGTTTTAGCCATACGCACTTCCGGCTCCGGATGTGAAGAAAACACTCCATACCCAGGGTTCCCCTGCTCCTTTGATAAATCGTTTAGTTTGCACATAGTAACATATATACTATAGGGATTATAACCTGCCTTGTTTGTGAGCAAAAAACCCTGTTCATCTGCCTCGCGTTCATCAGCACGACTATAGCCCGCCATCAGAACTTGCGACGCAGTAGTTGCTAACATAATACCCGCGCCTGGGTCTCCGGAAGCTGCTCCTACCAATATGGTTAACAAGGATAGTGCTAGTTGTTTTTCTATCTGATGTACGCTATGGCGTTTAACAATATGCCCTATTTCATGGCCTAAAACTCCAGCCAACTCGTCATCGGAAGGCATAAAATCCACTAAACCCTTAAAAACATAGACAAATCCCCCCGGCAAAGATAAGGCATTAACATCACTAGTATTCAGTACCTTAAATGTATAAGGCAAATCCTGACGACTACATTGCTTCACTAAGCTTTGGCCAATACGCTCCACTCTTTCCTGCAAATCATCATCGTGGACTACTCCATATTGTGCTTCCAACTTCCCAGCTACTTCTTTGCCCATATTTATTTCTTCTTGCTTGCCAATCATACCCGCATGCGCAATGGGAAGCTGGACAAAGCTGCAAATTAATAGCAAAATCAATAATATCTTTTTCATTGTTGCCCTCCCGGTAAGGCAATACTTAGACTTATTAAGATGACACTTTAGTATCATTTATTATTTTTTTAGCAATTAATTCTTCTATTTGTTCAGTGCTATAACCAATTCCACCTAATATTTCCGTATTATGTTCCCCTAAACGCGGTGCACGTCTAGCAATAGTTGCAGGCGTTGCGGACATTTTAATAGGATTTTTTACATAGCGGACCATCCCTATGTCCTCTTGTCTTTCTGCAAGCATTTGGCTTTCTGCCACCAAATCACCACTTAGTGCTTCTTGTAAGCTGCAAATCGGTGTCAGGCAAAATTCCTCGTCACCAATTAACGCCAACCATTCTTTTTGCGTTTTTTTAGCAAATGCCTCTGCCAAAATATCGCATAACTCACCTTCGTGGGCAAAATCCATTTGCCGATCTTTGATATCTTCTCTGCCAATAAGTTCACACATTCTTCGCCAAAATTTTGGTTCAATAGTGCCCGCACTTAGATAGCGCTCATCTTTGGTTTTATAAATATTATAATAATGGGAAAGGCGTCCAAAGGGACGCACCCCCTGTTCTTGACTTCCCCAGAAACTACTAATAATAGTAGTTTCTTCACTAATCGCTGCATTAAAAAGGCCAATATCTACATGCTGGCCCATACCGGTTCTTTCCCGTGCCAGAAGAGCCAACAACACTCCTGACACCCCGTTAAAAGCTCCACCCATAGCAGAAAATTGGATATCTGAGACGGTAGCTCCACCTGTTTCTGCTTCTAAATAAGTCATGCCGGCAAGCCCAACGACATTTAGATCGTGAGCTGGTTTGTGTTTATACTTGCCTTTTTGACCAAATCCTGTGAGAGAACAATATACTAAACGGGGATTTTCTGTAGCCACTGTTTCATAATCCAAGCCAACTTTTGCCATGAACCCAGGCCTAAAGCCTTCTATAAGAATATCTGCAGTTTTAATTAGCCTGCGTGCAATTTCTTTGCCTTCCCTAGTTCTCATGTCCACAGCTATGCCCTTTTTATTCCTATTTAAGGCCAGGTGCCAGTAACTCATGCCGTCTTCTTTTTGCGGGAAAAAATTGCGAGTGCCATCTCCACCAATATCTTCAACTTTAATTATTTCAGCACCAAAATCCCCCAAAACCATGCTACAATATTGCCCCGGCAACCATTTAGAAAAATCAATAACCTTAATTCCAGCAAGTGCTTGCATCAATATTCCCTCAACTCCAAACCTTATATTCTTAGAAAAATTCAGTTTTCCTTTATTAGGCCTTTTTCCACTAAATATTCAGCCAAAGATTTTCCGATTTTGTTAACCAACTTCATACAATTAATGTAATGCTCTCTTGTATCAAAATCAAAAGGCAGCAAATCTTTGCAAGAAGAGGACCCAAACTCCTCAACGAAACGATCGTGCCATTCTTTAGAATAGGGATAAATTTCCTTGAGTGATCTTTCAGAAGGATTACTGCGTCCTACCAAAGTACTAATAACCATAGTGCACCCCGCCAATGCTCCACATAAATCACGAGCGTGCCCCATTCCTCCTCCAAATCCCGAAACCAAACGGAAGGCATTATCGTCGATATCTACCCCTGCTTTAGTCCGAAATGCTTGAACTACCGCTTCACCACAATTATAACCGCTTTTAAATAAGTTCCCGGTTTCCGCACCAATTTTTTCACTGAATTCAGACATTTTTACTCCTCCTCTTATTCCTTTTTCTTAGCAAAACTTATTTTTAAAAATAAAACAATACCACCTCATTTTACTATTCTACATGTTTTCGTTATTCCCTTTATCTTTTCCTCGTGCTATCATTATATGTAAACAAAAATGAAAAGAAGGATAAATTCTCATGCAAACAGCGCGTTTAACATTGTCAGCTTTATTAATTGCTATTGGTACTTTGACAGCAAATTTGTTCTACATTCCTGCAGGTATCTCTAAATGCTTTCCTGTACAACATTGCATAAATGTTTTAGCAGCCATCCTCTTAGGTCCCGGCTATGCTACCGGCATTGGGTTTGTTATTGCTTTGTTGCGTAATATGTTCGGTCTTGGGTCACTTTTAGCCTTCCCAGGCAGCATGATTGGAGCATTTTGTGCCGGTATTTTATACTCCCGTTTTAAAAATGTGAAATCTGCTATGTTTGGTGAAATTATTGGTACCGGTATTTTGGGTGGATTTGTTTCCTTCCTTATTGCTCAATATGTTTTAGGCAAAACAACTGTGGCCTGGTTCTTCATCCCACCCTTTCTGGTGAGCACTATAGGCGGCAGCATCATTGCCTGCTTATTAATTAAAAGCGGCATCTTAAATACGGTCATGTCTAGTTCTTTACTACGCCAAACCTCGAAAAACAATAAAGGTGGTCACTATGTTTGATACTATTTTATCCCAAATTTTATATAGCATGAGCGGGTTCTTTTTTGCTATTTTTGCCTGTCGCTATGGCCGCTTAGCTGCCCAAAAAATAAAAAATTCTTGGGTGCAAAAAGACCTTAGTCTCTCATTTATTCTATCCATGCTTCCGGCTATTTTATTTTTGCTTATAACTATTTTTATCTTTCCAATTCTCTTATATACAAAAACTCCTGTAGGAGGCTTTGTGTACTTTGCTACCTATATTTTCTTTAATATGAAAACAAATAAAAATAGCTAAAACTAACTAGATCCAATGTTGCAGTTTAAAGGAGCATACTATGCTGCTATTACACACCTCTGATTGGCATCTTGGCCGTATTTTCCACGGCCTGCATATGACCGATGAACAAAAAACCGTGCTTGCGCAATTAGTCCAAATTGCTGTTGACCGTAAGGTTGATGCCGTTCTAATTGCCGGTGATATTTACGACCGTGCCGTTCCTCCTACAGAAGCTGTTAACTTACTTGACAACACACTGAAAGAGTTGGTTATGGTTCACAATATACCGGTTATTTTAATAGCCGGCAACCATGATAATCCTGACCGCATAAATTTTGGTCAGGCTCTTTTTGCTGAAAATAAACTATTCATTTATGGCCCTGTAGATCCAAATTCTAAACCAGTCATAATTACTGATGAATATGGTCCTGTTTACTTTGCTCCACTACCCTACTGTGAGCCTTCAGTGGCGGCAGAGCTAAGTGGTACGGCAATTAAAACTCACGAAGAAGCCCTGCAATGGCAGTTGAAAAATATGTTGGCGCAAATCCCTAACACCGCTCGCAAAATTGCTCTGGCTCATGTATTTTTAACCGGGGCAAAAGAATCCCCTGATAGTGAACGCCCCTTATCCATTGGAGGCAGCAGCACTGTACAAGCTGAAAACTTTTCTCCCTTTAACTACACTGCTTTGGGACATTTGCATTATTGTCAGCAAAATGGTGAAAAAATACGCTACAGCGGTTCTCTTCTAAAATATTCCTTTAATGAGGTTAATCAGCCAAAAGGACTACACCTTGTAAACTTAGATAAAGACGGTAAAATTTCAGTTCAAACTCTTGCCCTAGAGCCAAAACACCAATTAGCAAAACTTACAGGGTCTTTTGCAGACTTAATAGAAAACCCGCGGCAAGAAGTGCTTAACCACTACCTGCAAATCACCTTAACAGATCCCACACCAATTATTGACGCCAAAAATCGTTTAGAAGTTGTCTACCCTAATATTTTACACCTGGAATACGCCCAAGATATTCTAGATGCCACTGAAGACTTTAAACCTGGTCGGCACCAAAAGCTTGGCATTAAGGAATTGTTCGTAAAGTTTTTTTCATATCTAAATAATAGACCCCTAAACCCTACGGAAGAAGCTTTGCTTGACCAGACAATTGAGGCTGCCCAAGATAAAGAGAGGCGGTCATAGATGAAACCTTTAAAACTTATTATCAACGCTTTTGGTCCCTTCGCGGGCAAACAAGAAATAGACTTCACTCTTTTAGGTGACAAAACTTTTTTTCTCATTCACGGCCCTACCGGTTCAGGTAAAACTACCATTCTAGACGCACTGGCCTTTGCCCTTTATGGAACCGCCAGTGGTGATTTGCGCGCCATTAAATCTTTACGCAGTGACTATGCCCCACCATCTAAAAAAACTGAAATAACCTTTTCTTTCATGGCAGGGGAAAAAAACTGGGAAGTAACGAGAGCTCCTGAACAAGAATTAAAAAAACAACGAGGTGAAGGCAATCGCAAAATTCCGGCCAGTGCGGTTTTAGTAGAAATACACAATCTAGAGCGGACTGTAGTTGCCTCCGGTACTAATGATGTAACCGAAAAAATTGAAGAAATTATTGGATTTAAAGCCAACCAATTTTGTCAAATAGTACTTCTACCACAAGGTGAATTTCGCCGTTTTCTTATTGCCGGTTCCAATGACCGCAAGCTGCTTTTAGAAACTTTATTCAAAACTCAAATATACAGTCAAATTGAGAATCTTCTCAAAGAACGCAGCAAAGATATTGAAAAAGAATACGCTATAGTGAAAGGACAAAAAGATTTTTTATTAAACTCTTTACATTGTGAAAATGCCGCAGAGGTCAACGCCCTTTTAACTAATCAACAAAAAGAAGAGAAGGAAAAAAAACTTGCGGCTAGCTTGCAAACAGCTAAAGTACAGGCTGCTAGAGTCAGTTTACAACAAGCACAGGAACTTACTAAAGCCTTTACGGAAGCTGAAATGGCAAAAAGTTCTTGGGAAACCTTGTGTCTCCAAGGTACTGATATTGAAAAAAAACGTAAAAATGCCCTTCTTGCAGAACGTGCCGAATTACTAAACGAACCCTATCAATCTACCAAAAGGGCTTGGCATAAACTAACGGAAACAGAAACTGAATTAGCTGAAGCTAGAATTGCTCTAGCTAAGTGCAAAGAAACTACTGCTGCGTTAGAAGAAAAAATTTCTATCTCCCTTGGTACCCAACCCAATGGCAGCCATGATTTGGATAAAACTCTAACAGATTTAAATGCCAAAATAGCAGGGTTAAGCGGTGAAGCGGCTAAAATCACCGGTGTTAGTGTTGAATTGGAACGCTTAGCGCAAGAACTACAAGATAATACTCCTTGCCCCGTATGCGGTTCTTTGCATCATCCTGCTCCTGCGACTACATCCATTGCCCACAAGGCTGAGCTTAATATGCAAGTAACGGCTGTGACTGCGGAAATTAAAACCTTGCAAAAATATCAGCAAGCCTATCAAAAGGCTCAAGTGGAGCAAGCTAGCAATAATGCTCGTCTAGAAGCTGCTACTCAAAATAAAAATAAAGCAGAAATCGAATTTAATGCACTACGGCTTAAATATGGAAGTGCTTTGGATGCTTCGCCTTTTACTAACCAGCAAGACTTTTTAGCCGCCCTTGCTTTTGTAGCTCAAAAAGAACAATTACGCCAAGAAGTTTCTACCTACGAGCAAAAATTGGCTGCTACGCAAGAACGCTACACTAGGTCCTCAGAAAATATTAAAGGCAAGACTCTGCCGCCCCTGGAAACCTTAGCAGCAGAAACCAATGCCCTAGAACAAACTTACAAAACACTTACAGAAGAACTAGCGGTTTTAAAAAACATCATAAGTCAGACTACTATGACGCAACAAGAGCTAAAAAGAATTGAACAAAAAATATTAGAGTTTGATGTTGCCTATAAAACAGCAAGCTCCCTAGCTAAAACCGCCCAAGGGGAAAATACATTAAATCTTTCCTTTTCCGCCTTTGTGTTACAAGCTATTTTAGATGATGTACTTAGTGCCGCTAATTTGCGTTTGCACAAAATGAGCCGTGGCCGTTACAGTCTGCACCGTACAGATACGATTTTGGATGGCAGGCGTAAAAATGGCTTAAACATGGAAATTATGGATAGCTTTACAGGCATGGCTCGCCCAGTGCAAACCCTATCCGGAGGAGAAATGTTTTTAGCCTCCCTATCTCTAGCCCTGGGTCTTTCTGATGTTATCCAATCCTACGCCGGTGGCGTTCGCTTAGATACTATTTTGGTTGATGAAGGCTTTGGCTCTTTAGATGAGGAAGCCTTGGACATGGCCATACGTACCCTTACCGACTTGCAAAAAGGCGGACGTCTGGTTGGCATTATTTCCCATGTGGCTGAATTGCAGGAGCGAATTCCCACTAGGCTGGAAGTGACTCCTGGTCAGCAAGGAAGCACTGCGAAATTCTATATATAGTTTTACAGATAAAATAAGAGGCGCCATAAAGGCGCCTCTTATTTTATCTAAATTTTATAATTCTTCTTCATCATTCCATAAAATAATTTTACCTGTTTGCAATGATTCCGGAACATTAATTATTCTTTGATTACTACTGCCACGAAAACGCAAATTTAAATTTTTCTCAGCAATATGGAACTCTCCGTCCACCAACACATCTATATAAGAAAGCATTTCTCGCGTTATTTTAGGATTTCCTAATTTTCCTGCCAGCATCTCCGTATCAAAAAGATACCCGCTATAACACCAAATTGTCTTTTCCGGGTATTTTTCCCTAATATGTCGCAATATCCCTACTAAGACCTCCTGATTTGCCGGTTCAAAGGGTTCTCCTCCCAAAAGAGAAAAGCCCCTAATATAATCTGGCTTTAAAGCGGTTATAATTTCTTCTTCCGCCGCCTTAGTAAATGGCTGCCCATAAGCAAAGTCCCAGGCTTCTTCATTAAAGCATTCGGGGCAATGATGTGTGCACCCACTGACAAAAAGAGATACCCGCACGCCTAAGCCGTTAGCCACATCGTGCTTTTTTATTGCCCCATAATTCATTTCCAAGCCCCCATTATAAATGCAATACTCGTGATTTTATTTCTTTAGTCTTGCCCACATTCCAGAAGTTCTCGCCTAGATAACCACAAGTACGGCGAGTTACATTCATCTTCCCTTGATCTTTATTATGGCATTGTGGGCATTCCCACTCCAAATTATCATTTATAATAATTTCTCCATCAAAGCCACAAACTTGGCAATAATCTGATTTAGTATTAAATTCAGCATACTGAATATTATCGTAAATAAAGCGGACAATATCCTCAATAGCCGTAGGATTCTTTTTCATATTCGGGATTTCCACGTAGGAAATAGCCCCACCGGAAGAAATTTTTTGGAATTGGCTCTCAAAAGAGAATTTAGAAAAAGCATCGATATTTTCACGCACATCAACGTGGTAAGAATTTGTATAATAACCCTTGTCCGTAACATCTTTAATGTCGCCAAATTGTTCCTTATCAATACGAGCAAAGCGATAGCACAAAGACTCTGCCGGAGTCCCATATAAAGCAAACCCTAGATGACTTTCTTCGTTCCAGCGATCACAAGCTGCGCGCAGATATTTCATAACGCGACAAGCAAACTCTTCGCCCTCAGGAGTTGTTTGGCTAACGCCCTTCATAACTTTAGTCATCTCATATAGACCAATATAGCCTAAAGAAAGTGTCGAATAACCGCCCTCTAATAATTTATCAATAGTTTCGCCCTTTGCCAAGCGAGCAATGGCTCCATGCTGCCAATGAATAGGGCTTACATCCGATTTAATACCCATTAGTGCTCTGTGACGCACCATTAGAGCCTCATGACACAATTCCAAACGCTCATCAAGCACTTTCCAAAATGTCTCTTCATTGCCTTTGGCTATTATGCCGATCTGAGGCAAATTAAGTGATACGACTCCCTGATTAAAACGTCCCTCAAATTTGTATTTTCCGGTTTCATCCTTCCAAGCACTGAGAAAAGAACGGCAGCCCATGGGAGAAAATACATTTCCGGCATAAGTCTCACGCATTTTTTTCGCAGAAATATAGTCCGGGTACATGCGTTTAATAGAGCATTTAACAGCTAAGTGTGTGAGATAATCATATTTTCCACCCCTTAGACAATTGTGTTCATCTAAAACATATACCAGCTTCGGAAAAGCAGGAGTAACGGATACACCAGCCTCGTTCTTAATCCCCTCTAAACGTTGGCGTAATATTTCCTCGATAATCATTGCATTTTCTTCAATGTACTCATCATCTTTGTCCAAATTTAAGAATAACGTTACAAAGGGTGACTGACCATTTGTGGTCATTAAAGTATTAATCTGATATTGAATAGTTTGTACACCGCTTGCCAGCTCATCTTTAACACGTCCGGCCAAAATCTTTTCCAGAACATCATCTGAAATTTTTCCTTCAGTTTCCTTTAACAATTTGCCCCTAAATTTATCTTTACTACGACGTAAATATTTACCTAGATGTGCTATATCTACAGATTGTCCACCATACTGAGAAGAAGCAACAGAGGCAATAATTTGTGTCATAACCGTACAAGCGACTTGGAAACTCTTGGGACTCTCAATCATTTTTCCATGCATAGCCGTACCATTATCTAACATATCTCCAAGATTAATTAGGCAACAATTAAAAATTGGTTGAATAAAATAGTCCGCATCATGAAAATGTAAAATACCCGCATCATGAGCCCTAGAAATCTTTTCCGGCAAAATAATCCGACGAGTTAAATCCTTGGAAACTTCTCCAGCAATTAAATCTCTTTGAGTAGACGCCATAACCGCGTTCTTATTGGAGTTTTCCTCCATAACATCCTTGTTGCTATTGCGAATAAGCGAAAGGATAGATTCGTCTGTAGTATTTGATTTACGCACCAATGCTCTAGTGTAGCGATAAATAATATATGCTTTAGCTAAAGAAAATTTTCCCAGATTCATTAGTTGCCGTTCAACCATGTCCTGAATATTTTCAACTAGCAGTCTATCGTTATTCCTGACCTCTACATACTTGGCGATCATTTCAATGCTAGCGTTGTCTACACGTTCACTTTCTTCAACAGCCGCGTTTGCTTTTTGAATAGCTACAATAATTTTACTGCTGTCAAAATCAACAGTGGTACCATCTCTTTTTATAACTTTCATAATATTCCTCCTTCTCGTCTAACATTATTTCTCGTAATCATCGGATACGCACATTAGTGATATTCAATAGGTTAATGATATCGCAAATCATTCTCCATTGCAACAAAAAGCACAACATGTTGTACTTTTTTTATTTACACAATCAATATTTAGTGTTCGCAAAAAAAAAAGCACTGCTAAAAATTCCTTTAGCAGTGCACCTAAATTAAAAACATTAAATAATCAAGCAAAGATATAAGCCGCTGGCACAAGACCCGCAAGTAGGGCCGTTTTATAAATAGCCCACATAAGCAAAACAAACGATGCGGCAATATGGGCATAATTTTTGTCTCTAATGCTTACATATAAGCAACGGCAAAGACATAGAGCAATCAAAAACCACATAATTGTAAAAGTCATATAAGCACCATCCTTTTACTAAAACTCACATACTTTGCAAGCACCAAAAAAAATGGTGCCTCAGCGCAGAATCGAACTGCGGACACAGGGATTTTCAGTCCCTTGCTCTACCAACTGAGCTACCGAGGCATAATGGCGACCCAGGACGGACTTGAACCGACGACCTCCGCCGTGACAGGGCGGCATTCTAACCAACTAAACTACTGGGCCATAAAACAGGCAAAAAAAAATGGTGGGCGATGACGGGATCGAACCGCCGACATCCTGCTTGTAAGGCAGGCGCTCTCCCAGCTGAGCTAATCGCCCGGTATTGGTGACCGGTGCGGGAATTGAACCCGCGATACCGCCGTGAAAGGGCGGTGTCTTAACCTCTTGACCAACCGGCCAAGTTTGGTGATCCGCCAGAGGCTCGAACTCTGGACACCCTGATTAAGAGTCAGGTGCTCTACCAACTGAGCTAGCGGACCATACTAGCAAACATGTTACTGATATATATTACATTATTTACAACAATTTGGCAAGAACTTTTTTATGATGTGGCTGACAGTCATTAATGCTTCCTTTATCGTAGTACAGTTCTATGTAGAAAGAAGTCTCATTTTATGCTATTATATTATTGGTTTCCTAGATTGTAGTTGCACTAATGAAAGCAGGTTTTATTTTGGAAAAAAACAGTTTTACTTATCCTATTCAACTCCACATACAAAGTAAACCCTGCACGGTCATTGGTGGTGGCAAGGTAGCTTTGCGCAAAGTTAACAGCCTTCTGCAGGCAGGCGCTAAAATTACCCTTGTGGCTCCACAGCTCACCCCAGAATTACTTGTCTATGCTAAAGATGGGCTTATCACACTATTGCAGCGGAATTTTCTTCCCGGTGATACCACGGGAGCCTTTCTGGTCATTGCTGCTACAGACAATGCCTCTGTTAACGAAGCCATAGCAAGTGAAGCGTCCTCACATAACCAATTAGTTAATGTTACTAGTAATCCCGATTTAGGAAATTTCACTGTACCCGGCACCTTACAAAAAGGCAATCTTGTTTTTACAGTAGCCACCGGTGGAACACCAGCTCTGACTAAACTAATAACGCGAGAATTGCATGATTCATACGGAGACAATTTCGCTGCGTTTGCTGATTTTCTTTTGGAAATCCGTAACAATATAAAAAACATACCATCAACATCCCTAGAACGAGAAAAACTTTGGAAAAACATGTTAACACCAAAAATTATGCAGCTAGTACGCACCGGTAATATTGAAAAAGCAAAGGAGAGCATTACCAATGCAATTAATAGTTTTAGGACTAAATCATAAAACAGCACCAGTTAAAGTTCGTGAGCGCTTTAACTTTTCTGCTGAACGCACGGAAGCTATTTTGCGGCGTTTACGCGCTTCAGAGTTTCTTTCTGAGGCTGTACTTTTATCTACCTGCAATAGAACGGAAATTTACCTAGTATTAGAAAAACCAGAAGAAGGATTATCTTTTATTCGCCATCTTCTAAAACACATTGCCGGTGACCAATATAACCAAGAACATTTCTATAACTTAACGGGCGTGAACTGTGTAAAGCACCTTTTTCGCGTTGTTTCCAGCTTAGATTCTCTAGTTATTGGTGAAGGGCAAATACTCAGCCAAATTAAAAATGCCTATAGTATTGCTCGTCGCCAAGACATGACTTGTACCTTTCTTAACACGCTTTTTCATCGTGCTATTGCCGTTGGCAAACGTGTTCGGACTGAAACCCGCATTGCTTACAACTCAGTATCAGTTTCGTCCGCTGCAGTGGATTTAGCCATTAACACCGTTGGTGACCTATCTACAGCCAATGTGCTCATAATTGGAGCCGGGCACATGGGCCAATTAACCGCACGCCACCTTTGCGATAAAGGTGCGAAAAACATCTTTGTTGCTAATCGCGACCCTTTAAAAGCCGCCGAGCTAGCGACAAAATACCATGGCATTCCCATTGATTTTAAATCTTTCTGGGATAGTGCCGCCAAAGCTGATATTATAATTACTTCCACTGGGGCAACCCATTACATAATTACACAAAAAGGTATGGAAAAAATCCTGCCCATACGTAAAAATCGCCCTTTAATTTTGATTGATATAGCCGTTCCCCGAGATGTAGCTCCTGAAGTTGGCCAGATGGAAGGAGTATTCCTCTACAACATTGATGATTTAGAAGATGTGGTGGATACCAATAAAGCCATGAGGTCATTAGAGGCCGAAACTGCTGAACAAATCATTGAAGAAGAAGTACAAGGGCTCAAAGAAAGACTACGTTATTTATCCATGCGTCCAGTTATGCTACGCCTTGGGGATAAAATGGATCTTATGCGTCAGCGTGTTCTTAAGCATGCTTTTGTTAAAATGCCTGAACTAACTCATGAGCAACGCCACATTATTGACTTAATGACCCAGCGTTTAACCCATAAATTTCTACGAGAGCCTATGACGGCCATGAACGCTGTTGCCGGAACTTGTGATGAAGAACACTATCGCAAAATGATAAGTGAGTTATTCTTGCTAGACAACAATGAAGGGGACGATCTAGGTAATGAAAAAGAATATGATTATTGGAACTAGAAAAAGTCTTTTGGCCCTTTGGCAAAGCAACTATATTGCTGACTGCCTGAGGAAGCAATATCCGCTTTGCACCGTTACCCTACAACATATAATCACAAAAGGTGATCGCATTTTAGATGTTCCCTTGGCCCAGATTGGTGACAAAGGCCTTTTTACTAAAGAATTGGAAACAGCGCTTTTAGACGGCGCTATTGATTTAGCAGTTCACAGTTTAAAAGATATGCCTACAAAGTTACCTGATGGTTTAATATTAACCGCTATAACTGAACGCGCTAAAGCCGGAGACGCTTTTGTCAGCAACAAATATAAACGCATTGAAGATTTACCTAAAGGAGCTATTTTAGGCACCTCAAGTCTACGCCGCCGTGCACAGCTATTAGCTGCACGCCCGGATCTTGATATTGTAGACCTACGAGGCAACGTAGATACCCGCCTTAAAAAATTGGACACCGGCACTATGGACGCCATAATATTAGCCGCTGCGGGGCTAGAACGCCTTGGCTATAATGACCGTATTAAAGAAATTATACCCGGGGAATTCTGCTTGCCCGCTGTAGGTCAAGGAGCGTTAGCTATAGAAACTAGGACAGATGATTCAGAAGTCCGCACTATGCTGAACTTTTTAAATCATAAAGAAACCAAACAGGCTACTGACGCAGAACGTGCTTTTCTTGGGCTTTTGGGCGGAGGATGCCAGGTCCCAATAGGTGTACACGCTATTATAGAAAATGATGAAATAGAAATTACAGCTGTTATTGCCTCCTTAGATGGCACAACAGTTTTACGAGATAAAATTCAAGGCAAGGCAACAAACAGCATTGCACTTGGTGCGGAATTAGGGAAAAAAATGTTAGCGAGCGGCGGAGATAAAATACTAGCCGAAATCCTTTGAGGAGTGAAAAAATGATAAAAAATGGAAAAGTTTATCTAATCGGTGCCGGTCCTGGAGATCCCGGACTTTTGAGCATTAAAGCAATGGAATGCTTACAAACAGCTGATGCCGTCGTCTATGATCGCTTAGCTGACCCACGTATTCTATCCTATGCCAAAAAAGATGCGGAAATGGTTTACGTAGGAAAAGCCTCTGCTCAGCATACCATGCGTCAACCGGATATTAATAATCTCTTAGTAAAACTAGCAGCAGAAGGTAAAATAGTAGCACGTCTAAAAGGTGGCGACCCTCTTGTTTTTGGTCGTGGTGGTGAAGAAGCAATTGCTCTTTTAGAAGCTAAATTACCTTTTGAATTTGTTCCAGGCATTACTTCTGCTATTGCTGTAGCGGAGTATGCCGGTATCCCTGTGACACATCGTAATGTAGCCGCATCTTTCGCCGTTATTACCGGCCATGAAGATCCTACCAAGGGAGCCTCCACCATTAATTGGTCAGGCTTAGCTACTGCCGTAGATACCTTAGTTTTCTTGATGGGTGTAGAAAACCTTACAAATATAACTCAACAACTCATTGCCCATGGCCGTAGTGCTGAAACCCCGGCCGCACTTATTCGTTGGGGTACCAAACCTGAGCAGCAAACCCTGGTCACCACCCTAGGCAAGGCTGCCGCTGACGTAGCTGCTGCCAATTTAAAGCCACCTGCTATTTTCATTGTTGGCAACGTGGTAAAACTCCGTGACCAATTAACTTGGTTTGACACTAAGCCCCTATTCGGCAAAACCATTGTAGTAACTCGTGCTCGCGCTCAAGCAAGCGCTATAACCAAACGTTTGGAAGCCGACGGAGCTAGGGTTATAGAAGTCCCTGCTATTAAAATTGTACCACCTGCTAATTTTGCTCCTTTGGATAAAGCCATTGACGATCTAGTTATGTATAAGTGGTTAGTTTTCACTAGTGTAAACGGTGTTGCTTCCTTCTACGACAGGCTTTTTAAAGCAGGCAAAGACAGCCGCGCTTTGGCGCATCTAAAAATTGCCGCCATAGGTTCTGAAACAGCTTTGGCTTTAAATGCCAAAGGCATTTATGCTGATGTCGTTCCTTCTGCCTATAAAGCAGAAGATTTAGCAAAAGCCATGGCTCCGCAAATTAAGCAAGGCGACAGAATTCTTTTGGCAAGAGCCAAGGTTGCCAGAGAAATATTGCCCGAGACCCTGCGTTCCTTAGGTGCTATTGTAGATATAGTTGCTGCCTATGAAACAGTAACAGACTGCCCTAACCGAGAAACCTTAGTGGAAGCACTGAAAAATAATAAAGTAGATTTAGTAACTTTTACCAGTTCTTCAACAGTCACCAATCTTTTATCCGCCTTAGGCGATAATGCAGCACTTCTACAAAAAGTAAAGACTGCCGTTATTGGCCCTATTACTGCTGCTACTTGCGAAAAACATGGATTAACCGCAGATATTACTGCCACTGAATTTACCATCAATGGCTTAGTAGAAGCTATCAATACTTACTATAAGGAGTGATTTACTATGGGTTTTCCTATTTATCGTCCCCGCCGTTTACGTGCCAACGAAAATTTACGTAGCATGATACGCGAGAATTCTTTATCTGTAAAAGATTTGATTTTCCCTTTATTTGTGGTTCCCGGAACTAATGTTAAAAATGAAATTACAACCCTGCCGGGCAACTATCAGTATTCTGTTGATAAAGCCGTTGAAGCTGTTGCAGAAGTAGTAGCTCTGGGAATACCCGCCATTTTACTTTTTGGCCTGCCTTCTTACAAGGATGCTATTGGCAGCAGTGCTTGGGATGATAAGGAGCCTGTGCAAAAGGCAACAAAAGCAATTAAGGCAAAATATCCTGAGCTTGTAGTTATTACTGATGCCTGTCTCTGTGAATATACAACCCATGGACATTGTGGAGTTCTGGAGAATGGCTGCACTGTTAACAATGATGAAACTTTGCCCCTATTAGCCAAAATTGCCGTAAGTCATGCCCGCTGTGGCGCAGATATTGTCGCTCCTTCTAACATGATGGACGGACATATTAAAGTAATGCGCTCAGCTATGGATGAAGCCGGCTATTCTAATGTAGCCCTTATGGCCTATTCCGCTAAATTTGCTTCTGCGTACTACGGTCCTTTCCGTGCCGCCGCAGACTCGGCGCCTTCCGCCGGCGACCGCAAAGGTTATCAAATGGATCCGGCTAATAGCAATGAAGCTTTGCGAGAAGTTGCCCTAGACATTGAAGAAGGTGCGGATATTGTTATGGTAAAACCTGCTATGGCCTATTTAGATGTAGTATCCAAAGTCGCCTCTACCTTTAACCGTCCACTATGCGTATATAACGTTAGCGGCGAATATGCTATGGTAAAAGCCGCTGCCCAAAATGGCTGGATTGACGAAAAACGTATTGTTTTGGAAACTCTTACCGGTTTTAAACGTGCCGGTGCCAAAATGATTATTACCTATCATGCCCTTGACACAGCAAAATGGCTTCAAGAATAACAGGAGAAAAATATGTTAAACCACACTAAATCAACCGCAGCCTTTGAGGCCGCTAAAAAAGTCATTCCCGGGGGCGTGAACAGCCCCGTTCGCTCCTTCCGCAGTGTTGGCGGAAATCCGCCTTTTGTAGCCCGTGGCAGTGGCAGTAAATTGTATGACCTCGACGGCAATGAGTACATTGACTATATTATGAGCTATGGCCCCTTACTTTTAGGTCATGCTCCTGCAGTGGTCATTGATGCGATTACTGCTGCCGCCGCAGGAGGAACCTCTTATGGTATTCCT
>Ga0268263_1001298_pt1 | contig 23159 bp, 16 predicted proteins | sample Biomet5_FD_190358 | JGI IMG/M metagenome (GOLD analysis project Ga0268263, IMG submission 190358) | Microbial communities from bioreactor (seeded with sewage sludge) at LBNL, California, USA - Biofuel metagenome 5 (SPAdes) (version 4) | ecosystem: Engineered > Bioreactor > Anaerobic >... | reverse complement strand
GCCACGTATGACACCAACTTCGTGCTGGATGCGGGCTGCGAGTACGCACGCGCCGCACGGCTCGTGGGAGACGAGACCGGCATCGTGATGGACGTGGACACCGATCGACCGGGGATGCAGGTGTACACGTCGAACTTCCTCGACTGCGACGGCGGCAAGGGAGGGGCGCACTACGCACCACAGGGATCGGTCTGCCTCGAGACGCAGCTCTTCCCCGATTCGATCCACCACCCCACGTGGCCGAGCCCCGTCATCACGCCCGAGCATCCGTTTTCGATGCGTACGCGCATGACCTTCTCGCTGGCGCAGGAATAGGGGATGACGGCACGAGGCGATTGCCAGGAGCCGTGCGCGCCACCACGACGGGGCAATCGTGTAGTTCGTTGCAGAAATCGTTTCCTATCACTATGTCTTGCGCTGGATAAAACGTTTTACCCTGTATACTGTTCTCGATGGCAACGCGGGTAGCATCCCAACGAAGGAGAAGCACATGGCACAGCCAGTCATCGGCACCCCCTGGAAGAAGCTCAACAAGCCCGTCAGCGAGGAGGAGGTGGCGTGGGTCGACAGGTACTGGCGTGCGGCCAACTATCTCTCCGTAGGACAGATCTACCTGCGCTCCAACCCGCTCATGCGTGGTGACTTCTCGCGAGAGGACGTCAAGCACCGCCTCGTGGGCCACTGGGGAACCACGCCGGGCGTGAACTTCCTCTTTGGTCACGTCAACCGTCTCATCCACGATCACGACCAGAACGCCGTGTTCCTCATGGGTCCTGGCCATGGCGGGCCTGCCGGCACCGCGCAATCCCTGCTCGATGGCACCTATCGGGAGATCAAGCCCCAGATCACCAACGACGAGGAAGGCCTCCAGAGGTTCTTCCGCCAGTTCTCCTATCCCGGTGGCATTCCCAGCCACTACGCGCCCGAGACCCCCGGTTCGATCCACGAGGGCGGGGAGCTCGGCTACGTCCTCTCCCATGCCTACGGTGCGGTTCTCGACAATCCGTCGCTGCTCGCCGTTGCCGTGGTGGGAGATGGTGAGGCCGAGACGGGTCCGCTCGCCACGTCCTGGCAGACCAACAAGTTCATGGATCCGCTCACCGATGGCATCGTCCTGCCCATCCTGCACCTCAATGGCTACAAGATCGCCAACCCCACGATTCTTGCGCGCATCTCCGACGGCGAGCGCGACGAGTTCTTCCGTGGCATGGGCTACCACCCGTACAACTTCGTCGCCGGTTTCGATGACGAGGACCACCTCTCCATCCATCGTCGCTTCGCCGCGCTTCTCGAGGCCGTCTTCGACGAGATCTGCGCAATCAAGCAGCGTGCGGCTGCCGGCGATGCGTCGCGCCCGTTCTACCCGATGATCATCTTCCGCACGCCCAAGGGCTGGACCTGCCCCAAGGAGATCGACGGCAAGAAGACCGAGGGCAGCTGGCGTGCGCACCAGGTGCCCCTCGCCTCCGCGCGCGACACCGAGGCCCACTTCCAGGTGCTCAAGGGCTGGCTCGCGTCGTACGAGCCCGAGGAGCTGTTTGACGGCAGCGGCGCCATCCGTCCGGAGGTCACCGAGTTCATGCCGCAAGGAGAGCTTCGCCTTGGTGGCAACCCCAACGCCAACGGTGGTCTGCTCCTCCAGGACCTCGTGCTGCCTGACATCCGCGCGTACGAGGTCGACGTCGAGCACAAGGGTCACGGCTTTGGTGCCACCGAGGCCACGCGCGTCCTGGGCGAGTACACCGCCGAGCTCATCAACAGCAACCGCGACATGTTTCGCATCTTCGGGCCCGACGAGACGGCCTCCAATCGTCTGCAGCCCAGCTACCAGGTCACGGACAAGCAGTGGTTCGGCGGTGGCGTCTACGATGACCCCGCGAACGACGAACACCTCGCGCCCGTGGGCAACGTCATCGAGCAGCTCTCCGAGCATCAGTGCGAGGGGCTTCTCGAGGGCTATGTCCTCACCGGCCGGCATGGCCTCTGGTCGAGCTACGAGAGCTTCGTCCACCTCGTCGACTCGATGGTCAACCAGCACTGCAAGTGGCTCGAGGCAACCGTGCGTCACATCCCCTGGCGCAAGCCCATCTCCGCCGTCAACATGCTGCTCTCCAGCCACGTCTGGCGCCAGGACCACAACGGCTTCTCTCACCAGGACCCCGGCTTCGTTGACATCCTCCTCAACAAGAGCTTCAACAACGACCATGTGGTGAACATCTACTATCCGGCCGACGCCAACCTGCTGCTGGCCGTGGCGGAGCGTGCGTACACCTCCACCAACTGCGTGAACGCGATCTTCGCAGGCAAGCAGCCGGCACCCACGTGGCTCACGCTCGACGAGGCGCGCGAGGAGCTGGCCGCAGGTGCCGCCGAGTGGAAGTGGGCATCCAACACGACGGGCGACGAGGAACCCGACATCGTGCTTGGCTGCTGCGGCGACGTTCCCACGGAAGAGTGCATGGCCGCGCTCGAACTTCTCGACGGGCTGGGTGTCAAGGTCCGTCTCGTCAACGTGGTGGAGCTGCTCAAGATCCAGAACGCCCGCGAGAACGACCAGGCCCTCTCCGACGAGCGGTTCGTCGAGCTCTTCACTGCCGACAAGCCCGTGCTCTTTGCCTTCCACGCCTATCCTGGCACGGTCCGTCGCCTCATCTGGGACCGTCCGAACCACGACAGCTGGAACGTCCATGGCTACGAGGAGAAGGGCTCCACGACCACGCCGTATGACATGCTGCGACTGAATGACATGGACCGCTGGGCGCTTGCCGCCGATGCCCTGCGCATGCTTGACCCCGAGAGGTGGGCCGAGAGAATCGCCGCATGGGAGCAGTTCCGTGAGGACGCCTTCCAGTATGCGGTGGACAACGGCTACGACCACCCGGACTTCACCGACTGGAGGTGGCACGGGGCGAGCGATGCCGGCAGTACGACGAGTGCGACCAAGGCGACCGGCGGAGACAACGAGTAGCGCCGCCTAGCAACCGCATATCGCAGGGCCGCCCGGAGTCTCGTCTGAGGCTCCGGGCATTTTTCTGCGCATTCCGTCAGCGTCTCGTCGGCAGTGTGTCAGCCGTTCGCATCCCTCTGTGCGCTGCGCGTCTCATAAGCGTAAGCCTCCGTAAGTGCCGCGTAAGAGCCACCGAGACGTGCCGGGGCCTCTCGCCTCGTGTCCATACCATTCTCCCTGTCCATAGTCTGGGCAACGTCCGCAGAGGAAGACCCCCTAGGAGAGGGTCTCGAAGGGAGCACATGGTGGAAGATCTCACGAAGGCACGGATGTCTCGTCGCATGTTTCTCGGCACGTTTGGTATCTCGGCTCTGGGGCTCGGCCTCGCGCTTTCCGGGTGCAGCAGCGCCAACGCCAGCGCCGACACGGCTTCGCTCGACAAGTTGACCATGGTCTGGCTGCCCAACGAGTCCTCCGCTGACTTCGATGCCGGTCGCGCGGAGTTCGGCAAGGTTCTCGAGGAGTATGCCGGCGTTCCCGTGGAGCTCATGACCACGACCGACTACAACGTGGCCATCGAGGCCATCGCCTCGGGCAAGGCCCAGCTCGCCAACATGGGTGCCGAGGGCTTCGTCCAGGCCCAGAAGAAGAACGACAAGGTCCTTCCCCTCGTTACCACCTCTGGTCCCGACGGCGACCTCGATGGTGCCAAGTACTTCAGCCGCATCGCCGTGCCGGCCGACGAGCTGTCGAGCTATGCCGACTCCTCCGATGCCACGGGCTACTCGATCAAGAACATCAAGGGCAAGCGCATGAGCTTCGTCTCGGCATCGTCCACCTCGGGCTTCAAGGTACCTTCCAGCGTGATCATGAAGGTCTTCCCCGATGACGTGAAGTCCTCCGACGACCTCACGACCCCCGGATTCTTCTCGCAGGTGCTCTTTGGCAACTCTCACCCTGGTTCGGCCGTCAACCTGCTCCAGGGAGACGCCGACGTGGCGGCCTTCGACGACGTCGACGTGGACATGTACCTTGATGTTCCCACGACCGACCGTGACAAGGCCAACTCGGCCGGGCAGGTCTTCAAGGTGGCCGATGGTGCCTCCCAGCCCTTCGACCGCGTGCAGGGCAAGAGCTTCGGCATCATCCAGGTCACGCCGGTCCTGAACGGTCCGATCGCCGTCAACACCGAGGTCGTACCCCAGGACATCATCGACAAGCTCGTGGCCGGCCTCACCTCCGATGAGACCTCCAACGACGAGCTGCTCTTTGCCCCCAAGGACAACGAGAACAACGGTGCCGTCTGGAGCCGGGACGACACGGCCGGCTTCATCGCCGTGGACAACGACTGGTATGACCCCATCCGTGCGTTGGACTAGCCATGGGCGAGACTATGACAGCGGAGGGCTCCCTGCTCGAGGTCAGCGGGCTGGGCAAGCACTACGACGTCCGCCGCGGCGACGGTCAACAGCCGGCTGCCCTCCATGGCGTTGACCTCTCGGCCGCGCCTGGCGAACTCATCTCCGTGATCGGGCCTTCGGGTGCCGGGAAGTCGACGCTTCTGCGCTGCATCAACCGGCTCATCGAGCCGTCGGCGGGCACGGTGCGCTTCGACGGCGAGGACATCACGCATCTGCGCCGTGGCAAGCTGCGTCCCGTCCACCGGCAGATCGCGATGATCTTCCAGAACTACAACCTCGTGTATCGCATGACGGCCATCCAGAACGTGCTCCATGGGCGTCTGGGCTACAAGGGCGCCGTGAGCGGGTCGCTCGGCCTGTATAGCGAGGACGAGAAGGTTCGCGCGTTCGAGCTGCTCGACGAGGTGGGGCTTGGCGCGCTTGCCTATCGTCGCGCCGACCAGCTCTCCGGTGGCCAGAAGCAGCGCGTGGGAATCGCGCGCGCGCTCATCCAGGAACCCAAGATCGTTCTGGCCGACGAGCCGATCGCGAGCCTGGATCCCAAGAGCTCGCGCATGGTGATGGAGCACCTGCGGCGCGTCTCGCGTCAGCGGGGCATCTGCTGCATCGTGAACCTGCACCAGGTGGACTTCGCCCTCGAGTTCTCCGATCGCATCGTGGGCCTGCATGCCGGCGAGAAGGTCTTCGACGGCGTGCCCGGCTCCTGCACGACCGAGGTGATTCGCGACATCTATGGCAACGACGAGGAGGTCGGACTCGGCTTGGCCCCGGACGCCGCGGCCCCTGGGTGCGTCGCCCTTGCGTCCGGCCCGCTCATCGCCCACGCGGAGGTTTTGTAGTGGTTGCTGGTGGTGCGGGTACCGTCCCCGCGTCGTCGCGTCCCACGGTCGACCTCGCGTGGTTTCGCCATCGCCAGCTCGTCACGCTGGGCGTGATCGCAGCGCTCGTCGTGATCTTCCAGGTCAGCTCCCTCGTCACGAACTTCAGCCTGGGCTACGCCATCTCGTCCATCCCGGCTGCCTTCGTCTGGATGTTCCAGAACTTCCTCCCCACGGCCCGCTCCTTCGGTGAGCTTTCCGTCATCGTCACGCAGACGGTCTCGACGACCCTCGACTCGGTGGCGGCCACGGTGCTTTCGGCCCTGCTCGGCATCGTGCTCGCGGTCCTGGGCTCTTCGACCGTGGGCGTCGAGAACCCCCTCGTGCGTGGGGCCATCCGCGTCGTGGCGAGCGTCTTTCGCAACGTCCCCATGATCGCCTGGGCGATGCTTCTTCTCCTGTCGTTCAAGCAGAACGAGTTCACGGGGTTCCTAGCCCTGTTCCTGACCACCTTCGGCGAGCTCACCCGCTTCTTCCTAGATACCTTCGACGAGATTCCCACCGGACCCGTCGATGCGCTCAGAAGCTGTGGGGCCTCCTATTGGCAGGTCGTCTTCCAGGCGGGACTCCCGCTCGCCGTGGCCGACCTCATGAGCTGGATGCTCTACATGGTGGAGACCAACATTCGCTCGGCCACCCTCATCGGCCTGCTCACGGGTACGGGGATCGGTTTCGTGTTCCAGATCTACTACAACTCCTTCCGCTACGACTGCGCGGGCCTCGTGATCGTGGTGACGATCGCGGTGGTACTGCTCATCGAAGCGGTCTCCAACCGTGCGAGGAGGTCGATGATCTAGATGGCAACCCTCTCGCTTTCCCGCAGCGCTGCTGCCGTCGTCGAGCGTGGCCCGCGCGGGTCTCTCCGCCTGACCTCGCGCAAGAGTCGCAACCCCTCCGTGGGGATCACGCTCGCGGTCCTCGTGGCGCTGACCTTCGTGACCTTCGCTCGCATGCAATACGGCTCCGTCGACCTCGCGAGGGCTGCTCAGCAGGCGGGATCGGACTTCGTGGCCATGATGCTCGAACCGGCGCTCGATCCCCCGCTGGGCGCCAACCACTTCACCTGGGCGACCGTCTTCGCCTCCACGCTCTCCACGATCGGCGTGACCCTCATCTGCACGGTCCTGTCGGCCGTGGTGTCGTTCTTCCTGGCCCTTGCGGCGTCGGCCAACCTCTCGAGTGTGACCGTCTCGAACGTAGTCAAGGGTTTCATCGCCGTCATCCGCTCCATTCCCACGATCCTGTGGGTCCTCGTCTTCACGGTGGCCATCGGCCTGGGGTCGGAAGCGGCGGTCCTCGGCATCTCGTTCCACTCGATCGCCTATCTGACCAAGAGCTACTCGGAGTCCATCGAGGAGATCGACGAGGGCACGATCGAGGCCCTGCGCTCCTCGGGTGCGAGCTTCTGGCAGGTCGTCTTCCAGGCCATCTGCCCAGCAACCATTACCAAGCTCCTCTCGTGGACGTTCATCCGCTTCGAGATCAACTTCACCAATGCCGTCGCCGTAGGTGCCTTTGCCGGTGCGGGCGGCATCGGGTTCCAGCTCTACCAGGCGGGTACGCGCTACTACAACCTTCACGAGGTCGGTGTGATCGTCTACGTGTGCATCATCGCGGCCTTCGTGTTCGAGTTCGTCTCGGTGCGTCTGCGTCGCCGCTACATCATCAATCCCGAGGCCTAGGGGTTCGGCGTCCTCGGGGCGCGGACCGCTCGGCGTCATTCGGCAGTAAGGAGCTCGTTCAATGATCTCTCGGAGAAGGAGGACGGAGGCCCTGGTGGAGTCAAACAGCGCCGTGGCCATCGGCCTTGCCGTCCTCGTGTGTCGCGAGGCCGAGGTCATCGACCTCGCCCGCCCGCGTCAGGGCCTCGTCATGTGCGAGGTCTGCGAGACGGCGCGGGGCTCAAGATTCTACCTCGGCGAGGCGCTCATGAGCGAGAGCCGCGTACGCATCGGCGAGACGGAAGGTCTTGGCGTCGTGCTGGGTTCCGATGCCGAGCTGGCCCGCGCCCTGGCCGTGATCGATGCGGCCTGCGCGCTCCCCGTCCCGCTTGCCTGCGCGGGTGCCCTCGAGGAGGGCATCGCGTCGGCCGAACACGACCTGGCGGCCCGTCGGGCGCACGAGGCCACGCTGACGGGGACGTCGCGTGTCTCCTTTGACACGATGGGCGGGCAGGACATGTCGGTTCAGGCGGTGGCGCAATGAGCGAGAGAGACGTGCTCTTCCCTCGTGACGATGCGGCTGACGCGCGTTCCTTCTACCTGCAGAAGAACTTCCGTGCCCTGCTTGACGCGATGGCGCGTCCCGGCGAGCTGACACCCCTCTCCACCTCCGACAGCGAGGCGTCCTCCTGCGCCACGCGGGCAGGCCTTCTGCCTCAGACCGTGTGCGTGCTCGACGTGGTTCTCGACGCGGGGACCACGGTGCGCGTGGCCGGCGCACGGAGCGATGACGCCACGTGTGAGCTCGGCGAGCGTACGCACGCCCTCGCGCGCCCGCTCGGGGAGGCGGCCTTCTGCGTGGTTCCGCTCGCACTCGCAGGCGAGGATGCCGCAGCTGCCGTACGGGTGGCGCGTGCCGGCACGCTTGCCTCGCCCCACCTGGGGGCCACCTGCATCGTGGAGTGTGCGGCGCTTCTGGGGACCGACGCCTCGGGCGTGCGCGTCGGGTCCAGGACGGGTTCTGCGGGATACGTTCGCTGGTCGCTTGCGGGTCCTGGCATCGATGGCAGCTGCGAGTTGGGGTGCGACCGCGATGACGTCCTGGCGGCCCGCAACGCGCGTGCTGACGAGTTCCCGCTCGGCATCGACCTCGTTCTCGTTGACGGTGCCGGTCATATCGCCTGCGTGCCGAGAAGCACCCGTCTCACGCGGATGGGTACCTCGGGAGAGGAGGTACGTTCATGGGCTATGTAGCGGTCTCGGGAGGGCGCGAGGCAATCGATGCCTCGCTCGACCTCCTCGAGCGCCGGCGCGTCTCGTCCGGGCGCTCGATCGATGTCGACCTCATCGCCCAGGTCCTGCCCGAACTGGTGGAGCAGGTCCAGTCCGAGGGGTCGCTGTGGTGTCCCGAGGTGGCTGCCACGGCCGTCAAGCAGGCGCGCGGCTCCGTGGAGGAGGCGGTCTTCCTCGTGCGCGCCTATCGCTCCACCCTCGAGCGACTGTACGTCTCACGCACCATCGATACGAACGACATGCAGGTCGACCGCCGCATCTCGGCCGCCTTCAAGGACGTGCCGGGCGGCCAGGTCCTCGGCTCCACGCGCGACTACAGCCACCGCCTCATCGACTTCGGCCTCACCGAGGAGTCCGACGTCGGCGTGCGGGCACGCCTGGTCGAGATCGAGGAAGAGCTGTCCGACATGGCGGATGCCGACGCGGGCAAGGAGCGTGGCATCGACGCCCACCTCCCCAAGGTCCTCGACTACCTACGCTCCCTTGGCATGGTGCGCACCGTCGAGCCGGATGACTCGCAACCGGTGGACCTCACCAAGGTGCCCCTGTCGTTTCCCGCCCCGCGCTCGATGATCCTCCAGGCCCTCTCGCGCGGTCTCACGCAGGCCGTTGTTGCCTTCGGCTACGCGGCCATCCGCGGCTTCGGCCTCTCGCATCCCACGGTGGGAGAGCTGCGCCGTGGAACGGTGCCGGTGACCATCGACGGTCCCGGAGCGTCTGCAGGCGGACCGGACGATGCCTACTACCTGGGTTCGCTTCCCGTCTGTGAGGTCGAGAGCCTTATTACCTGCGACGAGGAGGAAGGCGGTGCCCACCGCAGCGCCCTCGACGTGGGCTATGGCCTCGTGATGGGCTCCGACGAATCCAAGGCCATCGCAATGAGCGTCCTCGACCACTCGCTACGTGCCGATGACGTGCGCTACCCCACGCAGGACCAGGAGTTCGTGCTCACCCACATCGACGGTGTCGAGGCCACGGGCTTCATCAGCCACCTCAAGCTGCCCCACTATGTGACGTTTCAGTCCAAGCTCGACAGCGCCCTGCGTTCGGTGCGCGCCCACGCGAATGGCGAGAAGGGAGGCGAGGCCGATGCGTAACACCTACAACTTCGCCTTCCTCGACGAGGGGTCCAAGCGCGAGATCCGCCGCGCGATTCTGAAGGGTGTGGCCATTCCCGGCTACCAGGTGCCGTTCGCGAGCCGAGAGATGCCGATCGGTCGCGGCTGGGGTACCGGCGGGCTGCAGGTCACGCTTGCCTGCATCGGTCCTGCGGACGTGCTCAAGGTCATCGACCAGGGAGCGGACGACTCGGTGAACGCCGTGTCCATCCGCGGCCTCGTGCGCCAGACGACGGGTGTGGCCACGACGAGCGACACCAGGCGTGCCACCCTCATCCAGAGCCGCCACCGCATCCCCGAGACGCCGCTCACCAGCAACCAGCTCATGGTCCTGCAGGTACCCATGCCCGAGCCCCTGCGCACCTACGAGCCGCGTGAGACCGTGACTCGCCGCCTCCACGCCGAGGCTGAGTATACGGGTGCCTACCTGGAGCTCTTCGAGCAGATCGTGCGCTATGGGACCACGACGACCGACGCGGACCACCCCGTCATGGTCGGCGGGCGCTACGTCATGGCCCCGAGTCCCATCCCGCGCTTTGACAACCCTCGCCTGGAAGACGCCGACAACCTCTTTCTCTTTGGTGCGGGTCGCGAGAAGAAGATCTACGCGGTCCCACCCCACACGCACGTGGCGTCTCTGGCCTTCGACGACTTCCCCTTCGTGCGCGAGGACTTCTCGGGCAAGCGATGCCACGTCTGTGGGGCAACCGGCGTCTATATGACCGAGACCGTGGACTCTGCGACGGGCGAGCGCGTCTGGCAGTGCTCCGACACCGACTTCTGCGCGCGTCATGCGGCTGCCGCACGTGCCGCTGCCGAGAAGGGAGGTGACCCGCGATGAGCGACGTCAACGTCTCGGGGCTGCCTGTGCCCGTGCGACATGGCTACGTCGAGGAGGCGCCGGTCCTCTCCGTCTCCCACCTCTCGCGCCGGTTCGGAGCCGGCTGTCCCTACTGCGACGATCCGAACAACCCGCTCGAGCGCAACATCTGCCCGCGCTGCGGCGCGGTCCACGCCGTGCGTGACGTCTCCTTCGAGGTCCATCCCGGCGAGATCCTGGGCATCGTGGGGGAGTCGGGTTCTGGCAAGTCGACGCTCATGCAGTGTCTCTACTTCGACCAGGTGCCCACGGCTGGCGACCTGCGCGTGGCGGCCTTTGACGGTGGTGCGGCCAACTGCTTTGGCCTCTCGCGCCAGCAGCAGCGTCACATCCGAGACACGATCTTCGGCATGGTCTACCAGAACCCCTACCTGGGCCTGCGCATGGGCTTCTCGGCGCTCTCGAACATCGCGGAGAAGCAGATCGCGGCCGGGAGCCGCAACGTGGGCGAGATGGTGGCCCGCGGCGAGGAGCTTCTCGAGCGCGTGAGGATTCCCGCCCGCCGCAAGCAGGACCCGCCGTCGGAGTTCTCGGGCGGCATGCAGCAGCGCGTGCAGATCGCCAAGGCGCTCTCCAACCGGCCGCCCGTGCTCTTCCTGGACGAGGTCACCACCGGACTCGACCTCTCGGTCCAGGCGCGCGTGCTCGACCTCATCCTGCAGCTGCGCCGCGACCTTGGCGTCTCGATGATCGTCGTCTCGCACGATCTGGGCGTCATCCGGCTTTTGTCCGACCGCACGATCGTCATGTTGGATGGCCAGGTGATTGAGCATGGCCTCACCGACCAGATCATGCAGGATCCCCAGCACGTCTACACCCAGGAACTCGTCTACTCGCTGCTCTAGGAGGTTGCATGTACGTCATCAGGAACGGAATCGTCATCCAGCCCGATCGGCTTCTCTTTGGCTATGAGGTCGTGGTCGAGGCCGATCGCATCACGCACATCTGGCAGCAGGGGACCCTGGACGTAGGTTCCTGCGGGGTCGGTGTCATCGACGCCCACGGCGGCTACGTCACGCCTGGCCTCGTGGACATCCACTCGGACTACATCGAGACGGTCATCTCCCCGCGACCGACGGTGGTCATGGATTTCTCCGGGGCCTTGTTCGAGGCCGAACGCGAGCTTCTTGCCCACGGCATCACGACGATGTACCACTCGCTGTCCGCATACGGACGCGACTTCATGGAGGTCAAGCCCGTTCGCCAGTGGGAGAACACCGAGAAGCTCATGGCACTCGTGGCCGGCTGCAAGCGCACGGAGGGGAAGAGCGTCCACCTCATCCGTCATCGGCTCCACTTGCGCCTCGAGGTGGACAACATGAATCTCGTCGACCAGGTCGAGGGTCACCTGCGTGCCGGCGAGATCGACGAGCTCTCGTTCATGGACCACACGCCGGGCCAGGGGCAGTACCGCGACCTGGAGATCTGGCGGCGCTCGATTCGCTCGGACCACGAGGTCAGCGCCGAGGAGGCGACGGCGATTGCCGCCGAGCAGCGGATGGCCCCCAAGCTCTCCTTCGAGCAGCTGCGCTACCTCGCCGACGTGGCGCAGGAGTGTGGTGTCGCTCTCGCAAGCCACGATGACGACTCGGTCGAGCACCTTGACCTCATGCGCGACCTCGGCTGCACGATCTCGGAGTTTCCGGTGAGCCTCGAGGTCGCCGACGCGGCCCGCAAACGCGGCATGGCAACGGTCATGGGGACGCCTAACATCCTGCTCGGCAAGAGCCATTCGGGCAACCTCTCGGCCCGTGAGGCCGTGGAGAACGGCATGGCGAGCGTCCTATGCTCCGACTACTACCCCACGGCCATGCTTCAGAGCGCCTTCGTCCTGCATCACGACTTCAGGCTGCCGCTCGAGCAGGCGTTCGCGATGCTCACGGTGAACCCCGCCCGCGCCGTGGGCGCCGACGACCTGATCGGCAGCGTCGAGGAGGGCAAGAAAGCCGACCTTCTCGTGATCCGCGAGGTCGAGGAGGGCGGGCGCTCCTACCCCGTCATCACCGCGACGCTCGTGGACGGACGCGTGGTGTCGCGCATGTGGTATCCGGCACTGCCGTCCCTCTCGGCACGCTTTGCGACTGACGCGGCCACGGTCGCGGAGACGGCCAACAACGCGCCGGTGCTTGTCGTCGACGGGGAGGTGCGCTAGATGGCCACCGCGACTGCGATGCAGCTCGACATCCGCGACCTCTCGAAGGGCTTCACGCTGCACGCCGCTGGCCGGCGCGTGCGTGGGTGCGAGCACATCTCGCTCGCCGTGGGGCATGGAGAGTTCGTGGGCATCACGGGCCGCTCCGGCTCGGGCAAGTCCACGATCCTGAAGTGCCTCTACCGCACGAACCTGCCCGAGAGCGGCCAGATTCTCTATGACTCGGATGCGTTCGGCGTCGTGGACCTTGCCACGATCGATGAGCGACGCATGGTCTGGCTGCGCAGCTACGAGATCGGCTACGTGTCGCAGTTCCTTGATGTCGTGCCGCGCACCACGGCCCACGACATCGTGCTCCAGTCTGCGAGCGAGGCGTTTCCTGATCCGGTCGACGCCGAGGCTGAGACGAGGCGCATGCTCGACCACTTTGACTTTCCCGTCGCCCTGTGGGAGCTCTATCCCACCACCTTCTCGGGTGGGGAGAAGCTGCGCCTGAACATCGCACGTGCCATGGTGCGCCGGCCGCGCCTGCTTCTGCTCGACGAGCCCACGGCCTCGCTCGACAATGCGAGCAAGGCCAAGGTGCGCACCCTGATCGAGCAGCTCAAGGCGTCGGGGACCACGATGCTTGGCATCTTCCACGATCTCGAGTTCATGGAGGGCGTGTGCGACCGCGAGTACAACATGCAGGCTGGGGGCTTCGTGAGCGAGGGGGAGTAGCCATGGACCGCTCTGCGATCGGCAGCTATGACCTTCACATGCACTCGACATTCTCCGACGGCTCCGAGACGGTGGCCGAGCTCATCGACCAGGCACGCGCCCGCGGCCTCGCGCGCATCGCCATCACCGACCACGACAGCCTGTCGCAGCTCTCGGTCATCCGCGCGCGGTCGCGCCGGATGGACTTTCCCGTGCTCGCGGGTGTCGAGGTCTCTGCCGTGGACGCGGAGACGGGCCGCAAGGTCCACGTCCTGGGATACGGACTCGAGGCCACCATCGATGGCGTGGGGCCGCTCGAGCGACTTGTGGCGGAGACGCTGCGCGCCCGGATTGCCAACACCCTCTGGCAGGCTTGGGTCATCATGCGCTCGGGTGTCGCCCGCGAGGGCCACATGCTCGACGTCGATGAGGTCATCCAGGTGGCCCGTGACTCGACGGGCGTCTACAAGCAGCACGTCATGGAGGCGCTGACGCACCTCCCGTACCACGATGGCGAGTACCAGTGGTTCTATCAGCGCCTCTTCAAGGGGTCGGGTGTCGCGGCACACGACATCGGCTACCCGACGGCCGTCGATGCGGTTCGCGCAATCGTGGGGCAGGGGGGCACGGCGGTTCTCGCCCATCCTGGCCAGATGGACTCGTGGTCGGCCCTGCCGCGGCTCGTGGGTGCAGGCCTTGCGGGCATCGAGGCCTTTCATCCCGACCATGCCCAGGCCGACGTCGACCGGGCTCTTGCGACGGCACGGGAGTTCGGCCTCTTCGTGACCGGTGGATCGGACTACCACGGCCGCTACGGGGCTCCTGCGCACGTGGGCGTCTGCTTCGTCACGCCCGCCGAGGCCGGCGAGGCGATTGACGCACTCTTTGCGCGTGAGGCGACGCTCTCCTAGCGGTGCGGTCTTCGCATCCGAACGAACTCCTGACAACATACGAAGGCGTTACGTCAGCCAGCGTTTCCCTTACAGAATGCGCCCCTTTTTGCTGACAGGAGCGTAACGGCCGCTGCCTAATCTTGCAACGCAGGACATCGCTTGTTGGTACGGGCTTCTCGCCCTACGCCTTTGCTTGTCCACAGGAGCCGCGGGAGCGGCAGAACAGGAGAAGACAGTGAATCAGGAGAGGACCATCGAGGAAGATCGGAAACGCCCGGGAGGGCTGACCCGCCGCACCTTCTTCAAGACGGCCGTCGCCGGTGCCGCCTTCACGGTAGCGGCCTTCATGCACCCCACGACGCCAGCTGAGGCCGAGGAGGTGGCCCAGGGCGGTGTCGCCCGCTTTATCATCGGCAGCGACCTACATGTGCCGAGCTACGACTCCACGACCAAGCTGCCCAAGATCTTCTCGTGGATGGCCACGATGAGCCCCGACCGCGTCTGCCTCGTGGGCGACATCACCGACAACGGGCGTCTTGACCAATATGCCACGCTCAATGGCATCATCAACGCCTCTCCCATCTCGCGTGACAGGTTCGTCTTCTGCCAGGGCAACCACGAGACCTACGACCCCGGCGTCCTGCTTGCGCCCACGCGCTTCAAGGACCAGATGGGCCAGGATGCCAATAAGCTCATCTCGGTCGCGGGTATCCCCGTCATCACGCTGGGACCCAACACCTTGTCTGACCATTGGTACCATGAGGACCTGTCCTTCTTCCAGGAGTGCATGGACGCGATCGACAACGACGACGGGACCACGTACACGCCTGGCATGCCAGTCCTTCTGCTCTGCCACCACTCGATTCCCAACACTGCCTACACCTCCGAGGAGTGGAACGGCGACTACGGGGACGACCTGATCGACGCGATGAAGTCACATCACCAGATCATCCACGTCTCGGGGCACAGCCATGCCACGGTCGAGGACGCGCGCTCGATCGACCAGAGCCTCGGCTTCACCTGCATCCAGGATGCCACCCTCTCCGCCTACTTCGAGAACGAGCGCTACACGCCGTTCACGATGTATGACCCCACGAGCGGTGAGGTCTCCTCCTATCCCCAGACAGGCGACAACTTCAACAAGGCGGCGCAGTGCATCGTGATCGACGTGCTCCAGAACGGAGACGCGGTGGTCACGCGCTACGACCTCTACCCGCTCATGGAGGGCGGCCAGGCGCGCACGCTCTTCGAGCCGTGGACCATCGAGACGTCGCAGATGATAGACAACCCGCAGTCCGGCGCATACCAGAAGGCACGTGTGTCGACCGCGGCCCCGAAGCTGCCCCAGAGCGGCGCGGTGACGGTCTCGGACGGGAAGGGGACCTCGTTCGCGGTCTCGTTTCCCGCCTTCACCGCCGGCTCGGACTCCAACCTCGATGTCATCCACGACTATCGCATTACCGCGCAGCCCGTTGACGCCTCTGGTGCGGACTCCGGTGACGCCCAGGTCAGGCGCTGCTTCTCCGACTACTTCGTCGCTCCCGAGAAGCGCCACGACCATACGGGCGAGGCGTGGAAGGTCATCGTGGCCGGCCTTCTGCCTGCGACCTCCTACAAGGTGAGCGTCTGTGCCGAGACCTCGTTCTACCAGAACGATGCCACGACCGGTGCCTCCCAGCCGCTCGTGCTCGTGGGCCTTGCGACCACGAAGACGATTACGATTCCCGACGCGATCATCGACGTCGACTTCCGCCGCGGCAATGCGTCCGATGCCATGGGACATACGCTGCGTCCCGATGGTGGCTCGATTGTCTCCGACACGACGCTGGTCGCGGGTGGATCGGTTACGGTCTTCGAGACGGATGGCACTCACGGCTACGGCTACACGCTCGACGCGGACGACTACGGCTACTTCAAGGGCCAGTCCACGACCGAGTGCCTCTTCAAGATGGTCGACGTCCAGAGCGACCAGTGCGTCTTCTCCAACCAGCAGAGCGCCGGCTCGGGCCTCGAGATCGAGAACGGCAACCTTGAGTTCTGGTACAACAAGGACAGCGGCGGCAGGGCCACGCCCTCGGCAGCCATCGACGCAAACGCGTGGGTCTACGCGGTTGCCGTTGCAGACGGCACGAACGTGACGCTCTACGTCAACGGCGCGCAGGCTGCCCAGGTAGCAGCCGGTGCGATGAGGGTCCCCTCGCCCAAGACGTACTGGGTGGGGAGCGATACCTCGGCCGCCGACCAGTGCGACGAGTACCAGTGCAAGGCGGGAACCCGTGTGGCCCTCGCGCGCCTCTACCCCAAGGCGCTGACGGCTGCCGAGATCAAGCAGCGCTACGAGGACCTTACCAAGCCGGTCGTGGTCGCCGATCCCACGATCGCGGTTCCCACTGGTGCGCTCGTCGCAACCGTGGGAGAGGTCGTGAGGCCGCTCGACGGCGTCACGGCCACGGGCTCCGACGGCACGACCGACCTCACGGCCAATCTGACCTGGAAGCTCCTGGACGCGAACGGGACCGATGTGCCGGTCTCGTCGGAGAAGGCCGCGGCCAGAATGCTCGTCGCCGCCGACTCCGTGAGTGACACGCTCGACACCGCCAAGCTCTCTGCGGGCTCCTACACCCTGAGCTACGCGGTGGTCGACGATGCGAGCGGCAAGACCGGCACGGCCACGCGCGGCCTCACACTGAACGCGGCCTCAACCAGTGGCGGGAACGACACCGGCAACGGTGGCACCAGTACCGGTGGCACCAGCAATGACAATGGCAACGGTGGCGGTACCGGTAGCACCAGCAATGGCGGCACCCCGCAGAAGGCCGGCTCTCGCACCGGCCGCCTGCCCTCGACCGGCGACGCCACTTCGGTCATCGGTCTTGCCTCCGCGTTGATCGGCGGCGCAGGTGCTGTCGGTGCCAGCGCGTATGTGCACCATCGCACAGGCGCACAGGAGGTCTCCAACGCCTTTGACGAGGACGCTGACTGCGAGGACTAGCATTCGCGGATAGCCCGCCTGGGGAATGTGCCCTGGGCGGGCTATCCCCTCGGACATGAATTTGCATGAGGAACCCGTGCATCTCTGAATTACTGCACATGTTGTGCAATACTACTCAAGCTGTGTAAGTACACCTGAGTATGTCTGCACCCGCAGAGGGGGTCACGTTCATGCAGCTTGTACAGGGGCGCGCCGAAGGCGTCGCCCTGAGCACCGACAAGAGGAGCATCCGTACCAGGCACGCGCTCGGAATGGCGCTTGCACGGGAGATCGACGCCACAGGTGACCTCTCGCAGGTCACGGTTACCGCCGTGACCGAGCGTGCCGGCGTCACTCGCCGTACCTTCTACTCGCACTTCCGGGACATTCCCGATCTCGTGTGCCAGACCGAGGACGAGATCCTCGACGGTCTTCGTGCACCCCTCGCCAAGCTCACCGAGGTTCATCTCGACGATCTACGCATGGCCGTCGAACGGCACGAGCCCTGTCCTGGGTCGGAGGACCTTCTCGCCTCCGTCGAGCGGCGCGGTGCCTACGTGCGTCCGCTCCTTGGCAGCGGTGGTGACCCCGCCTTTGCCGAACGTCTCAAGCGCGTGGTTCGGGAGGTCGTGCTCGATCGTGCGCTCGATGGCATTGACCTGCGCGCCATTGGCCCGTTCTTTGACTACTACCTCACCTATGCAATCTCCGCCGAGGTCGGCGTCCTCGTGCGCTGGCTCGACGGTGGCATGCGCGAGAGCGTTCGCGACATGGCTCGTATCATGACGGCCCTCATGTTCGTGCGACCGGGGGACCTCTACGACAATCCCATCGACCTTGACATCCCGAGCTTCGTGCTCGAGGTGATGTTTCCCGAGGAGGACCGCGATGACTAACAACCCCTCATCCCTCAGTGCCGAGAAGGCCGCCCGACAGGGCATCGAGCTCGTGCAGAACGGTGCGGAGCTCTCGCCCAGGCATCCCATCAACCTCACGCACGCCCGCCTGCGCCTGGGCATCGATGTGGGTTCCACCACGGTCAAGCTTGCTGTCATCGACGGCAATGGCAGCCTTGTCTACGCCAACTACGAACGTCACCACACCGACATCAAGGCGACCGCGCGAGAGATCTTCGAGAAGGCCCAGAGGGTTCTCGGGGACACGCCCATGCGCGTCTCGATCACCGGCTCTGGTGGCATGCTGCTTGCAAAGTGGCTTGGCCTGGAGTTCGTTCAGGAGGTCATCGCCTCGAAGCGTGCCGTGGAGACGCTCATTCCGCAGACCGACTGTGCCATCGAGCTTGGTGGCGAGGATGCGAAGATCATCTACTTCGACAATGGCATCGAGCAGCGCATGAACGGTACCTGCGCTGGCGGCACGGGCGCCTTCATCGATCAGATGGCCTCGCTCATGGAGACGGACGCCGCAGGTCTCAACGAACTCGCCAAGGGCGCCACGCACATCTACCCCATCGCGTCGCGTTGTGGCGTCTTCGCCAAGTCGGACGTGCAGCCGCTGCTCAACGAAGGTGCGGCGCGCGAGGACGTGGCTGCCTCCATCTTCCAGGCCGTTGCCAACCAGACCGTCTCCGGCCTCGCCTGCGGCCATCCCATCCGCGGCTATGTCGCGTTTCTCGGTGGCCCGCTCCAGTACCTCTCCGAACTGCGCGCGCGCTTCTACGAGACGCTTCGTCTCGACGAGGAGCATCGCATCGTGCCGGATAACGCCCACCTCTTCGTCGCCACCGGTGCCGCGCTTGCCGGCGAGTCGGACACGTATGTCACCTTCGCCGGAGTCATGGACAGCCTCGATGGCATCGGTGACACCCAGGGATCCGAGGTTGCCCGTCTCGACCCGCTCTTTGCCACCGAGACGGACTACGAGGAGTTCAAGGCCCGCCACGACGCCCAGGTGGTGCCCAAGGGTTCGCTCGACTGCTATCACGGACGCGTGTTCATCGGCATCGATGCCGGCTCCACCACGATGAAGGCGGCCGTGGTGGGCGAGTCGGGCGAGCTGCTCTACACCTGGTATGACAACAACAACGGGGACGTGCTCGGAACCGCGCGCAGAATCATGGACGACATCTACGACCATCTGCCTGAAGGTTGTACCATCGGCCATGTGACCACCACGGGCTACGGCGAGGGCATCCTCATCGAGGCGCTCCAGGCCGACTCCGGCGAGATCGAGACCGTGGCCCACCTTCGTGGGGCCAGGGCCTTCGTGCCCGACGTCAACTTCATTCTTGACATCGGCGGCCAGGACATGAAGTGCCTGCAGGTGAAGGATGGGATCATCGAGCACATCATGCTCAACGAGGCCTGCTCCTCGGGCTGCGGCTCGTTCATCGCCAACTTCGCGGACTCCATGGGCATGAGCGTGCAGGAGTTTGCCAAGGCGGCCGTTCGCGGCGAGCATCCCGTGGACCTTGGCAGCCGCTGCACCGTGTTCATGAACTCCCGCGTCAAGCAGGCGCAGAAGGAGGGCGCGACCATCGGGGACGTGGCCGCGGGCCTCTCGTACTCCGTGATCAAGAACGCCCTGTTCAAGGTCATCAAGCTCCGTGACTACGACCAGATCGGTGCGTACGTGGTCGTTCAGGGCGGGACCTTCATGTCCGACGCCACGTTGCGGGCCTTCGAGCTTCTCACCGGCCGCGACGTCATTCGCCCAGACATCGCCGGCACCATGGGTGCCTATGGTGCGGCGCTTCTCGCCCGCGACCGTGCTGGCGCCGAGGGCATCTCAACGCTGCTCTCTCGCAACGAGATCGATAACCTGCAGGTCAAGCATACCAACGTGCACTGCGGTCGCTGCTCCAACAACTGCCTGCTCACCGTGAACTCCTTTGGCAACGGGCGTCGCTTCATCACGGGCAACCGCTGCGAGAAGGGTTCGGGCAAGCCCGCCAAGGAGCAGAGCAAGGCGCCGAACCTCTTTGAGTACAAGACCCGGTTGCTCTTTGACCGTCCGGTCCTTTCGCCCGATGTCGCGCCTCGTGGTACCGTGGGCATCCCCCGTGCGCTCAACATGTACGAGAACTATCCCTTCTGGCATGCCTTCTTCACCAAGCTCGGCTTCTCCGTGGTGCTCTCCGACAAGACCACGCGAAAGACCTACGAGGCGGGCACCGAGTCCATGCCCTCGGAGAGCGTGTGCTATCCCGCGAAGCTCAGCCATGGTCACATCATGGACCTTCTCGAGAAGGATCCCGACTTCATCTGGATGCCCTGCATTCGCTGGGAGCGTCAGGAGGATGCAGGCGCCACCAACCACTACAACTGCCCGATCGTCATGAGCTATCCGCAGGCGCTCGAGCTCAACGTGGACGAGCTGGCGGCGCCGAGCGTGGAGTACCTCTGCCCGTTTATCCCCTATGACAAGAAGCGCGATCTCAAGAAGCGACTCTACGAGATCATCTCGGTGCAGCGCGAGGCCGATGCCGCCGAGGGTAGGGGTCGTGTGCGTGGCGAGCACATCACGCGCGCGGAGATCGACGAGGCCGTGAACCTTGCCTGGCAGGCGGACATCGACTTCAAGGATGCGATGCACCGTGCCGGCGATGACTGCCTGCGTTGGATCGAGGAGAACGACGCGCACGGAATCGTGCTCGCCGGACGTCCGTATCACAACGACGGCGAGGTCAACCACGCCATTCCGGAGATGCTCCATGGTTTTGGCTTTGCGGTTCTCACCGAGGACTCCGTAGCGCACAAGGTGGGCCCCGAGCGTCCCATTCGCGTCGTGGACCAGTGGATGTATCACTCGCGTCTCTATCACGCCGCGCGCTTCGTGGCGTCTCGCAACGACCTCGACCTGATCCAGCTGCAGAGCTTCGGTTGTGGCCTGGACGCCCTCACCACCGACGAGGTCCAGGAGATTCTCGAGGCCTCCGGAAAGATCTACACCGTGCTCAAGATCGACGAGGTCTCGAACCTGGGTGCCGCGCGCATCCGCGTGCGCTCGCTCATGGCCGCCCTCAAGGAGCAGGACGAAGAGCTCGAACGCAAGGCGGCTGCGGGAGAGGTCTCCGAGGCCGAACCCGTAGGCGTGCACATGGCCGACGGCTCGCTCGAGCATGCTCGTCCCACCAGCGACACCCGTCGCGTGCCCGTGTACCGAACGTCCGAGAGCTCCGCGTTCAAGAAGGTTCGCTACACCAAGGACATGCAGGACGCGGGCTACACCATCCTTGCGCCGCAGATGTCACCCATCCACTTCGAGCTGGTGGAGGAGCTTCTCAACAAGGCTGGCTACAACATGGTCCTTCTCCCCTCCGTGGACCAGGGTGCCGTGGACACCGGCCTCAAGTATGTGAACAATGACATCTGCTATCCGTCGATCCTCACCACGGGGCAGATCATGGAGGCCGTGCTCTCTGGCAGGTACGACCTCAGCCGCACCGCGGTTCTCATCTCGCAGACGGGCGGCGGCTGCCGTGCCACCAACTACATCGCCCTCATCCGCAAGGCGCTCAAGGATTCCGGACATGAGAACGTGCCCGTGATTTCCCTGTCCGTGGCGGGAGGTCTCGACGAGAGCAACCCCGGCTTCAACATCCTCAAGCCAGAGATCCTGGTGGGTGCGGTGTATGCGCTGCTTTACGGCGACCTCATCATGCAGACCCTCTATCGCGTGCGTCCCTACGAGGTGGAACCGGGCTCTGCCGACGCGCTCTACCACGAGTGCATGGCCGATGCCAAGAAGGTCATCACCACGAGCATGGCACCCAAGGACTTCTATGGTCTCTGCCAGCGCACCATTGACGCCTTCGATGGCCTGCCCCTGGAGAACGACCGGTCCAAGCCACGCGTGGGCGTGGTGGGCGAGATTCTCGTCAAGTTCCATCCCACCGCCAACAACCAGGTCGTACGCGTGATCGAGTCGGAGGGCTGCGAGGCCAACGTACCCGGACTCGTGGACTTCTTCCTCTTCGGCACGTCGAACGCCATCAACACGCATCGCGAGATCGGCTCCAAGAAGTCGAGCATGTTCTCCCATTTCCTGGGCATCAAGGCCATCGAGGGCTTCCGCGAGCCCATCAACAGGATGCTCGAGGCAAGCGATCGCTTCGAGCCCTACCCGCACATCCAGGACCTCGCCGCCAAGGCCGAGCAGATTCTGTCGCTGTGCAACACCATGGGCGAGGGCTGGCTGCTCACGGCCGAGATGTGCGAGCTCATAGAGACGGGTACGCCCAACATCGTGTGCTGCTCGCCGTTTGCATGTCTGCCCAACCACGTGGTGGGCAAGTCGGTCATCAAGCGACTGCGCCAGATGCACCCCGAGAGCAACATCGTGGCGGTCGACTACGACCCGGGCGCATCTGAGGTAAACCAGCTCAACCGCATCAAGCTCATGATCAGCGTGGCCAAGGAGAACTTCCGCAGCAATCGTGAGGGCGGTTTCCACCTCGAGAACCCCGAGGACCCCACGCTGCGCGAGGGAGCTGCCTGCGGAGATGGTAGGGCACGTGCGGACAGGTATGGCAGCGACTCTATCACGCTCACACCCGAGCAGCTTGCCCGGATCGAGGAGGCCAAGCGCCGTGCGGGCGTGATTTCGTAGGGGACGGAGACGAGCCCGCGATACGACGTGCTTCTCGGCAGGGACGGGACGCATACCCAAAGCCGCGCCAGCCTTTGGGTATGCGTCCCGGCTCGTTTCTCCATGCGATTCCGAGCGTACATGCATATCCAAAGGAACCGACGTTCTTGGATATGTGCCAGAGGCCGAAATCGATTTCCCACCCGAGCAAAGCTATCTCTCCATATGCGCCGTAAGTACGGTGAATCCGGGAACGACCCTTCTTTGTAGCCGCTCCTGTCTCGTCATTCTCGTTGCCGTCGACAGATGCGGCCGGGAGGTGGCGAAATGCGTATGAACGGGTCTCGAGAGATGCTCTCGTGGAATGCCAAACCCGATGAGCAGTCTGACAAAGAACAGGTCATTCAGCATCTCCTCGTACGAGAACCGCATGACAACCGCTCCGCCCAGCGATATGCGCGACTCGCGCAGCCTCTCCCGCTGCATGACCTTGACGGGCGATGCCCCTCTCGTCATCGATGGGTTGGAGTACTTGTCGCTTCCGTCCAACTCTCCTACGACCACGGTGCCGTTAGGGAGAGGGAAGTAAAAGTCCACGCGGTACGGATGGTTTGGGTCCAAGCGGTTTTCGACCCATACCTGCAGCTCGGGTACCATGAAGCCAAGCCCGATCATGCGTGCCCGTGCCACGGATTC
>Ga0268263_1001295_pt1 | contig 23262 bp, 17 predicted proteins | sample Biomet5_FD_190358 | JGI IMG/M metagenome (GOLD analysis project Ga0268263, IMG submission 190358) | Microbial communities from bioreactor (seeded with sewage sludge) at LBNL, California, USA - Biofuel metagenome 5 (SPAdes) (version 4) | ecosystem: Engineered > Bioreactor > Anaerobic >... | reverse complement strand
TAATCAGGACAATCTTTGTTCCAGCAAAAAAATTGTGAAAAATCGATTTCAGAAGTGATTCTAATCCCCCCAATAATAATAGATCCAAAAATATATAAAAATAAGTCAAGGATTTAGGGACACGACCGAAAAACTAGACATAGATTTATTTCTCTAAAGATTCAGATAACGAAAAGAAACCAGACATAGATTTTACTAAAGATTCTTTTTCTCCTTCTTTATGCTACCTCTTTTCATAATCCGGCATTTCATCTTTTTTGGATTAAATATAGTCTACAATTGATTTGGTAAATACGAGGTTCATTACATGAAAAACAATATTCTGAATAGAATTCCCTTGAAGGAAGAGGGTCACAGTTCACCCAACAAGTCAGAACCATGAAATTCAAAAAATAGTGTCAAACAATTGCGAATATCCGGTTAGGTTGAAAAATTCGCAATTGGCTGCTTGGGTGTGTTTTTTAGGTAGGTCGAATCAGCTATTGATATTGCTTTTACTATTACCCTAACCACACTCCTTTAAAACACTTTCTATTTTATTTCACGTTGTGATGCGTTAAATTTCACTTAAAACGAAATCGTAAAAAAAGAAAAAAACGTGGGCTGGCCGATGCGAATTCCGACTTCCTAATAAAGAGGATTCGAAATCGGCTGAGACAGTTCACAGGATTTTTTGTTTGGTCTTGATACATACTTTAGGTTGGCCCACAACATCGATATGTCTACGCAAACATATAACTCTTTCTATTTTAGTTGCTTCTTCTACTGTTAAATCTCGTTAAGCAACCCATAAAAAGTCCTTACGTACCTGTTTTTAGTTTATGTTTCCATTGTTTTCGTATTCCGTCAATTCATCGTGAAATTCTATTTTTATGAAAACGTCTAATATAGTCGTTTTTTCATATTCACGAGATGTTTTTTTGTATGCAATATCGTTTTTCAGTCTTTGAAAGTACCGCTGATACTTTTCTTCAAAATCGTCACCCCGGTTCAGAACGCTCATTTTGCCTGCTATAATATCCATAATCTTGTATTCTATGGATGTTCTCTCATTTCCATGGATGTTCTCTCGTCCGTGGATGTTCTGAACTGTAAAACTTCACTCTTAAGCTCTTGAATTGCCTTGTTTTCTAAATTTGATATTTGACTAGCGGTTCTATTGGCATGTTGATTCTCGATATGGGAACGTCGATGTAAAAATTCGTGAAAAAGGATGCTATACCTGTAATTTTTAGGCGCTTGGTGTTCGGTACGATTTTCGCCGTATTTAAAAACGCTACGTATCTTAGGAATTCTTCAAGGATTTGGCGTTCATCCATTAGTTTGCCTGCTTTGATATCTTCCCTGGCGTTTTCTATCAGTTGAGTAGGGTTTTTATTTGTAAAATTACGATATTCATTTAACGCAGATAGATAATTTCCTGTTGTCCAATTCCGATTGTGTTTTCCTATCCACAACTACACTTTATCCACAACTGCACTTTCTGATCTGATTTTATACAGACGAGAATGGCTTTGAAACTTCCATCTGTTCATTATGTCATCGCATATGAAAAACTTGTATAATTCGTACGTCTTTTCATCTTTATTCTCTAATTCCAAATGGGGGGAGCTTAATTAAAAAAAATCAGGAGAATTTAGAGCAGATTATTTCAGAAGAGGTTGAATCTTCGAAGAATGAGGCAATTAATCAGAGGGATGTTTATCCTGAAAAAACTGAAAAAAATATTGTCGGACAGTCTTTTCCGGAAATCACATCAAAATCACTTGCAGGTAACGTCGTAACTTTTCCAGGAGCTTTGGAGGGAAAGGTGATACTCATCTGTATTGCTTTTGTGCGTAGTGCCCAGAATATGATTGATTCCTGGGCTCAGCCTTTTGAAAGAAAATTTGGAAAAGACAGCAGGTTTGCAATCTATGAAATTCCGATGATAAACAAAGCCTGGAAGATCGTCTCCTGGGCAATCGACTCAGGTATGAGAAGTGGTATTCCAGTAGAAAAACATGGCAATGTAGTTACTTATTATGGAGATTACTCCGGCTATTAGAAAACTCTTGGGATGGAAGATACGAACCTTGCCTATATCTTTTTGCTGGATTAGAAGGGAATTATCCGCTGGAAAGGGCAAGGGTATTCTAGACCTGATACTGAAAGAGAACTTTTTGAGACTGCAGAAATACTCATATGATAGAATCTCAATAAAATGGTGGGGGAAATGAAGGGAACAAAGGTAATACTTGGTTTTTTTGCAGTAATTGCACTTATTTTTGTAGCTTATGCGGCTCTCAGAACCATACCACTTAATGACTGCGGAGAAAACGGGACCGAACTTGACTGTATCGAGCTTCCTCCAGGTTTTTCCATTGAATATTATGCTGAGAATATTGAAGGTGCGAGGTCAATGACACTTAGCCCTAATGGCACTATCTTTGTCGGAAGCCGGGATACAGGAAAAGTTTATGCGGTTCTTGACCGGAACAATGACAGTAAAGCCGACAAGGTACTTGTGCTTGCTGAGGGCCTGGATATGCCAAACGGAGTGGCGTTCAGGAACGGTTCGTTATATGTCGCTGAGGTTTCCAGGGTGATCCGCTATGATGACATCGAAGCAAGGCTTGAAAATCCGCCTGAACCTGTTGTGGTGAACGATAATTTTCCGTCCGACCGCGCTCACGGCTGGAAATACATCAAATTCGGGCCTGACGGAAAGCTGTATGTGCCTGTAGGAATGCCGTGTAATGTATGCAATAAAGAGGGAGAGGACGAACGGTACGGAACAATCATGAGAATGGAACCTGACGGAAGCCAGCTTGAGATTTTTGCAAAGGGTGTCAGAAATAGTGTCGGATTTGATTGGAATCCCAGGACCGAAGAATTATGGTTTACTGACAATGGAAGGGATTGGCTTGGAGATGATGTACCTCCGGATGAACTTAACAGGGCGCCTGTACAGGGAATGCACTTCGGTTTTCCTTATTGCCATGGGGGAGATATTCCGGATCCTGAATTCGGGAAACTCAGGAACTGCTCGGAATTCACACCTCCCGAAATGAAACTGGGCCCGCATGTGGCTGCCCTTGGAATGACCTTTTACACAGGTACAATGTTTCCTGAAGAGTACAGAAACCAGATCTTTATTGCCGAACATGGTTCCTGGAACAGAAAAATCCCTATCGGATACCGGGTCTCCCTTGTCAGGTTGGAGAACGGAAAGCCTGTAAGTTATGAGCCTTTTGCCAACGGCTGGCTTCAGGGACTTGCAGCCTGGGGAAGACCTGTGGATGTCCTTGTAATGCCTGACGGAGCCCTGCTTGGTTCGGATGACAAAAACAATGCAATCTACAGGATCAGCTACGGCTGATTCAATTCCCTGATTTGGTAAGTGTAATCTGGTAAGTGTAATCTGGTAAGTGTAATCTGGTAAGCGCAATATAGTAAACGTATTTATTTTTATATCCACATATATGTAAGCAGGGGGAATAAGTTGTTATCCAAAATACCTGTAGATCTTAAAAGCATATCTGAAGGAGACATTGATAAAGAAATCCTAAGAGCTGCAATCATCGCAGAGCTTGATGCTGTGAACCTTTATGAGCAGATGGCAAACTTAACAAAAGATGCGAATATAAAAGCCGTGCTTATGGATGTGGCAAAAGAGGAAAAAACACACATCGGAGAGTTTCAGGCCCTTTTACTTAAGTTTGACTCTCAACAGAAAAAGGAACTCGATGCCGGAGCTAAAGAGGTGGAAGAGATATCGTCAAAGTAAATGTATCTCCAAAGCCCAAGTAAATGTATCTCCAAAGCCCAAGTAAATACATCTCCGAATCAATTCAGCCGGCGCTCTCAAGCCTTGAATTTCCCTGAATGTTTTCAGGGAAACTAAATTTTAAACTAATTTTATATTCAGGTTCTTTTGTGGTTCTTCTACGAACTGCACCTTAACTCCAGGTCATCGGCAATGAATTCTTCAGTCATACGATATGCTTCATCATCGGGATATTGTTCAAGTGGATGTTTCATAAAATACGCCTAGAGCGAATAAAGAACCCCTTCCTTTCTTTTGTCAAGAGCTAGCTTACAGAATCTGATTGCATCGATCCCCACGTCTGCCGAGTTAGGGAAATCATCAACCGAAAGACTGAGTTCCAGGTTCATGGGCACGTCTCCGAAGAGTTTTCCTTCCATTTCCAGGAAGCAGACGTTATCTTTCTGCCAGGGAGTGTAATCGCGGACATACGCGGATATTTCTGCTATCAAGTCTTGCTTCGATTACTGATTGGACAGCTTTGGTTTTCGATTTATTCCTGGAGTCAAGCCTGTTCCTGTTGAGCACGTTAAGAATCGGTATTTCCTTCAGTGTTAAGTTGATAAGTACTTTCCAGTTTTACTTTCCGTTTCCTGAAAAGGTCTGCATTTACCTTTGTCCCTGTCTGTGGAACATTCGGACAGAAAAAATATTATGCAGTTTAAAAACGAAAATATAGCTTCTGATATATCTTTTCCTACCTTTCTCTGATTTATATTAAAAGCTGCTGCCACCTCAATCTCATACGGCAAGTGGCCCCCGAATTCCCAATGCATAAGGCCAAAAGAATCAATGTCCTTTTTTGTCGGTAGTATTCAATTCCTTGTAGAAGTTAACTTTCACAGTTCCCGACTTCCTCAATGGCAATTTTTATCCTGTCTTTACCTGCCATTTTGCAGTTCTCAAAACCAGTTTTCAGAGCATGATCTGATAACGGATAAGGAATAAAAACTGTGATGCTTCATATTCTATGAAAAAAATACGATAAAAAAGTTTTATAAAAAATAAAAATAATGTTAGTCTGTACATTCATTTTAAGGTTTACTTTATCTCTAAGGTTTACTTTATCTCTAAGGATTACTTTCTCTCTAAAGTTTACTTTCTCTCTACAGATTACTTTCTCTCCTTCACAGGCCCATTTTCTATGTCCTGTACTCGTTTAAACCGTTCTTGTTATTGGTTGAGCCCAAAATGAGTTCCTTTGGCTTAGAAATTGATCCAGAGCACTAACAGGATGTGAATTCCTACAAATGCAGGCACCAGGAATCTGAAAATCGGCTTCTGGGTCTTGTGCCTGAATTGCTGCATTCCGAGGAGTGCACCGATTGGCCCGAAGAAAGAAACGATCAACAGGCTCTGTTCTGAAATTCTCCATTTATCCTTTCTTGCCTTGAATTTATCAATTCCATACAGGGCATAAGAAGCTGCATTAATAAGAGCATAAATAATAGGAAAAAGAAGATATACAGTCTCTGTCATGGGAAAGAATTCTCCCTAATAATAATTAAAGGCTGTGAAATTTTATTCGATTATACTTATTTGAGAAAGATAAATATAATTACAGTATTAAATAAATTGTAAATAAGTGACTGCCCAAAAGCATAGCCATATAAAATGTGTCCGATAGTGCTGTGTCCGATAGTGTTTGGAATAAAATTTTAGGATGAGAATGTCTGGGATAGAGGATTTTAAATGAGTATAAGCCGGAACAAAGATAAATCAGAGAAAAAAAGCGAGAACAACGTCCACAGAAGTCTGCTATCTTCCCCACCTCTTGTCTTAAAAGTAGGCCGTTACGTTCCAACGCTTATCCTTATAGGGCTGGCTGTTAACCTTATTCTTCCACAGCTTGCTTCGGTTGAAAAATCCGCGCATGTTATCAAGACAATGGTTCCATGGGCTGTACTACTGGCTGCCCTTGGTCAGGGTATCAGTTACCTGGGAGCGGGTTATCTTATAAATTCCATCGCAGCAAGAGTAAAACAGACTATCCCAATATTAAAAGGAGCTATAATAACGCTCGCAGCTTCAAGTATAGGCATGCTGGCAGGAGGTCCTTTCGGAAATGCTGCAGCGACTTATCAATGGGTACGGAAATATGGTATTAATGCCGAAGGCGCAGGGCTTGCTAGTACCCTGCCCACTATTTTCAACAATATGATCTTGACAGTACTGGCTATATCCGGAATTCTCCATCTTCTGATAGCCCACAGCCTTTCTTCGGTGCAGTTTTTTGCCTTTATTCTAATCCTCACCTTACTTAGCCTGGGCTTTGCAGCAGTACACTGGGGATTAAAAAACAGGACAGCTTTCACACTTGTTGTTATCAGGATAGCGGCTTACTTTGCCCGGCTCTTGCATAAATCCTACACGCCTGCTCCAACTAAAGCTTCAGTAAACCGGATTTTTTCAGCCCTTGAAACTTTAAGCAACGGAGGCTGGGAGCGCCCTCTTCTTGGAGCTGTGATTTTTACGAGTTTTGATATGCTGACCCTTTATTTCTTTTTCATAGCCGCAGGGTTTCCTGTAGGGTTTGAGATCCTGGTCGTTGGATATGGGCTCCCTATTCTCTTAGGAAAAATAGCTTTTCTCCTGCCAGGAGGAATAGGCGTTGTGGAGAGTTCGATGGCTGCTCTCTATACAGGCCTGGGAGTACCTGGTTCAATTGCGGTTGTTGTCGTACTCAGCTACAGGGTGTTTTCTTTCTGGATTCCAACAATTATAGGGTTTCCAATAGCGTTTTATCTGCAGAGAACATGAAGCTTCAATCAGTAGAGTCGATTTAAAGTTATGTTAGTATGGCAGATGTCATTGTTGTATCATGAAATGAGTTCACAGATTCAGAAACATTTGAGAGTTCAATATACACCTGCCCAAAGAAATAATGACTGACCTTTAAAAGAATTACGGTAAATATGTTGCACAGGCATTCTCCGATTCCCAGGCTGTGACACTGGTAACCCGGATTTCTGGATTATTCATCATGGCTTGAAGAGAGTTTGCTATGTACTGGGCAATGTTTTCCGAAGATGGTGGATAGCTGTCATTAAAGTATTCAAGCTCATTTAAAAAGTTGTGATCCAGTCTTGTCATGATTTCGGATACTTTCTGTTTTAATTCTCCAAAGTCCACCAGTACTCCGGCTTCATTGAGTTTTTCTCCAGCTACACAAACTTCGACCTTCCAGTTGTGTCCGTGAAGGTTTTCACACTTTTTGGCCACCATTTTAAGCTGATGGGCTGCTGCAAAATGGGTAACAACTTTTAACTCAAACATGGTTACTAAATCTCCTTGCTGAACTTAAGATACTGTGTCTTGATAAATAGTTTTCCAAATTTGTCGATATGTAAAAAAGTAGAATATTTTTATAGATTTCGATGAACTTCTATGGAATATTCCAGAGGCTTAAAAATATGATAAAAAGCAACTTTTGAAGCAATTTTGGAAATAACTTTCGAAGCAACTTTCGAAGCTTCAAAAGCCCTGGAGTACTTGATAAGAAAGTAAAAAATCAAATTGCGGGCGACCACCTCACCCTAAATAGGCTGTCCGACAATTCAGTTTCAGAGAAAAAGCACGCAAAAATAAGGTATCTAAATCCTCTAAATCAAAAAAAAGGAGTTCTATGATTACTAATAGTATAGGGTCCTTCCAAATCAGTACTAAAACTAAGGGTATACAATGCTTATTTTGGATAATAGGTATGCATTTAGAGTTTCCCCAATTAAGGTACACTCTAAAAATCAATTTTTTAGATAAATAATCTATAATACTCTTTTAAATCAAGAAGAGAGCGGGATAAATACTTTATTCTTTTACAATTTATGTTTATTTATAAATAAGGCATCGGATATCGTTTTCATTCATACAAAATTTAATGTTAAAAGTAAGGAAAAATCAACGTTTAATTTACCAATTAAAGTATTTAAGTCCTTTAAACAGCAAATAGATCCTTTAATAACTGTACCTTAATGGGGGAAGGGATGACACTACATTTAATTGGGCAAATAAGGTTTAATATCCCTTAAAAAACTAATCATTTTTCAAGGGGTCTATAATAGTAATAATTTTTTGTCACTTACAGGCTGCGGAGAATCTTCGAGGAAACTGCGATTCCCATGCAGGTATCCAGGGTTGTCGAGGTCATCATTCCAATTACCTTTCCTCTTTGCAGGACAGGAGTTCCACTATCCTCAGGCTCAGGCATATCATGGCACTGGAAGCCCAAAAAAAGCAAGGAAGCTCCAGAATTAGCCACCCTGCAGTAATTAATAGTGCGAGTATCGTTAACAAGAACAGCCAGCTCCAGTTCGGCCGGACTGCCAAATTCCGTGATCTCAACCGCAATGTCAGGAGGAAGCTTAATCAAGGCTATGTCGTATCCTTTTAAAATTCTTGTAACAACGAGCTTCATTCCGTCAACTGTCAGACGGTCTCCTTCACCCCGGAATATATGAGAAACCGTAACCATGTAAGGCAATCCTTTGAGTAAGATAATCGCACCAGTAGTACAGCGCTTTCCATTGTGAAAAAAAGAACTACCTGCTTTTATCATAAGCTTCGCCAACCTGCAGATTTTGCCTGGGGATGGTTTATGTTATTTCCGTTTTTACATTAAATAATGATTTAATTATATTTAGCATTATATACTTGAATGAGAATTTGCTTGTTGCCTGATAGCGGATACTAGAAAATTTAGTTTTGTTAGCCCTTAGTTTGGAGTGCAGAGGGTAAGTTCTCAAGAAACTTAATCAAAAAGTTTTGAATGTGTTGTATGCTAATATGCCAATTAGAGAAACTAGTTTCATAAACTGAGCATTGTGTGAGAATTCGATTTTACTATTTTTCAATTTTGTACTGGTACTGTAAATCTGATACAGAATTCAGTCCCAAAAGCTCTTTTTAACTCAATTTTGCCCCCTAACTGGTCTACTAGGGTTTCCACTAACTGTAAGCCAAGAGAATTGGAGTTTTCTAAATTGAACTCATCAGGAATACCAATCCCATTATCCGAAACTATTAATACAAAATCAGTGCCATTATAACTTTCTTTTGTGCTGCCGTGCTCTTTATTTAAGTGTTCTACAGAGTATTCGTTGTAAAGTTTGATTTGAATTTTCCCGTTATCTCTGCCTAAAAATGCGTACTTCAGGGAATTTGAAACAAGTTCGTTAATGATTATTCCCAACGGGACGGCAATATCCATATCGAAGAAAATGTTTTCTTCCAGTTCGATGTTCAGGATCGTGTTGACATTTCCAAGTTTATAGGTCTGGAAAAGATTTTCAACAAGCCTTTTAATATACGAAGAGAAGTTTAGTGTATCGTTTCCTCTGCCTTCGTGCAGCTCTTCGTGGATAAGAGCAATTGACATTACTCTGTCCTGGCTTTCTATGAAAGCGTTAAGAACTTCTTCATTCTCAGCATGTTCTCTGTTTCTGAACTTTTCAGCCTGTAAGTCAAGAAGGGAAGAGATCACTTGCAGATTATTTTTAATTCTATGATGAATTTCTTTTTTTCGGGCATCTTCGGCTTTTGCCAGAAGTCTTTCCGCATTAACTTGCTCAGTAATGTCTCTACTAATAGCTGAAACAGCCTTCAGCTTTCCAGAGGCGTCAAAAACTGGAGAATAAGTTATTGACACATTTATTAGTCTACTACCTTTTTTTAGCCGTAAAGTTTTGTAACGCTGGATTTTTTCTCCCTGTTTAACTATTTCAATAAACTTTCTTATTTCACCTTTAAGATTATCTGGTTCAAGGATTGAGACATTTTTCCCCAGAATCTCTTCAGCCGAATAACCATAAATCTGCTCTGCGGCTTTATTCCAGCTTGCAATAATACCATATAGAGTTTCAGTTATAATAGCATCATTTGATGATTCCACAACATCAGCTAATGTCCTGATCTTCTCTTCTGTTTTCTTGCTATCTGTAATATCCTGAATTGTTCCTCTCAGGAGAATTGGGGGTTTTTTCTCATCAAAAACAACTTCGCCATATGAGTGGACTACGCGATCTGCCCCATCAGATGAGACAATCCTGTGATCAATGCTAAAGAACTTCTCATGTAAAACACCATTAACAGTGTTATGTACGTAACTTCGATCTTCGGGATGTATAAAGTTAAAAAGTTCACTATATGTATGAAATAACTTTTGAGCACACCCAAAAATACGACACATCTCATCAGACCAGTACATTTCATCAGTTGCAAGATCCCAGTCCCAATTTCCAATATGAGCTATTTTTTGGGCTTCAGAAAGTCTTCTCTTTTCTTCCATCAATGATTCATAAGCTTTTTCAAGCTCATCTGTACGTTCTTTAACTTTTGCTTCTAAACTATCATGTGCTCTTTTAAGAGCTTCTTCTGCTTTTTTGCGCTCCGTTATGTCCTGTGTTATGCCGAAGCCGCCAATAATCTCACCATTTTTGTCAAATTCAAAATATGCTTTTTTACGGATCCATTTAACCTTACCATCTACGATAATGCGATGTTCTATACTATATGGTTCACCCTTTAATTGCACTATCCATTCTTTCTTGACATATTTTCTGTCATCCGGATGGACTTTAGAAAGGAAGGTCTCATAAGTCAAATGAGTGCCTTTTGGGATACCAAAAATACGGTAACTTTCATCAGACCACGTTAATTCTTTTTTACGCACGTCCAGACGCCAGCTTCCTAAATTACCAACCGCTTGAGCGTGATCGAGATCTTCCTTGTTTTTCTTTAGCTCATCCACAAGGATACCACGTTCCTCCAATGCTTGAGAAAGCTTGAAGTTACTGTGACTTAGTTGTGAGATCATGTTGGCAAGTTTCATAAGGAAGGACATTTTTTTGTTCACAGTTTCTCTGCTTAACCGTGGAACTTTTTCGAGCGCCTTTATATATTCCTCTTCATTGAAGCCATATTTTCTAGCCTGGGATCGGAAAAGTTCATAGTCCAAAATCTCATCTTCAAAAAAGAAATGTCCTGAAAAGATATTGGCGATATGTTGTCCTTCCACGATCAGGCCCGTCACAAAATTCCACATATTATTCTTACATTTATAAAGTTTAAACTCTCCTGGAGCAACACCCAGTGATAGCTGTGTATCGCTTTCTATGCAGTACCTGCAGGTCTCTGGATGGGCTCTGTGGAATCTTGTACATATATCCGGCCATCCAACGCTCATAAGGACATTGCCTTTGAGATCAATAATGGATATGGTGATGTAAGTAAGTTGAGATAAGTCATTCATAAGAGACTTGAGCGCTGGAACATCAAGAACATCAACTAATTCAAGGCTCGCAGCACTGAGCACAGGATTCGAGTTTGTTGCCTTTAATTGCTCCAGGTCTATTGTCATAATTCCTTCAGACTCCTCTCTTTGACGTCGACGTACCTAACTTTAGTACAACTGTGACTACTCAAAATAGAGAGTACCTTTTTAATCTATAGAAATATCTAATGCATTAAATTAAAATGGTATCTCAGTAAAAACAATATTACTAAATTTAAAAAATAGTAGATAAAGATATTTATTAATTGAACACATGCTTGAAAATATATACATTGTTTTTTAAACAACGTCTTTTGCTATGCTCACGGTGTCGTAGACTGCAGTATACTTTATCTCAACTTCAAGGCATTTTTAAATGTTTTTTCGATCATTTTTCAAATAATAGTTTTCTTTAAACCAAAAAGGCTTTTATTCTCGAAATCCAAATGCAAAATAGATTAAAGCTTACGCAACGAACTGAAAACAATAGCATGAAATCGCAAAATTTCTAAGTTAAAGTATTTGTGACAGATTGGGGGATTTGTCGCAAACAGATGGTATTTTTTGGCTTGATAATAATTGGAAAAAACTTAAATTGCCTTCACTGGTGAGACCGGCAAAACTGAGGAAATAAACCTCATTATAGTGCTTTATCATCAGGAAAAATTTGAGGTTTTTCTGGGCCTATGTTGGAATTATTGCGGAGAAACTCTGTGAGTTAGAATAAAACCAGATGTAAGGTGGCGGAGCAATTAACCTCTGAGTTAACCACGTCGTTTCCGATCTAAACAGGATCTGGGCATCTCGAATATTTTTAAGATCTCTGGCTAAACTGATCAGAGAAAAAAGTGCATTGAAAATATCTCTGATAAACCAATAAGATAAAAAATGCATTGAAAACATCTCTGATAAACCAATCAGAAAAAAATGGATTGAAAATATCTCTGATAAACCAATCAGAAAAAAATGAATTGGACTAAAAGTTAGAGCTTTCCACGATATATATGAAGGGGGTACTATATGTTTCAGGAAACAACTGGAAAGAATTATCTGACGATGAGTGATGTCGTACTGGACGATAAAAGAGTACTTGTAAGAGTGGACTTTAACTCACCAATGGATGATAATGGAAACATCCTAGACGATAAGAAAATTAAGAGTCATTTGCCTACGTTGCAGTCCCTGGAGCACTCAAAAGTGGTTTTGATGTCTCATCAGGGTCGACCCGGAGATGAGGACTATACCACCCTGGAAGCCCATGCAAAGCTGGCAACAGAGCTTTTAGGTCGAGAAGTAACCTACGAGGATGATATATTCAGCTCCTGCGCAAGGAATGCTATAAAATCCCTTGCCCAGGGAGAGATACTGCTCCTTGAGAACACGCGTTTCAATGCTGAGGAGATCATGAACCGCTCTCCAGAGGAACAGGCTAAAAGCCAGATGGTCAAGAAGCTGCATCCGTTGTTTGACCTCTTTATAAACGACGCTTTTTCAGTTTCTCACAGATCTCAGTGTTCTGTGGTAGGGTTTACAGAGATCTTGCCTAGCATTGCTGGCATACTTATGGACAAAGAAATTACAGGTTTAGATAAAGCCTTGAAATGTCATGAGCATCCAGCAATCTTTGTATTGGGGGGAGCGAAAGCCAACGACTCCATAAAGGCCATTTCTAATATTCTCAAGCGGGATGGAGCTGATAAGATCCTTACCACTGGGGTGGTAGCTACAATATTTATGATGGCAATGAGCATCGATGTAAGCGAGGTCAACAGGAAATTCATTGAAGATAAGAAATATATGGACCAGATTTCGATTGCTTCCAGCCTACTCAAGGAATACTCAGGCAAGATCATCGTACCTCAGGATGTAGCGTTAAACAATGGTGGAGAACGTCAAGAAGTCGAAGTGGACAAGATAAAAAAAGGAAATCTTCCAATAGCTGATATTGGCAGGGAGACCATCGAAAATTATTCCAAATATCTTAAGGAAGCAAAGTTATGCGTTTTTCACGGCCCAACCGGTATTTTCGAGTTAGAGAAGTTCAGGCTTGGCACGGATGAACTTCTTAAGGCTGCAACTCAAGCAAGCTATTCTGTCGCAGGAGGAGGGCATACCTTAGATGCCATTGATCAACTCGGCCTGGGATCTAAATTTTCCCATATAAGCATGGGTGGAGGTGCAAGTATAACCTATCTCTCTGGCGAGCCCTTGCCAGGAATCACGGCTCTGAAAAACAATGCATTCAGGTACCATCAAGGTTAAAGGGTCTATACAAGAAGCTGTCTTTTATATGTACGATTCACGACCTTGAAATGCGAAGAAGGCATGAACTCTATCAAAGAATAGAAAAGTCAATTACATCTATCAAATATCTGCCAATTCAAGCATGCCAATTCAGGTAGCTTGAAATTTTATTCCATTATTTCTCAATTCAACTATGTGAATCAAACTTATATTTCCTCAAAGAATTCCTTGATTACTTCTTTTATTTCCTCAAAGAATTCCTTGATTACTTCTTTTATTTCCTCAAAGAATTCCTTGATTACTTCTTTTATTTCCTCAAAGAATTCCTTGATTACTTCTTTTATTTCCTCAAAGAACTCCTTGATTACGTACTTTTATTTCTTCAAAAAACTCCTTGATTACTTACTTTTTAGACAATTAACTGATGCAAAAGGCTTTGTATTCTATGACATTTTATTTATTTATATCCAAATGCAAATGGTTCAGGGCTTACGCGGTAAACTGAAAAAAATAGCATGAGATATTAAAATTTTTTAATTATTGTATTGCAACAGTTTGCTCATGCTTTTTTGCTCTAAAATATACAAGTCCTGAAGACACGAGATTATTAAACTTATTGAAAAGGGGGGCTTCAAATGAGAATGACGACACAGCAGAATCTTATCAATGCGTTTGGGGGAGAAAGTCAGGCATATATGAGATATGTGCATTTCGCAAATCAAGCTGAAACGGAAAAACTTAACAATGTAGCTCGTTTGTTTCGCGCAATCGCTCATGCTGAATATATACATGCAGGAGACCATTATAGGGAGTTAAAACACCTCGATGGGGGATTTATCGCAAATAGTATGGCAGCTTTCGGACCGGGTGATACCAGGAAAAACCTTAAGCTGGCCATTGCTGGTGAAACATATGAAATCGAGGAAATGTATCCCACATATATTGAAGTAGCAAAATTCCAGGAAGAAAAAGGTGCACAAAGAAGTTTTGAATGGTCCTGGGGTACTGAAAAAATGCATAAGATGCTTTATGAAAAAGCTCTAGAATCGGTGAACTCAGGAAAAGATCCAGAGTTAGGTCCTATTCAGGTTTGCGAGGTATGTGGATATACCCTTGAAGGAGATGCACCCGATGTATGTCCCATATGTGGTGCATTGAAAGAACAGTTTACAGCATTTGAATAAGAGCTAATCCGAAAATCAAAACGACCATTCGAAAAGTTATACTTTGTCTGATACTTTCTGCAGGATCGATTATGCGGTTTGTTACATTATGCCGGTTTTATAAGTTGTAGAACACGACACAACATCTTTCGGATAGGATCTGAGAGAGGATCTCACTTAGAATTTCCTGAACTGAACATGGATTAGCAGTTAAACTGAGAACTCGATGTTGTTAACCTTCGACTGCCTGATAAGCAAATTTGACCTCACATCTATTGTGCCTGATTTTGGACATTAAGTGTGTAAGTCCTAATATATGGAAATTAAAAGGACAGGATAACAATGGTAAAAGGACAGGATAACAATGGCTAAAGCAAAAATTGCGGTAAACGGTTACGGAACTATAGGAAAAAGGGTTGCAGACGCCGTTAGGGCTCAGGAAGATATGGAAGTTGTCGGAATTTCCAAGACAAAACCGAATTATGAGGCAGCAGTGGCACATCGGCTAGGCTATGATATATATGCCCCTGCTGAGAATGTTGAAGCTTTTGAGAAAGCAGGAATGCCAGCAGCTGGAAGTATTGAAGAGATGCTAGAAAAAGCTGACCTGGTTGTGGACTGCACTCCAGGGGGAATTGGGGAAAAAAATAAGCCTATGTATGAGAAAGTCGGGATAAAGGCAATCTGGCAGGGAGGAGAGAGTCACCCTATTGCGGGTTTTTCCTTTAATGCGGAGAGTAATTATGAACAGGCTGTAGGCCGCGACCTGACAAGAGTTGTCTCGTGTAATACTACAGCACTTTGCAGGGCTATTTCAACTATAGACAGAGAACTCGGAGTAAATAAGGTAAGGGCAAGTCTCTCAAGAAGAGCGGTCGATCCCAACGAAATTAAAAAAGGACCTGTTGATGCAATCGTACTTAACCCGGTTAAACTTCCGTCTCACCACGGACCGGATGTAAGGAGTGTGCTTCCGCACATTAACATAACTACTGCAGCTATAAAAGTCCCAACAACTCTTATGCATGTGCACACTGTAAACATGGAAGTCAATAAGGATTGCACTGCAGAAGACGTTAAGAACATCTTTGGTTCTCAGTCCAGGATCCGTTTAGTAGGGCAGGGGATTACTTCAACAGCCGAGATAATTGAATTTGCGCGGGATATTGGACGCCCCAGACACGATATGTGGGAGCTCTGTATCTGGCCTGAATCCATTACAGTGACTGATAAAGAGCTTTACTTCTTCCATGCTGTCCATCAAGAATCTATTGTAGTTCCAGAAAACGTTGATGCTATAAGAGCCATGATGGAACTTGAAAGCGACGGTGCAAAGTCAATTGAAAAGACGAATAAGGCTATTGGACTGTATAACAAGTAAGGTTGCGGGGATCAAAGTCACTATTAAGATTAAGTTTTTAAGGACTCTGGAGACTTAATCCGAATCTCCTGAGTCCTATTATTACAATTCAGGAGAGTATATTTGAAACCCACTTTCCACAGTAAAATTTCATGTTTCATAATTTTTCTTGTTATCGATTATAAGTTCTGCCCAAATTTATTAAATAAGTTGACTGACTTTTATATACTCATTTCCTTTGATGATATATAAGTGATTATTGTCCTATAATTTGCATAAAGAACGAAAAGGAAAGGGGAGTTTGGCATGAGAAATACTGTTTTCAGGAATATAATGGTCGCAACCGACGGTTCGGAACGAGTAAGAAAAGCAATTTTTACAGCAGTTGAAGTTGCAAAACTAAGCGAGGCAAAGCTTTATGCTGTACATGTTATCGAACTGGGCGGTTATGATTCATTAATTCAGTCCAGAAATAAAGAATGGAATGAGGCAATTAAAGACCAGCTCATAGCAGAAGGCAAGAATGCAACAAGTTATGTTGAGAATGTCGGAAGAGCTGCAAACGTTAAGGTCGAATCCGTGATTCTTGAAGGAAACCCTGCAGAAGAAATTGTCGATTTTGCAGAAGAAAACGACATTGATCTTATCGTTATAGGCACACAGGGAAGAACTGGAGTCCATAGATTTTTGATCGGAAGTGTAGCTGAAAATGTGATTCGACAATCTAATGTAAGAGTACTTGTCGTAAGGGGAGAAGCTATTGAAAAGGGCAAATAATTTTTCTAAAAAAGTACTTGTCGTAAGGGGAGAAGCTATCGAAAAGGGCAAATAATTTTTCTGAAAAGTTGTGAATATGATGAAATAAAATAGGCACATTAAATAAAATTTTGTATTCTCTTTAGCCTCTTATAAATATGAAAACGAAGTTTCAGCAGACTGCAATCCAGAGTAGGTAAAGAAACCCAGCAGATGAGAGAGCCTGTTATCGCTAAACACACATGAAATTCTTTGAATAACATGCACAACCAATGAAAGCGCTTGCAGATGGCAGTATTTTCATGCTAAAAATAGTAAACTATGTCTTTAGAAATCTATATTTTTTAATATTTAGTATATGAGTCCGCTAAACGATTAGTCTTTACAATTAAATGACACTTCTAAATAAAGTACAGAACTTTTTAAAAATATTCAACGCAGCGGACTATATTTATATATAACTGAAGTCTTGTTAATTTACGATGCTTCTTTTTGGACATATTGGGGTTACATTGGGAATATTCTTCGTACTTGGGATTTTAATACCCCGACTAAGGACTATTATAGATCCAAAATACTTAGCCATTGGAGCTCTCCTGCCCGACTTAATCGACAAACCTGTAGGAATGATTATCTTTGCTTCTACCTTTGCAAACGGACGTATTATATGTCATACTCTGTTATTCGTTCTTTCTCTATTCCTGATAGGTTTATACACATACGAAAAGAAAAAAGATATCAAGGTTCTTAGCCTTGCTTCAGGTTCTTTCTTCCACCTTATGGAAGATTATATGTGGACAAATCCCAGAACTTTATTCTGGCCTCTCTTCGGATTGAAGTTCCCTAAAGATCGGACGGACTTCAATGGAATTGAATACTTGACAAAACTGTTTGAAAACTCGTTTACATTTCACATCTCGCTCTCTTCCGTTCCTGAAATCTTGGGGATGGGAATAATAGTTCTTTTGGTTTTACACTGGTTAATAAAAGAATTTGGACAAAATAAGTTTTAACAATAATAGACGCTATTAAACTGAAAATAGAAAAGAATCTTCACCTCTTCCTGGACTAAGATATACAGGACGAAGAAAATTAAGAAACACATTAAAATATAATTTTTTGATTTTTATAGAAATTTACCAGAATAGCTATCATTTTTTCTAAAATGTTACTGCTCTTCTAACCTTCAAACTTGATTTTTGCATCTTTTAAGATATGGAAATCGATCATGGCAACCTTTCGAGAAATCATCTTATAAAATACTCTGTAAATTACCTTTACCCTGTAAATTACCTTTACCCTGTAAATTGCCTTTTTTACAGATGTCAAAAAATGAGAACATTTAATGAAAATCTGAATGCGGACTTCCCGATCAACAAATATCTCTTTTTCCAAAGGTTGTCAAAAAAAGATAACTGGCTATGAAGGCTTGCAAAAGTTCACCTATAAACAATTTCATATATAAACATTTTAAAATATAAACAATTTTACATAAAAATATTTTAAAATACTAAGATGTCCAAAAATTTATAGTTTCAGGACTTAGCACTTTTGGCACAAATTAAAAACGATATAATTGTAGTTAAGCGGCTCAGTCACTCAAGTCCTGATCATATAAAAACTATAACAAAGGGATATAAGAAACTGTTTTTAGACTCAAATTTTAACGCTTAAAGAGGGATAGATATTGTTAAAAAAGTACAATTGTTTGACAAATAAACCCAATAGGCACCTTGCCCTTCATTTATGCCTGGTGATACTTGTCTCTCTGGCCTCACTGGGCTGCCTGGAGGCCTCAGGGCCTGAAAAGGGTACATTAGAAAATACACAAGAAAATATGTCAGAAGATACATTAAAAGTCCGAATCCTGGCCATTAATGACCTCCACGGTCAGCTTGAGCCGTCCACCGGCAAAGTGGTTAAGGGTTATAATGAGACCGGAGTTCCCATATGTGTCGATTCCGGAGGCATGGAGTATCTGGCCACTCACATAAAGGACCTCAGCTCTGAGAACCCCAATACATTTGTGGTATCAGCAGGAGATTCTATGGGTGCCAGCCTGCTTCTCTCAGCCCTGTTCCAGGATGAACCAACAATAAAAGCTCTCAATATGATGGGACTCGAATTTTCAGCTGTAGGCAACCATGATCTGGACGAGGGACTGGACGAGCTCATGCGCATTCAGAATGGCAGCTGCCAGCCGGCAGATGGCAATCTGAGTAACTCCTCCTTTGAAGGAGCACATTTCCAGTTTCTGGCTGCAAATATAGTCAATGAAAGCACCAACGCCACAATATTCCCTGCATATAACATTACTTACGTCCAGGGAGTTCCAATAGGGTTCATTGGAATTGCCCTAAAAGACACGCCGTACATAGTGACTGCCTCCAAAGTGAAAGGGCTCAGGTTCCTGGACGAAGCCGCGACCATTAATGAACAGGTCAAAAAGCTGAAGAGTATGGGCGTAAAAACCATAGTGGTGATCATCCATGATGGCGATTCCCAGGAGGGACTATATAACGAGAGCCTGAACATGAGCGTCCCGATTTTAGATGTGATCAATGCCACCGACGATGAAGTAGATGTTTTCATCACTGGCCATACCCATCAGGCTTACAATGCCGTTATTGACGGCCGTCTGGTGACAGAAGCCGGTTCAGCAGGTAATTTACTCACGGATATCGATCTGGTGATAAGCAACGAGACTTGTGATGTGATAGAAGAAAGGTCCAGAAATATCATAGTTTCTAGAGACGTTCCTGAAGACCCCGGAATAAGCGAGCTGATAGAGGAATATAAATCTCAGGTTGCACCCCTTGCGGATCGGGTGATCTGTAACATCACAGAGAATATTACAAATACAGCCAGTGATTCAGGTGAATCTGCTCTGGGTGACGTCGTAGCTGATGCTCAATTATATGCTACTTCTAACTCAAGCAATGGCGGTGCTGTTATAGCTTTCACGAACCCAGGCGGCATTCGCACAGACCTGGTATATGATCAAATTAGCGGTGGGGAACTGCCCGGTCAGGTTACTTATGGAGAGGCCTTCAGTGTCCAGCCTTTTGGAAACGACCTGGTCACAATGACCTTAAACGGCACTCAGATTGACGCTTTGCTGGAACAGCAATTCGACAACCCATCCCCTGGCAGTAAGCGAATATTGCAGGTTTCAAAGAGCTTTAGTTATACCTGGAACGAAAGCGCCCCCACTGGCGAGAAAGTCGATATATCCAGTATAAAAATCAATGGAACTTCTATTGATCCGAGCAGTCCTTACCACGTAACAATGAATGGATTCCTGGCTGATGGAGGAGATAATTTCTCTGTAATGAAAGAAGGGACCGATAGGATGGTAGGATCTCCAGATTTAGATGCCTTTGTCAATTACCTAGAGACCTTTTCTCCTCTGGGTCCCGGATCTGAAAATCGCATAGTTCTGGAAAAATAAGAATATAGAGAAAAATATAGGGAAGTGAGCTACCAATCCGGCAGTTTTCCCTGCCGGGATATTTTTTTACTGATAACTTCCTTCTCATCTTAAAATGGCTGTCCGACGGCAACTAGCAATCAAACAACTGGCAATCAAAGTTGTGGTAGTGAACCCCGGTGCCGAGCAACGAGGTATCTAACTGAAATAGATCCAGCAAAGAAACCGGACTGGGAAGCATATCTACCGGGTCCTCATAGATTCACTGCATAACCTCAAAGCAGAGTAGAGCTGCCAACAGGTACTATCGTTCAGAGTTCATGACTTTTCATAGATGCTGTATTTCATCTTCAGAAACGAAAAGGCTTCCAGCGATAATTTTACCATATCACCGGCCTTTCACTTTCTGGTCTATAGAGTTTATCCGAGTGCTTTACGTTCGGGAATGCCCTGTAAAACTCAGGCACGTTGAAAACCACTCCATTGACCCTGAACCTGGCTGGTGAATGAGTATCAGTCAGTGCTAACGTCCTCAGTGATTCATTTGTGTCCGATTCCCTCCATACCTGGGTGAAGCTTAAAAAGAACCTCTGGTCTCCAGTGAATCCATCAATCATTTCCGGCTCCTCTTTCAATGAGAGCTTATAAGCGTGATAGGCCACGGTCAATCCGCCAAAATCTGCTACGTTCTCAGGCAGGGTCAGGTCCCCATTGACGTACAGGCCAGGCAAAACCTCGAACCTGTTATACTCGTCCACCAGAACCTCCGTGCTTTTGTTGAAGTTATTGGCATCTTCTGGTGTCCACCAATCCGTCAAATTTCCACTTGCATCGAACTTTCTTCCCTGGCTATCGAAATGGTGAGTCATCTCGTGTCCTATAATAGCACCTATGGCACCGTAATTAACAGCGTCATCAGCATCCTTATTGAAGAAAGGAGGCTGAAGAATGCCTGCCGGGAAGACTATAATTATTTTATTGTAGTCCGCATAGGCGTTAGTCTCCTGGGGATTCATCTCCCACAGCTTGCGATTTACAGTCTGACCTATTCTATCCAGACCGCTGGGACCGTGATGGAACTTGAATTTAGAAGCTCTGAGGACATACATAACATATGAATCGTTTTTAAATTCAAGCTCTGAATAGTTCAGCCATTCATCTGGATAACCTACCTGCACATCCAGAACTTCAAGCTTTTTGAGGGCTTCTTTTTTGGTTTCAGGCTCCATCCATGCCAGGTTTTGAATTTTCTCTCCGAAGGCCTTCTTCAGGTTGAATACCATATCCTGCATCCTGGCCCTGGAACCTTGGTCAAAATATCTATCTACATAGACGCGTCCTACGGCCTCGCCCATAGCCTCGTTTTCCGCTTCAATAACCCTCTTCCACCTGGGCTTCATTTCTTGCTGACCATTGAGTTTTCTTCCATAAAAATCAAAGTGTTCCTCCTCTACGTCGGAGCTCAGGTAAGGAGACGTCCCTAAAATCAGCTTCCAGCGCAGGAAAGTCTTCCAATCAGCTATGCTTTCGTCCTGAAGGGCGCTGCTTAACTCTTTAAAGAAGGAAGGATTTCTGACGTTGACCTCGGCTACATCCAGATAACCCAGAGAGACGAAGAGACAAGACAAGTTAATGCCTGGTGCAAAGGCCTGAAGCTCCTCAAGGCTCATCTTGTTATACGTTTTGACCTCATCATGGTCTTCCACATTGGTAAAGGATGCATTGGCCAGCCTGGTCTCTATCCTCATCACGGTCCTGGCATTATTCTCAGCGACCTCTGGACTATCGCCGAGGAAGAGGAACATCCTGGTAACATGAGTCAAATACTGTTCTCTGATTTTGATAGATTCATTGTCCGGTCTGAAATAGAAATCTCTATCCGGAAGGCCTAGCCCTCCCTGAGTGAGGGTAGCAATCATGATCTTGCTGTTCTTCTTGTCAGGTGCAGCATACATTGAAAAGAAAGGATCCAGGCCGTATTCCATCATTTGTGTTGAGACTGCCTGGAGATCAGAAGCACTGGAGATATTGTCTATTATCTTCAGCTCGCCTTTGATTGGGTCAAGATGCTGCTTTTCCAGAGTGGCATTATCCATTCCCATACTGTAGAACTTGCCAATCTTCTGCTCGAGGCTTCCATCAGGAGCTGAGGTATTAATGGCTGCACTCTCCAAAATTCCTTTGATACAGTTATAAGTCCTGTCCTCTACTATTGCAAACTCTCCGCATCGGGATTTGTCTGGAGGCACAGGGTGGCTTTTTATCCAGGATCCCTCAGCATATTCGTAGAAGTTGTCTCCAGGTTTTACTGAGAGATTCATACTTTCGGGGTCGAAAGCTTTTTCCTTTTCTGAAGTGCTCATGTTACTCCTCAAGGTTTCGGAAGAACCAAAAGCCACAAGGATTAAAGCGTTAACCAGTACAATGCCAAAAGCGAACAGACCTATTACTCCCTTCTTCTTCATGCCCCCTCAACTCCTATGGGATTCTAATCCTTAAAGTACAGTTACAAAAAACGGCTTACTTTAAATTTGTAAAAATTCTTGATCTTGCAATAGAGAATATATATTTGCAGTACAAAATCACACAGATCAGGCGTTGTGACCATATTTGCACATTGCAAAGTTGGACTGTTAGACTATCAGTGCAATTGATTTTTCAGTTTAACTGCGTAAACCCTGTTTATGTAATATCAGCCTTTTAACACTCGTTATATCTCAACAAGTCCACAAGATCTAGTGCTCCCCTGTAAAGTACAATTATTCCCGTAATTATTTTAAGTTAATTATAAGAAAAGTAAACTCAGTTTAAAAATGAATATTAAATTCTTTGATTATAGGCACAAATCAAATTGCGGGCGGCCACCCCACCCTAAAGAGGCTGTCCGACAATTACCTTCGGTAATAAAAGAATTCCTTCTTTTTTGATTTAAAGATCTCATTTGCTTTCTTTTTATCACTTTTTTATTACTACCAATAATTGTCGGACAGCTTGTAAAGGATGGGGTATGCTTCGGGCCGCCCGCCCGGTTGTTCTGGTAGTTAGAAATCATCAAGTCTTCTTTGCTCGGCTCTCACGAACCTATGCAATTGAGGCTCTTCAATCGTTTTTCCTTGCGATTCTTTAATGTAATGCTTGATTGTATCAGCAGTTAGGTTTCCAACGGATCGATAGAATTTACCATTTGACCATAGACTTCCACCCCAATATTGTTTTTTAAGATCAGGATGGAGC
>Ga0268263_1001294_pt1 | contig 23266 bp, 17 predicted proteins | sample Biomet5_FD_190358 | JGI IMG/M metagenome (GOLD analysis project Ga0268263, IMG submission 190358) | Microbial communities from bioreactor (seeded with sewage sludge) at LBNL, California, USA - Biofuel metagenome 5 (SPAdes) (version 4) | ecosystem: Engineered > Bioreactor > Anaerobic >... | reverse complement strand
AATAGGTTTAGTCTGCCTTTTAATATACGGAAATCTCATTTCCCCTAATCCTGTGCTTTCTCAAAACCCGGTATACCTTGTTATCTGGATTCTTGGGGTTATGAACCTTATACTCGGGATCTTCAACCTGCTGCCTGCTTTTCCAATGGACGGGGGTAGAGTACTTCGCTCTTTCTACGCGAGAAGAATGTCTTATGTGAAAGCTACGCAGAGTGCAGCAGCCGTGGGAAAATTTTTTGCCGTTCTCATGGCAATTTTCGGAATTCTCATAGGCAATCCATGGTTCCCTTTGATCGCGCTCTTTATTTATGTCGGTGCGTCTGAAGAGGAGCGCTCTACTAGGGCCGAGGTGACCCTCGAAAATATTAGGGTCAGGGATATTATGACCAGGAATGTAGTTTCAGTAAGTCCTTCCATGAGCGTGGAAGACCTGGTTAAATTCATGTTTGAGAAGAAACATATGGGTTACCCTGTGATGGAAGGGGATAGTCTGAAAGGAATTGTGACGTTTACGGACATCCAGCACATTCCTTCTGTTGACCGCCCGGCGGCCAAGGTCTCGGATATTATGACTAGAGATGTTATCTCGGTATCTCCGGACGCACAAGCCGTTGATGTCCTGAGACTTGTATCATCTAAAAATATCGGAAGAGTTCTAGTTATTGATAGCGGATCGATTGTAGGAATACTCTCAAGAACGGATCTTGTACGGATTCTGAAACTGAGGTCAGAGTAATTCTTAAACACTCTAAATTAGGGAGATTTCCTAGTAAGAAGATTCTTAAGCAGAATTTATCAAGAGGAAATTGTGAAAAGAGGTTAAAAGAGATTATCAGGGAGTTAATCAAAAGGGACTTGTCAAAATAAGTTTTCATCAAAATAAGTTTTCATCAAAAGATATTTTTATCAAAAGATCATACTCTATTAAATTTTTTATAACTCATGGGTTTCCAAATTGTATTAGGATACAGATATAAGTTTATAAACTATTATATAAAATAAAAGTTCTAAAAAACGGGGATAAAAATCCGAAGGCAAAAAACATAAATCTAAGGATAAAACCTGAAGACAATAAAATATGAATCTAAGGATAAAACCTGAAGACAATAAAATATGAATCTAAGAATAAAATCTGAAGATAACAAAGTATGAATCTAAGAATAAAACCTGAAAGCAGCAAAATATAAATCTCTGGCAGATAATTATCACCAGTTAATTATCTGCTTATAGCCAAGTTTTTTTATAGCTTGGTTATTTTATGTGAAGAATTTAATTACTCATGCGATTAACTGCAGTCCTTCAAGGGATATGCTTTCACGCATCATCTTAACGCGTCGCAGCAGAGAGATTAACAATGAGCAAATCTGAAATTACAGATTCTCAGGACAAGGACCCTGACTACAATTTTCATAGTACATCTCAGGAGTCAATAAGTTCATCTCAGGAGTCAATATATTCTATGGACAAACTTGTGACCGAATCCGCAGAAAACTCAACTTCTGTCGGAAAGTCTAAAATTTCTGGTTCTTCAATTAACATGCCGCAGGAAGAAAAAACTTCTGTGACAGCATCCAAGATAGAACCTGACGAGCTTGAAACAAAGCTTGACATAAGTTCCGAAATTATTGCAGAACCTATTCCTGATTCGGCTTCCGAAGTTTTAATTCCTTCATCTTCCCAATTCTCTGATGCACATCAGGCTGAGTATCAGCCATCAAAAATTGTGCTTATAGGAACCGCCCATGTCTCTGAAAAGAGTGTTGCTGAGGTCAAGGCCGCTATAAGGGATCTAAAACCGGATATTGTAGCTGTAGAGCTTTGCAGGGGACGTTATGATTCCCTGAAGGGTAATGTGCAGGAAAAACAGGTTCCTATTAAGGACATTCTTTCTGAAGGCAAGGTTAACTATTATGTCATTCACTGGCTACTTGCCTATGTGCAGAAAAAGATCGGTGAGGATATGGGTGTAAGACCCGGAGCTGAGATGCTTTCCGCAATCGAGGGAGCCGAGTCTATCGGGGCTGAAGTTGCTCTAATTGACCGTGATATCCAGGTGACTCTTCAGCGTTTCTGGGGAAAAATGAAGTTCCTGGAAAAAGTCAAGATGATCGGCTCCCTGTTAGGTGGCCTAATAGGAATAGGAAAAGGAACCGAAATAGATATTGATAAAATTACGGAAACCGATGTTGTAACTGGTCTTGTAAATGAACTTAGAGATTTTGCCCCGACTGCAGCTGAGGTTCTCATTGATGAAAGGGACGCATATCTTGCAGGAAGCATCCTCAGGGTTGCGGCAGGTGGAAACAAAACTGTTGTCGTGGTAATTGGAGCCGGGCATAAGCCAGGAGTAACTAAGTACCTGAAGAACCCGAAAAGCGTTCCTCCTCTGAGTAATCTTATGCAGATTCCCAAGAAACGTATAGGTCTTGGAAAGATTGTTGGTTTTGCTTTTGTCGCCGTTATAGTTGGATTCTTTTTACTACTGCTGCTTTCTGGCGTTCCGCTTAAACTCCTGTTAATAGCCTTTGGATGGTGGTTTATTATTACAGGAACCCTCAGTGCAATCGGTACTTTACTTGCAGGTGGCCATCCTTACTCAGTTCTGACTGCCTTTTCGGTTGCCTGGCTAACCACTCTGCACCCTCTTATTGCCGCAGGCTGGTTTGCTGGTCTTGTAGAAGCAAAACAGAGAAATCCTACTACCGCAGACTTAAAAGCACTGGGAGAAATAGAAACCTTCAAGGAGATGTTCAACAACAGGTTCATGCGAGTTCTCCTTGTCGCAAGCTTTGCAAACATAGGAAGTATGACAGGGACCTTCGTTGCAGCTTATGTCATGATGCATGTAACTGGCATTGACCCGAGAGATGTTCTACTTTCTGGGTTCAATGCACTCGGACTCTAAAGCCTTTGTATCTAAAGTCTTTGATATCTAAAGTCTTTGATATCTAAAGTCTTTGATATTCCCTAATATGCTGGTGTTCTGGAACCCTGGTTCCTGAATATTCTTCTTTTTCTGATGTTCCTGGGATCTTTCTTTCCATATTTCTTGGAATCTTTCTCTCCATATTTCCCTGGGATCACTGGGTCCTGACCCCTGATATTTATGAACTCCTTTATGAACTCCTGGTACACTTGAGAGCACTAAAACAGACCGGACAACAGATTATTATGCTATTATATAGTGAGCCTATCTCAAAAGCCATTTTACTCTTAATCATTGGGAATTCTCATAATTGTTTCCATGATCATGAGCTTGATTGATTATTCAAAATACAAGGCCCAAGAAGTAAATTTCAAGTTTTGGGATGAACTTGGTATTAAAAATTAGCCAGAATAGTCAACTTTTAATTTTTCTTTATATCCGATCCGATATTATATGAATCCAATATTATATGAATCCGATATTATATGAATCCGATATTATATGATTATCATTCATGCGTCTTCGGTTAAGTGAGGAATCGTGACAAATTGCGCCAATTTCCTCAACATTTATCAAATATTTTAATAAATTATGAGCTGAGCCAGGTATCGATTTCATGTAAATCGGTCAAAATTTAAGGCCGGCTTCTAATGCAAAATCGATAGCTTTCAGGCAAGAAAATTCCTTAACCGATGACCAATGGATTATCATTACATAAGGGCTAAAAACGAAAATAAAAAAGAATAGAGAAGAAAGTAAAAAAGGAAAAAACTTTAGATCTCAGAAGAGCTCGTGAAGTTTAAACTGATATTTACCCAGCTTTCCACCATAGTTTCCTGCTGAGATTTTCTTAACGCCCGGAACAGTTACAGCGGCTTTAATTCCTGCTTTCATGGCAGCTTTTATGCTTTCTTCATCAAGCCCGTTAATAACAATTTCATAAACAGCATTGACATCTGCCGGGATTTCAGTGTTTTCGACCTTATCCTTTATGGAAGGGCAGAATCTTTCGTTAGCAGTAGCTTTCAGGAACTTGTATTTGTTTGCTCCGGATTTAGATCCGCTGGCTACAATGCCACCAGGGAAGGGGGTAATTGTACCTTCAAGTTCTGCAATGGCATCAACAGCAGCTTCGGCTGCGGTCAGGGCGGTCATTTGGGAGTCTCCGAAGATGAAGAAGTTTCCGCCTGCAATTCCAGCTATAGCTCCTATATTTTCCTCGGCCAGGAAGTCTCCTTCCATAATTGGCATCTTAAATACCTTGCGGCCTGCAATCTGGGTTTCGGATTCCATGCCGTCTGCGAAGAACTTGAGTTTAAAGCCTACATTAAACTGTTTTTCAGCTTCAGGAAGTCCATTGAAGACTGCAGTTGTAGGAGCTGTAAGTACACATTGTCCAATCCTTTCAAGGAGTTGATTTTCCAGAGCTTCGTATTTGAAAGTGCAGATCTGGACATAAACTCCAGGTCTGCCATCAGGAGTCTCGCTGGGGCTTGCTAACCTCTCAATTCCGCCTTCGGCAGGACACATTATAACGGATGTTGCAAAGCCTGTAGCTTCAGTAGCTGCCACAAGGGCCCAGCGCTTGGTAGCAGCTGTTATGAGTACCCGTGCAATCTTGATCGGAAACGCTTCTGCATATGTATCTTCGATTTCTACTCCGTTGATTTCCATAAAAATCTCCCATTTGCTTAATTATTGCTATCTTGAAACTAGTTCGCGAATTGTCAGGTTTGGTTTCCCTGTTTTCTCGTCTTCTATAAGCTTTTAGAACTTTTCAGATATCTTACAGAATGACTGAGAATATAGTATTTACTCAAGGGTTACTCAAAGAATTTTAGAGTAGTGCTCAGAGTGTTATCTAAAGAATACTTAATGTATACTTGGTGTATACTTCAAGTGTACTTGCAGTATTACCTGAAGTACACTTAGTGTATTGCTCAAAGTATACTTAAACTGTACTAAGAGTATACTCAAGTATACTCAGAGTGTCACTTTACCTTGGATCTAGCCTCAGATACAGATTTAAAGTTTTATGCTACTTTTGTTTTCTTTTGCTTTATTAATGGAACTAATAATGTAATTATAATATTTATATCAAATATATAATTTTTCAGAGAAAAGGTGAAGAAACGAAAGTGAATTCAAAAATTAACAGTTTGAAAAAATAACTTACTTTAAAAATCCAAAAACATTTCTCAATATTGCTTTATCGATGTCAAAATTTCTCAATATTGCTTCAATAATGTCAAAAAGTAAAAGGAACTAAATGTAAGAACAGATTAAAAGTAAAAACAAACGACAGAATAAATGAATAAATGTAAGAATAGATTAAAAGTAAAAACAAACGACAGAATAAATGAATAAATGTAAGAATAGATTAAAAATAAAAATAAGTAAAAAATAATAATAAATAAGGGAAAGTAGAGTAAAAATAAAAACCCATTAAGATAGAAACCAATCAATTCTTTTAGATTATTTTATCTTCTCTCAAAATAGTCCTTATTAGGAGATCCCCAGTAGAAGTATCCAGAGTTACTGTACGTCCGTAATTTTTGCCGGTATCCTCGGCTATAATTGGTATTTCAAACTTTTCCAGGGTGTTTTTGGCCACTTTTATATTTCTTTCACCTATGTTCAGGTTTCGATTTTCAAACATATGTGCCCCCCCGACAAGTTTTGCTTCGAGCCGTTTTCTGGATGAGCCTTTTCTTAGTATCTCAGCTGCAAGATACTCTATACCGGAATCAGTATATTTTAAAGGGTTGTCTTTTATTTTTGCATCACTTATACTCGGAAGCATCGTATGGACAAGCCCACCTATTCTCTCCTGCCTATCATAGAGTGTTATGCTTAAACATGAGCCCAACCCGGAGGTTTTAATTTTAACCGGACTCCTGGCCAATGCACAGGCTCCTATTCCCACTACAATTACGCCTGAGTCGGTCGTCTTGAAGAACCCCCCTGGTTTAGAAATTTCTCTGTTTTGAAAATCCATATTCAGGCCCTATAGTCACGAGTCTAAACAATGCAACTAATGAAGGAGATATAAAGTATTTTTTGTTGCAGCAATTAAAAGCATGACTATATATATTCGTATTCGCTTAAATTCTTCAAGTTCTTGACCTCTTCCATAAATGTCCCTTTAGATTTCCTTTATGTATAGGCGCTCTCTTGTATTGTAAGGTCTAAAGAGACTTGATGCAGTCCCAAGCAGTGTTTCAGACTTTCCTATTATAAAAAATCCTCCTTTTCCAAGAGCTTTGTAGAAATTAAGCTGTAATTGTTCCTGAATTTCCTTTTTAAAATATATCATTACATTTCGGCAGACAATAAGATCAAAATGATCGATTCTCGGGTCTGAAATCAAATCGTGACGTTTAAATTGCGTTATACTCTTAAACTCATCTATTACCTGATAATTATCTCCCTGTTTGAAGAAATAACGTTCCTTTGTGCCTGAATCAAGATTTTTAAGTGAGTTTTCATTGTAAATGCCCTTTTTGGCTTTTTCCAGACTTTGAGTATCAATATCCGTACCTATAATTCTTATTCTATACTTATTAAAGTCGTTTTTCAAGATTCTGTGCAGCAAGATAGCAAGGGAATAAGCTTCCTCTCCTGCTGCACAACCGGCACTCCAGATGCGAATTGATCGAAGAAATAATCCTGATCTGTTTTTAACAAGAGAGGGAATGACCTCTTTTTCGATTATTCTGAAGGTTTCGGGATTTCGGAAAAACTCGCTGACATTTACAGTAAGAGCGTCAAGAAGAAATTCGTACTCTTGCGGATCTTCCTTCAAAAGTTTCAGATATGCTCTATAACTCTCAGAATTGGTGGCTCGAACGCGCACGTTAATTCTACGCCTGAAATGGGCTTCCTTATAATATTCACAGTTAAAGCCGGTGTTTCCACTAATATTTCTTTTTAACAGTTCAAAACCTGGATCTTTTTCCAGATTTTGACATGTCTTTATCTCTCTATTCATCTCTTTATTTATTTTTTTATTTATTTCTTTACTTCTATCTTTATTTATTTCTTTACTTCTATCTTTATTTATTTTTCTACTTGTCTCTTTATTTATCTCTTTATTTTTCTCTTTATTTATTTCACTATCATTTGCCTTTCTAACTGGACCGTTACTCATTTCTTCACCGACAGTACTTTTATCCAGGCTTTTTTATTCCCATTAAAGTTTCTTACTTATTTCAAATCAGGGAGTTGACATCGATAATTAAAATAACGTTTCCGTCGCCCAGAATTGTTGCTCCTGCAAATCCTCTGGTATTGTCAAGAAGCTTGCTTTTGAAGTTTTTTACTATTACTTCCTGTTTTCCAAGCAGTTCGTCCACGACTAGTCCAATATATTGCCCGTGTTTTTCAACCAGAACTACGAAAATATTGTTCTCGTCGTTATCAACAGGTAGCTGAAACTGCCTTCTTAATCTAAAAAGTGGAAGAATTTTATTGTCTATTAAAATGACTTCCTGTCCTTTGATATGCTTGATTTCTTGCGAGCTAACTTCAATGTTTTTCACTATGCTTGTGAATGGAATTGCGTATTTTTCCTTTCCAACTCTTACCAGCATGGCCTGATAAACCGCAATGGTTAAAGGCAGTTTCAATTCGAACCTGGAACCAAATCCAGGCTTTGACTCAACTTTTACGGACCCTCCAAGGCGCTCAACTCTGTTTTTTACAACATCCATTCCTATTCCCCTTCCGGAGATATCGGTAACACTGTCAGAAGTACTGAGACCTGGAGTAAAGATCAGCTGCATTGCTTCCTCTTCCTGAAGCTGCTCCGCACTTTCTCTTGAGATTATTCCTTTCTTTAATGCAACTTTCCTGATTTCATTAGTGTCTATTCCACATCCGTCATCTTCTATTCTAATGAGGACAAAATTTTCCTGTCTTGAAGCTGTAATCAGTATAGTGCCATTCTCTTTTTTCCCAAGTTCCACACGCTTCTCCGGAATTTCGATCCCGTGATCTACTGCATTTCTTAACAGGTGCACAAGGGAATCCCCGATTTCTTCGAGAATAGTTCTATCGAGCTTGATTTCTTTCCCTTTGATTATAAAATCTATTTTTTTGTTTTGTACGCGTGCAAGATCTCTGATCATTCTGGGATAGATGTAGGTGATATGGTCCAGAGGTACCATTCTTGCCTCGATCACTTCATCTTGTAGTTCCCTTGTTAGCTTATGAAAATCTGAAAGTGCAGCCTCAAGTTCCTTGGAGTTCAGGTTGCGTGTAAGCTCGTTTATTCTACTCCAGTTAATTACGAGCTCGCCCACGAGATTCATCAATTTATCGAGCTGTTCGGTACTGATTCTTGGGTTCTGAACAATTTTCACTTTAGGGCTCGATTTTGGATAAGCTGGGGTTTTTTCTTCCTTTTCTGGTTGATAAATTTCTTTTGTCGTTTTTTTCTTTATAGGCAGGAGTTTATTTTCGATTCTTTGAATGGAGGCTTTTTCAGAAGAATCATTTACCTCCCTTAACGTTTTTATCACTTCGTAGACATCAGGATAGAACTCGCATTTATTAGCTGTCACTTTTTTTCCTTTTTCGGACTTATCTCCTTCGCTTTCACAGACATTTTCTACAAGCCCTTCAAGGGTATCCACACATACTAGGAGAACATCAATCAAAGAAGAATTAAGTACAATTTGCCGTGTGCGCAGCCTGTCTATCAAACTTTCCATTTCATGCGTTAACTCTACAATTTGTTTGAACCCCATAGTTGCAGACATGCCTTTGAATGTATGAGCTGCACGAAATAACGTATTCATCTGTTCCGTATTTTCAGGATCATTCTCAAGCACCAGCAGGGAATCGCTCAACTCTTTGATGTATTTCTCAGATTCTGCCCTGAAAATGCCCATATATTTTGACATATCCATAATTTTCCCTGCCTTTCTGGAAGTTCATATTTTTCTAGATGGTTTCTCAACACAGAATTCAATTCGGGATTGAGTTCTAGATTTGGTCTCGTATTCAATTCTGTTTTAATCCCTACATTTGTTTTAGTCCCAACATTTGTTTAGTCCCTATTTCTGTTTTAATCCCAATCTTATTTAGTCCGTACTTCTGGTTAATCCTTACACCTGGTTCCATGCCAGCTTTCAATTTAATCACAATACTTCGGGTTTATTGGAGGTCTAGTGGGGTTTCAATTTTTAATTCAATACAGAAATCCCGTACAAAGATTAATCTTTAATCTTTAAAATCAGACTGTTTTTTAGTTCGAAGAGTTAGCTTATTATTTTTATAACTTCTTCAGCCATTTTGTCAAGTGGAAGCACAAAATCCGCCAATTTTCGCCTTACAATTTCTTTTGGCATCCCGTAAACCACACATGAACTCTGAGCCTCAGCAATTACTTTTCCTCCCATCTTTTTTACTTGTTCAGCTCCATCCGCTCCATCGCAGTTCATTCCTGTCAGAACCAGGGAAACTATTTTGGAGCCATAAATTGGAGCGATAGACCTGAAAAGAGCATTTACTGATGGTCTTGAACCCAGTTCTTTCGGGCCGCACGAAAGATGTGCGACCTCTTTTTTACGATCGTTTACAGTTTTCTGTACGACTTCCATATGATAGTCTCCGGGAGCTATAAGTACGGTTCCTTCCTCTATTATGTCCCCTTCCTCTGCTTCTTTTACCCGGAGAGCCGTTTTTGAATCAAGCCTTTTAGAAAGAGACGCCGTAAAACCTGCAGGCATGTGTTGTACTACCAGGACTGCGGCAGGGATGTCGGCAGGAAACGAACCTATAAGCTTCTCCAGGGCTCTTGGACCTCCGGTGGAGGCGCCTATTGCAAGAACATTTCGCACGGAAGCCGTTGTTTCTTTCCGAGACCTGTGCTTTTCTATTTTTTCTCTTTTATTTATATCCGGTTCTTCCAATTCCCGATTTCGCATGCACTCCAGATTTTCAAGATTGGCTTTTGCAGCTGCCCGGGTATTTCTGCAAATTTCTTCTGCTATATCTGACATGCTCTGACTAAGAATCCCTTCAGGCTTCTGGATTACATCCACTGCTCCGTATTCAAAGGCTGTAAGTGTAATTTCCTCAGCCCTTTCCCCAAGGGCTGAAATCATCACAACGGGAGTCGGACACTCTTTCATAATCCGAGCAAGAGTCTTAAGGCCGTCAAGAACAGGCATAACATTGTCTAGAAGAACGACATCAGGCCTTAATTTTTTAATTTTCTCAAGGCCGTCCTTTCCATTGAATGCCGTTCCTACGACTCTGAGATTTGGATCTTGACTGAGAATATCGGAAAGGAGTTTGCGAATTAAAGCAGAATCGTCTACTATGAGTGCGCGGATAGTCATCTCAAGCACTTTTCTTTAAATATAAAATTTATTTTAATAACTTTGTCTAATAACTTTATCTAATAATTTCCATTTAATAATATTAACAATAGTCTGATTTGACATAGCTTAATTAGTGTAGCTTCAGTTAAGTTAATTCAGTTTAATGTAGCTTCAGTTAAGTTAATTCAGTTTAATGTAGCTTCAGTTAAGTTAATTCAGTTTAATGTAGCTTCAGTTAAGTTAATTCAGTTTAATGTAGCTTCAGTTAAGCTAATTCAGTTTAATGTAGCTTCAGTTGTTTGATTTTACATAGCTTCAGTTGTTTTTTCAATACAGTGTTAATTGCTTTATTTAATGCAGCCTCAGTTAACGCAATTTTATGTAATAACAGCCTTATTTACCATTATCCTCAAATCGAATCTAATTCGGTTCAGCAATTTTTCTTATTACATCGAGCATTCCGTCAGGCTCAAAAGGCTTTACTATAAAGCCCATAGCTCCTATCTTCATTGATTCGGTTATGAGGGCCTGTTGACCAATGGAGGAGCACATTACTATTTTTGCCTCAGGGTCCATAGTAAGAAGTTTTTGCAATGCCTCTTTTCCATCCATATCTGGCATAAGTATATCCATTAACACAATATCGGGCTTTACTTCGAAATAAAGCTGAATTGCCTCTTCCCCATCATTGACCTCAGCAACAACTTCATGTCCGTGCATCAGAAGAATATCTCTAATAATCATCCGCATAAATTCGGCATCGTCCACGATCATAATTCTGGCCATGCATTTCCCTTCTTCCGTTCTTGAACAAGCGACAATATCGGATGATATTCACACTTCTGTTTTTTGGAATGTTCCGATACCTTATTCCTATCTTTGCTGAATCTAGCCTCTTGCCCGAATATTCTCCATAAACTCATGCCATGAATCAAAGGACATAATTTAAAAATTACTAGAGGTTAACAAATGTAACCAACCTAGTTTATTTGTTAAGACATATTTATCTCAATTGTGTAGAAAAATATATACGAAACCTGCTATATTAAATTTTTTAATTGTCTTTATAAAAATTATAGATCAAAATTTATTTAGATACTCTAGTTAATTGGCACGTTAATTAATTACTTACAGAAGTTGCCGGCTCTTTCTTAATCTTCAGCCAAGTTCCTGTTTTGATCTTCAAATTTAAATAAAACATTAATTATATTATCTTTTATAAAGAAAACGTTTCCCTGTTTGTTTTAAATTTAATCTGGTAATAATTTCAATTTTTTCCTGAACAATGACACCCAAAATGATATCTAAATTTAAATAAAACATTTTTATTTCTATTTATATATTGAAAATATGTATCTAAATTTTGCAAATAAATTTATATTTTCCCGAACTTCATATATTACTGTAAATTGAAAGATAACCTTGGAACAATTTGCAGGTATAAGGTATACTTGTTGAAGATAGAGTAATATTTTCATAACTTTTTGTCCCTGGTTTTAGGGAGGACTAAGGTATACATGCTGAAGATACAAGGAAATATTTCATTTCATATTTTCTTGTTTCAGACCTTACCTAGTGTCTCAACCATATAATTATGAATCACTTGAATAAACTCAAAATCATTTTACGCTGATGAGAAATTGTCTATATTGTATTATAATTAAGCTGCCAGAACACTAGTAGATTATTATTCACTAGAAAACTCAATTCATTAGAAAACTCGTTACTCAGCGTATCTTTGACAAAATCTCGCTTACAAAATCTTATTTACAAAAAGTCCAGCTTACAAAATCTTCAAGCAACCCCCCTTAGGAGTAGATTTGAGTGCCTGAAATCCTTATTGTTGAAGATAACTTACTTAATCTGACCGTTGAAGCAGACTTACTTAAGTCTTTTGGACATGAGCCGAAAAAGGCGAAAAATGGTTTTGAAGCTCTTGAAATTCTCAATGAAGCAAAAATTGACCTGATATTGCTTGATATGGAACTTCCGAAAATGCACGGCCTTGAATTGCTTCAAAAAATCAAACTTAACCCTGAAACTCGGAGTATAAAGGTAGTTGCAGTCACAGGTTATTCTGATCCTGAATGTAAAGAAAAGTTCCTTAAGGCTGGATGCTATGCGGTTCTTGCCAAACCCATAAACTTTGGCGACTTTGGCTCACAGGTCGAGTATTTTCTTACAATAACGGACTCTTGAAGATATAATGTATATGCGAAAATAATAAGACAGTCGTAATATACATGCGAAAATAATAAGATAGTCATAATATACATGCGAAAATAATAAGACAGTCATAATATTTATACGAAAATACAAAGGCAGTTGCCTAAAGGGTTGACTCGGTAGAGATCTAAAGAGATATTGAGTGAAACCGGGTTAAAACCACAGCAAATAATTTTTTAATGTGTTCTCTTTTTTTTAACAAATCAAAAAATTTATCAACTCTCAAATAGTCTGTATTGAATAACTGGTTGGGAAGATCAGGCAGTCTCCATAGAAATATTTCCGCATGTTCACTTCACTTGGCGGGTACTACTGACAGGTTAACAGCCTATGTAAACTGAATGTGTATTGTGGTGGAGAAGCTGGAGGCAAGGGTGAGGAAAATGTATAAAAACACAAAAATAGGGCATCTAGTGGTAGGCTTTGCTCTTCTTCTGGTTTTGATTTTTTTTGTTGGGTACACAAGCTATCAAGGTATGAACGATATTGAAAAAAAGAGCCGAGCCATTCAAAACATGACCTATATCGTGGATAATATGCAAGGGGCCCTTCAAGCTCAGGAAAGTTATGTTATTTATGGCGATCCTGGTTATAAGAACGAGACTTATAACCATCTTGCTCTTGTGCCCTCTCAGGCAGCTATATCTAAAGAAATATATCTTGGCTACCTTGATCCTGTAAACCAGGATCGTATGGACTCTATCCTGAAAACGTCCGACGAATTTAATGAAACTTTTAACAGCTACGTTAAAGCAGACGACGAAGAGGCGGCCCTTAGAGCCGATATTGTCTCAAACGGTGATCTTATTTTGCAGAAAGCAGATGAGATTTATCAAGACCAGATGCTTCAATATCAACAATATGCAGAAAATGGTTCTTCCGGTGAAGTTCTCCAGCAAAAGTTATCCAATGCTCAGGAAGCTCAGAAAATCAGCATACTTGCAATGGAAGCTCAAAACGAATACCAGAATTATATAATTACTCCCGAAGATCAATATGCGGAAAATTTCAGTCAACGAATGGGAAATATAACTGAAGTTACTGACAATCTGAAAACGCAGATGGTGACAACTGAAAATCTTGAACGTGGAAATATAATAATTATCAATGCCCAAAAGATCCAGAATGATTTTGATCGCCTGAAAATTCTTAAAGAGGAAAAGGCGGTTGAAGTAAAAAAAATGGAAACCATAGCCGCACAGGTTAAAAAAGATGCGGAAGCCGCCAGTAACGATCAGAAAGAGAAACTTAACACCCTGATAATAGATTCTATAAATAAGATCTTTCTCGTTACTTTTCTTTCAATACTTGTCGGGGTTTTACTTGTTTTTGTTATTCTTAATGTTTATAGAAAACCCATATATGAATTACTTGAAGCCGCAGACAGAATCTCTGGAGGAGATCTGAGTGTTGAGATTAAAGAAAACTCGAGAAGTGAAATCTCTCAACTCTCACAAGCTTTTAAATCGATGGTTGAAAACCTTCGTAGCCTGATAAAAGGAATTCAGGAAATTTCGGTTCACCTTTCTACACTTTCAGAAGAAATGTCTGCTTCTTCTGAGGAAGTGGCTTCAGCTTCAAGGAAAATTTCTGACACTGCAACTGAAATCTCAAATGGGACCGAAGTGCAGAGTACAAAAATAGTGGATATAACTCATGCAATGCAGGACATGACACACAATATCCAGGAAATTGCAGAGAATACCCAGAAAGTTTCTAAGAACACTAATCTTGTCAATAACACTATCAATGACATTGGAAATGCCTCAAGAGAACTCCTAGTAAAAATGGATCATATTCGCTTCTCTGTTGATGAAACTAAGGAAGTGATAACGGAACTTGACTCCAAGTCTCAACAAATTAATGAAATTGTAACTCTTATTACCAGGATTGCCGACCAGACAAATATGCTTGCTCTGAATGCTGCAATTGAGGCTGCCCGGGCTGGTGAGCACGGCAGGGGTTTTTCTGTTGTAGCTGATGAGGTCCGAAAACTTGCTGACGAATCTGGCCGTGCTGCTAATAACATTTCTAGTCTAATTGATGAAATAAGAGGCAGTATCAGTGAAACCGTGGAAAGTATAGAGGCCAGTAAAAAAGATGTGCAGGCTGGTTCACTGTCTGTTAATAACGCGGTTGAAATGGTTTCAGGGATTGTAACTACAATCAATGAAATTACAAATATGATAGAAGATGTTGCAGCTGCTACAGAAGAGCAGTCCGCATCCATTGAAGAAATCACTTCCACTCTGGAGGATATTTCCTCAATTTCGGAGCAGTCCGCTGCAGGAACCCAGGAAACTGCTGCAGCTCTCGAAGAGCAGAGTGCTTCAATGTCAGAACTTGCCAACATGGCTAGTGACCTTTCTTTGCTTGGGGAAAGAATGAAAAAAGCTACGGAAAAATTCAAACTTGGTAACTTAAAAGAAGGGTCAGAAAATAAGTCAAGTTAAAATTTCGGAGTTAGTTTGAGGAATTCAAATGTTTGAAGAAACATTAGATGAAGGTTCAGGATTTTCGGAAGAAAGTCTTCGTTTAGTGACCTTTGAGCTTTCAGGTGAAGAGTTCGGAGTAGATATTATGCAGGTCTCCGAAGTTATTCCGGTTCCGAGAATCACCCGCATTCCTCAGGCTCCGGAATGCGTAAAAGGGCTCATTAACCTGCGGGGGAAGATCCTCGTGGTGATAGACCTTAACAAGCGGCTTGACTTCAGATCAAAAGAGACCGACAGCCTGTCCAGAATAATCATAGTGGAGGTTAAAGATACCGTCCTTGGAATGCTTGTAAATTCCGTAAAGGAGGTCATTAACCTGCCACTTTCTTCAATTCAGCCGCCCCCTGAGATGATCAAATCGAAAATCAATGCGGAATACCTGGTAGGCGTTGGAAAAGTAGGGAACAGGCTTCTTATTTTACTAAATCTTGCAAGAGTACTTGGAGAAGAAGAAATCGAAGAACTCAGTGAGCTACCATCTCCCGATGAGGAAATTTTAACGGAGTAAACTACCTCTACTAAAGTTGAAAGTTAATGGGGAAGAAGCTGGAATGTGGGAATAATGGAGAAAATGTTTAAACTGAGTAAATGGCGTCCTCTCCAAAAAAGGATATTTAAACTTGCTTAATTGTTTTCTCTTGAAATAGACTGCTTAAACTCGCTGGGCGACTTTCATATTCTTGCCTATGTTATCTTCATTCCAATAGCTAAAGAGTTGGCTGCCAGGCTCGATAACCCCTCTATTTCCACTGCAACAGTCCTTGCACTCGGAGCTGTTACCTCGTTTAACTTTGTCTATCCTTCGCCTGTAGTAATCTCGGCAGCAGAAGAACTATCGGCTAACGTGGACAGGCTTTTTATTCTGGGAATTTTTATCACAGTTCCCACTTCCATTGCAGGTTACCTTTATTCCAAAAATCTGAAAAAGTTTGGAACTGCAGATTTTTCGGATGGAGTAAAGGCAAAGACAGTCGAGGTTCAGGCAATAGATCCAGAGATATATAATGGCCCTGCCGAAAGGCCCCGACGGCTTGAGGCTTACTCTCCACTCTTTTTTCCTTTACTTCTTATTCTCTTCAGACAGGTTTTGAACACTCTCATCCTGTACTCACCTTTCTGGGAAACCCAAATATTGCGCTTCTTATAGGCGTCCTTCTCTCCATCTTTTCTGGAAGAAAACTCGGATTTCTCGTACTGAAGGAATTGATTGAAAAAGCTGTGAGGAGAAGCGGGGTTGTCCTTCTTGACCTTTGCGGAGGAGGCGCTCTCGGGGCAACTCTTGCTATGACCGGGGCAGGAGAAGCTCTTGGCAGGTTTTTCTTGCAGTTGAGCCTTCCTCATATCCTTGTGCCTTTTCTCGTTGCCGCAGTCCTTCAAACCGTTCAGAGATCAAGGGTTGTGACCATGCTTATCGCACCTTCCCTTTTACTGCCCCTTGTTCCTGAACTCTGGCTCCCTCCGGAAATCGTTATCCTTTCAATGGCTTCAGGTACTTTTCTAATTTCCCATGTTAATGATTCTTTCTTCTGGATTTTCGGAGAGCTTGCAGAACTGAAACCATCTGAGGTATTCAGGTCAAATACCCTTGGGAACGCTTTGATGGGTATTGTGAGTTTCCTGCTGATATCTACTGTGTACGTCTTCTTTTACTGATTTTTTTTCTTTTCTGATTTTTTTTCTTTTACTGCATTTTTTCTTTTACTTAGTTCTTCCTTTTACTGAGAGTTTTAAATCATACACTTCCGACATTGTTCCAGCTTTTCTAATTTTGCCACAGTAAAATTATAACTTCATAATTTGGTATATAGCAAACAATAAATACCAGTTTTTTATATTTCTCTATATGAATGAGCAAAGTTATCCTGAATTTACAGGCCTTGAACTCTCTCCGAGAAAGGTAGATTATCTTAAGTTCATTCTTGAAAAAGGAGGCACTGTAAAAACCACAGAAATCTCTTCAGGCCTGCAGGTAGACCCTTCAACCACAACCAAGACCTTAAATGAGCTTGCAAGTGCAGGCTACCTGAATCATGTTCCTTACAGGGGGGTGGATCTGACGGAACTGGGTAAGGCATATACACAATTTCTTATTCGAAGGCACAGGATCCTCAGTCTTCTTTTAACCCATTACGGCCTTTCGTCGGAAGAAGCTTGTAGTGAAGTTTCGCGTTTTGAGGCTTTTGTCTCAAGGGATGCTGTAAATAAAATCTGCAGTTCAATGGGGCACCCAATGTTCGGAGTATGCGGGGAAATCAGCCATGAAAGATGCTTGTATGAAGAAAAACATCATTGAATGCCTGAATAAGTGAAGCATTAAATGAAATGTTAGATGAAGAGCTAAAGTGCTAATCAAGTGCCAAGTATGAGTTTCGAGATAAATTTGGGCTTATACCAAAAAATTCCATAAATCATTCAAAAATTTGGGCATATACCAAATTTTGAACATCTACGGACTTTGGATAATATAGAGACTTTGAATAATGTTGATTTTATCTCATCCAGAAATGTATTCATGAGCCAAGAAAAAGTAAAAATGAAGAAAGTGGGATCTCAATATGAATCTGAAAATTCTACCTTTATTAGTGCTCTTGACTGTTGGTCTGAGCCTTTTTGCCAGCGGATGTACAGGTCCAGGCGACTCCCAAACTAATGATAGTACAGGACAGGAAACTGGAGTAGCAGGGTCAAATGAGTCTATAATTGTAGCTGTAAGTGTGCTTCCTCAGGCTGATTTTGTAGAGAAAGTGGGGGGAGACAAAGTAAAAACTGTTGTCATAATTCCTCCTGGAGCAGACCCTCACACCTATGAACCTTCTCCTAAAGAAATAGCAAATGTGAGCAAAGCTAGTATGTATGTGACAGTCGGCGTCGATATGCCCTTTGAGGAAGTCTGGATTAACAGGTTTGAATCTATTAACAGTGGAACTCTTATTGTAAACTCTTCTAATGGAATCGAACTCAGGGAACTTGCTGCTCACGATCATCACGAGGGGGAGGGAGCAGAGGAACATGCAGGAGAATCTGAAGCTAATAACGAAGAAACTGAATTGGATCCCCACATATGGACATCTCCTTCAAATGCAAAAATAATGGTCGAGAACATTTATGAAGGACTTGCCAAAATAGATCCTGAGAACAAGACTTACTATGCTCAGAATAGAGACGCCTATCTTAAGGAGCTGGATGCTCTGGATGCAAGGATTCGCGAAAAGCTTGAGGGGAAAACGGAAAGAAACTTCATTGTTTATCATCCTGCCTGGGGCTATTTTGCGGCGGATTACAACCTTACCATGATTCCTGTTGAGATCGAAGGAAAAGAGCCGAGTGCCCAGGATCTGGCGAAGCTTGTAGATCTTGCAAAGGAAAAGCATGTCAAAATAATCTTTATCCAGCCCCAAACAAGTACGCAAAGTGCACAAGCCGTGGCTGAAGAGATAGGTGGTGAGGTTGTAGCTGTAGACCCGCTTGCAAAGGATTACATCGCAAATATGGATAATGTATCTGATATTTTTGCCAGAAACCTTGTATGAAGTCAGTAAGGTACAAAGTCAGTAAGGTACGAAGTCAGTAAGGTACGAAGTCAGCAAAGTACGAGGTTAGCAATGTACGAAGTCAGTAAAATTAGCATTTGAGTTCTGGTAAAGCCAACTACTCAATTTCGTATCTAAATATCAAAAGATTGTAATCCGATACAAAAACGATGATAAAAACGATATTCTGAAGGGAAGGCAATGGAGACGGTTATAGAACTGAAAGATGTTTGGGTTCGTTATGGAACCCAGACGATTCTTGAGGCAATCAATTTTGAGTTAAAAGAGCCCAATGGACTGCTTGGGATTATCGGACCTAATGGGGGAGGAAAGACCACATTTCTAAAAGTGCTCCTTGGACTTTTGAAACCTTATAAAGGCAGTGTAAAGCTCTTTGGGAAACCACCCGAAAAGAGCAGAGAGCTTGTAGGCTATGTTCCTCAATACAAAGGTTTCGATTTTGACTTTCCTATAAGTGTCTGGGAAGTAGTGCTCACAGGCAGGATGAGCCATACGGGTTTTCGGAAAAAGTATAGAGAAGAAGACAAAAAGGCTGCAGAAGAAGCCCTGAAGATGGTAGAAATGTTCCAGTACAAGGACCGGCAGATTGGGCAGCTTTCGGGCGGGCAGCGGCAGAGAGTCTTTATTGCGAGAGCTCTTGCCACAAACCCCAAACTTTTGCTTCTGGACGAACCTAATTCAGGGCTTGATCCGCATATGCAGGATGAACTCTACCGCCTGTTGAACAGGCTAAAGCAGGAAATGGCAGTCATCATGGTTACTCACGACCTCAGCGCGGTTTCTATTTATGTCGACAGAATAGCCTGCTTAAACCGTACTCTCCATTACCATAACTCCAGAGAAATCCCGGTTGAAGATCTTGAAGCTACCTACCAGTGTCCTGTTGAACTGATTGCCCATGGAATACCTCACAGGGTTTTGAGTAACCATGAGGAGAACTCCTGAAGATCAGGACCTGTTCGAAAAGGACTGACTCGAAAAACAGACGGAGAAATAAGAATGTTTAATTTTCTGCAATACACCTTTATCCAGAACGCTCTTGCAGCCGCAGTTCTTGCAAGTATAGCCTGCGGGATTATAGGAGTCTATGTTGTCGTCAAAAAAATAGTCTTCATAAGTGGGGGGATAGCTCATGCTTCCTTTGGAGGCGTTGGGCTGGGCTATTACCTCGGAATTAACCCCATGTTCGGAGTTCTTCCCTTCAGCTTGCTTTCGGCTCTTGTCATGGGAACAGTGAGCAAGAGATCTAAAATCCCTGAAGACAGTGCTATAGGCATACTCTGGTCTCTTGGAATGGCACTCGGAATAATTTTTGTCTATCTAACCCCTGGATATGCTCCTGATCTTATGACCTATCTCTTCGGAAATATTCTAACAGTGCCTCGCTCCGACCTTTACTTTATGCTAGCTCTTGATATAGTAATAGTAGGTGCAGTTTACTTACTTTATAAGGAATTCCTTGCCCTCTGTTTTGACGAAGAATTCACAACTGTGCAGGGCCTTCCTACCAAGAAGCTTTACCTTTTCCTGCTCTGCATAATTGCTCTAACAATTGTGGTGCTTATTAAGGTCGTGGGTATTATCCTTGTAATTGCTCTTCTTACCATTCCTGCTTCTCTGAGCCGTAAATTCACCCATAACCTGAAGCATATGATGCTGATTTCCATGGCCTTTGGAACTGTAATCAGCGTTACAGGAATAGGTCTTTCATATGCTCTGGATGTCCCATCCGGTGCGACGATTATTCTCGTACTGAGCCTTGTATATGGGGTTGCAGCTTTCGGGATGGATATGCTTGAAAATAGAAGAAGTTCCGGGGCTTAAAAATCCCTGAACTCCATTTTAAATGCTTTAAATGGGTATTTACAACTTATTCAAGACTGGTTCAGGATATTTTTAATAGCTATTCAGGACTTTTATAGTATTGGGTATAAATTCTGTCCTAATTATATTTATTCAGTTTTATTAAGACATAATTTTATATATGGTGAGATGCTAGAGCCTAAATGTTTAATTGATTATATTTCACAGGATCCAGTACTAAACCTCTCAGGCTGGATTCATGGAGAGAAAAACGGAATCTGAAGCATCTAACCCATGTGCGTACAACCGCTTCGAGTGGGGAAGCGACGGAAACGCCGGTAATTAACACAGTGGATTTATTTGGAGCCACCCTTAAGATAATCCAGTAAGTGTATCTGAAAGTTAATCAAAGCAAATGATTGAACCCGTTATATGAAACGGAAGCCACCAGACTATTCACTAAAATAAATTTTTGCAATCAGGGTGATAAAATGGATCGTGATACAACCCGAGATCAAAATATAAAAGAAAATGAGACTTTTGATGGAGACTGCCTCGATCTTCCGGATATCCCCCTTCCGGAGACCGACAATGTTCTATACTCAATCCTTAACTCCTTAAACCAGAACATCGCAGATTTTCACACCTTTGTGAAGTTCAACCCCTATCTGTCTGAGGATCATCTTAATGTTGAATTGCTTAAAAGAAGCATGGGCATTCACAGGGACTTTGCAGCTCTGTTCCTGCACACCAAAGAAGAGCTGGTTTTTACTTATCCCGAATTTATAGAAAAAACAGAAAAATTGCTGTTTAAGGGAAATGTTGGTACAGACTGCATAAAATATACCCACAAATTATGCAGAGCAATAAGCGACTATAAAATAGCCCTGCACAGAGAAGGTTATTTGCCTGACCTGAGAAGACAGCTACCGCTAGTTGATCTATAATCATCCGGCAACTTACTTTTTTCTGTCAAATTCCTCTTTTTCATCAGGATTCAAATCCAGGCTTCCACTTTTTTATATTTTAAGATCCTAATGATTCTATTAACTCTATTAATTCTAATAATTTTATGAATTAAATATGCTTTTCAAACTCTATTTTTACTGAATGCAGAAAGGAAATTTCTTCTATTATATCTCAACTTTCTTTATATTTTACGGTACTTCCAGAATTTTATATTTCATTTTCAGTACATCCGTAGTTTTATATAACCACAAGCTCTCTGAATTGCCAGGCATCTGTAAAAAATGGTGTCTTTGAAAAACGGTTCTTAAAAAACGGTATTTAAAAACGGTATTTAAAAACGGTATTTAAAAACGGTATTTAAAAACGGTATCTTAAAAACGGTATCTTAAAAACGGTATCTTAAAAACGGTATCTTAAAAACAGGTGCCTAAACATATTTAATGCGAAACTGTTCTAATTATATTCTTTTTAATTCTTTCTGTGTGCTCATTTTGATAATTTACAGCAAACTTAACTCTTTAATATCCAGTTTGAAATTTTTATTTGTTCAGAGGTTTTATACTATAAATGGTATTAGCTCACATAACCATTTTCATATGTTGATTTTGTTTTTTTGCCTTAGTTTCCCATTAACATAATTTTAACCAATTATATAGATCAAAAATTTACGTTTTTGAATTTAAATACTTTCAAAAAAGAAAAAAGGCTCAGGATATCCTGAGTCTTCTTTCAAACTTCACATCGATTTGTTTACTTCTTCGGTACCAGGTCAATACTGTCTTTGCTCTCCGAGATCAAATTGCCGTTAAGAGATGTCTTGAAACTGTAATTGACCGTCGCGGACGGATCCGTTGGCGTATAATTCTTCAAGCTACTCAGGAAATACTTAACACTCAAGTAGTAGGTGCCTTCAGGCAGATTATCCACCTCAAGCGTGACCGTAGACCCTTCGATTTTCACATCCTTGACAGCAATCTTGCGACATGTGGAATCATACAGGATTACCTGTTTAGTGTCCGTTGCCATAACAGGCCAGCTATCGTTGTTCGATTGATCTACTGATATTGTTGTCACTGTGCCATCGGGGACGATAGTACTGTAGTAGAACATCACACCTGGGGAGACGCTTTTGATGGTCCCCTTATTGAAAAGATATGCCGCATTTTCAAGATCTGCAGCAGTACCAGACATGTATTGTTCGCAGGTGGTCTGGGTCGGGCATATCTGACCTGTCGGTGCGACTTTCTTCACAGTTGCAGTAGCTTCATTCGAAGTAACGTCCTTGTTATCATCGTATTTTCCTGTTGCAACTGCTAAGTTTGTTACCCATCCTGCATCAATGTCTTCCTGGAGTATGGAGTAAGTAGCTGTACCTTTTGTACTCTCTCCTGGATCGAGGTAAGTCTTATCCAGAGTCACTGCTGTTTTATTATCTGTAACAGTAATTCCGTTAACTACTACATTTCCATCGTTAGTGACATTGTATGTGTATGTTATCGTTTGATCTACAGCGTTGTAAGTTAATGGAGCCGCTTCTTTTGTCAGTTTCAAATCTGCGTTTTGTTCTGCTGTTACAGTTGCAGTAGCTTCATTCGAAGTAACGTCCTTGTTATCATCGTATTTTCCTGTTGCAACTGCTAAGTTTGTTACCCATCCTGCATCAATGTCTTCCTGAAGTATGGCGTAAGTAGCTGTACCTTTTGTACTCTCTCCTGGATCGAGGTAAGTCTTATCCAGAGTCACTGCTGTTTTATTATCTGTAACAGTAATTCCGTTAACTACTACATTTCCATCGTTAGTGACATTGTATGTGTATGTTATCGTTTGATCTACAGCATTGTAAGTTAATGGAGCCGCTTCTTTGGTCAGTTTCAAATCTGCGTTTTGTTCTGCTGTTACAGTTGCAGTAGCTTCATTCGAAGTAACGTCCTTGTTATCATCGTATTTTCCTGTTGCAACTGCTAA